>Ga0209624_10004149_pt1 | contig 10036 bp, 9 predicted proteins | sample JacPinW_OM2H0_O1_FD_188565 | JGI IMG/M metagenome (GOLD analysis project Ga0209624, IMG submission 188565) | Forest soil microbial communities from Algoma, Ontario, Canada - Jack Pine, Ontario site 1_JW_OM2H0_O1 (SPAdes) (version 2) | ecosystem: Environmental > Terrestrial > Soil > Boreal... | reverse complement strand
GGTCCGCGACCCGGTAGTAGGCGACCGCGGAGACATCCACACTGACGTTGTCACGCGTGATAATGCCTTGCGACTGGATAGGCATTGTCACGATCCGTAGCGAGACCCTGTGGACCTGATTGATGATAGGTGCGAAGAAGATCAGTCCCGGTCCGCGTGCCCCGTCGCGGACCTTGCCGAGGTGGAACATCACGGCGCGCTCGTACTGCTTGAGGATCCGGACCGACATCGCCAGCACTATGAGTGTGACGAACAGGACGGCGCCGATGACGTAAACGATCATTTCTGTCTCTCTGTCGAGGGGTTCATGTACTCGCCACCAAGGCTGCGATCGCAGTCCTGGGGTCGGCCGCGTCCGGACCAGAGATGCGGGGCTGGTTGGGCGCTCCGCTGTGACTGACGATGATGGCTCCTGACGTGTGAATGGTGGCGTTCGACCATCGTGGTCGATACACAACGCCGGCCGAGTGTCGGAGCCGGGAAAGCAGAGCCCGCCGAGAGTTGAGGCGAGCGATGTCTATGCTACCAGCACCATCTGGCCGCGATCTCGCTGCCCGAACGTGATGAGCTCCCGCGAGACCAAACATCTGCGTGTCCTGATTGCCAACGAGCGCAAGGACCGCCTGGCGCTCGTTGCCCCGATCGTCGTGGGACTGGGCCACGAGGTGATCGCACGCGAGATCGACGTTGCGGACGTTGGCCCCGCGACCGCCAGAGAGCGCCCCGACGTGGCACTCGTAGGACTTGGAGACAGCTCAGAGCACGCGCTCGAGCTGATCGACAAGATCGTCCAGGAAGCCGCCTGCCCCGTGATCGTCCTGCTCCACGCCCGCGACCCCCAGTTCATCAGCGAGGCATCCAAGCGAGGCGTCTTTGCCCACATCAGCGACAATGATGTCGAGGACTGGCAAAGCGCTATCGACATCGTCCTTCGACGCTTCGCCGAGTACCAAGACCTTCAAGGCGCATTCGGACGCCGAGCCCTCACAGAGCGCGCCAAGGGCATCCTGATGGAGCGCCACGCCATCGACGAGGCAAGCGCCTTTGAGATGCTGCGCGAGCAGTCCCGCGTCGATAACCGCAAGCTCATCGAGCTGGCGACGGCGGTCGTCGACGGCCACCGCCTCTTGCCCAGAGCTCCACGGCCCCCAGCTGAGTCCTGACGCTCAACCGAGTGGGGAAGTCGCGACGGTGAGCGGTCGTCCACCGCATTCTTAACATGTGCTCATTTACAGGAACTTCTCATGGGCCCGGCTGGACTCGAACCAGCGACCTATCGATTATGAGTCGACAGCTCTAACCAACTGAGCTACGGGCCCCGCCGCACTCCCCGGATCCCTCCGGGGCGCACGAAGGAGACGCTACCAGCGTGTTGGGCTGATTGGGCCTTGACGTCCCAGGCTGGAGCCCGATGACGCGCCTTCGGACGAAGATGCTTCGGCCGGTTCCGAGTTGCCCTCGGATTCGCCAACGTTTTCGACCGGAACTGGAGCCTTCGGCGATTCAGGCCACTCAACCGATGTGAGATGCTCCCGCCCGCCGCCTTGCTGCCGACGCGGGCGCCCGATCGAGAACACCAACGGAGAGGAACCACATGCCTGCACAACGCGCAGCCATCGTCACAGGAGCATCCAGCGGCATCGGGTTGGCCATCGCCCACGTACTCGGCCAGGAGGGGTTCGCCGTCACTATGTCCGCCCGCCGGCCAGACAAGCTCGAGGCCGCCGTCGCCGGTCTCGCCGACCAGGGCTTCGACGTGCAGGCCGTCGCCGGCAACGTCTCTGACGAGGCCGACATCCAGAGGGTCGTGGCCGCCCACCGCGACAAGTACGGCCGCCTCGACGTGCTCGTCAACAACGCCGGCGTCGGCATCGGCGCACCCGTCGCCGAGATCCAGACCAAGCGCCTGGACATGCAACTCGACATCAACCTCCGCTCGATCGTCCTCTTCTACCGCGAATGCATCGCAATGCTCAAGGACGCAGCCGCCGAGCACAAAAACGCACTCGTCGTCAACACCTCGTCGATCTCCGGTAAGCACGGCGAGGCATGGCTGTCCGTCTACTCCGCCGCCAAGCACGGTGTCGTCGGCTGGACCGAAGCCATGAACAAGGAGCTCAGCGCCGAAGGCATCAAGTCCACCGCCCTCTGCCCCGCCTTCGTCGACACCCCCATGACCGATTTCGTCAAGGAGCACGTGCCCGCCCAGGACATGATCCGCGCCGAGGACATCGCCGAGGCCGTGCGTTATCTGCTCAAGACCTCGCCCGCCTGCATCATCCCCGAGATGATGTTCGTGCGGCCGGGCGATGGCATCTGAGAAACATCAGCGCTCCGAGACACACGCGCTCCTAGCCTCGGTCTGCGCAGACGCCTTGCCAGGATCTCCCCCGATGGGTCGGCCGCGTCCGGTAGTCGCCTGCGTCTACCCTTACGTACACGCCGGCTCATCAGCTTGCCGTGCTCCTTGATCGCCGTGTCCAGCTCGAGGCCCGTGGTGCTCGCCAGGCTGCCTTCCAGCTGAGCCATAAGGATCCTCACCTCGCGCTCGCTCGCCCGCCTTGGGCCACCCTTCGCGCGCGCGAAGCGGTCCCACGACTTCGCAAACGACAGGAAGTCCGTCCGCCCACCACAGCGATGCGCCGCCAGCATCGGACACACGCCCCCATGCTCATCCACATACGCGCCCACGATGATCCGCTCGTTCGCTCGCACACCTTCCAGCATCGCTTCCCGCGTCGCCACCGGCATGCAGTCGATCGCCAAGCGCAAACGCTCAATCGGGCTGGTGCTCTGGCGGCGGCCGTTTCGCATAGGCTTTGCACCGCCGACTTGGCTATCCAGCCAAAGCTCGGTAGTGCGCGGCCAAGCGTATGGCACGCCCTCTGCGCCCGCAAAGCATTCCCTCCCCTTGAAAGGAAACTTGCACATGAAGCTCGGCGTGCACATCGGCTACTGGGGCATGGGCCTCACCTCCCAGGACCAGCTCACCATCGTCCAAGAGGCAGAGAAGCTCGGCTATGACTCCGTCTGGGCCGCTGAGGCATACGGCTCAGACACCGCCACCGTACTCGGCTGGCTCGCCGGGCAGACATCCAAGATCCGCCTCGGCGCCGGCATCTTCCAGATGCCCGGCCGCTCCCCCGCCATGACCGCCATGACCGCCGCCACCATCGACCAGCTGTCCAACGGTCGCATGATCTGCGGCATCGGCTCCTCCGGACCACAGGTCGCCGAGGGCTGGCATGGACAGCGCTTCGCCAAACAGCTCCAGCGCACCCGCGAGTACGTCGCCGTCCTGCGCATCGCCCTCGCCCGCGAACGCCTTGAGTTCCACGGCGAGACACTCGAGCTGCCACTGCCCGACGGGCCCGGCAAGGCGCTCAAGCTCACCATCACCCCCGTGCAAGAGCGCATCCCCATCTACCTCGCCGCCATCGGCCCCAAGAACACCGCCCTAGCCGGCGAGATCGCCGACGGCTGGATCCCCACGCTGTTCTCCCCCGAGCACGTCTCCCAGCTCCGTCCGCTACTGCAGGAAGGCGCCGATCGCTCCGGCAAATCGCTCGACCACTTCGACATCGCCCCCACCGTCAGCCTCTGCATCACCGACAACCTCGAGGAAGGGCGCAACACCATGCGCCCGTTCGTCGCCCTATACGTGGGCGGCATGGGCTCGCGCAAGCAGAACTTCTACAACCAGCTCGTCCAACGCTACGGCTACGAGGCAGAGGCCAAAACCATTCAGGATCTCTATCTAGAAGGCAAGCGCGAGGAGGCCATGGCCGCCATCCCCGATGAGCTCATCGACAGCGTCTCGCTCTGCGGGCCTCCCGAGGTGATCCGCGAGCGTCTCGCCATCTATCGTCAAGCAGGAGTCGGCACCCTCGGCGTCACCCCCACAGCGTTCACCGCCCCCGAGCGCCTGCAGCAGCTGCGGCTGCTCGCCGAGCTCGCCGCCTGAGCGAGTCCTCGTGAGCAGCGCCGCCGGACCGCCGCGACGCGTACTGCTCGGCGCCTTCGGCGACCCCGGGCACGCCTTTCCCATGATCGCCCTCGGGCGCGCGCTCGCCGCCCGCGGGCATCACGTCACGCTTCAAACATGGCAGCGCTGGCAGCAGAACGTCGAGGCCGAGGGGCTGCATTTCGCCGCCGCGCCCGAGTACAGCGTCTTCCCCAACGGACCTGAGCCACTCGACTTCTACGAGGCCGTTGTCCATGCCACCCAAGACACCCTCCCGCTCGTGCGCGAACTGGCACCCGACGTCGTCGTCGCCGACATCCTCACGCTCGCCCCCGCGCTCGCCGCCGAGATCGCACATGTCCCCTACGCCACGCTCATCCCCCACGTCTACCCCCACGGACAGCGCGAGTTCCCCATCTACTCGCTCGGTGCCCGCATGCCCCACACCGCCACCGGGCGCGCAGTCTGGCGCCACGCCCACCGGGTGGTCGAACGCGGCCTCGAGCACGGACGCATCGACCTCAACCGCACCCGCGCACGGCTCGGGCTGCCCGCGCTCGACTATGTCCACGGCGGCATCAGCCGCCAGCTCGCGCTCGTCGCCACCTTCCCCCAGCTCGAGTACCCACGCACCTGGCCAGAGCACGTGCACGTCGTCGGGCCGCTCATGTGGGAGCCGCCCGCCAATGACGTTCAGCTGCCCACGGGCACGTCGTCGGCGCGTGAGAGCGGTGGACTCGAAGACCCACTCGTCCTGATCGCCCCCTCAACCGCCCAGGACGCCAAGCACACTATGCTCCGCGCCGCCCTACGCGGGCTGGCCGACGCTCCCGTGCGCGTGCTCGCCACCTACAACCGCCGGCTGCCATCCCGCTCGCTGCTCGTGCCCAACAACGCCCGTGTGGTCGACTGGGTCTCCTACTCGCGCACCATGCCCCACTGCGACGTCGTCGTCTGTCACGCCGGGCACGGCACGCTCGTGCGCGCTCTCTCCTCGGGCTGCGCCGTCGTCGCCTGCCCCGCCGTCGGCGACATGAACGAGAACGCCGCCCGCCTCGACTGGGCCGGCGCCGGAGTGCGCGTGCCGCGGCGCTACATCAGGCCGCGCGTGCTGCAACTGGCCGTCGAGCGGGCGCTCGCAGAGCCTGCCATTCGGGCGCGTGCACAAGAGCTCGCTGCCTGGAACAGTGCCCACGACGCCGGAGCGACCGCCGCGCGGCTTGTCGAGGAGCTGGCTGCACGCCATGCCCGATAGCTCACGCGCGGGCGGTCAACCCCACGCGGACGTGCACCGGCAGCTCAGACGGCGTCTCGCCCGCACGGATGATCGCCGCCACATGCGCGAGCGTCTCCGTCCTTTGCTCCTGCGGCAGTGCCGCCATCCAGCTCATCGAGCCGATGTAGTCGATCACCCGCTCCGCGTCAGTCTGCTCGGGGAAGGTCAGCTGGATCTCCCGTGGCTCCGTCCATCCGCCAGCCGCCTTCACAGAGTCCTGCCACGACGGGCCATCGAACAGCGGGTGCTCCGGGCGCAGTCCCGCGATCACCGTCCCCACCTCATGCGCCGACGAAGTCCCACCCCAGTCGACCGCGCACGCCAGCAGCGCAACCCCACCGCCCGGCCGCAGTACCCGAGCGATCTCCGCCAATGCACCCGCCGGCTCGAACCAATGAAACGCATCCGCAACCGTCACCGCCGCCACCGATCCATCCTCCAGCGGGATCGCCTCCGCCGTGCCCTCACGCACGCGCTCAGATCCGATCGCTACCTCCAGCAGGCCGCGCAGCGACTCCTGGGGCTCGACCGCCACCACGTCCAGTCCGAAGTCCAGCAGCGCCTTCGTCAGCTTGCCCGTGCCCGCCGCCAGGTCGAGCACGCGATCCCCCCGTTCGATCCGAAGCTCCGCCGCCAGGCTGGCGATCACCTCCTGTGGGTAAGCGGGACGCCCACGCTCGTAAGCGTCAGCGATCGTGTCGAACCCTTGGGCCAGGGGGTGCAGAGTCACTACTCAAGCCCCAACAGCCGCCGACTGCGACGGCACATCTGCCTCGGCGTCAGCGCCGGGTCCAAGGTTCCGCTCGACGTGATCGACGATCAATTCCGTTACGAGATCGGTGTTGTCCCACACCGGCACGTGTCCGCATCCGGGGAGCGCGATCGCCTTGACGCCCGGTATCTCGCGACGGTAGCGGGGGGCGTGGCGAAGACCAGGCAGCACGCGGTCGAACTGCGGCGTAGCCAGCAGCACCGGGCAGCTGATCCGATCCAAATCTCCGATCGTGAGCCCTGCGTCGTCCGCCCGCAGCGCTTGGATCGCCCGCTGGCTGATGGAACAGCCCAGCGCCGCCTGCGATATCGAGGCTGCATCGGCCGAAGACACGAGCTCACCATGGCGCATGATTTCCCTGAACGCCAAGCGGCGAGTTCCAGGGCGTCTCATGATCCGCTCACTCCACGCATGGGTTCGCTCGAGCATCTTGATCTGCCTGGCGAAGAAATTCCCGATGCGCGGGCCCTCGCCGTCGCCCCTGCTCCAGCCACCGGCAGGCGCCAGCGCCACGACCGATCGCGCACGGCCGCGCTTGGCGAGCTCCAGTGCGATCCCGCCGCCCATCGAGTTGCCAACGAAATGCGCCGTGCCAACGTTCAACTCGTCTAGCAATCCTTCGACCGCGTCGGTGGATCGCTCGAAGGTGATCGGCTGATCGGCGGGGTAGACCGGGCCGCCGTGATGGCCCGGAAGCGTCGGCGCGATCACCTCGTAGCGAGCAACAAGGTCGGCCAAGATCGGGTGCCAGATCCTCCACGCCGCGGTAAAGCCGTGCAGCAGCACCACTGGCTCACCAGCGCCAGCTCTATACACCGCAGGCGAGATTTCTGACATCGGGGTCAAGTCTAACGGTGCCTGCCTACAGCTGCTGTAGGCAAAGCTCCGGGGGTGGGACTCGAACCCACAACCAATCGGTTAACGGCCGACTACTCTGCCAATTGAGCTACCCCGGATCGTCTGCTGTGCTAGCCCGGACGAGCGTTTAGCCTGTCCAGCGCGTCGGCCGGGATGATCGCCATCCCATCCTCGACCTCCGCGTGGCAATTAGAGCACAGAAGCACGCACTTCTGCGCCTCGACCCGCAACTTGTCGAGGGCGATGGCGACTCCTTTGGCGTTGAGCTCGTGGCGCTTTAGCGACGGCTCGACATGATGGAAGTGGAGCGCACGCATGTTGCGGTCGAATCCGCATATGCAACACGCGCCGCCTGCCTCGGCGACCAGGATCGTCTTCACCTTCCGACGTCTACGCACCACAGCGTCCGATCGGCATCGCTTGCAGCGGTAGTAGCCGCGTCCGTCAAGACAGAAGTCGGTCTCCCCGTGGTGACTGCAGCGCATCATCACCGTGGCAAGCCCCGCTTCCTTGGCAGCCCTCGCCGCGCTCGGGGGTCGTCCTCTCACGCTTCCATGCGTTTTTAGCCCATACCGGATCAGCCAGTGCCGCACCGTCCCCTTGCTGCGGCCTATCGCCTCGGCGATCTGCGCGATCGACATGCCAGCCTCGATCAGGGTCTCCAATTCCTCCCTCGTGATCCCGCCCCGAGCCGCGTGCTTCTCGTGATTAGCCGCCTCCAGCCCATATTGCTTGAGCCAATAGCTGACGGTCGCTTCATGGCGCCCGAACCGCTTGCCGATCTCAGCCAGCGACAGCCCGTGCCCGAGCATCCGCTCCAAAGACGCGCGATCCATAGCGCGTAGCCTCGCACGAACATCCGTTCGCGTGTGTGTCTTTTGTGCCGAGTGTGTGACTATTTGCGGGCAGAAGTGTGTCTCGCCTCGCCTACCTCGCCTCACCCACCCGCGCGGCCGCCGGGAGCGCCTCACCCCTCCCGATCGCCGGTCTTCTCGAGCACCAGCCCGTACGCGCGGTCGAAGTCGCGTTTGACCTCGGCCTTGCGTTTTGCCAGGGCGTTGACGTCGCCGCCGTCCTGCCCTCGCGCTCGCTGGATCTGACGATCCACGCGCGCCAACTCCAGCTGCAGGCGCTGAACCTCGAGCATCGCGCCGTCGGGCTGCTCGCGGCCGGCTTCCACCACGAGCTCAGCCAGCAGCCCCTTCAGCTGAGGGTCGTCCTCCAAACGCTCCCCCCCGTCTGCCAGCTCGCGCATCGGCGCGCGCAGATCGCCCGCACCCAGGCGTTTGGCGGCGCGGCGCAGCAGGCCGCTCGAGAAATGCTCGTCGATGTCCAGGCCGGCGAGCGCCGGCGCACCCTCGTCGGGCGAGGCGATGCACAGCGCAAGGAACGCCCGCTCTGTCTCCTCGCGGCGCGTCATCTCGCTCACCCTTGGCTGACGCGCGCGCACGGACTCGCCATCACCGTCGCCTCGGGGGGCGCCCTGCCCGCGACCGTCCGCGCGACCAGCGCCCTGCTGGGGACGACGCGAAGGGGCGGCAAGCAGCCGCTCGGCCACGCCTTCCGGTAGCGCCATCCTGCTATCGACGGTCCGCGTGAGCTCCATCCGTAGCGCGCTCTGAGGCAGCTCCGCGAACACCGGACGCAGCTCCTCGATCATCCGGTCCTGCGCTTCGCTGTCAGTTGGATCGCCGCTCGCCAGAACACGCTCTGTACGGAAGCTCACGAAAGAGATCGAGCCTTTGACCGCCGCCCGCATCGCCTCCGCTCCATCGCGCTGGATCAGATCCGCCGGGTCGGTGCCGGCGGGCATCATCACCACCCGCAGCTCCAGCTTGCGTTTGCTGGCGAGGCGGAACGCCTTGAGCATCGCCTCCTGCCCGGCGCTGTCTGCGTCGAGCGCCAGCAGCACCGTCTGCGCCATCCGCGCAAGCTCACCCACCTGCTCGGCTGTGAGCGCGGTGCCCATCAGTCCCACCACGTTGCGAATCCCCGCCTGGTGCAGCGCGATCACATCGGTGTAGCCCTCACAGAGGATCACCTCGCCGGCGCGCGTGGCGTGAGCACGCGCCAGATCGGCGCCGTACAGCTGCAGACCCTTGTGGTAGATGTCATTGTCGGAGGTGTTCAAGTACTTCGGCCGCTGTTCCTCGCTCATCGCGCGAGCGCCGAAGCCGAGCACTCGCCCGCGAACGTCGGCCAGCGGGAACATGATCCGCGAGCGGAAGCGGTCGTACAGGCGCCCGTTCTCCTTCGAGCGCTGCGCGAGGCCCGTGTCGTACAGCTCCTGCTCAGAGAACCCGCCTTTGCGTGAGGCCAACAGCACGCGATCCCACGCGCTCGGCGCATAGCCCACACGGAACTCCCGCATGATCTCCTCCCCCAGCCCTCGCCCCTCCAAATAGGCACGCGCCTTGGCTGCCTCCTCTGACTCCCACAGGAAGCGCTCGTAGTAGGACGTGGTCCTCGACAGCAGCTCCAGCAGCCGCTCGCGGCGCCTGCGCTTCTCGGCCTCGCGCGGATCCTCCTCCTCGCGCTGCAGCTCAACGCCATAGCGTTCCGCCAGCAGCTCGAGCGCGCCTTTGAAGTCAACGCCTTCGGTCTCCTGCACGAACGTGAACACATCACCTGATGCCTGGCAGCCGAAGCAGTAGTAGACCTTCTGCGAAGGGTCGATGCCAAACGACGGCGTGCGCTCCTCGTGGAACGGGCACAGCCCCTCGTAGCGAGCAGGGCCAGCGCGACGCAGCTCCGTGCGCGCGCCGACCAGCTCCACGAAGTCGACCGCGTCGCGTACCCGATCCTTGGAGTCGCTGGTGTAGAGCGCCACGGGGCTACGCTAGCGGGCGAAAGCTCGCGGCACTTGCAGCTCGGTGTACGCCCTTATGCAGTAGCGATCGGTCATTCCCGCGAGGTAGTCGGTCACCCGTTGCGCCAGCTGCAGATCGTCACTCCCAGGAGTCTCACCGGCGCCGCGTGGCAACAGCTCGGGGTGCTCTACGTAGTGCTCGAACAGCCTGCGCACGACCGCTTCGATCTTCTCCCGCTCGGCTCTTACAGCCGGCCCCAGGTAAACCCGCTCGAACATGAAGTCGCGAAGCTCGCTCATGGCAGGACCGGCAAGCGGCCCCTGCACAATGTCCTGAGCAACCTGTGAGTGCTCGAC
>Ga0209624_10004148_pt1 | contig 10040 bp, 10 predicted proteins | sample JacPinW_OM2H0_O1_FD_188565 | JGI IMG/M metagenome (GOLD analysis project Ga0209624, IMG submission 188565) | Forest soil microbial communities from Algoma, Ontario, Canada - Jack Pine, Ontario site 1_JW_OM2H0_O1 (SPAdes) (version 2) | ecosystem: Environmental > Terrestrial > Soil > Boreal... | reverse complement strand
GTGGCATTCCGGCCCGGGAAATTGCGCTTATTATGAAACGAATTGCACCCATCCGGGTCGTTTGTTTTTGCTTGTTGGCGGCTTGCGAAGCACTATGTCAGAGCGGGCGTCCCAAGGTTGGGGTGCCTCATGGCCAGCAGCTGCGAAGCGCAGGCGAGCACCGCCAGGGAAAAGTGTTCCGGTCACTGCCCGATGCCCCCTCGGCACGGGTTCTAAACTCGGCCACCAAGTTTCAAAGGCTCGCGGACCAGGCGCGCCTGTTCTCAACGATTGGCCCGGCGGCAATCAATACGGGCGTACTGCACGAAACACAGCCGGGAATCATCCTTCCGGAAGCCCCGAGCGCAATCATGCTCTACAAAACCGTTCCGCGCGAAACCGGGGCTAACGTTTTCTTGCGGAAATATCTGAATTCGTCGGTGCTGAATCGGAGTCCGCGCTATCAGCCGTCGTCCAGCGAAAGGGTGATGGAGCGAGCGACGGATGCCGCCTCGAGTATTTTTGTCATGCGCGATGAAACGGGGAAGCGCAAGCTGAACACTCCGTATTTTCTTAGAGTACTGACTTCGGTCGCTGCCGACAGCGCCTCGCGACGCTATCGGGCGCACTCCGGTACGGCGCCACTCAGCGATTTCGGTTCCACGATTGGTAATGATGCGGGGATGAACCTGCTCCACGAGTTTGGGCCTGGCATCCGGCAAGCGATGACTAGCCATATGCCGGCATTCCTATCCCGCATCGGGGAACGTATGAGCCGCCAGGATAATCTGAGCCCGGCCGGTTCGGCCGCCAGATAATACCCTCTCGAGGAAGTGTCTACCCAAAGGAACCCGCCCTCGGCCTCCGCCTGATTCCACCTTGGCCTTGCGAAGCGTAAATTAATCAGGAGGTGCAATTCATGCTTGCGAAATTCATGCGCTCGAAATCCATGCGCTCGAAATCAATGCTTCACTCGGACCGGGGACATCCCGCTGGTTCGCTCGTTGATCTTGTCTTCGGGTCGGTGGGAGCAGCCATCGCGCTGGTCCTGCTGACGGGCACTTTCGCTCTAGGACAAAGTAATAAGCCTCAACCTCAGAACAAGCCGGTCGGCGGGGGAGCTGTCGCTCGCGGAAAATATATTGTGGAAAGCGTGGCCATGTGCGGACAATGCCACACACCGCACGATACCGATGGAAGTCCCGAGCGGGCTCGATGGTTGCAGGGCGCGCCTGTCCCTTGGCAACCGACCAAGCCCGACTCCAACTGGCCGATCAGTGCGCCGCGTATTGGACGGACTCCGTTGCCCGCCAGCGATGAGGACATGATCAAACTATTGACGACTGGCATCTGGACCACCGGGAGTCAGCTCCGTGCTCCGATGCCTCAGTTTCGAATGGACCGGGGAGACGCCGAAGCGGTGGTTGCTTATCTAAAGTCTTTGACGGCGCAACAATAATCCGCCGGGAAAGTATTGCGCCGTCAATCCGTCGCCAAGCTCTGCAACCCAATCTGCCCCTCTTGCGGCGTGCCGGCCTCTCCCACCCAAATGATCAGAAAGCGCGCATCGCAACCGTCGGACACCAGATTCACCACTTCGCCGGCTTTCAGTCGGAATGCAACGCCGCCGATACGGGCTCCGCGATGGCTGACATCGATTAAGTGAGTCGTCTGCGGAAAGGATTCCTGGTGATCAGTGGGCGGATAGTCAGGGGAGCCGTGGTCGCTGGTTTGGTGGTCATGGTTTGGATGGACATGGTTCGGATGGACATGGTTCTGATGCACATGGTTCTGATGCACATGGTTCTGATCGTCATGGGCGCGCATCTGAACGGGCAGGGTCACCGAGATCCTTGGTTCGCGGCGATGATACGCGAACGGCTCGCTCAGGCCGAGTTCCGGCGCGTCTTCGGGGGAAACTGCCAGCTGGTGCTTTTCGAGTTCGAGAAGAAATTGCCCTTTGGTTAGAGAGGCTCCGCTACGAAACAATTCCAGCAGAGGATCGGCTTCCGCGTCGCTCTTCGGAGGTTGTGCCGCTCCCGATGAAGGGGTGGCATCGTGGTCCCAATCGATTCCTTCGGGCTCGACCAGCACGTCGGAAACGGTGTCCGGAGTGGCATACATTTGCTGGATTACTTCTTGCAATCGCTGCCGGTTTTCAAGCGTCCGGGGCAGAAACTCGATTCCCATACCGAGTTCGGGATCCATAAATTGTACTTTTCCCTGCGTCTTTACTGAACCATCGGCGGTCTGGAGCAGAAGTTCCACGCGCGTCTGCGGAGGAAAGGGGGACTGGGTTCGCAAGAAGCATCCCGCAGAACTGAGCCCCGCAAGGCCGCAGCGGATGGGCGGGTCGTGCTTCTCTCCCGACTGCAAATGTAACCATTCTTTCAAGCCTTGGTGGGAGGCGTCGGAGAGTGTCGCGAACTGGATGCCGGCATGATGGCGCGAATCTTGCCAGGCAATCGTCCCCCTGGCTTCGATTACTGTCGCGGTGTCGGGTAAGGCAAAGCTGAATGCGATGGGGCCGATTCTCCTGCCTGGTGCTCCGGAGAATCGGACTGCCATTCCGCCCTCGCTCAAGCTGGAGATGGAGACCTGCTCACCCTCTCCGTTCTGGAATCGAAAATATGCGGCGATGTTCACTGGCAGCCGAACGGACCGGCGGCGCTCTCGTTTCATCAGAGCGCGTGCAGCTCGAAAACTCGACTTCGCCTTTTCGGTCGAGATGGGGCTTGAAGATAACAAGTTCGCGCCCAGCTGGAAGGCAGCCTGCAAATTGGTGCGGGCTTCGATGATGGCGATTGCCATGGATTTACTGTTGCGCTGCCCGGAGCGCATGCTTTTCAGCAGCCCGAAACTGTGCTCGTCTTTGCAGTCAATGATGACCGCCCCGAAGGTGCGGTGGGCCAACTCTTTGGCTGCACTCACATCGTCCGCGCAGTGCTCGACGTCAATTTCTAATTCGCCGAGGACGCTGCGCAGCACGCGCAAGGATCGGTCGTCGGAGCAGATTAACAGCGACGTTAAACCCATGACACTCTAATGATACGGAAACGTAACCCCATCCAAAGGTTACGGAGGTAACGCCAAATTAAAGTGCTGGTAGTTGCGCTGTGCGCGAATCGGTTGCCAAGCTGAGCCACCTGCGGCGGGCCCGATGTGTACGCCACAGTCCCGCGGTACTGATGCGAACAAATTGACAGACTCTTGACAGAAGCATGACACGAAGCAAGTGCGAACTGCCTACCTTCATCGTGCGGTGGATTCATCGTCAGGTGTCGGATCACCGACAATCGTTTCTGAAAAGACTGGAGTCAAGATCATGACAAAAGAAAACTTCGCCCCTACTGCTTCGCCCGAAACAACTGCGTCTCTATCCGAGTCTGCATCTAAGAACGGTCTCAAGCGTCGTTCCTTCCTCAAAGGCCTGGGCGTAGCTGGAGCAGCTCTGACCGGCGGTTCATTGCTCGCAGCCGCATCTGAAACCGCCCAGACAACAGGCATTGTTACCTCCGGCGATGTGGCCCTCCTGCGGTTTGTAGCCGCGGCTGAACTCATCGAGGCCGACATGTGGCAGCAATATGCGGAGCTTGGTGGTCTCACCCCCGGCCAACTCCCAGTGGAGACAGCCCCGTTCACACCGATGAACAGTTATCAGGCAGCCTTCATGAACCTCGATTCCGATGGCCCGCAGTACATCTCCAGCAACACGAACGATGAGCTGACCCATGCGGAATTTCTGAACGCGTATCTGATCTCGCTCGGCGCCGAGCCCGTGGATTTTGATGCCTTCCGTACTTTGCCCAGCAGCCAGGCGACCGGCGCCCAGCAAATCGGCCGGCTTACCAATCTGATGAACCTCACCGTTGACACGAGTTGGTATACCCGCTATCGCAGTACCAAGAATCCAGACTTTGGCGCCACTTTCCCGCAAGCCATCGACCTAGTGAAAGTAACCGGCATTCCCCGAACCGACGAGGATTTCAAGCCGAAGCATCACATTCAGGCAATTGCCAATACGGCGGCTTTCCACTTTGGAACCATTGAGCAAGGAGGCAGCACGCTTTACTCCGCTTTCGTTCAGAAGGCCACGAATTTGGAGGTTCTCCGGATTCTGGTCAGCATTGGAGGAGACGAAGTAGCTCACTTCCTGGAGTGGGTGGATTTTGCGGGCAATGGCGTACAGCCGCCAATCGCTCCGTTCACCGACCCTATCACCGGGCTTACCTTCCCGAACTTCGATAAAACGGTGAACCCAGCGTTGCAAACCAACCTGATCTTCCCCGTCCCCTGCGAATTCATCAGCCCAGATCTGCCTGTTTGCGCTGTCATTCGCCCCACGAATCCAAAAGGAATTGCCAAGGCAGTGGTCGCTTTCCTCACGGCGATGGGGATTTTTATCGGCCAGACGCCAGAATTTGTTAAGACCCTTAACACTCTGGCCCGACAAGCGGATGCGGCAGAACGCGGATTCTGATTCACAGCGAATTACGAGCTTGCTGTTCTTCCCAGGGCGCTGTTCGTGCAATCAGAAGGTACAGCGCCCACTTTTTGATTCTAACGCTGCAAATCTTTACAACGGTGCCTTAAGGAGCCCTTATGTTTGAAGGACTTTTTCAACCCATGCATTTGCTGATAATTTTTGGGATTGCTCTGCTCGTGTTCGGACCTAAAAAGCTTCCGGAACTGGGCAAAGGAATCGCAGACGGTATTCGCGGCTTCAAATCCGCAATGAAGGACCAACAGGACGCGTCCGACAAAGGCAGCTCCGCCAAGGAGCAAGGGCCAACCAGCGTTTGATCCGTCGGTCCGGAGCCAGGCTTTCTTTTTCCCCTCCTTCGTGGGCAGGGCACTCCGAGTGAATCTGAACGAAGATCAGGATTTTGCGGTTGCGTAAACAGGTAGCCACAACGAGTCTCGGGTCTGATCCGTCCGATGAATATTCCCCATGTCAGCCCCAATTGCCCGACGAACGGACAGGATTTTGGTGGTCGAAGACGATCCATCGGTCCAAAAGATTCTAAAGCGACTGTTTGAGGCTGAAGGTTTCGCCGTCGAGGGCCACATGGACGGCCGAGCGGGTCTCGACAGCTTTCATGCAGAGGTACCGTCCGCGGCCATTCTAGATTTGCATCTACCCGAGTTGTCTGGAAAACATCTCTGCAAAGAGATGAAAACCGCGGCACCTTCGATCCCCATCATTATTCTCACCGCCTCCTGTGACCTTAATGACAAAGTAACTCTGTTGGAGATGGGCGCCGACGACTACATTACCAAACCTTTTAGTCCGCGCGAGCTCCTGGCACGGCTGAGGGTAGCTCTCCGCCACAGCCACCGCCCGGCTGCCGACGCGAGTCAAGTCGCCTTTGATGGCGTTGTCGCGGACTTCGGGAAAGTCGAGGTGAGCCGAGACGGTACGGCAGTCCAGTTGACGCCACATGAGTTCAAAACTCTACAGTTTTTCGTCCAGAACCCTGATCGCCTTATCACACGCGCCGAGTTGCTGAAACAAGTTTGCGGCTACGGAGATGGCAATCCGAGCAGCCGCAGCATCGACAATCACATTATGAGACTGCGGCACAAGTTGGAGAGCGATCCGAGCCGTCCGACCCACTTTCGAACGGTGCCTGGTCTGGGGTATAAGTTCACCTTCTAACGTATTCGGTCCACACGAAAATGTAACTTCTGCGATGAGGCTTCACGTGCCGGGCCAAATCTGCAAAGGCCACGGACAACACCGTCGGCCTTGACTTTTACGACCTTCTCATCGAAGCGCTTATGGGGCGGAGGCCGGGAAGCCGCAGGCGAGAGCGAATCGAACAAGCGAAACCCTGAGCAAGAAAAAATTTAGAGCCAAAGCTTGGGCAGATAGCGAAGAAAGCAGGGAAGTCTCTGCGCTGGCGTGATCGGTACCGTAGAATGAGGCGGAGCGGTGCGACGAGAATAAGCGGTGGCAGTCTGGGTCGCGCCGAAGGCAAGAATTCCCTATCGTTCGCAAAGACCGCGAAGGATGGGTCACGCAGGCCGCTTTACCGAAGAGACGACAAAGGACGATGGATATCACATGGTTGACCGACCGCATCGCGGTTGGGGGCGGGATCTGGACGTCGGCCAATATGGCGCAGGTGGCGAGGGCAGGGATCACGCACATCATCGACATGCAGATTGAGTTCGATGACACGCCGCTGGCCATAGCTCACGGAATTGAAGTGCTGTGGAATCCGACAGATGACGATTTTGAGGCGAAGCCGCCCGCATTGTTTCGGAGGGGCGTGGATTTTGCGCAGGCGGCGCTGGGAGGAACGGACACGAAGTTGTTGATCCACTGTGCGGCGGGCGTGCACCGGGCGCCGATGATGGCGCTGGCGGTTTTGGGCTCGATGGGATGGTGCCTGGAGGACGCGATGGAGTTGATTGAGAGACGACGTCCGGTAGCGGATTTTGCCGGGGTGTATGTGCGGAGCGTGGAGAAATTCTTGGGTGTGTGAGGATCTAAACCGCCATCAGGACTGTGCCAGGAAAAAGCAGGTGCCCCTCCACTTCGGTCGGGATGATCCCTCAGCAGTAGGGCATGGATCGAAGAACGTCCAAGAGCGTACCGCAGAGGACTCGGAGAAACACCACGGTAAACACTGTCCTCCGATTCATTGAATGTCTAGGGCTTTGTTGCTGGCCAGCCGGGATCAAGCCTTTATCCGACCTCTTCGCTCCAAGTTTCGAGATTCTTTTTCACCAGGGCCATGAACTGATCGGCGACGGCGCCGTCGATGAGGCGGTGATCGTAACCGAGCGTCAGATGCACAACGGAGCGAATCGCAATGGAATCACTGCCATCTTCGTCGGTGATTACCATCGGTTGCTTCGTGATTCCGCCGACGCCCATGATGGCGGAGTTCGGCTGGTTGATGATGGGAAGGCCAAAGACGGCGCCAAATTGGCCAGGATTGGTGATGGTGAAGGTGGAACCTTCGACGTCGTCGGGCTTGAGCTTCTTGTTGCGCGCGCGCTCGCCAAGATCGGAGATGCCGCGCTGCAGGCCGAGAAAGTTCAGGTCTCCCGCATTCTTCACGACGGGAACGATCAGGCCCCAGTCGAGAGCGACCGCGATGCCCATGTTGATTTGGCGGTGATAGCGGATGTTATCGCCTTCAATCGTCGCGTTGATGATCGGCCACTGTTGAAGGGCGATGACGGCGGAGCGTACGAAGAAGGGCATGAAGGTCAGGCGTGCGCCGTGGCGCTGCTCGAATCCAGTTTTTTGTTTATTCCGCAGATTGACGATGCGGGTGAAATCCACCTCGTACATGCAGTGCACGTGAGCGCTGGTGCGTCGCGACTCGATCATGTGCTTGGCGATCAGCTTGCGCATGTTGGTCATGGGGACCAGGTCGCCGGGATATGGGGACGGAGCGGATGGAATAGGGCGCGATGTGGTTGGCGCGGGTGCGCTGGGCGGCGGAGCGGCGGTCGCTAGTGTACCGGGCGCGGCGGCTGGAGACGACTGGCTTTCGATGAAGGACAGGATGTCCTGTTTGGAGATGCGGCCACCGAGTCCGGTTCCGGAAACCTGAGAAAGACTGACTCCGTGTTCCCGTGCGATTTTGCGGACCAGCGGCGAGGATCGAGCTTCTTCTTCGGTTTCGTCTTTGTGAGCAGGGGGAGGCGGCGTGGCTGGCTGCGGGGCGGGAGCGTTTTTTTTCCCTGCCGGCGTCTTCGTTTCGTCAGTTTTCGCGTCTTCAGCCTTGGCGGTCTTTTCAGGCGCGGGCGCGACAGGTTTGGCGGCAGCGGCCGCGGCTTCGCCATCCACAGCGATGGTTCCGACAACGGTGTTCACGCCGACGGTGGTGCCTTCGGAGACTTTAATTTCCTGTAGGACACCAGAGGCTGGTGCGGGAATCTCGGCGTCAACCTTGTCGGTGGAAATTTCGAAGAGCGGTTCGTCCCGTTGAACCTTGTCGCCGGGCTTCTTCAACCACTTGGTAATAGTGCCCTCCACGATGGATTCGCCCATCTGGGGCATGATGATGTCAGTTGGCATGATTTCCTTCCACGCGGAGCACGGTTTTAATAGCGGGTCGATCGCAACCCAATATTATAGCGTTTGGAAGAGGTTGCTGAGGGTCCGGCTGTACCGCCCACCAATGCGCCACCAAGCCGACTCGGCACTCCGTCTAATGATGGTCGCGATCGTGCATTCCTTCTTTTTTCTCGACATCAGGCTCGACCCCGAAGCTGGTTTTCCAATATTCCTGCACCGCCGGTGGAAGCTTATCGAGGTGGGAGAGCAGCATGGTGATCTTCCACATGTCCTGCTCGCTGAGAGTTTTGTCCCAGGCGGGCATGCCGGTGTAGCGCACACCGGTGCGGATGGTGTAGAAGATGTGCCACTCCGGATCGTCGGGCGGGTCGGAGATGAGATTCGGGGGCGGCGGATAAAACGACTTCGCCAGCCCTGACGGCTTGCGGTCGAGGCCTCCATGGCAGAGGGCGCAGTTCATGGTGTAGAGCTTCATCCCGTCTTCCAGATACGGGTCGGTGGGGGTGAGCGGGTTTGTGATGCGCGGAGCGTGGCGCTCCATGGAGGCATCGACGGCTCCCATCGCCAAGCGGTGTTCCATGTGCGGAGGTTCGACGTTTGCGGCCGTGGGAAAGAAACCGAGCATGGCCAAGCCAAGACCACCCAGGACGAGTACCAGGAGCGTAACCATCACACCGAGAGCGAATTTTCCCATGGATCCTCCGGACGGCTATTGTGGCAGATGGGCAGGCTCGGGCGCTAGTTGTGAGCGTCGATTAAACAGGGGCGAGGCGCCCGTTCTCACATATTTCACGTGTTTCCAACTCAATACGCTTTCAGCTTGCGCGCCTCGCGGACCACATCTTCAACCTTGGGGAGGTAGTGCAGTTCCTGCGGTGGGGAAAAAGGGACCGCGGAATCCAAGCCAGCAATGCGAACGATGGGGCCGTCGAGATCGTCAAACGCTTCTTCGTTGATGATGGCTGCGATTTCGCCTGCGAGGCCGCCGGTGCGCGAGTGCTCGTGAAGGAGGATGACTTTGTTGGTCTTCTTCACAGTCTGCGCGATGGCTTCGCGGTCGAGCGGGGAGACCGTGCGCAGGTCGAGGATTTCGAGATCGATTCCGTCCTTGGCCAGAAGGTCGGCGGCTTCGAGCGCAGTATGGACCATCGCGGCGTAGGTGATGAGGCTGAGGTCGTGACCTTCGCGCGCGAGGTTCGCTTTGCCGATGGGGACGACGTAATCTTGGGTGGGAACTTCGCCCTTGATGCGGCGATAAAGATATTTGTGCTCGAAGAAGATGCAGGGATTGTTATCCCGAATGGCGGCTTTGATCAGGCCTTTGGCGTCGTAGGGCGTGGCCGGGCAAATGACTTTGAGACCGGGATTGTGGACGAACCACATTTCGGGATTCTGCGAGTGGAACGGGCCGCCGTGGACGTATCCGCCGCTCGGGCCGCGCAGAACGAGCGGCGCGGGTGCGCCCCACAAGTAATGCGTTTTTGCGACCATGTTGCTGATCTGGTTGAAGGCGCAGCCGATGAAATCCATGAACTGGAATTCGGCGACGGGGCGCATACCGGTGAGGGATGCGCCGAAGGCCGCGCCTACGATGGCGGACTCGGCGATGGGCGTGTCGATGACGCGCTCCGGGCCGAAGCGGTCGATGAAACCGTCGGTGACCTTAAAAGCTCCGCCATAAATTCCGATGTCTTCGCCGAGACAGAAAACGGAGGGGTCGCGGTCCATTTCTTCCCAGATTCCCTGGCGGATGGCTTCGAGGTAGGTGAGGAGCATAGTTAGAATTCTTTCGCCGCGGATTCAGTCGGATCCACGCGGATCAAAGATTGCCCGAAAATCAACTTGTAGGTCTTATCCGCGGTTTGCGCCCAGCTCATGACATCTCCGACTCCCTTTTTCTATTTCCTATTTCAAATGCACTTCCGCTTCCGTTTGTTTGAACGTGCCGCTCCCCTTCTTTACTTTCGGCATGCCGTATTTCGGCTTGATCTCGTGGCATCCGTCCTCACAGAACACGCCT
>Ga0209624_10004147_pt1 | contig 10042 bp, 9 predicted proteins | sample JacPinW_OM2H0_O1_FD_188565 | JGI IMG/M metagenome (GOLD analysis project Ga0209624, IMG submission 188565) | Forest soil microbial communities from Algoma, Ontario, Canada - Jack Pine, Ontario site 1_JW_OM2H0_O1 (SPAdes) (version 2) | ecosystem: Environmental > Terrestrial > Soil > Boreal... | reverse complement strand
GGACGAAGGCGTGAGGTCTTGTCCGAGAGCCGGATGCAGGAAATCTGCCTGTCCGGTTCGATGAGGGGGGTGTGGAAACGGAGCCACGGCTGAGCCACTAAGGCACCGCCAGACGAAAGGGGCGGCAAACGGACATGCTCCACCTAAAGTCACCGCGCCACACTCCTACTCTACGCATTTGAGACGTTGAACGACCGTCTCGAATCGACGACGTAAACCGGACATGCGCATCGTGACTGGGGACAATCAGTCGGCCCTCTTGAACTTGGCCGCGTCTTCCGATCCCTTGGTCGCGTCGCCGGCGCTATACGAATGTGCGCCCGCGCCCGCTAGCTTGCCGCCGTCAACGATAAGATATTCGTTCCGGATCGGCCGCTTCTCAAACCAGCATTCAAGAATCTCGCGCGTGCCCGCAGCGTAGCGCGCCTGCGCCGAAAGCGAGGTCCCGGAAATATGCGGCGTCATGCCGTGGTGGGGCATCGTGCGCCACGGATGGTCTTTCGGCGCCGGCTGCGGGAACCAGACGTCTCCCGCGTAGCCCGCGAGCTGTCCGCTTTCGAGCGCCCGCACGATCGCGTCGCGATCGCAGATCTTGCCGCGTGCGGTGTTCACGAGATAGGCCCCGCGCTTCATCTTGGCGAGAAGCCTGTCGTTGAACAAGTTCTCGGTCTCGGGGTGAAGCGGCGCGTTAATCGTGACCACATCGCAAACCTTGACCATGTCTTCAACATTCGCATGCCAGGCGAGACCGAGCTCCTTCTCGACCGCTTCCGGAAGGCGGTGACGATCCGTGTAGTGCAGATGCATGTCGAAAGGCTTCAGGCGGCGCAGCACCGCGAGGCCGATCCGGCCGGCGGCGACCGTGCCGACATGCATGCCCTCGACATCATAGGAACGCTCGGCGCAATCGGCGATGTTCCACCCGCCCTTGATCACCCATTGGTACGAAGGGATATAGTTGCGCACCAGGCTCAGAATCATCATCACCACGTGTTCAGAGACACTGATCGAGTTGCTGTAGGTAACCTCAGCGACCGTGATCTTGTGATCAATCGCCGCTTGCAGGTCGACATGGTCCGAACCAATGCCGGCCGTGATCGCAAGCTTGAGGTTCTTCGCCCGGGCGATGCGTTCGGCGGTTAAATAGGCGGGCCAGAAAGGCTGTGAGATTACGACATCAGCGTCGGGTAGCTCGCGCTCGAAGACAGAAGTTGGCCCCTCCTTGTCGGCGGTGACGACAAAAGTGTGACCAAGCGACTCGAGATATTTCCTCAGCCCCAATTCACCCGACACGCTGCCGAGCAGCGCTCCTGGCTTAAAGTCGATCGCCTTCGGAGTCGGCAGCGTTTGCCCGCCAGGATAACGTTCGACCCTCGGCAGGTCGTCGCGCGGGTAGGATTTCGGATATCCGTCGACCGGATCATCGTAGAGAACACATATGATCTTCGCCATGTCGAGATTCCCTTGATCTGGAGACGAAACAGAAAGTGCTTTGTCGAAAGTGCAGTGGCTGGCGCGAGGCGGCGGAATCATCCTTGTATTCGTAACGGAACATGGATAGCGTATTCCGGTGCCGTGGTGTGGACCCAGCTCTACAGCAAAAGCGCATACAGAGAAGCTTGGTGTCCGATCCGACGCAAGCCCCGGCCCACGATGTGCCGGGGCTTTTTATTGGCCCGTCGACCAATCCCGAGCTGGCTCAAATTGCTCGGCAAACAGCGTCGCGGGCGTGCTTCAAAAAGCGCGTCAACCGAACTGAACCGCATGGCTCAGTTTCCTGGGCGAGCATGATAAAATACTTGCCGGCTGCACTGATGCGAGCTTCCGATGGAAGGTTATCCAAAGTTTCATAACGAAATCGGGGCGCCAGTGGTCCGCATTGGTTGCCACGAGTTTGAGTGCATCGGGGATAAGCCGCCGCAAGATCACCCACACATCTACCTCGATATGGGCGACGCCAGCGAGATTGTCTGCCCATATTGCTCTACGCTATTCCGTTTCGATCCGACCTTGGGTGCACGCGAAGCTGACCCGGTGGATTGTGCCTACGTGGGCGAGGACTGAGTTGAAAAGCAGCAACGCAGCTTCTTTTGTCATGCTGCCCGCAGCCGTAGGAACATTCCAACCGCCGCGGCCCCCGCCGCGTGATCGATAGATGCGTGCTGGCCGTCGCCGATGGGAGAAGCGCGTCTCTGAAATTGTCGCGCTGAACTGATGTTCTTCGTGCTGCAGTTTGCATGCAATGTGTCGTTTCCAGCAAGTCGCGGACGCCACGGAAGAGGCCGGAATTGATCGGATTCGCCCACCCTCGAACGCCGAGCCTCGCGTAAGCAGGGCAGCACCCGCGGGGCGCCCCAGTCGATGCCGGTCTGAGTAGTTTCCGACTCTATCCCGACCGACCTTCGGTCAGGTAGTATTCCAAGATCATAAGTTTCGCTTGTGCTGCGGGCGTCCCAAGAGGTCTCGCCGAAACACAGAATAGGAAGGATGTCCCGACTAGGCCAGGCGGCATTGGTGGGAGGGATTATTGTGCGCCCTGCAAAGCGAAGACAGGGTCGTTATTCATGATTTGTCGCGCCAAGTTCGGAGGGGAGGGATCCTTCCTCCCCAAATTGGGAGGATAGTCTCATGCCAACATCTGCTTGGTACCAAGGAGAATCGCTGAAGCGGCTCCTACAAGGCGCCGCCCTCGGTGCGTTCGCGACGCTCGGCATCGGATTCAGCTGGGGCGGGTTCATGCTTGGAAGCACGGCGAAGACGTTGGCGGACAGCACCGCCAATAGAGCCGTGGTCGCGGCGATAGCGCCGATCTGTGTCGATCAGTTTCAACATAGCGCGGACGCGGCCAACAACCTGACGGCGCTGAAAAAGACCGACTCATGGCAACAGGCGGCGTATGTCGAAAAAGGCGGCTGGGCGGTGATGCCTGGCAGCAAGGCGGCCGATTCTGCCGTATCGCAAGCCTGCGCCGCCATTCTCAGCGCTGCGAAATAGCTACGAGCGCTGCGTGCAGCAGAACGGGCGACGCTCGCCGAACCTCTCTCGTGTCAACTCCTGAATGCGAGGTCAACTCAATCGAGATTAGCAACATAATCTTAGTGTACAGCAGGTTCAGCTGTGTATTTCTTACGAGGGGAAAATAAAAACTCACCGCCATCTTATAAAGAGGCGAGTCAATACCCAAATCTGATTCGCGTAGGCCATGAGGCTGCGTTACGGAAGATCCGGCCTACGGGAGGATCGTTCGCATGTCGCTCAAACAGAGAGGTCATGCTATGCGTACATTTGATTTTGCTCCTTTTTATCGTTCGACCGTCGGTTTCGACCGGCTGTTTTCAATGCTCGATCAAGTAGGCGGCGTGGAAAGCGCTGCAACGCCGGGCTATCCTCCGTACAATATCAAACGTTCGGGCGAGAACGCCTACAACATCTCGGTAGCAGTCGCCGGCTTCGCCGCTGCTGATCTTTCGATCGAGGTGAAAGAGAACACGCTAGCGATCCGCGGCAACAAGCAGAGCAGCGGTGAGGAGGAGAGCGACCTGATCTACCAGGGCATTGCCGAGCGGAATTTCGAACGCAACTTCCAACTCGCGGACCATGTCCAGATCAAGGGCGCGAGCCTGGAGAACGGGCTTCTGCAGGTCGATCTCTTGCGGGTGGTCCCAGAGGCGATGAAGCCCCGGGCGATACCCATAACGACCGCCAAGAAGGCCGTGCTTGAGGGCAAGGCGGCGAAGATCGCCGCGTGAGAGTCTGGCGATCGAAGTTTGGGGGCGCCCCGTTTGTCGGGGCGCTTTCGTCAGGCGTTGCTGGGTGGATGGATGATGCCTCTGTTTTCCGGCATCTATGCGCGCGCCCTCACAATGCGGAGAGACGTTCAACGCTTCTTGCGCCTGTACGAGCCGGATTCGACCACGCAGAGTCTGGTGCGCGGTTCGAAGTGCTCGTGAAGACCGGCGACGCCCTCAAATGAAAGATACTATCGACCGCCCCGCCGCTGTTCGCGTGCTCGCCAGCGTTCCGGCGTGGAAGGTTCCTGTTGTCGCAATGGCGACGCCCGTCGATCCGATCCTTACGGCGATCGCGCTCGATCGCGTCGCATATATGTCGCCTTCGCCGCCTCGCTCAACACGACCGACCTACGGAAGGTCGCACAAGAAACAGGTCGGGAAGCCACACAAACCGATGAGGACGCTTACGAAGCCGCCAGCGGCGTCGGGGAGGATGCTGTTAAGTAAACCGAGGGATAAGACGGCGTTTGGCGTCAGAGCTAGGCGCGCCGTCCTTCTGCTCGCCGCTTGCGGCGATCCGCAGTGCGTCATCGGGCAACGGCCGTTGAACTGCTAAGGCGTCGGAACGTTTCCGCCTCCAGCGTTATAGCCGCAGCCATCGCGTGAGTAGTTTCCGATGGTTGGCATTATGGCCAGCGGCTTCTGTGTGCCGCGCAAACAGGTCGGACACATGGCCGCACCAACCAGCGTTGCAGAGGCGCTCAAAAACCCTTACCAATTGGGGGCCGTCCACACAGGGTCGATTTGACCCGTTCGCCAAGCCGTCGGCGAACGGCCGGTATTTGCGCATTTGAGACGTTTAAGCGATGTCTCGAATCGACGTGGACCGGACATTGCGGATCGCGGGGGTGGACGTCGCATTTGGGCGGATAGCGCCTTCGCCCGAATCGCGACCGCTCACTTTTCCGGCATCCCTGCCTTGAGCAGGCTGTCGTACATCCGCTCGTGCATCTCGACGTAGGGTGGAGCGCCGTGCTGGGACTCGTTGAACGCCTTCCATGTCGCGACCGTCTTGAGCGGCCCCGCGGAGGGCAGCGCGAGGTAACGCTGCAGCGCCTCGCGCGCTTCGGCATCATGACCGGTCAAGACGAGCGCCGCCACAAGAGTCACATGCGCCCACGGGACGTAGTTCGGATTGATCGCGATCGTCTGGCGAGCCTCTTCAATCGCCTGATCATAACGCTTCAGCCCGAAATTGGCCACCGCCTTGCCGCTGTACCAAGTGAAGAGCTGCTGATCGTAGGGGCTCATCCGCATCGCCTTGTCGAAAGATTCAAAGCTTTTATCGAATTCCCCGCGGCGTAGGAGGACCCACCCGAGGCCGCCGGCGGCGTCCACGTGGGACGGGTTCAAGGCGAGCGCACGTTCGAATGCGGCGCCAGCTTCCTCATTGCGCCCCTGGACCAGAAGGACCCATCCCTTCTGGTCGCGAGCCCAAGCGTCATCTGGATCGACGGCGAGCGCCTTCGACTCCAATTCATCGGCCCGCTCGAGGTCGCCTTTTGGGTCGCCGGAAACGCCAAGCGCCGCGTGCTCAAAGAACTTGATCCCAAATATAGTCAGGGCGCTGACATTGTCGGGATCGATGGCGAGCGCCTGTTCGCAGAGCGCGTATGCTGCATCCGCCTCTTTACCGATCCATCCCGCCTTCCACGCGCCTGCGGTGCACTGGAGGGCCAAGTCCTCGGCGTCGGGATTCGCCGCGGGCGTCCGTTTGAGGCGGGCGGCCTCGACCTCGGTGAGTTGAAAATCGAGTGCGCGCGTCAGATGCGTGACGATCGCGTCCTGCATCTGCAACAGATCGGCCCGGGGCGTGTCGAATTGTTCGGCCCACAGGTGAGCGCCGCTGCCGGCGTCGATGAGCTGGGCGTTGACCCTCATCCGATCGCCGCTCGGCTGCACCGAGCCTTCGAGAACGAAGCGCACGCTGAGATCCTTGCCGATCGCCTTGGCGTCGATCGGCTTGCCCTTGAAGGTCATGGACGTGTTGCGCGCGATGACGAAGCTGTCGCGCCTGCGCGCGAGCCCGGTGGTCAACTCGTCGGTCAGAGCGTCGGCCAGGTAATCCTGCCCCGGATCGCCAGAGAGGTTGGCGAACGGCAGCACGACGATCGACGTCGTCAGAGTAACAGCATTCGTCGACGCGTAGCGTGGCACGCCCGCTCGCAAGAGACGATCTATGCCGCAAGGGCGCGCCACTCCGTCAATGCGATCGAGCGTATCTGCTTGTAAACCTGCCGGGTGACGAGATGCCGCTCCTGATTGAATTGGTTGTGCACCTGGGCGTGAACTGAACTGAATTTCTGCAACGTCTTCATACTTCGAAACCGCTGCATCGCCCGCTCCCGTCGTCGAAACGGCTGATGCGAATTCTCTGCCCGATTGTTGAGGCGCCCACCGACCTCGTGGCGATCGGCGGCGCTAATCTCTTTCATTGCCGCGGAGTAAGCCCGAAGCCTGTCGGTAACGATGCTCTGCGGTAGGCCGTACTTCTTCATGATCCTCTTGAGAAGCTTTAGCGCCGCGGCCTTGTCCCGCCTCGCGGTGACCACAGCCTCCAACACCTCGCCTTCATGGTCGACGGCCCGCCAAAGATAGCAGAGCTTGCCGTTGACCTTCACAAACACCTCATCCAAATGCCAGCGCCACTGAGGATAGGCGCGCATGTGCTCGACTCGTCTCTTGCGGATCTCGGCGGCGAAGATTGGGCCAAACCGGTTCCACCAGAACCGGACGGTCTCATGGCTGATATCGATGCCGCGCTCGGCTAGGAGATCCTCGACGTTGCGCAGCGACAGAGGGTATCTCACGTACATCATCACGACGAGACGGATGACCTCCGGCGAGCTATTGAAATAGCGGAACGGGTTGCTCATGCGCCGAGGCTAACACAGCCGGGACAGCCGAGAATTTGCCCTGACACCACCGTCTTGGCGATTGCCCGCGCCTTGTCACGAGCCGCGTCATGAACGGAGCGCGCGATCTTGCGTGCGGGTGCGTTCGGGCAGCATGTGGGCTTGAGCGCGCAGGCCTCGCAGTCGCGCTTGCTGGCGAAGTAGATCAGCGTGCCTTCCTTCGTCAGCCCCTGGCGTGGCTTGGAGAAAGCGCGGTGGTATTTCCTTAGCTCTTTGCCGCCGGGGCAGACATAGAGGTTGCGATCCGGATCGTAGGCGAAGTCGCTGCGCGAGAAGGTCCCGTCCGTGCGTTCGGATTTGTCCATCAGTTTCACATGCGGCTCGATCCCGCGCTCGTCCACCAGCCACTCGATCATCTCGGCCGAGCCGTAGCCCGCATCAGCGACCAGGCGCGAAGGCGTGACATCGAACTGTTCGGTCGTGCGGTCGAGCATTGTCTTGGCCGCACCGACTTCGGCCTGACGAATCGCCGTCGTCGCCTCGACGTCCATGATCACCGCATGCTTCAAATCGATGAGATAGTTGTCGGAATAGGCGTAAACCGCGGGAGTGTTGGCCGCAGCTGTGTAGCGGGCAGCCGGATCGGTTGGCGAGATCGACTTCGGTTCGACCGGCGTCGCGCTGCCGAAGGCCGCATCATCGAGGACCGACAGATATTCCGCAACCGCCCGATTGGACGTCGGATCGAGGTCCTCGATTTTGGCGACGCCGCGCCTTCGATGCGCGTCGGCCACGATCATACTGGCGTCAACAGCGAAGGCTTCGCCCCCGACGATTCCTTCCTTCATGCAGCACGCGACAACGGTCTCGAACAGTTTTCGCAGGAGATCGCTCTCGCGAAAGCGGCCATGGCGGTTCTTGGAAAACGTCGAATGGTCGGGGACGTCGCCATCGAGACCCAAGCGACAAAACCAGCGGTAGGCCAAATTGAGGTGGACCTCCTCGCACAGCCGACGCTCCGAACGAATGCCGAAGCAGTAGCCCACGATCAGCATCCGCATCATCAGCTCGGGATCGATCGACGGCCGTCCGACGTCGCTGTAATAGGGCCCCAGGCGCGCCCTCAGTCCCGAAAGATCGACGAAGCGGTCGATCTTTCGAAGAAGGTGATCGGACGGGACATGCCGCTCGAGGCTGAAGCCGTAGAACAGCGCCGCCTGCATCACCCGCCGCTCGCCCATCATCGGCCGAATCTCCAAAACCCAGGAGAGGGGAATCAGTGATCAGCGCCCCAATCAAGCGGAGTTTTTCAACGCAATCTGCGCATTCCCGCCGTCGGCCCTACCGTCTGTGAAGGACTAAATCGCTCCTCGTACCCAACTAATGGAATTGGAAACCGATCGGCAGATTTCGGCTACGGGCTACAGCGGCTGTCCGTGAACCTCGCGCGCCGCACCCTCCCAGCGCGTGCATGAGGCCACTGCCATTGGTTTTGCGAAACGGATCAACCCGCGATCGCTCCCTGTCGCAGGTCCTTGAGGCGCAGCAACATGGCCAGCGTCCGTTCGAACTTTCGGTCGAGATGGACCTCGTAGCGGCCGAGCCGCTCCAGCTTGTGCCTGCTCCCGGATGAGCGGCCGGTTGGCCAGTTCCTTCTTGCGCGCCTCGAACCACGGCAGCACCTCGCCCTCCAGAAAGCGACGCAGTCCCTCGAGGTCGGCGGTGAACGGTTCCTCTTCCTCTTCCAGCTCCGCGGGGTCGCGGGCTAGCGTGTCGGCCCACCATTGTTGCGTGTCCTCGCGCAGCGCCGTTTCTCGAAAGCGCGCCCGCGGAAAGTTTTATTCCCGCGCTGCGGCAGGTCCCCATATATGGTGAGGGTAGAGGCGGTTATTCGACCGGCAAAAACGGAATCGGTCCATGCTCATCGGCGATCTTGCACTCGTCAGCGCAGCACTGTTCACCGGCGCGGCGTTCTACGTCAATTTCGCCGAACAGCCCGCGCGGCTAAAATTAGATGACCGATCGCTTTTGGCTCAATGGAAGCCCGCATACAAGCGCGGGTACATCATGCAATCCACGTTGGCGATCATCGGCTTTGTCTTGGGAGCCGCAGCGTGGTGGCTGAGCGGCATCTTGGTTTTCCTTCTCGGCGCCGTTCTGATGCTGACGAACTGGCCATGGACCTTGTTCGGCATCATGCCGACGAACCGAATACTAATGGCGACCGAACTACAATCGGCCGGAAGCGCCTCCCGCGCGCTGCTGGTAAAATGGAACAGCCTTCATGCGGTACGGACCGGCCTGGGAGCTGCAGCGACCCTATCATTCCTGTGGGCGCTGGCGTAGGGCACGCCCCCGTCGAGCTGGCCTCATGCGACCGTCGAGCGGACTTCTCTCGGCCGTGCGGCAGGCGGTTCACGGACCTGACGTCGAAAACCGCAGGAGACGGTCCGCGTAGCTCGTTTTTGTCGCCGGCGATCCCGGGTCGAAAAAATTGTCGCGTCGGGAAAAGTCGCGGGCGATGAGCGCGGCATCGAATTGATCGTCAAGGCGTTTACGAAGTCAAAATCCGTCGCATCTGCTTAGCCGCCTTCATTCGCGTGAAGGCTGTCTGATGCAACCGGTGGGGCGAGCGTCGTTCTCGCGCTCTCCCCTGACTTTTCGCCTGTCTGCGCGAATTGCGAAAACGGTAGCCGCCCGCCCGATATGACGAGAGATAGATTGCAGCTCTCGATTGTTTCGATTATAAATCGCTTATGCGCTGGGCAGATTGCCTGAGCGCGTCGGGGCGAGAACGATGAAGCCCTTTTATCAGCCCAAAGTCATTGCGTCTGGCCTGTTTGGCGGCCTGCTCGCATCCCTCTCTCCCGGCGCGGCGCGCGCAGGAGACACAATCTTTGTAGCGAACAGCACCAACGGCACGATCGGCGCATACACCACCTCCGGGGCGACGGTGAACGCCGCACTGATCTCGGGGCTGCACCAACCAGTAGGCATTGCGGTGTCGGGCTCCGATCTGTTCGTCGCGAACTCCGTCTCCGGCACGATCGGCGAATACACCACCTCCGGGGCGACGGTGAACGCCGCGCTGATCTCGGGGCTAGGCTTTCCTTCGGGGATCGCGCTGTCGGGCTCCGATCTGTTCGTCGCGAACGGCGTGTTTAATGGCACGATCGGCGAATACACCACCTCCGGGGCGACGGTGAACGCCGCGCTGATCTCGGGGTTAACCCAACCATTCGGCATTGCGGTGTCGGGCTCCGATCTGTTCGTCACGATCGGCGCGCTCGCACTGAGTGGCACGATCGGCGCATTCACCACCTCCGGGGCGACGGTTAACCCCGCGCTGATCTCGGGGGAAATCCTCCCATTCGGCATTGCGGTGTCGGGCTCCGA
>Ga0209624_10004145_pt1 | contig 10047 bp, 6 predicted proteins | sample JacPinW_OM2H0_O1_FD_188565 | JGI IMG/M metagenome (GOLD analysis project Ga0209624, IMG submission 188565) | Forest soil microbial communities from Algoma, Ontario, Canada - Jack Pine, Ontario site 1_JW_OM2H0_O1 (SPAdes) (version 2) | ecosystem: Environmental > Terrestrial > Soil > Boreal... | reverse complement strand
GAAACTTTAGCGCGAAAGGGCGAGCTTGGCCTTTGGGCCAGTTCGTATTATGGTTTGCTTAACGCTGACGAGCCCGCCGATGTGCTGGCCAAACGGGGCCATTTTGCGCTGGTTGAAGGCAAGGTCCTCTCGGTACGTGAGAGCGGCGCGACCATCTATGTGAATTTCGGGCGGCGCTGGACCGAGGACTTCACCGTTACGATCTTGAAGCGAAATGAGCGTAATTTCACGGCAGCGGGGCTTGAACCCAAGACCTTCGCCGGCCGGCAGATACGGGTCCGTGGCTGGGTTGAAGAGCGCGGTGGCCCGTGGATCGAAGCGATGCGGCCGGAGCAAATAGAGTTCGCCGATCGCGAGTGAGTGCGCCGCGGGGGCGGCGGGTAACGACTGGGATGTGGCAGTGATCGATTCGGGACCCATCGGTACGGGACCCATACGTGTTCGGCGCGCTCGTTGGCGACGCTGGGGGACCAGGAAGCTCAGGCTAGCCCATGTGGGCTTTGCCGCGCTTTCGCTGGCGCTCGCCGCTTGTACGGCTTCGCCACCGTCCCTCGGCCCGCAAACGGCGTCGCTCGCGTCGGCGAAGCCGGCGGACATCTCCACAGCCGATATGTCGCCCGCGGTCTTACGCGAGCACCAGCGCATCCTGGCGGCTTACGGCGGCGTTTATACGGACCCGAAGCTGCAGACCATGATCGAAGGGACGGTCGAGCGGCTGGTCGCCGCCTCCGACCGGCCGGACCTGCGCTACAAAGTCACGATGCTCAACTCGCAGTCAATCAACGCCTTTGCGTTGCCGACCGGACAGCTTTACGTCACCCGCGGCTTGGTGGCGCTCGCCAACGACGAATCCGAGCTGGCCTCGGTGCTGGCGCACGAAATGGGCCACGTCGTCGCGCGCCATGCCGCGATTCGCGAAGAGCAAGCCAAGCAAGCCGCGCTGGTCGGCCGTGTGGTCTCTGACGTGATCAGCGATCCGGAAGTGGGGGCGCTCGCGCTCGCCAAGTCGAAGCTCGCGTTAGCAAGCTTCTCGCGCTCGCAGGAATTCGAGGCCGACGGCATCGGCATCGGTATCGCCTCGCGGGCCGGCTACGACCCCTTCGGAGCCGTGCGCTTTCTCACCTCGATGGAGCACAACTCCGAGCTCAAGCCGCAGCAATCCGCCACCGCCATCGACCCGCGTGCACCCGACTTTCTGTCGTCGCATCCGGCGACGCCGGAGCGAATTTCCAACGCGGTTGCCAATGCACGTCAATATAGCGGCAGCCCGACCACGACCGGCAGCATCGCCGGGCGTGACAAGAACGCTTATCTGGGCGACATCGACGGAATCGTTTTCGGTGAGGACCCGAGCGAAGGATTCGTTCGCGGCCGGCGCTTCTTGCACCCGCGGCTCGGCTTCACCTTCACCGCCCCGGACGGATTCAATCTGGAAAACACCGCGCAGGCGGTGCTCGGCGTCAAGCATGGCGGCGGCCAGGCGCTGCGGCTCGACGTGGTGCGGGTGCCGGCCGAACAAACGCTTGCCGCTTACCTGACCTCGGGCTGGATTGAGGGTATCGACGCGAAAACGGTCGAGGAGACTTCGATCAACGGCTTTCCGGCCGCGACCGCGGCAGCGAAGGGCGATCAATGGGATTTCCGGCTCTACGCCATCCGCTTCGGCAGCGACGTCTATCGTTTCATCTTCGCGACCAAACATAACTCGGCCGAAACCGATCGCATTTTCCACGAGTCGGTCGGTACGTTCCGCCGCATGAGCTTGGCGGAAATCCAGGGTGCCAAACCGCTGCGCGTCCAGATCATCACTGTTGCGCCGGGCGACACGGTCGAGAAGCTGGCGACCCGCATGGCTGTCGCCGACCGTCAAGTCGAACGCTTTCGCGTGCTCAACGGGCTTGAGCCCGGCGAGCGGGTCAAGCCGGGTGGCGAAGTCAAGATCGTCGTGGAGTAGCAGCTCCGGCGCTAGAGCATGATCCGGAAAAGCATGCTCTCGGGCTTGACCCGACGGGTGGCTACCGGTTTTCCGAAAAGATCATGCTCCGCCCAAGATCCAGAGCGCGATGTCGATTCAACTTAAAGCCATCGTGTTTTAGGACTTCGCCAAGGCCCGGCGCTGACGGCTGCTAAGCCCAGCATATTCAAGCGCGAATCGGGTCGGCGAAAACTGTTCGCAATTTGCACCTTGGCGGCCAATATTGCGGTAGCGACGACCCGATGCGTGGACAAAACTTAATGTCCCAGTGCATTGAGTTCGCGGACTTCCGAAAATACCTATGAGGTAATAGGCCATTCCGGGCGGCACCCCATCCCCCGACACCCCTGCCGCCCGGAGTTAGAAGCCTAGCTGAGGCAACAACTAGACTGGTCTAGCAACCCCAAGCTTTCATGCGCTTGGGGTTCTTTTTGTGACCATCAAAGAGCTTTGTTATCACGAAGATACTTTTGTGAACGCGCGTGGCTTCGCGGCCACACACTGAGAAGCGCATCCGACTCAGAACATCAGGATCAGCGATCCGGCCAATCCGCCCGCGATCAAGATCAGCCATTCACCGGCTTGAAGCGACAGTAACCTGCCGTCGCTTACGAGGTTGCCGAGCATTCCAGCCTCCGCCCACAGAGCTTTCAGTTGCTCCGACCATAGCGGAAGCCTCAGCAAAAAGCTGTCACGCGCGGGTCACACCGGTCCGGAAAATACAGCTGGTGGCTGCTTGCTTTCGCCGCAAACGCCGCGATCAAAAATTGATCGCGCGCTTGCTCACCGCTAGCGCCGCTTCCTTCACGGCCTCGCTCAACGTCGGATGCGCGTGGCAGGTACGTGCGATATCCTCCGAGGAGGCGCCGAATTCCATGGCAATGGCGGCTTCCGCAATCATCGCCTCGGCGTCGGGGCCGAGAATGTGGACGCCGAGCACGCGGTCGGTTTTGGCGTCGGCCAGAATTTTGACAAATCCTTCGGTCGCCAGGTTGGCGCGCGCACGTGCATTCGCGGTAAACGGAAACTTGCCGACCTGATACGCGGTACCGGCGGCCTTGAGCTCTTCCTCGGTTTTGCCGACCGAAGCGATCTCCGGGAACGTGTAGACCACGTTCGGGATCACGTCGTAGTTCACATGCCCGGCCTTGCCGGCGATGATCTCCGCAGCCGCGACGCCTTCATCTTCGGCCTTGTGGGCCAGCATCGGGCCCGCGATCACGTCGCCGATGGCGTAGATGCCGGCAACGTTGGTGCGCAGATGCGCATCGACGATGACACGGCCGCGGTTGTCTTTTTTGACTCCGATCGCCTCAAGTCCGAGCCCCTCGGCGAACGGCACGCGCCCGATCGCCACCAGCACCACATCGGCGTCGAGGGTTTCCGCAGCGCCGCCGGCTGCCGGCTCGACTTTGACCTTCAGGGTCTTTCCGGAAGAATCAATTGCCGTCACCTTCGACGACAGCTTGAAGCCGATGCCTTGCTTCTGCAGCATGCGATGGAATTGGCGCGCCACCTCGCCATCGATACCCGGCAGAATGTGATCGAGAAATTCGACGATCGTCACCTGCGCGCCGAGCCGCCGCCACACCGAGCCGAGTTCGAGCCCGATAATGCCGGCGCCGACGACGACCAGCTTCTGCGGCACCTTTGTGAGATCGAGCGCACCGGTCGACGACACGACGCGCTTCTCGTCGACGTCGATGCCGTTGAGGCGGGCGACGTCCGAGCCGGTGGCGATAACGATGTTCTTGGTCTCGAGCGTCTGCGTCTTGCCGCTATCGTCTTTGACCTCGACCTGACCCGGAGCGACGATACGGCCGGTGCCGTGAAAGGTCTCGATCTTGTTCTTCTTGAACAGAAACTCGACGCCCTTCACGTTGGCCTCGACGTTCTGCTCCTTGAATTTGAGCAGCGCCGGCAACTCGACGCTCGGCTTGCCGACTTTGATGCCCATCTGCGCGAAGGTGGTGCCGGCTTCCTCATAAAGCTCGGAGGCGTGCAGCATCGCCTTGGAGGGGATGCAGCCGACATTGAGACAGGTACCGCCGAAGGTTGCATCTTTTTCCACCACGGCGGTTTTCAGACCAAGCTGCGCCGCCCGGATGGCGCACACGTAGCCGCCCGGGCCGGTACCGATAACGATGAGATCGTAGGACATGGCAATCACCCGTTGATTGTCATTGCCGGGCTTGTCCCGGCAATCCCGTTAAATCGGCACAGCGAGTGCCAGCCTGAACGAGATGGCCGGGACATGCCCGGCCATGACGGACAAAAATCAAAGATCCAGCACCAGCCGTGCCGGCTCCTCCAGAGATTCTTTCACCCGCACCAGGAAGGTCACGGCTTCGCGGCCGTCGACGATGCGGTGATCGTAAGAGAGCGCGAGATACATCATCGGCCGCGCTTCGATCTTGCCGCCGACCACCATCGGCCGCTCCTGGATCTTGTGCATGCCCAAGATGCCGGACTGCGGGGCATTGAGGATCGGCGTCGACATCAGCGAGCCGTAGATGCCGCCATTGGTGATGCTGAAGGTGCCGCCCTGCATTTCGTCGATCTTGAGCGAGCCGTCGCGGGCGCGGCGGCCGAAATCCGTGATCGATTTCTCGATCTCGGCAATCGATTTCTGATCGCAGTCGCGCACCACCGGCACGACCAGCCCGCGCTCGGTGCCGACCGCAATGCCGATGTGATAGTAGTTTTTGTAAACGATATCGGTGCCGTCGATCTCGGCATTCACGGCGGGGATTTCCTTGAGTGCCTGCACGCAGGCGCGCACGAAGAAGCCCATGAAGCCGAGCTTGATGCCGTGCTTCTTTTCGAACAGGTCGCGATACTGGCTGCGCAGCGCCATCACGTGGGTCATGTCGACCTCGTTGAAGGTCGTCAGCATGGCGGCGGTGTTTTGCGCATCTTTCAATCGCCGCGCGATGGTCTGCCGCAACCGCGTCATGCGCACACGCTCTTCGCGCGCGGCGTCGTCCGGGGTGGATGGCGCACGAAGCTGCGCCGACGCGACCGGCGTGGGCTGTGACGCAGCGCGCTCGATCGCGGCGAGCATGTCGCCCTTGGTCACGCGACCGTCCTTACCGGTGCCCGAAACTGCGGACGGGTCGATGCCGGTTTCGGTGGCGATCCGGCGCACTGACGGCGCCAGCGGAATATCTCCGGCGGGCTTGGCGGCGGCCGGCTTCGGCGCCGCGGCATCTTCCGCCGGCTTTTGCGGCTCCGGGCCGGCGTCAATGGCCTTGGTCTTTTCGGTCTTTTGATCCGGCCGCCCAGCGGGCACCGCGCCCGACCCTTCCTTGATCGCTCCCAATAGCGCTCCGACGGCGACCGTATCGCCGTCTTTCGCGGCAAGATCAGTGAGCACGCCGGCGGCCGGCGCCGGCACCTCGATGGTGACTTTGTCGGTTTCCAGTTCGACCAGTGGCTCATCGACGGCGACGACGTCGCCCGCCTTCTTAAACCATTTGCCGATTGTGGCCTCGGTTACCGACTCGCCGAGGGTGGGTACGCGAATCTCCGCCATGGCAATCCCTTTAGTATCCTCGTCGTCATGGCCGGGGTCGTGATCGAAGGACGTCGCTCTTCAAACGACCATGGCCGGGCAAGACGGCCTTGCAGATTACGCCAAGGCCTCTTGCAGGAAGTTCTTCAGCTGTGCCTGGTGCTGCGACATCTGTCCCACCGCGGTCGAGGCCGACGCCGGACGCCCGGCATAGCGCGCGCGCCGGTGCTTGCTGCCGATCTGGTTGAGCACCCATTCCAGGAAGATGTCGACGAACACCCAGGCGCCCTGGTTGCGCGGCTCCTCCTGACACCAGACGATCTCCGCGTCCTTGAAGCGCGTCAGTTCGGTCATCAGCGCCTTAGTGGGGAACGGGTAGAGTTGCTCGATGCGCAGCAAATAAACGTCATCGATGCCGCGCTTCTCGCGCTCGTCGTAGAGATCGTAATAGACCTTGCCGGAACATAAGACGACGCGCCTGATCTTGGCGTCGGGAACAAGCTTGATCGGATCATCCGGTGCTTGTTGCGCATCGTCCCACAACAGCCGGTGGAAAGACGTTTCCGGCCCCAGCTCATCGAGCCGCGACACCGCGCGCTTGTGGCGCAAGAGCGATTTCGGCGTCATCAGGATCAAGGGCTTGCGGAAATCGCGTTTGAGCTGGCGACGCAAGATGTGGAAATAATTCGCCGGCGTCGTGCAATTGGCGACCTGCATATTGTCTTCGGCGCACATCTGCAGAAAGCGCTCGAGCCGCGCCGAAGAGTGCTCTGGCCCCTGCCCCTCGTAGCCATGCGGCAACAGGCAAACGAGGCCGGACATGCGCAGCCATTTGCGCTCGCCCGATGAGATGAATTGGTCGAACAACACCTGCGCGCCGTTGGCGAAGTCGCCGAATTGCGCTTCCCACAGGGTCAGGGCGTTCGGCTCGGCGAGCGAATAGCCGTATTCGAAGCCGAGCACCGCCTCTTCCGACAGCATGGAATTGATGACTTCGTAGCGCGCCTGCCCTTCGGCCACATGATTGAACGGCGTGTAGCGGTGCTCGTCCTGCTGGTCGATCAACACCGAATGGCGCTGCGAGAAGGTGCCGCGTTCGGAATCCTGACCCGAGAGCCGCACTCGGTGCCCTTCCGTCAGCAGCGAGCAGAAGGCGAGCGCCTCGGCGGTCGCCCAGTCGATATTTTGCCCCGAGTCGATCGCTTTGCGGCGGTTCTCGATGAAGCGCAGAAGCGTGCGATGCAGATGGAAGCCCGGCTCAAGCGTGGTGATCTTGTCGCCGATCGCCCTAAGCTTGGCGATCTCCACGCCGGTCTTACCGCGGCGCGGATCCTCAGTGTCGCCCGCCGTCTTGAAGCCGGACCAGCGGCCGTCGAGCCAGTCGGCCTTGTTGGCGCGGTAGCTTTGCGCGGCTTCGAGCTCGGTATCGAGACGGGCGCGCCAATCGGCCTTCATCTTTTCGACTTCGGGCGCCGTCAGGACGCCTTCGCCGACCAGCTTGTCGCTGTAGATCTCCAGCGTCGTCGGATGCTTGGCGATCGCCTGGTACATCAGCGGCTGGGTGAAGGACGGCTCGTCGCCTTCGTTGTGGCCGTGCCGGCGGTAGCAGAACATGTCGATGACGACCGGCTTCTGAAACTTCTGCCGGAATTCGGTCGCCACTTTGGCGGCAAACACCACTGCTTCCGGATCGTCGCCATTGACGTGAAAAATCGGCGCCTCGATCATCTTGGCGACGTCGGACGGATACGGCGACGAGCGCGAATAGCGCGGATTGGTGGTGAAGCCGATCTGATTATTGACGATGAAGTGCACCGAGCCGCCGGTGCGGTGACCGCGCAGGCCGGACAGGCCGAAGCACTCGGCGATCACGCCCTGGCCGGCGAACGACGCATCGCCGTGAATGAGGAGCGGCATCACCATAGTGCGCTCGTCGCGCGTCGCGCCATGCTGGTCCTGCTTGGCGCGCACCTTGCCGAGCACCACCGGATCGACGATTTCCAGGTGCGACGGATTGGCGGTGAGCGACAGGTGCACCTTGTTGTCGTCGAACTCGCGGTCCGAGGAGGCGCCGAGGTGGTACTTCACGTCGCCCGAGCCTTCGATCTCGTTCGGCGTCGACGAACCGCCCTTGAATTCGTGGAAGATCGCACGATGCGGCTTGGCCATGACTTGCGCGAGCACGTTGAGCCGGCCGCGGTGGGCCATCCCCATCACGATCTGCTGGACGCCGAGGGCGCCGCCACGCTTGATGATCTGCTCGAGCGCCGGGATCATCGATTCGCCACCGTCGAGACCGAAGCGCTTGGTGCCGGTGAATTTGAGATCGCAGAATTTCTCGAAGCCTTCCGCTTCCACGAGCTTGTTGAGAATGGCGCGCTTACCTTGGGGCGTGAACGAAATCTCCTTGTCCGGCCCCTCGATGCGTTCCTGGATCCAGCTCTTCTGCGCGCCGTCGGAAATGTGCAGAAACTCGACGCCGAGCGTCTGGCAATAGGTGCGGCGCAAAATGCCGACAATCTGACGGACCGTGCCAAATTCCAGCCCCAGCACTTTGTCGAGGAAGATCGGCCGGTCGAAATCGGCCTCGCGGAAGCCGTAGGTCGCGGGCTCGAGCTCCTCCTCCTTGCCCGGCGGTTGCAGCCCAAGCGGGTCGAGATTGGCGTGAAAATGGCCGCGCGCCCGGTAGGCGCGGATAAGCATGAGGGCGCGAATCGAGTCGCGGGTGGCCCGCTCGACATCGGCGCTGGAAAGCTCGACGCCTTTGGTTTGCGCCTTGGCCTTGACCTTTTCACCGAGCGCCTTGCCGGCCTCGGCCCAGTCGCCGTCGAGCGCCGCGACCCAATCGTTCCGCTCACGCTGCGGCCAGTCCGAACGACGCCACGACGGACCTCGTGCGTTTTCGCTGACCTCGCGCGGGTCGTCCTTCAGGCTCGCAAAGAAAGACTGCCACTCGGCGTCCACCGATTTCGGATCGGCCTCGTAGCGCGCGTAGAGGTCCTCAATGTAGGGAGCATTGGCTCCATAAAGGAACGACGTGAGGGCGAAGGCGGCGTTCGCGTCCTGGCGAGACATTTGCAGATCCCGAGCTAAGGGAGAGGGTGGTCCAGAGAGAAGCCCAACGAGTGCGGAAGTGCCGAATCAGCCCGGCCCGGCGCGGGGCGATTTCTCTTGTACCTTATTTAAGGTGCCGTTGAGGCAACGAAAAGACGTAATAAATGAATCTCATTTCACTATTTCGGCGAGGGTCTTTCCAAGCCGCGCCGGCGACGGCGACACCTTGATGCCGGCCGCCTCCATGGCGGCGATCTTGGACTCGGCGTCACCCTTCCCGCCTGCGATAATAGCGCCCGCATGGCCCATGCGGCGGCCGGGCGGCGCCGTGCGGCCGGCGATGAAGCCCACGGTCGGCTTCTTGCGGCCGCGCTTGGCCTCATCGGCAAGGAATTGCGCGGCGTCCTCCTCGGACGAGCCGCCGATCTCACCGATCATGATGAGGGCCTCGGTCTCACGGTCGGCCAAAAACATCTCCAGGACGGCGATGAAGTCGGTGCCCTTGACGGGATCGCCGCCGATGCCGACGGCGCTGGTCTGGCCGAGCCCTTCCTGGGTCGTTTGAAACACGGCCTCGTAGGTGAGCGTGCCCGAGCGCGAGACGATGCCGACCTTGCCGCGCTTGAAGATGCTGCCCGGCATGATGCCGATCTTGCATTCGCCGGCGGTCATGACGCCCGGGCAGTTCGGGCCGATCAGCAGCGACTGCGAACCGGAGAGCGAGCGCTTGACCTTCACCATATCGAGCACCGGGATGCCCTCGGTGATGCAGACGATCAGCGGAATTTCCGCATCGATCGCCTCGCAGATCGCGTCCGCCGCGCCGACCGGCGGCACATAGATGACGCTGGCGTCGCAGCCGGTTTTCGCCTTGGCCTCGGCGACCGTGTCGAACACCGGGAGGTCGAGATGCTTGGAGCCACCTTTGCCCGGCGAGGTGCCGCCGACCATCTTGGTGCCGTAGGCGATCGCCTGCTCGGAATGAAAGGTGCCGTTCTTGCCGGTGAAGCCCTGGCAGATCACTTTGGTGTTTTTATCGATCAGGATGGGCATGACTGTCTCTTCTAGCCTCCCCCTGAAAGGGGGAGGAGGGCGCGCCAGCGCCGGGTGGGGGTCCGTCCCGCGTTACTTCCGCACCGCCTTGACGATCTTCTGCGCGGCGTCGTCGAGATCGTCGGCCGGAATGACGTTGAGGCCGGACTTTTTCAGAATCTCCTTGCCCAGCTCCACATTGGTGCCTTCGAGCCGCACCACCAGCGGCACGGGCAAGCCCACTTCTTTGACAGCGGCGACCACGCCCTCGGCGATGACATCGCAACGCATGATGCCGCCGAAGATGTTGATCAGTATTCCCTTCACGTGCGGATCCGACGTGATGATCTTGAACGCCGCCGTCACCTTCTCTTGCGTGGCGCCGCCGCCGACATCGAGGAAGTTCGCCGGCGTCTCGCCATAGAGCTTGATGATGTCCATGGTCGCCATAGCGAGACCGGCGCCGTTGACC
>Ga0209624_10004144_pt1 | contig 10047 bp, 11 predicted proteins | sample JacPinW_OM2H0_O1_FD_188565 | JGI IMG/M metagenome (GOLD analysis project Ga0209624, IMG submission 188565) | Forest soil microbial communities from Algoma, Ontario, Canada - Jack Pine, Ontario site 1_JW_OM2H0_O1 (SPAdes) (version 2) | ecosystem: Environmental > Terrestrial > Soil > Boreal... | reverse complement strand
GCCTTGCGAGCGAGTGAGGATGCCGCTGACGACGGGCCTGCGGCCGTTGAAGCGCTCAATCTCATCCGCGCGTTCCTCAAGCAGGACGGCAAACGCGCCACCAACAGTGCCGTGGCCCAAGAGGCCGACACGAAATGGCCCCCTGCCCCTACCTCCCCCCTGCCCATCGCCGCCGCCGACGGCCTCAGCGCTAGCGGACATCGCGTGCGGTCAGGTCCTCGTAGCGCTCGCGCCTGACCACTACGCGCGCATCGCCGTCTTTGCAGAAGATCACCGGCGCACGCGGTACGCCGTTGTAGTTGTTGCCCATCGCATAGCCATACGCGCCGGTGGCGGGCGTCACGATTACATCGCCCGGCTTCGGGTCGGCCAGTAGCGCGTCGCGCAGGATCACATCGCCGGACTCGCAGTGCTTGCCTGCGAGCACGCACTCGCTCGCGCCGTCCAGACGGTCAGCCACGTGGGCCTCATAGGTTGCGCCATAGAGCATCGGACGCATGTTGTCGGACATGCCCCCGTCCACAGCCACCCAGCGCGAGACGTTCTGCTTGACGCTCTCAACCGTGTACAGCGTCACCCCGGCGTTCGCGCAAAGCGCGCGACCCGGCTCGATCAACAGGCGCGTCTCAGTGCCGATGCCATTGGCGTGCGCAGCGTCTACGAGCGCCGTCACGTACGCCTCGATCGACGGTGGCGCGGGTTGATCCTCGGTGTACTGCACCCCGAGCCCACCCCCCAGGTCATAGACCGAAAACCCGCCCACCGGCTCACCCAGCCTCGCTAGCTCGGCAACCTCGCGGCGAAAGGGCTCTAGGCCCAGCAGCTGTGAGCCGATGTGCGCGTGCACGCCAGACAGCGACAGCCCCGCTACCTCGCGCAGCCGCGCGATTGCCTGCTGTGCCTCGCCCATCCCAAACCCGAACTTCGAGTTTGCCTGGCCGGTGGAGATCTTCTCGTGTGTCTCTCCCTTGACATCCGGGGTCACACGCACAAGCACCGGCTGGCCCTCACCGCGATCGGCAAGCTCACCCTCGGCTACCAGCCGCTCGAGGCGGTCGATCTCGTCGAAGTTGTCGACCACGATCACGCCAACACGATGGCGCAGCGCCATGCGCAGCTCCGCCTCGGACTTAGCATTGCCATGGACGACGATCCGCTCGGGGCGAAAGCCGGCTTGCAGTGCGAGGTGGAGCTCGCCGCCCGAAGCCACGTCGCACCACAGCCCCTCATCCGCGAACAGCGACAACACGGCCGTGCAAGGAAACGCCTTTGACGCGAACACGACCTGGAAGTCGTCGTGACCCGCATCGCGGCCGGCCTGCATGAACGCTCGCGCGCGTGAGCGCAGATCGTCCTCCGCGACCACGTAAGCCGGCGTGCCAAACTCGCGCGCCAGCTCGATCGTGTCGCAGCCGCCCACCTCGAGCCGGCCGCGCTCGTTGACGCGGCTGCCCAGGGGAAACACTGCAGACAGATCAGTCCCGGTGACCATGGCCGCTGATTATCGCTTGCTGGCGGGAAAACCACGTGACGGGGCTGTTTAGCTGCTGCAACGAGCCGTGCGACCCTGATCCGCGAGCAGCCCGGAGCACAGCTCGCCGGGCATGTGCCACGGCAGGGATTGCTCACCGAGCTGCTCGCGAATACGCCGCCTCACAGAAAATCGTCGACTTGCCGGAACCCAATCGTCTGGCTACGCTAGACGCTCCCGCCCGGGACGAGGCGGTTGGACAGCCACGCCCAGGCACACCTTCTAACCCTGAGGAGGGTCTATGTCTGTCTTTCAGCGAGCGCACACACGCCTGCTGGTGTGCTGTCTTGCGGCGCTTGGCGTGCTTGCGTTCACCGCAAGCGCAGGCGCCGCCACGGTTGGAAACACTTATCTGGCGCTTGGCGACTCGCTCGCCTACGGCTACCACGCAGCCCAGTTCAAAAGCGAGCTGGAAAGCAAAGGCTACGTAGAACCGGAAACGTTCGACGAAGGCTATGTAAACGACTTCGGCGCGGTCTTGAAACTCGTCAACCCCAAACTGAAACTGATCGACGACGGCTGCCCCGGAGAGACCAGCGAAACGTTCATCAAAGGCTCCGGCATCCCCGGGTACTGCGCCGGTGGCCCCACCGGAACGCCATTCCCATACGCGTTCCTGCATCACTCCTACTCCCCCAACACCTCGCAGCTCGCTGACGCCCTGGCGATCCTCAAAGAAACCCCCAACGTCAGCCCGATCACGCTCGACATCGGCGCCAACGACGTGCTCCAGTTCCTGGGCAGCAAATGCGGCTTCCCAGCAACGTTCACATGCAGCCCGGCAGAAATCGAAGCCGAGTTCGGGCACATCGCCGCGAACGTCTATTCGATCCTCACGCAGCTGCACGCCGCTGCTCCCAAAGCTCAGATCGTGCTGGTCGGGCTCTACAACCCGTATCCGACAGTGCTACCCGCGCCCGGTGGCGACAAGACCACTGCGGCGCTGAACACAGCGCTCGCGAGCGTGGCCGCAAGCGTGCCGGACACGAGCTTTGCCAACCCCGAGCCGCCGTTCAACCCGTCGATCCTCACCGGCGGAGCAGAAACTACCGACCTACCGACCATCTGCGCGTTCACGGCGATGTGCCCCGGCGGCACGTTCAACCCAGCCAGCCCGAACGCCGACATCCACCCCACCACGCTCGGCTATGGCGTGATGGCGGGCGTCCTCGGCGTTGATTTCTTCACCCACTGACATCTAGGACAAAGCCAGACCGTGGCCGCACCTCCGTCAGCTCGCCTGATGGGGGTGCGGCCCCCTGGCTGTCGCGGCGCGCAAACCAGCAAGACCGCGACCGCGAACCAGCAGCCCTAGCCACAGCGACCCGATCGCCAGCAGCACAAGGCTCTCCAGCTGCGGTCCCGTCAGCCCCACCAGCACCTCCTTGTTGCGGCGGATGAACTCCACCAAGAACCGCTCCAGGCCACTGCCGAGGAGGTACAACGCAAACACCACACCTGGACGCACGCGGTCGCGCAGATGCCACAGCAGGTATGCGAGCAAGCACATCGCGACCGTCTCGTAGATCGGGGTCGGCTGCACGCGCACCCCGGGTGGCGTTGGCAGCGTCCCGTGCGGGTAGCCCATCGCCCACGGCAGGCTCGAGCGGATCCCATAGTCACCGTCGCCAGAGAGCTGGCAGCCGATGCGTCCGATCGCATAGCCGAGGGCGAGCGCCGTGGCGGACATGTCGAGAAGCCGCAGCTGCAGCGCGTCACGCCAGCGCATCCAGACGAACACCGCGATCGCGCCGCCAATCGCACCGCCGTACCAAACCAACCCCGAGCCGGAAAACGCACTCCCGAGGAGGTCGTGCTTGACCTCGTCGTAGTTCTGGATCAGGTAGTAGCCACGTGCGCCCACCACCCCGCCCAACAGCGCCGCGAACACAATCTCATACGACCAGTCGACAGGCATACGCAGCTCACGCAGCCGGCGTGCGATGAGCATCCCGCAGGCGAGAAAGCCCAGCGCAAAGATCACGCCGAACGTCTTGATCGAGATACCAAGGAGCTCGATTTCCGGCTTCATGTGGTGCTTGGGGAGCGCATCGCTGGCGGCCGAACTTTAGGCCACAGCAAGCTGCTTCTGCGACAATCGGCTACATGGCTCCCAGACGCTCCAACTTCGGCAAGGACACCGGCCTGCAGGCGCGGATGCTGCTGACGATGTTCCTGCTGGGGCTCGTGTACGTGGTGTTCATCGGCGTGCTGTTCGCCGCCGGCGCGGGTGCCGGCTTGATCGTGGTTGTCGCGCTGGTGCTGCTCGTGGCGCAATTCGCAGGCGCGGACAAGCTCGCGCTAGCCACGATGGGGGTGAAAGAGGTCACTCCGGCACAGGAGCCCGAGCTGCATGGGATCGTCGAACGCCTGTGTGTTCAGGCCAACCTGCCCAAGCCGAAAGTGGCGGTGATCGAGACCTCGATGCCGAACGCCTGCGCGATGGGTAAATCAAAGAAGAACACAACCGTGTGTGCGACTCGCGGCATCCTCGAGCTGCTCACCCCAGCCGAGCTCGAAGGCGTGATGGCACACGAGTTGACCCATGTGATCAATCGCGACGTGATGGTGATGACGCTGGCTAGCTTCTTCGCCGCGCTGGCAGCGATGATCGCCCAGTTCGCTCTGTTCTTCGGCGGTTTCGGCGGTGGCTACGGGCGCGGACGCGAAGAGGAGGAGGAGATCATGGTCATCTTGCTCGTGTCGGCGATCGTTTACGCGGTCTCCTTCATGCTGCTGCGCGCGCTCTCCCGTTACCGCGAGTTCGCCGCCGACCGTGGCTCGGCGGTGCTCACCGGCCGCCCCAGCGCGCTCGCCTCGGCGCTGTTGAAGATCAGCGGCACGATGGAGCGCGTGCCCACGCAGGATCTGCGCAAAGCCGAAAGCATGAGCGCATTCTTCATCCTCCCCGCGCGAACGAAGAAGTCGCTGATGAACATCTTTGCCGACCACCCGCCGCTGGAGCAGCGCCTGGCAGCCCTCGAGCGCCTGGAGTCACAGCTCCAGAGCGCCGGCTGAGCTGTGGGCCTACGCGACATCCTCACTGGGCGTCACACCGTCCAGGGACCCGCACCAGATCGCCTGTTCGCGATCTCCACCGCCTACATCACACTGCAGGCCGAGCACCAGATCGACCCCGCGGGCAAGGCCGCGATCGTCTTTCAGGCGCTCGCCACGAGCGAGTTCGAATCGACGCTCAAAGAAATGGAAGAAGTGGTCACCGCCACCGGCGGCGAGAGCGGCACGAAGGTCGCAAGCCAGAACGACAGCTACGGCTACCGCTGGATGGTGCTGAACAACCCCGACGGGGCGCCCAGCGTCGAAGACCTGGCGGTCGGCATCAACGCCGTCTCCAGCTCGATCGAGACAGCCGGCCACGGCGAGCGGCTGCTGTGCGCCGTGTTCGCGTTCACCGACGCGCAAAAACGGCGTGTCTACTTCATCTACAACTACAAGCGCGGCTACTGGTACCCGTTCGTTCCGCTCGCCAACAGCACCGGCGACGCCGATCACCCCGGCGAACGCTCCACCGAGCGCGAGCTGCAGCTCAAGGCGCAGATGGCCTCAGAACTACCGATCGAGCCGGAACTGGAGCGTTGGTTCCCATTGTGGGGAATCCCAATCTGACGGCCGTGGACACTGTGATCCACGACCGTCAGCAGCGCTCAGTCCTTCAGTCCGGAATCAGCCCCTCGCCGGTGAATTCCTCCCCGGCCTCAGCGAAGCTGAGATCAGACGGCGGCAGGATCACATCGGAGGCATCGAGATCGTCGTCGTCGAGCGGTGTGCCCTGGGTGCGCACGTAGTCCAGCAGCGCCTCGAACGCATCGGTGAAGCCGTCCTCGTTGGCACCTTCCACGATCGCGACGACGCCGTTCTCCAGCTCGTTGAGGCGCTCCCCATCGCTGTCTGAGAGCCGGTACTGGCCCTCTCCCGAGATCCGGACGATCATCCCTCGCCGCCCTCGCTCGGCTGCGACTGGGCCGCCTCAGCGTCAGGGGCGGAGATCTGGGGAGCATCGGGGGCACCGGATGGGGGGGCACCAGATCCCAGTTCAGCCTTCATCTTCGCCAGCTCGCTGTCGACAGCCGGTTGGCTCGAGAGCTGCTTTAGCTGGCGGTCAATGTCGTCTTCGCCGCCTCCCAGCTGCGTGACGTCATCGAACGTACCAGCGGCTTCAAGCTCAGAGACGGCGTCGGCGCGGGCTTTCATGTTTTCGGTCTTGTCGACCGCGCGCTGCATCGCCAGACCAACGTCTGCCATCTGCTCGCCGACGCCAGTGGCTGCCTCAGAGATCCGCACCTGCGCCTCGGCAGCTGAGTACTGGGCCTTGATGACCTCCTTCTTAGTGCGGAACGCTTCGATCTTCGCGCGCAGTTTCTGCTCGGAGTCGGTGAGCTTCTGCTGCTGATCTTCCAGTTCGGCTACCTGGGTGTCCAGCCCCTGCAGCTCCGTCTGCGCAACGTTCTTGCGTTCGAGCGCTGTCCTGGCGAGATCCTCCTGGCCGGCGGCCACCGCCTGGCGAGCCTGCGTGTCGAGCTTTACGACGCTCTGCTGCAGCGTGTTCTCCTGCATCTGCAGGCGCTTCTTGGCGGTCACCACGTCGGCGATGCCCTTCTTGACGTTCTGCAGCTGTTCGACCTGCTTCTGGTAGCTGTAGTCCAGGGTCTCGGCTGGGTCTTCGGCCCGATCCAGCAGTTTCGAGACCTTCGCCTTCACCACGGTAGACATGCGCCCGGTCAGGCCGGCCATCTAATCCTCCTATTGCAGTTCTGAGAGGCGACCGGCTTGAGCGCGGCCAACAACCTCAAGCGTAGCCGACCGGGAGCCGCCGGCGGCGCAGCAATGGCCGATCAGAGCCCGACGGGGTGACGAACCACGAATCCCGCGTTCGTCTGTCGCAGCGGGCGCCAGCGCGGACCCTGCAGATCGGCGGGGTCTTCCGCGGGGCTGGTGTCCAGACGCAGCCCCGCCACCGTCATATAGGCGTGGCCGGGATTGGCGAAGATCGTCACCCAGCGTCCGTCACCATGAGCGCCCAGGCCCTCCATTTCGGAGGAGTCCTGAGGCGTGGTCAGCAAGCTGGCGCCATGCAACGCGAAGGACACGGTGCCGGAGCAGTCATAGCCCGGGGAGATGAATGAGGCGTGGCCGCCGCCGTAGATGTAGGGCAGCCCGATGATCTCGTTCCCGGCCCAGATCATCTCCTGGATCGCGGCCGGGGCGCCCTCGGGGGCAGCGGCGAGACCATCAACGAAGCGCGCAGTCGTGCCGGGGACCAAGAGCTCGGGACGAGCGCTCGGGCCGGTCGCCGTGGTCATACCGTTCCCGATCGTCAGTTCGGCGGGGATGGTGCTCGGCAGTGCTGCCGCTTCAGGCGTTGTCGCGACGCTGCCGCCGGTGCTAGGGATGCTGGGCGTGCTGCTGGCGGCCGTGCCGATCGTGGAGCCGGCAGGTGTGGGCGCCACGAACGGGACGACTTCGCCCGTCGCCACTTTCTCGTAGACCGGACCCTTGTAGGCGATCTTCGAGGTCTTGGCCGTCACCGGCGCGTGCACCGTCGGGACGGTCGTGGTCGCTTTGCTGGGCGACGGTTCCGGCGCGGTGATCCCACCGGTGCCATTTGCCAGAGCGGTCGCTGCGCTCACCATCGACGCGATCAGGCTGCACAGCAATACAGCGAAGGTACGAACCCGCAAAACAACAACCTCTTTCGTAGGCCTGCGGGGTTAGCTGACGGGCTAGCGCTGAAAGAGCCTGCGCTTCTCACGGTCCTACCGCGGGATTCGCCCCAACAACCTGGGTCCCCCGTTCCCTGACACCTGGTCAAGGACTCGGCATTTCGCGCCGCAGGCTAGCAGAGTGCAATGACGCTTGCACGGGATGCACTCGTTTTCGCAGGTTTTCCCGCAATTGCCGAGGATCGCGCTCCGACGCGGGCAGTAGGGTGCGCCAATGCGCACCGTCTCGCCTAGAACCCTCCTCGTTGTGGTGCTGATCGCTGCCGCGGGCTTGTATGGCTGCGGAAAGGGAGAGCACGGGCAGATCGCTGGCGGTGGATCCGCCGGTAGCCTCGCCCCAGTCGCGGCTCAAGGAGCGCTGAGCGTGGCCACGCGCAACACCACCCGTTTGGGGGGCGCGGACACAGCCGCCGATGCAGCCGCTGTCGCGCGGGCCGTGTACCCGGGCCTGACACCTGCCACGCGCCCGCAGGTGGTGATCCTGGTCAACGATCGCGAGTGGCTGGGAGCACTCGCCGCCTCCGTGTTCGCTAGTGCGCCCGTGGGCGCACCCGTCCTCTTCAGCGAAGGGGAAAACCTGTCAGCTGTGACGCGCGAAACGCTGGAAGCGATGCACCCACTGGGAGCGCCCACGCTTGGCGGAGCACAGGTGATTCGAATCGGCACCTCGGCAGCGGTGCCTCGCGGCCTACTGGCACAGACAATCGATGCCGCCGTCCCGTCGAGCGCCGCCGAGGAGATCGAGCACCTGTTGAGCACCCTCGATCACGGCAGCGCCCCGAGCCGGGCGATCGTGCTTGCCGCCACCATCGCACCGGCACTGGCGATGCCAGCGGCGGCCCTTGCCGCCGAGAGCGGCGCTCCGATCCTGTTTGTGACGCCCACACGCGTGTCAGCGCCCACAGCCAGCGTGCTCAGCACACTGCATCACCCCACGATCTACGTGATCGACCCCTCGAGCATCGGTGCCCACACGTTGCATGAGCTGCGCCACTACGGTCCGGTCAAGTCGATCACCGGCGCCCAACTACCTACAGCCGGCAATGTAGCCGTGCAGAACGCGATCGAAGTCGCGCGCTACACCGACGGTGCATTCGGCTGGGGTGTGAAAGAACCCGGCCACGGACTTGTGTTCGTCAACGAGGGACGCCCGCTCGATGCGCCCGCGGCGGCGCTGCTGTCAGCGACGGGCGACTACGGGCCACTGCTGCTGGTCAGCAGTGCCACCCAGGTACCACCCGGGCTCGTGAACTACCTATCGGATATCCAGCCGGCGTACACCAGTGCCCCGCAGTTCCAGCCGGTGCGCGGCGTCTACAATCACGGCTGGCTGATTGGCGACGAACAGGCGATCTCAGCCATATCCCAGGCCGAAATCGACTCCATGCTCGAGATCAGCCCGCGCACCCAGAGCCCCGAAGAAAATTCGGTCTCGCAAGTCGAATAGAGGCGATTTTGAGTCAGGCCGAGGATCCCCGCCGCGTCAGCCGTAAGGCCAGCACACAACAGGTGACGATCGAGGACGTGCGCCAGCTGATGGGGGCCTCAACGCCACATTTCGCGCTGCAGCTGCGCAACCGCATCGTCAACCTGATCGCCGGCCTGCCCGCCGACCATCCCGCGCGAATCGAAGGCGAACGGGAGATCGCACGCCTGCAACGCCTCGGCTTCGACGGCGAGACGCGCGGTGAGGGCGCCGCGGAGGGCGAGCGTCCGCTGCCGTCGCTGAGCTTGAAGTTCTAGGCGCTCAGCGCCGTGCTGCGAAGTTGCGCTCGCGTCGGGCATCGACATAACGCGCACGCAGGAGTTTGAACAAAACGGCGAACGACGCAACGTCCAGCGGCAGCAAGCCGATGCTCACGACACGTGGCACCGTCGTGAACGCCGCCACGATCAAGATCACAGCGGAGTGGAACAGGATTACCGGCAGCATTGCCAGCATCAGCGTGTGTGAGCGATAGCCAGCGCGATGCTCGCGCAGCGTCACCTCGATCGTGCCGATCATCGCCGCCCCGATCCCCGCCAGCAGCGTGGGACCACCAGCAGCGAAGCCTTTGCTCGAGCGGCTGAGGCCGACTACCACCGCGACCGCGCCGACGAGAATCAAAAGCTCAGACAGTGGCAGCGGGTGCCATGGCGCCTGTGGACGCTCGTCCGCTGCCGGCGATTGTTTACGCTCGCGGGCGCTACCGGCAGCGCGCGGCGCGGCAGGCAGTTTCGCGGACCTGCCCGCACCTGAGGGAGCTGGCCTGCGCTTGCGCGAACGCCCACGTCGCGCGCTGTTGTGCTTTGCCACGGCGTTTAGGAGCGATACCGGAGTTCACTGCGCCGCATCGACGTCGATCGTAGCGCCTATGCTGCGTCAGGTGTCCATGACTCCATCCGCGGCCAGGGAGTCCACGCCAGTCTCCGCACGTGCGGGAATTCCCGACAGCCAGCTGCCCGGCCCTTTCCCGGTCGGCGAGTATGCAGTGGCGCTGCGCTCGCAGCTGCGCTCCTTTGCCCATGTGCAGTTGATGGGCGAGCTCGTGAACCTGCGCGTGGCCAAGGCACGGGTGTACTTCGAGCTGCGCGATGGCAGTGGCGCGATCCCGTGTGCATCGTGGCGCCAGGATTGGGATCAGATGGTCGCCCGTGCAGGCGCACCCCAGGAGGGAATGCAGGTGGTGGTGGCGGGCGGCTGTGACTACTACCCCGGAAGCTCCACCTCCTCCCCTGGGTTCTCGTTTGGGGTACGCGATCTACGCCTGGCCGGCGACGGCGACCTGTTGGCCC
>Ga0209624_10004143_pt1 | contig 10049 bp, 9 predicted proteins | sample JacPinW_OM2H0_O1_FD_188565 | JGI IMG/M metagenome (GOLD analysis project Ga0209624, IMG submission 188565) | Forest soil microbial communities from Algoma, Ontario, Canada - Jack Pine, Ontario site 1_JW_OM2H0_O1 (SPAdes) (version 2) | ecosystem: Environmental > Terrestrial > Soil > Boreal... | reverse complement strand
CCTGCTCCGCTCGGGGATTGGGGTTGTACTTGGACTTTGCTGCCATCATGCAGGTAGCCTCGACCGTTCCTTCGGCACCGATCCACTCTCCCTCGACCAGCCGCACCCGGTCTCCCTTTTTGAGTTCGTGACACTTTGTCTGCGCCATGGCTGACCTCTGTCCCCGAGATTACCACGCGCCGCAGGCTTGCCCAAAACGGGACAGTATTGCGACCCACGAGACGTTAATAGTGCGGAAGGGGGGAGTGCGATGAACCTAGTTGCAGAGCACGGATTCTCTTGGCCCAGAAACGAAAAAAATCTTCAGCAAATCAAGACGGCGATTCAAAACAAGAAAGGTGTTTACGTTCTTAGCCACGGCGCAATGCCTATGTACGTCGGAAAAGGAATAATTGCGAAGCGAGTACGCGCGCACGCTAAGAAGGGTTCTTCCAAGAGGAAATACTGGGATCACTTTTCGTGGTTCGTGATAAAGCACGGCCTGCAAGATGAGTTGGAAGTTGTCATTTTGCGGTCGCTTCCTTTTTACGTGCGCAATCTTAACCGTCAGACCGGATCATTCGGAACGAGAAGTTTCAAAGCTAAGGATAAACACCCGGTCCTAATTCCTCTTCCCAAGTTAGGACACAAAAAAAAGACGAAGAAAAATAACAAGAAGAAATGATGGCGGCTGGTTCATCTCTGCGCAGCAAAGATAGGCCAGCCAGAATTCTAGTCACTTCATCGCTTGTCGACGCGCGGGCGGCCCGCTGACGGCCGATTTAGAGGACCTGGGCACGCGAACCGGGAAGTTCGGCCGAGAGATTCCTCACTTCGTTCGGAATGACGATCAAGAACAAAGGCGAAGCGGGGATGGGCCGATTTAGAGAACCGAGGTACCCGCCTCCGCGAAGGCTACGGCGCGCCGAGCGAAGATCGGGGGCAGATCGCTGGATTGATGGATTGACCCCAGGATGAATCCTGTGCCACAGGTTGCTGAGCTATATTGTTAATCCTTTCCGCTTCGTTCACGTCTATCTTTTAGCGTTCATTAAATCTTCACAATCGAATTCTAAGATTCGAGACAACTTACTGCGAAGACAGTACATCGTATTTGAACAATTCGAGAACGCCTCAGGAGAGATGCAACTATGCGACGTCCCAACCCGTCAGCACTGTTCGCTATTTTTGTTTTCTGTTTGGCGTTTGCTTCGGCTACGCAAGCTCAAGACCAATTCACTCGTTTTGAAGTCGGCGGCCAGTTTGACGGAATTCGCCTGTTGAATGCCGAAGGACGTTCTGAATTCAAGCCCGGATTCGGCGCGCGTTTGGACGTAAATCTAACTCGCCGGCTCGCTTTTGAATCCACGGTGGATTTCTTTCCGCGGCAGGCTCCCGAAATCTTCGGACAGGGCGGCCAAACGCTGCAATTCACGGCCGGCGTTCGCGCAAAATTTGTCACCACTCGCCGCTATTCCATTTACGGGGTTGTGCGCCCCGGCCTCACTCACGAAACCAACAATTTCCGCTCCGAAATCGTCACGTTCCAGCCGTCGCTCTCAATAGACAGCGATCAAAGCGGCCCGCTCACTCACCTCACTTTGGATCTTGGCGGTGGCGTCGAAATTTATCCCACCGCTCGGTGGATTCTCCGCGCCGAAGTGGACGCCAGTCCTTACTTCGTCGGCGACGTGCCGCTTGTTTTCATCATGCCTCCGTCGGGCCCGTTCGTGTTCGTGCAGCCGCCCCGCGGTGAAATTTTCGCAACGTGGAAACTCAGTCTCGGCGCAAGCTATCGCTTCGGCGCCCTCAAAGAATCTGCGCGTAGCGACGACGCAAGCAATAGCACCGACGCGCAAAATCGTCTCGGCCGGCTCACTGTCGGCGCGCAGGCAAGTTCGCTCAGCCTGAAATTCACAAACGAGCTAGACAGCCACGCTGCCACCGAAGCCGGCTTCGGGCCGTTCGCTTCCTATCGCATTTGGCGCTTCGTCGAAGCCGATGCCTCAATGAGTTTTTTCCCGCGCGAAGCGCAACCCGATTCTTTCGGCGACGGTGGCCGGATTCTTCAGGGACTTTTCGGCGTCCGCGCCGGCTTTCGCACTAAGCACATGGGATTTTTCGCCAAGGCGCGCCCCGGCTTCCAGAGCTACTCCCAAAGTCTCAGCTCCATCACATTCCCTCCAGACTTCAGCTCGGAATTGCTTGCCTTCAGTCGCGCGACAGACTTCGCGCTCGATCTCGGCGGCGTAATCGAAATCTATCCTACAAAACATTTCGTAATCCGCGTCGACGCCGGCGACACATCAATCTTTCCCGGCGCGCGAAATTTTATTACCAACGGAATGTTGTTTGCAGAGCCAGCGCAACCGCGCAAAGACACGATTCAGTTCGGTGCAGGATTTGGGTGGCGGTTTTAAGTTCCGCGCTTAACCGTTTCGCTTATATGGTTGGCGGACGGCATAAGTTGACCTGTTTGGTTCCTTGACTAAATATCCCAGAACTAGGATACTGAATGAGCAGGGTTAATAGGCCTTCCGGCGAGAAGCCGCTCTTCTGGCTCGGTTCCAGCAAGAGCGATCTGCTGGCGTTTCCGGAAGCGGTTAAGGACGATATTGGAGTCGCTTTAAGCGTTGCGCAGTTCGGCGCGAAACACCCGCACGCTAAACCATGGAAGGGCGAAGGTGCAGGAGTGTCCGAGGTCGTCGAAGATCATCGCGGCGATACTTATCGCGCGGTGTACATGGTCAGATTCTCGGCAGCCGTCTACGTTTTGCACGCGTTTCAAAAGAAATCGCCGAGTGGCATCAGGACGGCGCGGACGGATGTAAAACTAATAAGCCGGCGGCTAAGGATTGCTCAGCAGGACTATGAGGCGCGAAATGCGGAAGAGAAAAAATAATATCCAGGTTATCGCAAGCTCCGGCAACGTATTCGCCGATCTGGGGCTGCCCAATCCAGAAGACAAGAAAACCAAAGTGGGGCTGGCCGTCGAAATTAATTCGATCCTTGGCGAGATGAAGCTTTCGCAAACAGAGGCAGCTGAAAAACTAAGCATCAACCAGCCGAAGATTTCGGCCCTCTCAAAGTACCGGCTGGAAGGCTTTTCTGTCGAAAGACTAATGATGTTCCTCACTCGGCTAAACCGCGACGTGGAAATCGTGATCCACAATAAGCCTCGTTCTCGAAGGCCCGCAAGAATTGTTATTAGTGCGCAGCTGAAAGAAGCCCGCGCCGCACGCTGACGGTTGATTCAGGGGACCTGGGTACGAAATTCATAAGGCGTGGCTATTTGCTTCTGTTTTTCTTGTCGGCGCGGGCGGCGGCTTTTAGTCTGACGAGGTGGACGGCAGAAAAGCCGCCCGAAGTGGTTTCGCAATCGTGGCCGGGTTTTGCGCCGCACATGGGGCAGCGCAAGGATATTGCGCTGACCGGCAGAACCTCTGGAATCAAAATCGCGCTTTTCGTCATAGTTCAGTTTGGCACACATGGGCGGGGATAGATACGACCGTTAGTAGTTCTACCGGACGGGCAACAGGCCGGAGCGTCAAGAGTGACGCAATTCATCCGCTGTGCTATTCTTAGGTGCTCGGTTGCACGCGCAAATCCTCTCGGAATCCTGCTTGGAGCCGTTTTTCGCGCTTGGGCTGTGGTTGTTTCCGAAATTGTTTTCGCAATTGTTTTCGCGAATGGGGGAGTAGTGCGCCGGGAGTCTGTCCGAACGGAAACTTGTACCGTAATTTAATGAAGTAACTGACGGAAAAGAGCATCTAAATTTTATGGCATCGATTCGGAATATCGCGATCATCGCTCACGTTGACCACGGAAAAACCACGCTTGTGGACGCCATGCTGCGCCAGAGCGGAATTTTTCGAGAGAACTCCGTGCTGGTGGACCGCGTGATGGACTCAAACGATTTGGAGCGCGAACGCGGCATCACGATTCTGGCGAAAAATACCGCGCTGTTTTATCACGACACGAAAATCAATATTGTGGATACGCCGGGTCACAGCGATTTCGGCGGCGAAGTGGAACGCGCGTTGAAAATGGTGGATGGCGTTTTGCTGCTGGTCGACGCGAGCGAAGGGCCGTTGCCGCAAACGCGCTACGTTTTGCAGAAGGCGCTGCAGGCCAAGCTGCCTCCGATTATCGTGCTGAATAAAATTGATCGTCAGGACGCGCGATGCGCGGAAGTGTTGGACGAGATCTACGATCTATTTATCGATTTGGAAGCGACAGTCGAGCAACTGGATTTTCCGGTGCTGTACACCAACGCGAAAATTGGCGTGGCGCACGACAAGATTGGCGATAGCTCGACGAATTTGCAGCCGCTGTTTGAGGCGATTGTGAAAGCGATTCCACCTCCGGCGGGCGATCCTGCAGGCGCGTTGCAAGCGCAGGTGATGAATCTGACGTACAGCGATTTTCTGGGACGCATCGCGATTGGCCGCGTGTTTAGCGGAACTTTGCGGCGCGGCGCGGACGTTGGCATTTCAAAAATTGATGGTTCGCTGGTGCCGATGCGCATCACGAAACTTTTTACGTTTCGTGGACTGGAGCGCGACGAAGTGGAAGAAGTGCCATGCGGCGATCTGGTGGCCGTTGCGGGCGTGGAAGGAATTCAAATCGGCGAAACAATTACGGATTTGGAAAATCCCGCGCCGATGACTCCGCTGACCATTGACGAGCCGACGCTGGCCATGCTTTTCACCGTGAATAACGGGCCGCTTTCCGGGCGCGAAGGGCAGTGGGTAACGTCGCGGGATTTGCGGGACCGTCTTGCAAAAGAATTGCTGACCAATGTTTCGCTGCGGATTTCGGATTCGGATTCGACTGACGTGTTTCGAGTGCTGGCGCGCGGCGAATTGCAGTTGGCAATTCTAATTGAAACGATGCGGCGCGAAGGCTACGAGTTGATGGTCGGGAAGCCGGAAATTGTTGTGAAGGAAGAAAACGGAAAAAAGATGGAGCCGTTGGAACGGCTGGTGGTGGATTGTCCGGAAGCGTTTGTGGGTGTGGTGATGGAAGCGCTGGGACGCCGTCGGGGCGAGCTGGCGAAAATGATCAATCACGGAAGCGGATGGGTGCGCATGGAATTCACCGTGCCATCGCGCGGATTGATTGGTTTGCGCGGACAATTGCTGGCCGATACGCGAGGAACGGCGCAACTTCATGCGTTGTTTGAACGTTGGACGGAATACGGCGGAGAAATGGCGACGCGTCCTACGGGCGCGCTGGTTGCGGATCGCGCAGGAGTATCAACGGCATTTGCGATATGGAATTTGCAGGAACGCGGCGAAATGTTTATCGGGCCCGGAGTGGAAGTGTACGAGGGCATGATCGTTGGCGAAAATTCGCGCGATTCCGATATGGATGTGAACGTCACGAAAGAAAAGAAACAGACGAACATGCGCGCGTCTTCTGCGGACGAGGCGATTCGCCTGATTCCGCATCGTCAACTGAGTTTGGAACAGACGATTGAATTTATTGCGGATGATGAGATGGTGGAGATTACGCCGAAGTCGATCCGGCTGAGGAAGAAAGTGCTGGATCATAGCAAGCGTCCGCGAAGATGGCAGCAGATTAAGGCTGCGAATGAAATGAATGATTAGTTTTTAGTTGATCGTACATTTTTGAAATTGGTTGAACACGAAAACGTGCGTGTGTATTCCTGCCGCGTAAATCCGCTATAATGGCGTTGAATCTGAACCGACGCGCCATTCCTATAATGACTATCCTTGTTCAAGCCACTCTGTTGCTCTACGTGCTGAGTTTCGCCGCGTATCTGCGGAATTTATACGTGGAAAATAAGTGGGTGGGAAGATTCGCGGCCCTGTGTCTGGCCGGTGGATTAGTGCTGCACTACTACGCTCTGATGGAGCGCGGGCGGATGCTGCATGGAGTTCCTTACGAAGATTTATGGGGATCGCTTTCGTTTTTCGGATGGATGGTGGGATTAATTTATCTGGGATTGGAATTGGTACATCGCGGGCGATCTGTTGGACCGTTCGTTCTTCCATTTGTGATTATTCTATTTTCGATTTCGCATATACGGGATGTGTCGCCGCATCCGACGCCTGCGCGCGGAACAATTTTTGCGCTGCATATTACGTTGAGCATTTTGGCGTATTCGGCGTTTGCGCTAGCTGCTGTCTTGAGCGCGATATATCTTTTGCAGAATCGGTTACTGCGGCGAAGAAAACCGGGCGGAACATTCTGGCGATTTCCGGCGCTGGATGTTTTGGAGCGGATGAGCCGAAGTTCCGCGCTGGTTGGAATTTTGGCGTTGGTGGCGGGGACGGTGTCGGGATTTATCTGGGCGAACCGATTGCATGGACATTATTGGAATGGCGATCCGAAGGAAATTATCTCGCTGCTGATGCTGGTTTGTTATGCGACGTATTTATTGGTGTCGCGGCAGACGGCTTGGCGTGGGGCGCGCGCGGCGATGTTTTGCATGTTTAATTTCGCGTTGGTGTTGTTCAGCTACAGCATTGTGAATATTTATTTGTCACGGTATCACCGGTTTTACTGAGATGCGTTTGGCGAAAACATCTACGAACGTTGGCTGCCAGTGGAAATAGTTCTGCTGGGCGTGAATCACCGAACTGCTTCGGTGGAATTGCGCGAGCGCGTGGCGTTCAGTCCTGAAAAGGCGCGGCGCGCGGCGGCGGAATTGCGTTCGCGCGGAGTGCTTTCGGAAACGCTGGTGCTTTCCACATGCAACCGCAGCGAAGTTTACGGAGTGCCGACGGAAACTCCGCTGGAAACGATGGCCGAATTGGAAAGATATTTCGCGGCGCTGCATGAACTGGATCCGGCGTTGCTGACGGGAAATTTATATCGGCATCGTGACGCGGGAGTTGTGCGTCACGTGTTTCGCGTGGCAGCGGGACTGGATTCAATGTTGCTGGGCGAAGCGGAAATTTTGGGACAAGTGCGCGACGCGTATCAGGCGGCGCTGGAATTTGGCGCAACGGGGCCGGTGCTGAACCGAATGTTTCAGGCGGCGCTGGAAGTGGGGAAGCGAGTCCGAGCGGAAACGGAAATTGGAACGCGTCCGGTTTCGGTGGCATTTGCGGGAGTGAAACTTGCCGAGCAAATTTTTGGAAAGTTGGCAAAACATTCGGCGCTGATTTTGGGCGCGGGAACTGTTGGCGAACAAGTTGTGGAACATTTGAGCGATCGCGGAATTGCGCGATTGATGGTGGCGAACCGCTCGATGGAACGCGCGCGGGAAATGGCGGCGCGCTGGAACGCAGAAGTTGTGGCGTGGAGCGATTTGGAATCGGCGCTGTGCGAACCGGACATGGTAGTCAGCTCGGTTGGCGCGGAAGAGGCGGTGCTGGCGCGTCCAATGGTGGAACGCGCGATGGCGGCGCGTGGAAATCGTGCGTTATTTCTAATTGACCTCGGAGTGCCGCGAAATATTTCGGCGGATGCGGGCGCGCTGTACAACGTTTATTTGTATAACGTGGATGATCTTTCGGAAATTGTGGAGAACAACAAGCGCGCGAGGGCCAGCGAAATACCGCGTGTCGAAGAGTTGATTGACGAACACATTCTGAAATTCCAAACGTGGCAATCGGGCGTGGAAATTACGGCGGTGCTGCGGGATTTGCGCGAGAAAATGGCGCGAGAGCGCGAAGGGTTTCTGCGCGAGCGATTGGCGTCGGCGGAAAATATTTCCGCGGCGGAGCGCGAGCGAATTTCGCGGCTGGCGGAGGAATTGCTCGAGCGCGTGGTGGTGAATCCTGTGGCGCGATTGCGCGGAGTGCATGAGCTGCGTCAGCGGCTGGCGGATTTGGAAGCGGTGCGGCGGCTTTTTGGATTGGACCAGGAGAAGCCTTGACGGTGGTGCGCATCGGATCACGCGGAAGCATGTTGGCGACGTGGCAGGCGCGACATATCGCTTCGCGATTGAATGCATTCGGCGTACAGACGGAAATTATTTACATAAAGACTTCGGGCGATAAATTTCAACAAGCGGGAATAAATCAAATTGGCGTGAAAGGCGTTTTCATTAAGGAGATTGAAGACGCGCTGCTGGAAAATCGCGTGGATATCGCGGTGCATAGCATGAAGGATGTGCCGACAGAAACTCCTTCGGGTCTGATATTTTCTGCGATTTGTGAGCGGGAAGATCCGCGGGATTGTTTAATTTCGCGCGGCGGAAAAAAGTTCGCCTCTTTGATGCCAGATGCCAAGGTTGGGACGAGCAGTCTACGGCGCGTGGCGCAGCTTCGACATGCCCAGCCGGAGCTGACATTTACTGATTTGCGCGGAAATGTAGATACGCGCTTACAAAAACTAGAGCGCGGCGACTATGATGCCATCGTTCTTGCAAAGGCCGGTCTGGACCGGCTGAGTTGGAGCGCGCGCATTACGGAAGTGCTTCCGCCGGAAATTTGTTTACCGGCGGTTGGGCAGGGCGCGCTGGGAATTGAAGCGCGAACGGATTTGACGCCGTCGATTGCCGCGGAGATTGCGAAGTTGGATGATGCGCAAACTCGCACGGCGGTGACTGCGGAACGCGCGCTGTTGCGCGAGATGGAAGGCGGATGTCAGGTGCCGCTGGGCGCGTGGGCGCGATTTGAAAATGGGAAATTGGTGATGGATGCGTGCGTGGCGTCAGTGGATGGAAAAGAATTTATACGGAAGCGCGGAATTTTGGGCGTGGCGGGTGTGATGAATGACGCGGAAAGTTTTGGACGGCGCGTCGCGCAGGAATTAATTTCGGCGGGAGCGGGGAGAATTTTGCAGATGGCCGGGAGGAATGTTGCCAGATAATCAAACAGAAGACCCTACATTGTATAGATCCGGGCCGCTTCTTGGGCGACGGATTGTGGTTACGCGCGCGCCGGAACAGGCGAAGGAACTTGCCGCGCAACTTTTTGAATTGGGCGCGACGGTGGTTTTGCTGCCGGCGATTTCATTTGCTGAGCCGGCGGATTCCGGGCCGCTGGATGCGGCGATCGCGTCGCTTTCCACATTTGACTGGATACTTTTTACCAGCGCGAATGCAGCGCGATTTTTCGGGCAGCGTTGCAAGGCTCGCGGAGTGGATGCGAAGGCGGCGCAATCGGGTGTGCGGCCGTTATTTGTTGCGGTGGTTGGGCCTGCGACGGCGGAAGCTGCGGCGAAGGAAGGATTTTTGGTCGGGCACATGGCGCAGGAATTTCAGGGAATTTCGTTGGCGAAGGAAATGGCCGCAGATTTGACGCGGAAAAAAGTTTTGATTCCTCATGGAGATCTTGCGGCGGTGGATTTGACTGTCGCGCTGCGATTTGCAGGAGCGGATGTGACGGAAGTGACGGCGTACCGGACGTTGGAAGTAGATTCTGTGCCGACTGAAGCGCTGGATGCGGTGCGAAAAGGCGAAGTGGATATGATTTCGTTTTTTTCCGCGTCGGCGTTTCGTTCGGTGAGCGCGAAGGTGGGCGTGGAAGTGGTTGGCCGAATTCCAATTGCGGCGATTGGGCCGGTAACGGCCGATGCGATTCGCGGGGCGGGATTGAAAGTTACGGTGGAATCAAAGGTGCCGACGGCGAAGGGATTTATCGCGGCGTTGCTAGCGCATTTCCCTGACTCGTTGCCTGCGCAAAACTAATTCTGGCCAGAAGCTGCGAGGAGATTTTCTGTTATGAGCTTTCCTACACATCGGCCGCGAAGATTGCGACGCTCGGAATTGTTGCGCGGAATGGTGCGCGAGACGCGTGTATCTACCTCGGGATTAATTTATCCGATGTTTGTTTGCCCCGGCGTGAATGTTCGGAATGAAGTGAGTTCGATGCCGGGCGTGGCGCAACAGTCGGTGGATAAATTTTTGGAAGAGTGTCGAGAAGTGGAGCAGCTTGGAATTCCGGCGATTATTTTATTCGGATTGCCGTCGAAGAAAGATGCGGCGGGGTCGGAAGCGTCGGCGGCGGATGGAGTTGTGCAGCGCGCGATTGAAGCGGTGCGCAAAGCGAAATTAAATTTGCTGGTGATGACGGATGTTTGTTTGTGCGAGTACACGGACCACGGGCACTGCGGAGTCGTAAAGAATAATGAAGTACAGAATGATCCGA
>Ga0209624_10004142_pt1 | contig 10050 bp, 11 predicted proteins | sample JacPinW_OM2H0_O1_FD_188565 | JGI IMG/M metagenome (GOLD analysis project Ga0209624, IMG submission 188565) | Forest soil microbial communities from Algoma, Ontario, Canada - Jack Pine, Ontario site 1_JW_OM2H0_O1 (SPAdes) (version 2) | ecosystem: Environmental > Terrestrial > Soil > Boreal... | reverse complement strand
TGATGCCGGCGCTTTCGCCATAGCCCTCAACCGATCCGCGGCTTCGCTCAATCCGGCTTCAATGAGGTCGCGACCTCGCCCGCCATCAGCCTCTGTGCCACGCGACCTCACAGAAGCCTCTAGATTCCCGAATCGCGGTCGGACTGATTCAAGTTGGCGCGGGAGGATTCGCGCCATGCCTTCAGCGGTCAGATTACGAGAGGACTATTCGGCGGAGGAGTTGCGCGGGCTGGCCCGCCGGTCGAAGGACGTAAACCAGAGCCGGCGGCTTCTGTCGTTGGCGGGGGTTCGAGACGGAATGGACCGAGGGGCGGCCGCGAGGATCGGGGGCATGGGCCGCCAGACGCTTCGCGACTGGGTTCACCGCTTCAACGCTTCGGGTCCGGACGGGCTTCTCGATAACTGGACGGAAGGCCCGAAGCCCCGACTTTCGGCTGAGCAGGTGGCCGAGTTTGCGCAGATCGTCGAGGCTGGCCCGGGGCGCGAGAAAGACGGCGTCGTGCGCTGGCGGCGTGTCGATCTCAAGCGGGTCATCGCCGAGCGGTTCGGCGTCGACTTCCACGAGCGCTATGTCGGGACGCTTCTGAAGAAGCTCGGCTTCTCCCACATCAGCGCCCGGCCTCGGCATCCGGCGCAGGACGAGCGGATCGTCGAGGCGTTCAAAAAAACTTCCCGCGCGCGCTGAAGGCTCATCTCCAAGGCATCTCCAAGACAACGCCGGTCGAGATCTGGTTCCAGGACGAGGCCCGGATCGGCCAGAAGAACGGCCTCGTGCGCCAGAGTGGGCCCGGCGCGGAACGCGGCCCACACAGCCTGCTGACCAACGATACGACAACGCTTATTTGTTCGGCGCGATCTGTCCTGCTTGCGGTGTCGGAGCGGATCTCGCCTTGCCCTATGCGGACACCGACATGATGAGCTTCACCTCGACGAGATCTCACGCAATGTCGCTGAGGGCGCGCACGCCGTCCTGCTGCTCGATCGCGCTGGATGGCATACGACAGGCAAGCTCGACGTGCCCAAGAACATCACGCCGATCTTCCTGCCCTCGCGCGCGCCCGAGTTGAACCCGGTCGAAAACATCTGGCAGTATCTCCGTCACAACTGGCTCTCAAACACCGTCTTCGAGAACTACGACGCCATCGTAGACGCCGCCTCAGACGCATGGCGAAAGCTCATCGCCCAACCCAAACAGATCACATCAATCGGAATGCGTGACTGGGCCCACGTCGGTCAGCCCTTATGACCGTTGGTATAAACGATCCAATCGATGCGCTGCGCGGCGACCAGACAGGCGGCGAAAGCAGAGGGATCGGCCAAATGCGTGAGATCGCCGAAGAAGCCGAGGCCCTTCGTGTCGAAGGCGGCTCGCAGGCGTTCGAGGAACAGGCGACGGAACAGGCGGGAGAGCGGCTTGACGGCGAGAAAGAAGTTCGGCCGCCCGGCGACCCAGCGCGTCCCATCAAGCGAGAGACCGCCGCTTGGCACGACGCAATGCACGTGTGGATGATGCGTGAGCGTCTGCCCCCATGTGTGCAGAACAGCGACGACGCCGATCTGTGCGCCGAGCCTACGCGGGTTGGCGGCGAGCGTCGTCATCGCTTCGGCCGACGCCGCGAACAGGATCGCGTAGACGATGGCCTTGTTCTGGAACGCGATGGCGGCGATCGGCGCGGGCAATTTGAACACGACGTGGAAATAAGGAACCGCCAGAAGTTCGGCCTGACGTGCGGCAAGCCATTGCGCCCGCGCCACGCCCTGACACTTCGGGCAATGGCGGTTGCGGCAGGAATTGTGGGTGATGCGCGCCACGCCGCAGTCGTCGCACGCCTCGACGTGACCACCGAGCGCGGCTGTGCGACACGCAACGATCGCGCTCATCACGCGCCGTTCGACGCGGCCCAAATGTCCGGCGTGGGCCAAACGATAGGCGTCACCGTGCCGACGCAGAACGTCAGCGACCTCGAGACAGCGCCAGGCCCGCTCCCTGCCACGGGCGCTTAACTGGGCGGAGTGACTTCCAGGCTCAGACGATCGAACGGGCTTTGGGTCGCGCGGATCGTATGGGTCGCGACCTGCGTGTAGCGCTCCGTCGACGACAGATTGTTGTGGCCGAGCAGAACCTGGATGATCCGGATGTCGGTTCCGTTCTCCAGCAGATGCGTCGCGAAGCTGTGGCGCAACGTATGCAAAGTAACGCGCTTCGTCAGCCCGCCGCCTTGACCGCCGACCGGCAGGCTGCGTGCAGCACGGTTGGATCAATCGAACGAGCGCCATCGCGGCCCGGGAACAGAAACGTCCTTGGCCTAGCGAGTCGCCCGTACCTGCGCAGGATGCCGAGAAGCTGCGGCGACAGCATCACGTTTCGGTCCTTCGCGCCTTTGCCGTGACGCACCAGAATGACGCGACGGCCGCTGTCGACGTCCTCGACTCGAAGCCACGCGACCTCCGAGGCCCGCAGTTCCGCCGCATAGGCTGTCGTCAGCGCGGCGCGGCTCTTCAGACTCGAAACGGCTTCGAGAAATCGTACGACCTCATCGGCGCTGAGCACGATCGGCAGCTTGCGCGGCTCCCGCGCGTAAGGGATGCGCTCGGGGACGGCTGCCTCGCCGAGCGTGACGCCGTAGAAGAAACGCAAGGCGCAAACGATCTGGTTCAGCCCAGGCCACGAAATGCCGGTCGATACGAGATGGACCTGGAAGGCGTGGATGTCGTCCGGCGTCAGTTTATCCGGCGAGCGGCCAAAATACCGGCTGAACTTCGAAACCGCGCTGACGTAGGATCGCTGTGTCGCCGGCGACATGTTCCGAATTGTCATGTCCTCGATCATGCGGCGGCGAAGAGGGCTCAACTCGGCCATCGGTGGCTCCTGTCTGAGGGATGGGCTTCAACATCCACATCCTCTCAGTCAGAAACCGCTCAACAAATCTCCCCGGTCACGCCGCGCTAGCGGCTTCGTTCAATCCCCAGCGATTCAATCTGACCGCCCGATGCTCTAGCGTACGCCGTCAAGCATGAAAGCTGCATGATAATCAAGTTGCCAAGGGCGGTGCAGCTATACATGTATCGATACATAATAAATAAATAATGTAGAGACGTATTTTAATACTCTTCGAGAGAGGATCGCTTCCATGGGAATGTTAACCAAGTCGTAAAAGCTTGGAGGAGATCACTCTCCAAGTGGACGCTTGGCTAAGGCTCGATTTGTCGTGTTCGCCGCCGCCACGACCCGGATTAATGGAACAAGCGGCGTGGCGATCGCCGTCAGGCAACCCTAAAGATACGGAAGCCCTCAATTTCGTTGATCTGCTGGTAGCGTGTCCAGCGGTCGAAGTCGTGTAAGATCACGAGGCGGTTGAGGTCGCCGCCAATTTCCTTGTTGATGCGATCGAGCGATTTCAATTGGTCCCAGGCGCTGCCGATTCCCGACCCGAGTGGGATATAGACGCCGTCGTGATTGTGCCCGGTCAGGTTCTGCGAACCGTAGACGCAGTCGCCCGCGACGACGATGCGGCCCCGCCCCGTCTCCAGGATCACGAACTGCTGGCCGAATGTGTGCCCCTCGCCGGTGCGCACATGGACGCCAGGAACGACGTCGTCGGCGTCGCCGTCGATCAACGAGAGCCGGTGCTCCTTAGCAGCGTCGAGGGCACTATAGATATCATCGGAATCAAGCACGAGCGTGAGAAAGCCGAACCGTGGAGGCAGCGCCATCAGTTCTATCCAACTCAGCAACTCCCGCTTCTGCAGGTGCAGCATGGCGTTGGAGAACTTCTCGATCGACCCCATGTGGTCGAAGTGGGCGTGAGACAGAACGATGTCGGTGATGTCGCCCGCCTTGACGCCCATCGCCTCCACCATGCGGACAGGCGAGATCCAATTCGGGATCCCGAACTTTTCGGCGACCGCTACCCCATGGCCCTCTTTCATGAAGCCGCAGTCGACGAGAATGTTGCGACTTCCGCTCCGCGCCAGGACGAAGGCGAAAGGCAGGTCGATGGCGCCCGCGCCATAAGCGCCCTGGATTAACGTCGCAATTGGCTGATCCTTGCTACGCGCATATTCGAGCACAAAGATTTCCCAGGTGTTTCCGTCCACCGGCGCCGTCTCGGCCATGTCGTCCTCCTTTCATTATTTGGTGCGACGCAACTCGGCGCCCGACGCTCCGGACAGGACAATGGAGGAAGAGTCGCCACTGTCGCTCACGCTTATGCTCCCGTTTCGCTCCGCACGCACGGGCGGCGGAGCTGTTTCGGGCGGCGCCTAGCCGCTGAGCCTTTATCCGCGGGCAGACTCGAAGTCGCCATGCTTGGCGCAACCGATTGACAATAAATCGAAAATGTTTCTTATGGAACCAAAACAATAATTTTTTCAGGCCGAGGTCGTCTCGGCTGTGCTGGCTCTCCTCACGCCGCGTCCAAGCCGATGTCGAGGATTGGCGCGCTGTGGGTGAGCCAGCCGACGGAGATGAGGTCGACGCCGGTCTCGGCGATTCCCCGTGCGGTCTCCGGCGTCACGCGGCCGGAAGCCTCGCTGATCGCGCGGCCGCCAATCATTGCGACGGCGCGCTTGAGATCGTCGAGCGACATGTTGTCGAGCAGCACAGCGTCGACGCCGACGCCGAGCGCCTCTTCAAGCTGGGCGAGCGTATCGACTTCAACCTCGATCTTGACCAAGTGTCCGACATAGGCGCGAGCGCGACGGATCGCCTCGCCGACTGAGCCCGCGACCGCGACGTGGTTGTCCTTGATCAGAACCGCATCGTCGAGGCCGAAGCGGTGATTGGAGCCGCCGCCGGCGCGCACCGCATATTTCTCGATCGCGCGCAAGAGCGGCGTCGTCTTGCGCGTGCAGACGATGCGCGCCTTGGTGTGGCTGACCGCTGCGCTGAGCTTGGCGGTCGCGCTTGCGACGCCGCTCATCCGGCTCACGAAATTGAGCGCGACCCGCTCGGCCGTGAGCACGCCCCGCGCCGGCCCTTCGACGATCGCAACGCGCGCGCCAGGCTGAATCGCGGCGCCGTCCTCGACCTGAGGCTCAAAACGGATCGCGGGGTCGATGAGCCGGAAGGTAAGCGCGGCGACATCGAGGCCGGCGACGACGCCTTCCTGCCGGGCTGCCATCACGGTCTTCGTCTTGAGATCGCGCGGCACGATCGCGTCGGTCGTGAGGTCGCCGGCGCGGCCGAGGTCCTCGAGCAGCGCCTCGCGGACGATCGGCTCGATGAGAATCGCAGGCAGTGGGGCAAGCGGCATGGGTCAAGCTCTCCGAATGCGGTAAGGTGGGGCGTAGGCGGCGGCCACGGCGAATGCCTCGTCGAGCGTGAGCCGTGACCGTATGGGCGCCGCGGGCGCCGAGGGGAAATCGGCTCGGTAATGGGCGCCGAGACTGTGCTCGCGGCGGATCGCGGCGACCGCGATCATGAGCGCGACCGTGGCCGGGTCGGCGGCGGGCCCATTCGCGGCCGCCATCTCCGCAAGCGGGCCGATGGCGGCCGCGAGCGTCTCGCCGTCGCGTGCGACGCCCGCGGCGCGTGAGAGGATCGGGCGGATGGGCGCCGGATCGGCGGCGCACGACGCCCAGGGGGTGCGCGACGGCGCGAGGACGCGAGACTTCGCGCCGTCGATCGAGCGCGCGACGATCGCGGAATCGACCGCGGCCTCGGCGAGCGAGTTGCTCGCAAGCCGGTTTGCGCCGTGCAGCCCGGTCGAGGCCGCTTCGCCACAGGCCCAAAGGCCCGCAACCGAGCTCCGCCCCTCGGGGTCCACGGCGATTCCGCCCATGTGATAGTGCTGCGCCGGCCTGACGGGCATCGGCTCGCGCGCAGGATCTATGCCTGCGGCGCGGCAGGCGTCCGCGATCGCCGGAAAACGCGCCGCGAATTTGTCGCCGATCGCCGCTCTCGCGTCGAGGAAGGCGCGGCCGCCTGACTGGCGCAGATGCCAGATCGCGCGGGCGACGACGTCGCGCGGCGCGAGCTCGGCGCCCGGAATCTCGGCCATGAACCGCTCGCCACGCTCGTTGATGAGCTTTGCGCCTTCGCCTCGCACTGCCTCACTGATGAGCGGCACGGGACGAGTGGGAACATCGAGCGCGGTCGGGTGGAACTGCACGAACTCCATGTCGGCGAGAACGGCGCCGGCGCGGGCGCCCAGTGCGAGGCCCTGGCCGAAGCTGCTGAGCGGGTTCGTGCTCTCGGCGTAGAGGCCGCCGATCCCGCCGGTCGCGATCACGACCTTGTCGGTCGGGAACACGGCGGGTCCCGCGGGTCCGATCGCAAGCACGCCGCGGGCGGCATTGTCCTCGACGAGGAGCCGCCGTGCTTCGAAGCCTTCGAGGATCGCAATCGACGGCGTCTCACGCGCCGCGGCGACCAACGCCCGCATGAGTTCGCGCCCCGCGCCGTCGCCGCCGACACGGGCGATACGCGAGCGGCTGTGCGCGGCTTCGAGGCCGAGCGCGAAGCCGCCGTCCGGCTTTCGGTCAAAACGGACGCCGAGGCGCGCCAGCTTCGCGATCGCCTCCGGCGCCGCGCCGGCGAAGCGATCGACAATGGCGGCGTCGCAGAGCCCGTCGCCTGCGGCTATCGTGTCGGCGGCGTGCAGCGCTGGGCTGTCGTCGGGCCCGAGCGCCGCCGCCATCCCGCCCTGCGCCCAGAGTGTCGAACCCTCGGCGCCAAGGGGCGCGTTCGACAGGACGACGACCGGCCGCGGCGCGAGCTCGAGCGCGGTCATGAGTCCGGAAACGCCCGCGCCGACGATCACAAGGCGTCCCGGATGAACCAGCGGCGCGGCGGTCACAGCGCAAGCATCCGCTCGACGGCGCGGCGCGCGGGGGCGGCGATCGCCGGCTCGATCGTCACCTCGCCTTCCAGGGTTTCGAGGGCGCGGCGGATGTTCTTAAGCGTGATGCGCTTCATGTGCGGGCAGAGCGCGCAAGGCCGCACGAATTCGACGTCTGGATAATGCACGGCGACGTTGTCGCTCATCGAACATTCGGTCACGAGCGCGACACGGGCGGGCCGCTTCGCCCCGACATAGCCGACCATCTCAGCGGTCGAGCCGGCGAAGTCCGCCGCCGCCACGACCTCCGGCGCGCATTCCGGATGGGCAAGGACGATCGTTCCGGGGTGCGCCTCGCGCAATTCGCGGATGTCGGCCGCGGTGAATTGCTCGTGCACCTCGCAGCGGCCGCGCCAGGCGATGATCTCGACTTTGGTCTCGGCCGCGACGTTCTTCGCCAGATATTCGTCCGGGATCATGATGACCCGCGGCGCGCCGAGCGACTCGACGACCTTCCGCGCATTGGCCGAGGTGCAGCAGATGTCGGAGACCGCCTTCACGGCCGCAGAGGTGTTCACATAGGTGACGACCGGCACGCCCGGATAGGCCTGCCTGAGCAGGCGAACGTCATCCGGCGTGATGGATTCAGCGAGCGAGCAACCGGCCTCAGCGTCCGGAATCAACACGATCTTGTCCGGGTTGAGCAGCTTCGCCGTCTCGGCCATGAAATGCACGCCCGCCAGGACGATGACGCGCGCGTCGCCGTTGGCCGCTTCCCGCGCGAGCGCCAGGCTGTCGCCGACCACGTCGGCGACACAGTGGAAGATCTCCGGCGACTGGTAGTTGTGCGCGAGGATGATCGCATCGCGCTCGCGCTTGAGCTTGAGGATCGCCTCGACGTCTGCCTCGAAGGCCGGCCATTCGAATGGAGGAATGACGCGACTCACGCGTTCATAGAGGCGGCTTGTGGGCAAGGAGGCGTCGAGAAGGGTCATCGTTTATACTCACAATGAGCATATCCGTGATATACTTATCATGAGAATAAGCTCTGTCAAGAGCGGGCGAGCGGAACTTTGGTTCCTGCGACAGCGCGCTCTTCGCGCACCGCGGCGCGGAAGCGATAGGCTTTGGCGGGACGCCCGCCCGTGTCGAACACCGTCTCGCCGGTTTCTTCGACGAGCTGCTGCTGCTCGATCAGGCGGCGGAAATTGGGCTTGTGAACATTGAGCCCCGCGATCGCTTCGACGCAGCGCTGGAGCTGCAAAAGCGTGAAGACTGGCGGCATCAGCTCGAAGACGACGGGGTTGTATTTGATCTTGGCCCGCACGCGCGCAATGCCCGTCGCCAGAATGCGGCGGTGATCGCCGACCATCGGCTTGCCGAGAGGAGGCCCGTCTCGGTCGCCGGTCCGCCGCTGCGCCTCCTCGATAAGCCCCGCCTCATAGAGAAGCTCGTAGCGTTGGAGAACCAGGTCCTCGTTCCAGCGCCGGCCCTCGAGGCCGAAGGAGATGGCGGCGCGCGTCCGCCGCGCGCCTTCTTCGCCTTCCGCCGCGACCCAGCGTTTAAGGCCGGGGGCGATCGGGTCGCCGATGATCGGTGGAGCGCCCGCGCGATGATCCTCCCACGGGAAATAGTCGTACCAGGGCCGCCACGAAGCCCGCGACTCGACGATGCGCTCCTCGCGCGTCAGCCCGAGATAGCTGATCGAAATCGCGCGCGCGCCGTCCGATGCGGCGCGTCGGTCCGAGTCGGCGAAGGTGTAGAGCTGCTCGACATAGCCGAGCGGATGGCCAGTCTGCTGCTCGACCCAGGCTCTCAAGCCCGATTGCAGCGAGCGATGGCCGACTTCGAACGGGCCCGACGGCAGCGCGCGCCCGTCCTCGATCGTCATCGCGAGCGGACGCCCATCGGCGACGGCGACGAGCATGGCGATGAGCTCGACGCCGACCGGCTGCGTGCTCGCTTCCTGGGTCACAATCTCGTTGCGCCGCATTGTTTGCCCCCGTATCGATTCTCGCGGTTCGGAATCTGCTGGAGCCGCGAAGCGCTTATTTGCGGAATAGGATGCTGTGTCACGAAACCGGAAAGTCGTGTGTGTAGCGTTAGGTGCGCTCAGCGTGTCCGGATCGGCGAGGAAGGCTCGGCCTCCGCCGTGCGCAACGAGGGCTTCGTTGATGCCGCGTTCATGTACCATCTCATCGAACGATGCTAAGACCGCCAAGAGCTGATCTGGTAGATAAGCGCACTGCGCGAGACAGATCCAGAAAGCCAAAAGCTCGACCTCGAGAGCTTAAAAATGCATACTGAGCCAAAAATGGTTCGGAGTTGCACTGGATAATCTTACGTTTTCGTCAGCCAGCGGTTTCAACTTTTCTTGCAGCATGCCCATCAAGATAAGGCCTTTGCCGCCGTCAAGAACTCAGTTACCGCAGCCAGTTTTCGAGGCTTAAGCCGGGCACACGCACGAATTCGCGCTCGTTGTCCGTAACGAGCGTTGCATCGATTGCGAGGGCCTGCGCTGCAATCCAGGTATCGTTTGCTCCGATCGGAGTGCCCTGGCGCTCCAACAGCGCCCGGATCTTTCCATAGTGCCGGGTCGTGTTGTAATCGATTCCGACCAACGGTAGTCGCTGCGCCAGTGCAGCCAGACGCGCACGGTTGCGCTCGCCATAGGCGCTCTTCTCCGCGCCGAATTCCAGTTCGCCCAGCACAATCGCAGAAAGCCGAATGGCGCCCAGCTGCTCGGATTCCAGCCGCCTGCGTATTTTGCCGCGCCCTTTCAGGGTCGCAATCAGGATGTTCGTGTCCAGAAGGTAGAGAGAGGACACGGTCTAGTCGTCCAAAGACGCGACGCCTTCGGCCGGCTTGTCATCAGGGGCGATCAGATCGATTTCATCGGCGTCGGCCCAGAAATCGCGAAAGGCGTCGGCCGCCTTGCGAGGATGGTCCGGGACCAGGCGCGCGATCACTTTGCCATGTCGGGTGACTGCAATTTCTTCGCCCGCCTCGACTTCGGCGAGCAAAGCGGAGAAGCGGGCCTTCGCCTCGACGACAGGGATGCTTTTCATCGGCGCCTCGCAAAATGACCATATGGTCAGAATATAGGGGCGCGAGACGGCGCTGTAAATAGCTGAGATCCGATTCGACCATGATGAGAGCGCTGTCGCTTGATCGCTCTTTTGCCAACGGCGCCGTGCATTATGGAACTAGCTGTGGATTATGTCATTGGAATAAGAGCGAAAAGATGATTCGCATAATGCATTTATGG
>Ga0209624_10004141_pt1 | contig 10052 bp, 6 predicted proteins | sample JacPinW_OM2H0_O1_FD_188565 | JGI IMG/M metagenome (GOLD analysis project Ga0209624, IMG submission 188565) | Forest soil microbial communities from Algoma, Ontario, Canada - Jack Pine, Ontario site 1_JW_OM2H0_O1 (SPAdes) (version 2) | ecosystem: Environmental > Terrestrial > Soil > Boreal... | reverse complement strand
CTACATGCGCTTGCCGATTGGCTCGAGCAGTGCGGAGTCCGATCCGTGGCGATGGAGTCAACCAGCGTTTACTGGATTCCGATTTATCAGATTCTGGAGGCTCGCGGTCTCGAGGTCTGCCTTGTCAACGCACAACATGTGAAGAACGTGCCCGGACGCAAGACGGACGTATCTGACTGCCAGTGGCTCCAGTACCTGCACTCTGTCGGTTTGCTGCGAGCCAGCTTCCGTCCGCCCGGCGCGATCTGCGCGGTACGCGCTCTCTGGCGGCACCGCGGCAGCCTGGTCCAAATGGCAGCTGAGCACATCATGCACATCCAGAAGGCGCTGGATCAGATGAACCTGCAGGTCCACCGCGTGCTGACCGAGATTACTGGCCTCAGCGGGTTGCGTATTCTCGAAGCGATTCTTGCCGGAGAGCGCGATCCACTCACACTCGCTCGGCTCTGCCATAAGCGCGTGAAGAGCAGCGAGAGCACCGTAGCCAAGTCGCTGGAAGGAGATTATCGGCCAGAGCACATCTTCGCGCTGCGGCAGTCACTGGCAGCATACCGCTACTATCAGGACCTGGTCCTCGAAACGGATCAGGAGATTCAGCGCCAGATGGCCGAACTGGAGGCCGCAGACAACGCATTGGCCAAGATGCCGAAGCGAACCAAGCGTCTGCCGTATCAACGTGAAGGCCACGAACCACGCGCGTTCAACCTCCGCAGCGAACTTTACCGGATCTTCGGAGTTGATCTGACAAACGTACCTGGCATCAGCGCAATGACGGCCCAGACTATCCTCTGCGAAGTAGGCACGGATGTCTCCCGCTTCCGGAATGCATCCGCATTCGCCTCCTGGCTCGGTCTGTGTCCGGAAAAGAAGATCAGCGGCGGAAAAGTTCTCTTCACCAAGAGCAGACGGGTCCGAAGCCGGGTTGCCATCGCACTCCGCCTGGCGGCACGATCGTTACACCACGCCAAAGACTACATGGGAGAGTTCTTCCGCAGGATCTGTCGTAAGCTCGGCAAGCCTCAGGCTATTACCGCTACAGCTCACAAGCTTGCCCGAATCGTCTACCACCTGCTCGGCACACGAGAGGCATATGACGAATCGGTGTTCCACAAGTGCGAGGAGGAGGCGTTGAAGCGTGCCGAGATGCGGCTCCGCAGGCAGGCCGCTCACCTCGGATTTCGAATCATTCCAGCACAAGAGGGTTGATTGTTTGTTCCTTGGGAGTCGGCTTCTGTTTACTGATGTGCTCCAGTTCAAGTGGACGTAAAACCGGCTATCCGGACATTAGCCTGCAAAAGAGGTTCTGTCGACCATCCGACCGCGAATAGAGATGAGGACACCACCACTCAGGCAGCACGCCGATCCGGAAATAACTACTTGATCAACACCTCGCGGCGGGTGTTGCCGCGCGCGATTCCAGCCGTGCCGGGGCAGAGGTCAAGCGTTCAGAATTGGTGACGACAAGTGATATGAACGCACTTACCTTGGGCGTTCATTTGTGTTCACCGGTACAGAGGGAGAGCCATTGGAGCTTGTAGTTATGTCCGATGTGCCAACCTGCGCCTTTGGGACACCGGTAGGCGTCGAGCAGATAGGGTTTCCGGACCCCTGGGATGGCTTTCAACTCCTCGACTCTGAGTTTGGCGGACTCCCAGGTATGCCAGGCTACTTTGGAACAGTGGAGGCAATAGCCGGGGGTTGGCTTGTTTGCTTTAGCCTTTGTACTCATGGCTAGCCCCCGGTCCGGGGCAGCAGGAGAAGATCTATCTGGGGATGCTTCGGGATGCTCATAGCTGGAGATGGTCTCACTCTGCGAGGCGATCTCAAAAGGGTGTAGGGCGAAGAGGTCCGGCACACCAACGGCCCTGGTAAAGGGGCGGCGGGCAGAGCAGAGCAGGTTCCAGTCTAGAGAACATCTCTATTACAGATACGAGCCAAGTCTGGCGTCACTAGATCTTGAGGCGTGTCTGAATCAGAGAACCTCTTCTCGTCAGTCCTTCATCTACAGTATCCATCTATCCAAGTGGCAGTAGATCATCCAACTCGGCAAGAACCAGAGAGCAGAAGCTGGAGACCAGAAGCTTAGGGGACATGAGCGATCAGAGACCCACCGGAAGAACCCAGGACCAGGTGCAGAACCAGCATAAACGCCGCGCCAGCAACCGCAGGCGCGGCGTTCGGGGCTGTGCTTCGCGGCAGTAGATCTCAGGAGTCGGCAACCGTCTGAGCTTTTTGTTCGGGTGCGGATCGTTCCCGGTGGCCTCTCAGTCGGCGAACCAGGCAAAAGCGGGCATCTCCGGCAGCGGATCTCAACTCGGCGTCGTCGCGCTGACGGCGATTCACTGAGTTACTAGCTGACGAAGCCAACCGTAGCCAGATCGTAGTTGTCGTTGTTGACGTCGAACGGATTCGCACCCACGAGACCAGAATGAGACTGGAAGTTCGTGTTGTCGGACCCGATGGAGATGACGGGACGCGCAGGCGTCGACATCTCGTTCTGACGGACCTTGACGTTCTTGGCAACGGCGATAGCCTGACCTTCGTTGAGCACGCCGAACCCGTAGCTCTCTTCGATTCCGAGGTTCTGGATCGAGTACTGCGGTTCATCCCAGCTCTTCACGTGAGGACGTTCGTCCACGATCAGGGCGCCGAGGTTCCGCGAGTTGAACATGATGACGTCGAACCTGGCCGATGGTTTGGCCAATAAATATGTGGATGTTTTGGTAGATCGTTAAGGCAGGTAAGGCTAGTATTTATATCGACGACATATCGTAGATATATATGAAGCTTTTTCATGAAAACTCGCTGTGGTACTCGTACTCCCCGCCGCTATCGTCGCCCCGTCCCACTTCCTGCCACCCGTTCTCAGATCCGTCAAAAGGTCGATCAACTAAGAGTTTTGTACCAACTTGAGGCGGTTCTGGAACTCAGCCGGTCTGAACCTGACCTTGATCACCTGGTCAGAATCGATACGGATGCTGGCCTGTTGAACGAACTTCTGGCGTCACTCGAGGAGCAAATATGAAAACTGTAGCTCTCTATTTGCGCGTATCTAGTGTTGACCAGCACCCGGAAACGCAACTGTATGATCTTCGCGCGATGGCTCAGCAGCGAGGTTTTACAATCGTTGCCGAATACACCGACCGGATCTCCGGAACCAAAGCTCGTAGACCTGGTCTGGATGACTTGCTTCGGGATGCCCGCCGCGGCCGATTCCAGGTTCTCCTGGTATGGGCCTCGGATCGGATCGCCCGATCCGTCCGACACTTCCTCGAGGTGCTGGACGAACTCAATCATCTCAACATCGAGTTCGTCAGCTTCCGTGAGAATCTCGATACCGGCGGTCCGCTAGGGCGGGCCGTCGTCATCATCATCGGGGCCATCGCCGAACTCGAGCGAAACCTCATCATCGAACGGGTGCGCGCCGACATGCGTCGTGCCCGGCTGGAAGGCAGGCATATCGGCCGCCGTCCTCTCGACATCGACCGAGTTGCTGTCCTCCAGGAGCGCGCTCGAGGCCAGAGTCTCAGTGAGATCGCCAAGACACACCGCATCTCCCGGGCCACCGTCAGTCGACTCCTCAAACAGGCAAAGTCAGCCGCTTCTCCATCTATATAGACAGTGTTCAAAAGGGGTGCCACACGGCATCCCTCAACTGCTTGAATCTAAGCACTCGAAATCAGCACTTCTGCTGTTTCATAAGGTGTGGGTTTTGAGATCGTTCTTACACCGCCAGAACTTCCTACAAGCCAACTTGGCAGGACTAATCTGGCCAGAACTCTGCCTTCTCTGTAGGGGATCATCAATCAGGATATATTGGCGGGTTCGTAGAAGCTGCTTTCCCAGAATACGAGATGGACCAATTGCCAATCTTGTGAATGGCCGCGAACGGCAAGTCTAACCGGGTTTGAGCTTTCCGTCCTCTCCGCGTCCTCGATTTCAACGAGGGCCAGCCGATTCTTGACTGAACCGCTGGAAGACAAACACCAGTATGGAGCAATGTGACAGCTATGAATTTCAATACTTTCGCGGGGCTCTGAGTGGTAGTCTTAGGCACGGGAGAATGATACTGTCGATGGAGCTTGCCGTAGTGCTCTTTAGGTTCGAGCATCCATGCGAGATCCTTACGCTATAGGCAGTGAGCTTTGATCTCAACCTTTATGCGCTCAGGGTACTTTCGGATATCCGCCCCGGCTGTGACATTTTTCCTGATGCTGGCAGGGACGTGTGTTGGACAAAATACGACGCATATCAGCCTTGACCAGGCCATTGATCTGGCACTAACTCATAACCATTCCCTCCAAGCCACTCGAACTCTGATTCTTCAGAATCAGGCACAGGAGATCACTGCCAATCTTCGTCCCAATCCGACTTTGGGAGCTGATAGCCAGTTCGTCCCAATCTTCAATCCGCAGTATTTCTCTGCGGAAAATCTCGACCAGATTCAGCAGTTCGACATTGGGATAGGTTACCTCTTCGAACGTGGTCACAAGCGACCGCGGCGCCTGCAAGCCGCTCGCGATCAAACAGACGTTACTCGTGCCCAGGTCGCGGACACCGAAAGAGCACTGACTTTCAACGTAGGCCAGCAGTTTGTCGGCGTTCTGCTGGCAGAATCAACCCTTCAGTTTGCGCTTCAGGCCCTGCAAAGCTTTCAGGAGACGGTCGACATCAGCGATGCACAATTGAAGGCGGGATACATCGGCGAAGGTGACTATCTCAAGATCAAGCTACAGCTTCTGCAATTCCAGACCGACGTGTCCTCTGCCCGTCTGGCAAGAGTGCAGGCGCTTATAAGCCTGCGGGAGTTGCTGGGCTACAACGCGGTGCCGGCCGACTATGACGTGATCGGCGATCTGGCGTACCAACCGCTCAAGGGAAGCATGGAAGATCTGCAACTGAAGGCGTTGGACCTGCGTCCTGACTTTCGTGCTGCGAAGTTCGGAATAACCGCCGCGCAGAGCCAGATCCTCCTTGCCAAAGCGAACGCCAAGGTGGACGTAAATGGCACGGCGGACTATACGCATGTCTCCGGCGAGAGCACAGCTTCGTTCTTCGTGAATTTTCCGTTGCCGATCTTCAACCGCAATCAGGGAGAGATCGCGCGTACCGGTTACGCCCTCACGCAGGCACAGGAGCAGCAGCAATCGGCCAGCGATACGGTTCTTTCCGATGTTGCCAATGCATATGAGGCGGTGAGAAGCAACGAGGAAGTCGTGCAACTCTACACATCCGGATACCTCAAGCAGGCGCAGGATTCGCGCGACATCAGCGAGTATGCTTACAAGCGGGGAGCCGCAAGTCTTCTGGACTTTCTCGACGCAGAACGCAGCTACCGGTCCATTCAGTTGGCCTATCGCCAGGCGTTAGGCTCATATATGACCGCGCTAGAACAGTTGAAGGAAGCAGTGGGGACGAGAAATCTGCCATGAAGAAGCGTAGCGATCTTTGGCAATTAGCGGTCGCAGCAGCAATCATGCTGACCTTTATCGGTTGCGGTCCGTCAGGATCGAATGCCGCTAACTCGAATGGCGCATCAAACTCAAACAATCCGGAACTCTTTGCCGTCTCGCAGGACCAAATGTCGCATGTACAGGTGCTGACAGTTCAGCCCTCGACGTTAACTCGAGTTCTTCGCCTGACAGGCGCCGTTGCTTACAACAGCTTTCGCACGACACCCGTCATTACGCAGGTGAGCGGGCCAGTCAGTCGGGTCGTCGTCGTTCCCGGCCAAAACGTCCGCGCTGGTGAACCAATGTTGTACGTGGCAAGTCCGGATTACTCGCAACTACGCACAAATTATTTGAAGGCCAAGGACGCATATGCCCTCGCCCAGATTGCAAACGCCCGAGCGCACGATTTATACCAACATCACGCGATCGCCCTACAAAACGTGGAGCAGGCAGAATCTGCCGAGGTGCAGGCAGGGGGTGACCTCGCGGCCGCAGAAGCCGCATTGAAGGTGATGGGAATTACTGATCCCGACGCACTCCTGAAAGCCCCGCCTTCTTTCGAAGTCCCTGTTAGAGCACCTATCGGCGGTCTGGTCGTCGAGCAGGACGTATCTGCGGGACAACTTATTCAGCCAGGCACCACACAATGTTTCATGATCTCCGACATCAGCACTGTCTGGGTGTTGGTCAATGTCTACCAGAAGGATTTGCCCTATGTGCGAGTTGGAGATGCAGTCACAATTCAGACGGATTCGTATCCTGAAACTTTCCGCGGGCGTATCTCTTACATCGCGGCTTCGCTGGATCCTGGCACACGTACGTTACAAGCCCGCATCGAGACAAACAATCCCGGCGCGAAGCTGAAGAAAGACATGTACGTGGTAGCGACCGTAAACGCTGGTGTGATCCCCAACGCCATTGCGCTTCCTGACGCTGCCGTCCTCCGCGATAACGAAAACCAGCCGTTTGTTTACGTCGCGGCATCTCCGAACCAGTTTGGAAGACGCTCTGTGACGCTGGGGGAGAGCTTGAATGGACAGACCGAGATTGCAAGCGGACTGAAGGCGGGCGACCAGGTCATTGGAAATGGCAGCTTGTTCTTGCAGTTTGCGAACTCGCTGCAGCGCTAACCGGATCGCACAGAACTTTGAACAATGTTCCAGGAATAGTACAAGACCTCTGGCAAGGATAGGTCCCCACAACTGAATGATCCACCGATTAGTTCAAGCCGCGCTGCGACAAAGGTTCCTAGTATTGATGCTGACCGCTTTCATCACGGTCGGAGGAATCATATCGTTTCAGCGAATGCCTGTGGACGCTTATCCCGACCTCTCGCCTCCGCAGGTCGAAATCATCACCCAGTGGCCAGATCATGCAGCAGAAGAAGTCGAGCGGCTGGTCACCCTTCCGCTTGAACTTCAGATGAACGGCGTCCCGCACATGGTGGTGATGCGTTCCATCTCGCTTTATGGGCTGTCCGATATTATCCTCACCTTCGAGGACAACACGGGCGATTACTTTGCGCGGCAAATTGTTTTTGAACGGCTCGCTCAAGCTACGCTGCCGACTGGCGTAACCCCAAGCATAGCGCCCCTCTTCAGCCCCAGCGGCCTGGTGTATCGCTACGTGCTGGAAAGCCCCGACCGCAGCCCTCAGGAGCTGAAGACGATTGAAGACTGGGTGATTGAGCGAGCCTATCGTTCGGTTCACGGCGTAGCTGACGACTCGGGGTTCGGCGGAACCGTGATGCAGTATCAGGTACTGCTTGACCCGGCGCGCATCTATGGGTATCACCTGACGATTCCGCAGGTCGTGACCGCTCTGACTGCCAACAACGCGAATGCTGGCGGCGGGTTCTATTCTCAGGGCGGACAGTTCTACTATGTTCGCGGGATAGGGCTGGTACGGAACACAGATGACATCGGCAACATCGTAGTAGGCGCAAACAAGGGCGTGCCCATCCGGGTACGCGATATCGGAGACGTAACGATCGGGCACGCACCGCGTCTCGGCGAATTTGGCTTTCAGAAGAATGACGATGCGGTCGAGGGCGTCATTCTCATGCTGCGCGGGGAGCAGACGCAGAACGTACTCAAAGGAGTTCAAGCAAAGACAGACGAACTGAACAGCCAGATTCTGCCGTCTGACGTTAAGATTCATCCTTATTACGACCGCAGCGAATTAGTAGACCTGACTACGGACACAGTAAGGAATAATCTGCTTCGCGGTATGGCGCTGGTTTTAATCGTGCTGATCTTCTTCCTGGTCAGCATCCGCGCAGCCGTCATCGTTGCCATTACCATTCCGCTCTCCCTTTTATTTGCCTTCATCGTGCTCCACGCGCACGACGTCGCCGCGAACCTACTCTCCATCGGCGCGATTGACTTCGGTATTGTCATCGATGGCGCCGTGGTAATGATCGAAAACATCTACCGCGAACTGGCGCTGCGGGAAGGACAGCAGTACAACCTGAACACAGTTATTCTTGCCGCTGCAAAAGATGTGGATCGCCCGATCTTCTATTCGGTGGCCGTCATCCTCGCCGGGTATTTGCCCATTTACGCGCTAAGCGGACCCTCGGGGAAGCTATTCCACCCCATGGCTGAGACGATGTCCTTCGCGTTGGTCGGGGCGCTCATCCTGACGCTCACCCTGATCCCCGTGCTCGCGTCCTACTGGTTCAAGAACGGCGTGCGTGAGAAGCATAATAGCGCATTCGAATGGATGAAGAGGAAATATGCATCGCCGCTGGATTGGGCGCTAAATCGGCCCAAGACGACCATTGCAATCGCGGCCCTGATCTTCGTGGCGACCCTGCTGCTGGTGCCCTTCATCGGAGGCGAGTTCATGCCTCACCTTGATGAAGGCGCACTCTGGGTGCGCGCTACAATGCCCTACACAATCTCCTTCGAAGAGGCCAGCACCATCGCTCCTCAGATACGTAGCATTCTGATGTCTTATCCGCAGGTCACTGTGGTGGGATCTGAACTTGGACGCCCAGACGATGGAACTGATCCCACAGGCTTTTTTAACTGCGAGTTCTATGTTGGCCTAAAGCCATACAAAGATAAGGCGTGGACCGGCGATCTCAGCGAGAAGAAACAACTCATCGAATCGATCAATAAGAAACTCACCGCCTTTCCGGGTATCATCTTCAACTACACTCAGCCCGCCGAAGATGCGGTAGACGAAGCGCTGACCGGCCTTAAGAGTTCTTTGGCGGTCAAAATATACGGTGACAATTTAGCCGTCCTGCAGGACAAAGCGATACAGATCAAAAACACTCTCTCCAAAGTGCCCGGCTTTACCGACCTTACGGTGGTGCGAGAACTTGGCCAGCCTAGCCTCCTGGTCGACGTAGATCGCGACAAGATTGCACGCTATGGGATCAACGTTTCGGATGTGGAAGCTGTGATCTCGGCCGCGGTAGGCGGGCAGGCGGTCACTCAAGTCATTCAAGGGGAGAAGCTGTTTGATCTTGTCGTTCGGATGCAACCGCAGTTCCGCAGCAACGCGCACGAGATCGGAAATCTGTTGGTCGGCACACCAGACGGCCAGCAGATCCCACTCAGCCAACTCGCCAATATTACCCAGGGAAACGGTGCGTCCTTTATCTACCGCGAAAATAACTCTCGCTATATCGGCGTGCAGTACAGTATCGAGGGGCGTGATTTAGAGCGAGCGGCGCGAGACGGTCAGGCAGCAGTCAAGAAGGCCGTGACAATACCGCAGGGTTACCGGATGGCATGGGGCGGCGAATACAGCCAGCTTCTCGAGGCCAAATCGCAGATGTTGTTTATCGGCCCACTTGCCCTGGTGCTGATCTTCATGATCTTGTTTGCGCTCTACGGAAATTTCAAATTCCCTGTCACAATCGCGTTGGGCGTCATCATGACCGAACCGGTGGGTGCGCTGGTTGCGCTGAAGCTCACTCACACCCCCTTCAGTGTCTCCTCAGTCTTGGGTCTTCTGGCATTGCTCGGGGTTTCTGTGGAGACGGCCGTCATTCTCGTCTCCTACATCAACAAACTCCGGAAGGAGGGAATGGGTATCCGCACGGCCACACGGCAAGCTTCGCTCTTGCGGCTCCGTCCCATCATGATGACGGCTCTCGTTGCGTGCCTTGGATTGCTACCGGCGGCCCTTTCTACCGGGATTGGATCGGATACGCAAAGGCCGTTCGCCATAGTCATCGTGGCCGGTCTCATCTCCCGTCTCTTCATCGGATTCTTCGTCAATCCCGTGTTGTACGAGATGGTTGCCCGCGAAGGCGATGTGCTCCAGGTCTAGACCAAAACCGCTGTCAAACCAGAACGCTCACCGAACGTGTCGAGACAGCCGAGTATGTGAAACAAGTTGGCATCAAGCTTCCTGCTAACTGCCAAGTTGGCTAATGAGATGGTCCGCCGCTTGATCCTTCCCCCGTTGAGGGAGGATGGTGGTGGCAGCTTCTGATCGGAGGATCATCTATATGCAGATTGCATCCATTGGTATCGACCTAGGCAAGACGACCTTTCACCTTGTGGCACTTGGACCCGCTGGGCAGGTTCTGGTGCGTCGGAAGTTCTCGCAGAAGCAGTTGCTGACTTATATGGCCAA
>Ga0209624_10004140_pt1 | contig 10052 bp, 7 predicted proteins | sample JacPinW_OM2H0_O1_FD_188565 | JGI IMG/M metagenome (GOLD analysis project Ga0209624, IMG submission 188565) | Forest soil microbial communities from Algoma, Ontario, Canada - Jack Pine, Ontario site 1_JW_OM2H0_O1 (SPAdes) (version 2) | ecosystem: Environmental > Terrestrial > Soil > Boreal... | reverse complement strand
CTTTTACTTCGAGCCTGAATTACGCGAGGCCGAAGGCGGCACTAGTGCACGGCGCGAAGATATTGGCGCAGCAGTGGAAGTAGGTGTGTGTGAACGTGGTGGCGCCGGGGGAAACGGTGGTGGGAATGGCGGAGATTAGTGTGAGAGCAGGGAAGTACGACAAATATGTGGAGAACGGCGCGGTGGGGAGATTCGGAAAGCCTGAAGATGTGGCGCGCGCGGTGAGATTCTTTCTGGAACCAGACGGCTACGTCACCGGCCAAGTGTTCGTTGTCGACGGGGACCTGAGATTGAAGAGCACGCCGCAACGATGACCATAGGACGAGACCGATGAGCGCCACCACCTCAGGAAACGGGAACTTTCATCCGATGCGCCAGCGGTCCGGCCTGCTGACCGATCTGTACGAACTGACCATGGCAGCAGGGTATTTGCAGACCGGATTTGAGGCGCGGGCAACTTTCGAGCTTTTTGTTCGCAATCTGCCGCCGCGGCGTAATTATCTGGTCGCGGCGGGACTTGAGCAGTGCCTGGGATTTCTACAGAAGGTAAGTTTTACGCCGCAAGAAATCGAATTCCTGCGCTCCCACCCTGTATTTCGAACGATTCGCGAGGACTTTTTTGCTTATCTGCGCAGGTTTCGATTTACGGGCGATGTATGGGCGGTACCCGAGGGCACGCTGGTCTTTGCGGGCGAGCCGATTTTGCGAGTCACTGCGCCGATTATTGAGGCACAAATCATGGAGACCTATCTGCTGGCGACGATCAGTTTCCAAACCATGATTGCCAGCAAGGCAGCACGGGTGGTGACTGCGGCGCAAGGGAGACCAGTCGTGGAATTTGGAGCGCGTCGGGCCCACGGACCTGAGGCGAGCTTGCTCGCGGCGCGTGCGGCGTACATCGGTGGATGCGACGGCACGTCAAACGTGCTCGCGGGGCACAGCTTTGGCATGAGCACCTACGGCACCCAGGCACATTCCTGGATCATGGCGCATGAGGATGAAGGGGAGGCGTTTGGGCATTTTCTTGACGCGTTTCCGGACCATGCGGTTTTGCTCCTTGATACCTACAACGTGCATGCTGCACTCGAGAAAATCTTGAGGATGGGACGCAAGCCCGCGGGAGTGCGCCTGGATAGCGGGAATATGGTGAAAGATAGCCAGTGGGTTCGTCGCGCACTGGACCGGCAAGGCTGGAAGGACGTGAAGATTTTTGCGTCAGGCGACCTGGATGAGAAGAAAATTTCTTCGCTGTTGAAAGCGGGAGCGAGAATCGACGCATTTGGCGTGGGAACAGCGCTGGCGACGCCGGGAGATGCTCCTCACTTGAATCTGATCTACAAGTTGGTGGAAGTGGAGCGCAACGGGAATGTGCGTGGAGCGGCGAAGCTGACGCAGGCCAAAAGCACTTATCCCGGGCGGAAACAGGTGTATCGACATTCAAAAGGCGGTGAATTTTCATACGACCAAATTGTTCTTGAGTCGGAACCATCGCCGGAGGGGGAACCTCTTTTAGAGAAAGTGATGCTCGAAGGAAAGCGATTGGAGAAGACTGGCCCACTCTCGGACGCCCGCGATCGCTGCGTGAGTGATTTAAAGCAGTTGCCGGGGCATTACCTTCAATTGCAGCGCGATGTGAAGTATCCGGTTCATTACAGTGCACAGCTCAAGGCATTGCTGGAAGGTTTAAAGAAGCAGCTCAAAGTTTCGCGTGTGAACCGGGCACGTACATCATGAGTTCGCAGCGGTTTAAATCGGTCGCTTTTTGGGAAGTGGACGTCCAGGCTGATTTTATGCTGCCGGGCGGGGCGCTCTACGTTCGCGGTGCGGAGAAAATTATTCCGAATCTGAAGCGGCTTGTGGATGCGGCGCGGCGGAATGAAGTGTTTCTTGTTTCGAGTGCCTGCCAGCATTCCACTGACGATCCCGAGTTCAAAACTTTTGGACCGCATTGCGTGCGCGGGACAGCGGGGGCGCGGATTATCCCCGAGGGGCTTACCGAAAAGAATTTAACTGTGCCGAGCAGCAAGGATTTTTCGTGGCCTGCCGACCTGGGGAATTATCAGCAGGTGGTACTCGAGAAACAGGTGCTGGATGTGTTTTCGAATCCGCAAACACAGGCCCTCCTGGATCGCTTGAATGGGAATGTCGATTTCGTGGTGTTCGGTGTAGCCACAGATTACTGCGTGGGGCTTGCCGCAAACGGGCTGCTCAAGCGAGGCAAGCGCGTTTCGATTGTAAAAGATGCGATTGCAGCGATTGACTCGGTTGAGGGGGAAGCCATAGTTTCCAAGGCGACGCAAATGGGAGCGAAGCTCGTTACAACGGACGAGGCTCTGGCTTTGGTGAAGAGGAACTAGTTTGAGGGAGTAGCCTCTGCCGGAGTCGGCGCGGCAGGGCGCAGAATTAAGTCGTAGAAATAAAGCAGGACGGCCGTGGCAACTCCAATCGCGGCAACCCACCACCACATGACTTGCGGTCGATGCACGACCTCTCCGTAGTGGTGTAGTAGGACGCCACTCATTTCACCTGCGAGAAAATAACCAATCGCAATGGGCAGGAATGCGTAGCCCATAAACAAGCCCTGCTGGCCTGGCGGAGCGAGGCGGGAAATGTACTCGTAGTAGCGCGGGGACTGAGTGATTTCGCCGATGGCAATCACGATCAGGCAAGCGACCAAACCGCCTCGAGTGGGATCGACTGCGAGAAATATGCAGCCAAGCCCGGTGATTAGGACCCCCAGCATCATGGTGCGAAGCGCAGGAATTTTGCGGGTCAAAAAGCTAACCAAAATCGTGCAGCTCATCACCACAATTGGCCCGATGGAAAGATAGCGGTCGACGTTTAGGTTGGGATCTACGTAGGTCCGCATGAAAAGCGGCACAGAAATAAATTCCTGCCAGAAAACGATCCAGAAACCCGAGAAGATGAGCAGGAACAGAACAAATCGAACGTTGGCCAGCACCACGAGCAGGTTACGGAAAACAGCGATCACGCTAGCCGGCTTGGCCTCACCGCCCTTAACCGGTTCATGAAAGAAGAAGAGAGTTACCCAGAACATTAAGAAGACGCTCAAGGCGCTGACGCGGAAAACCGCTTCTATCCCCAACGTGTTGCGAGTCGCGGAGCCAACAAGCGGTCCAAGCGCGCCGCCGACGTTGACGAGAGTGTAGTAGATGGAATAACCGATTGAGCGGACGTTCTCGGTGGAAGCGCGGGCAGTGGTGCCTGCGACGCAGGGCTTTACCAATCCTGGGCCCAGTGCGGGGATCAGCAATATCGCGAAAACGCGCCAATAGATGGGAATGCGGGGAAAGAGCGACATCATCCACGGTTTATCGAGCGAGCCGAGCAGAAAATAGCCAATTGACATCACGCCGTAGGCGAAAAGCAACGCACGGCGAAAACCAAAGCGATCGGCCAGTGCTCCTCCAAACACCGGCAGAAACCAGACCACAAAACCGATCGTCCCAATGATCTTTGTAGTGTCATCAACGCTCAGAAGTAATTTTTCATGGAGGAAAATGGCGAGGACCGCGAGAGTTCCGTAATAGGAGACACGCTCAAAGAGCTCCGCAATGTTGGCGACCCAGAAAGATCGCTCAAAGCCGCTGCGGATTTCCTGTAACCGAGTCTGAAAGCTCAAATGGGCCTCGCGCGAAACGCCATACGCACAGCAACTACAAAGTGGCGCAATTCTAGCGGAATCTGTGTGGTAACCCGAGCGAAGTTTTTGGGGCGGGTAGGCGTGTGCTAGCATGGCAAGGCAAAATACTTACGCCTCTCGGGATCCTCGAATGTCCACCAAGACGATGAAGGCTCTTCGCAAGCCAAGCCCCGCGCCGGGAGCGCGCGTGGAGTCGATATCGACGCCGGAATATGGACCCAGTGATGTGTTGATCCGGGTCAAGACGACCTCGATTTGTGGGACAGATGTGCACATTTATCAGTGGGACCGGTGGTCGGCCACGCGCTTAAAACCGCCGTTGACCTTCGGGCATGAGTTTTGCGGGGTCGTGGAGAGCGTCGGCGAGAGAGTAACGTCGGTAAAACCAGGTGATTTTGTCAGCGCGGAGATGCATCTGGTCTGCGGGCACTGCAGAGCCTGCCGCATGGGACAGCCGCATGTTTGCCAGCATGTGGTGATTCTGGGAATTGATCGAGACGGGTGCTTTGCGGAGTTTATTAAGATCCCCGAGACCAATATCTGGAAAGTAGATCCGGCGATTCCGGAGCATTACGCGGCGATTTTGGACCCGCTGGGCAACGCGGTTCATACGGTTGCGGCGGGGCCGATTGGCGGGCTTTCGGTGCTCATCACCGGAGCCGGACCGATTGGGTTGATGAGCATTGCGCTGACGCGCGTGTTTGGCGCGTCGACGATTTATTCGCTGGAAATTAACCCGCACCGGCGAGAACTCGCGAAACGAATGGGCGCTGACGAAGTGTTCGACCCCAGCACAGGCGACATCGTTGCGACGATGAAAGAGGTTACGCACGGCGACGGCGTCGATGTGCTGCTGGAAATGAGCGGCAACCCAACGGCCATCCGGCAAGGCTTCCAGATTCTGCGCCCGGGCGGGAATGCGCGATTGCTCGGTATCCCCGCAAAACCTATGGAGTTTGATCTGGGCGCCGACGTTATTTTCAAAGGCGCGACTGTCCAAGGAATTTTGGGACGGCGGATGTACGACACCTGGATTCAAATGACGGATTTGCTGAAGACGGGGCGCTTGAATTTGGACCCCCTCTTCAACGAGCGAATGCCTATGGGGAAGTTCGCTGACGCTTTTGGAATGCTCGAAAAAGGACTGGCTGGAAAGATTTTGCTATATCCCGACGGAATCCCTCACTAGCTCTATTTTATTTGTGAATTCGCAATCATAAATTTGGAGGCAATTATGACCGCATCACCTGCACGTGCCCCGCTCACTTTTATTCACGATGCCCTGGAGGATTTAAAGTCCAAACACCTGCATACGCATTTGCGCGTGCTCGCCGGCGAGCAGAAGCCGGTGTGCGTGGTCGACGGCAAAGAGGTGATCAACCTGGCCTCGAATAATTATTTGGGTCTCACCAGCCATCCGAAGTTGAAAAAGGCGGCGATTGAAGCGGTTCGAAAGTATGGCGCTGGGTCGGGTGCGGTGCGCAGCATTGCGGGAACAATGCAAATCCATGTGGATTTGGAGACGCAGATCGCGAAGTTCAAGAACACCGAGGCGTGTGTGGTCTTCCAGTCGGGATTCACGGCGAATGCCGGAACGGTTTCGGCGATTTTGGGAAAAGAGGACCTGATTATTTCCGACGAGCTGAATCACGCATCGATCATCGATGGCTCGAGGCTTTCGAAGGGAACGATTAAGGTTTTCAAGCATAAGGACATGGCGGATTGCGAGCGGATTCTGAAGGACACAGAAAACTGGCCCGGCAAGAAATTGCTGATAACTGACGGCGTCTTCTCCATGGACGGGGATATTGCCGATCTGCCGGCGCTGTGCGACCTGGCTGAAAAGTATGGCTGTATCACGATGATCGACGACGCGCACTCGTCAGGTGTGCTGGGCAAGAACGGTCGCGGCACAGTCGATCATTTGAATTGCCATGGGCGAGTGGACATTCAGGTCGGAACGTTGAGCAAGGCAATTGGCGTTCTTGGCGGATATGTATGCGCTTCGCGGGAACTCATCGATTATTTGCATCACCGGGCGCGGCCGTTCATCTTTTCTACGTCGCATCCACCGGCCGTGGTGGCGTCGTGCCAGGCCGCATTTGAACTACTGGATTCTGAAGTCGGCGCAAAGCTGGTGAAGAAGCTGTGGGCGAACACGGCATTTTTCAAGCGCAAGCTGAAGAAGCTTGGATTCAAAACGGGCGCGAGTCAGACACCTATTACGCCGATTTTGGTTGGAGAGGCGGCAAAGGCGTTTGAATTTGGGCGGAAGCTTTTTGAGGCGGGAGTGTTTGCGCCGGCAATTGGCTATCCGACTGTCGCGGAAGGGAAGGCCCGGCTGCGAGCTATCGTAACGGCGACGCACAAGCGGGCCGATTTGGAGAAGGCTGCCCAGATCATGGGCACGATCGGTAAAGAGCTAGGAATCGTCTAAAGAATATTTGCTTTGTTAGATTGAGCCAGGCGGTCGTGTTCGCGATACGCCTGGCTTATCATTTTCTGAGCAACTTTAGAATTCGAACTTCGCGGATAGCTGAATGCTGCGCTGTCCGCCTCCTCCCAGCACCGGGTTCCCCAAGCCCACATCGGACGTCGCAGTAATCGCAAGGTTCCCGACGCTGCGGCCGTTGACCGGATTTATACCGGTTGGAAAGGCACCGCTGCGGTTTGGCGCGGCGTCCGCAAAGAACGCCACGGCCAACGGATTGGCGAAATTGGGGTGGTTCGTGAGGTTGTAAGCGTCGACGCGAAGCAGGAGTTTCAAGCGCTCGGTGATCGAAGTCCTCTTGCTGAGGGCCAAGTCGAAATTGCGATAATCCGGACCGATCAAAGCGTTCCTGCCGAGGTCACCGTAATGACGCGTGCCAGGCTGACACGAATCAGCAAAGCCATCGAGAAGATTGCCCGGCCAGTTGTAATTGCAAGGCACGGTAAAGGAATTGAGGTTCAGGTAGTTAGTCGGATTGCTGGGATTGTACTGAATCGGACCGACCACGTCGGGACGGTCATAAAATTCTCCGCCACCGCTGTAGTCATCGATGAAGTTGTAGTTCATCGAGAATGGATGGCCGCTCATCAGCGTGAGCACTCCAGAAATTGACCAACCGTTGCCAGCGCGGCCAATAGCGGACCAAGCCGGAATGTCGTAGACGCTGGACCAGACGAAGCGATTCCGCACGTCATAGTTCGACGGGCCTTTGTCCGCGTTCACATCGTTGCTGTTTTGCGGCATGGCAGCGTTGGGAACGTAGTCCTGGCTGTCGCTCGCGGTATCAATGGAATGCGACCAGGTGTAGGAAATTTGGTTGGTCCAGGCGCGCCAGTGACGCTGAGTCAGTGAAACTTGGAGCGAATTGTAGTTCGAAGTAGCAGAGGCCTCGAGTTGGTTGACCGCATAAGGTGCGAAGGGTTCGAGGGCACTCATCGGGGTGGTAATTGGGCGCGGCACGGTGCCATCGTCGATGCACGGCGCGGGTGTGCAGGCAAGGTCGGCTGCGGTGATTTCTGCCTGGGTAGGCTGATTCAAATCGCGCAGGCGCAGAAGTTTTCGTCCCGCGGAGCCGACATAGCCGACTTGGAGAGTGGTGTCGCGGAACAGAGCCTGCTGGATATTCAGGTTGTAGTTGTAGATATAAGGCGTGCGCATGTTTTGAGGCACGGTGGAGACGTCCGACGTTCCATCTCTCACGAATATCGGCGTGTCGGGTGCGATCGGCACGCCAGTATTGAGCCTAAGAATAGTGACCGGGGCAGGGCCGGCCGGGTTGTAGGCCGTGCCGATGTTGAAGGAGTTTTCATAGATTTGACCGGTGAAGGCGTCCTGCGAGAAGTCATCATAGAAAACGCCGAAGCCTGAACGGATTACGGTGGTGCCTTTTCCAAAGACATCCCAAGCAACGCTCAGGCGCGGAGCAAAGTTGTTGAAGTCTTTGTTGTAGAGCGGATCACGAAACACAACGCCAAACGGTTTCAGGCTCGGATCGTAGGCGGATAGCAAGCCATTCGCATCGTGAATCACGCCGAAATAATCCCAGCGCAAACCTAGATTCACAGTAACGCGAGGGGTGATTCGGAAGGCATCCTGCACGTAAACCCCGTCGTTGTTTTGACGCGCTTCGCGATTGGTATTTCCGACCTGTTCCCGGCTCGAAAAGAGGAGCGAGCTTTCCGGTGTACCGGAGAGGAAATCGGACAGATTGTCAAAAACCAGAACGCCGCGGCGGCTGAAGTCGTTGAATGAATCGACCGCAGTGCGACGGAATTCGTAGCCGACTTTTACCTCGTGGCGCCCGAAGGTCCAAGTGTAGTTATCGAAGAATTGCCAGTTGGTGTCGACGCGATTCCGAGGATTCGAGTAGGGCGAGGATCCCAGATTTGAAAGCTCGCCGAAACGAATTGTAGGCAGGCCGTAATCGTTGGAATTGGTGACGCCGGTATCGAGGTGTAAAGACGATTCCGGGTTTCCAAACACACTAGCATCAGCGGCGAAGAAGCCATTGCGGTAGCGGTTCCATCCAAAGCGAGCCTCGTTGACTTGATTAGTCGAGACCTCGGTGACGTTGCTGATGGAGATAAGTTGGGTGCGAATGGGCGCGTAAGTGTTGGTGTTGGGGAGATTGTTTCCGCCGGCCAGGCCGAGCGGGAAGCTCTGGTTGCTATTGCCAAAGAAATATCGGCCGCTGAGCTGATTTTTGGAGCCGAGGTTCTGATCAATCTTGACGATCATGCTGTCGACGTTGTTGTATGCGGAAGCGGGGTCGGCGGAATTAGGCGCTCCTGCGGCTGCACCGCTGATGTTCTGAGTTGGCCAGATATTGTTACCGCCGGAACATCCGCCGTGAGAATTGCAGAAATTGTAGAAGTTCAAGATCACCGGATTGATTGTGCCGGCGGGTTGGTTATCGATGCAGGCGATAACGCTGGTGGTGCAGGCGGCGGGGTTTCCGCCTGGAAGCGTTGCGACGGCCTGGGCGTAGTCGTTGGCGTTGCTTGCCGAGGCCGAGGTGCTATCTAGAGTTGGAACGACGTTTTCTGAAGTGATGGCCAAGCCTTCGCGCTGCCCTTCGTAGGACAGAAAGAAGAACGTTTTATTGCGAACAATGGGTCCACCGACAGCGCCGCCGAATTGGTTATTGCGGAAGGCGTCTTTGGGGAGATTGTCGGTATTGAAGAAGTTGCGGGCATCGAGAGCTTTGTTACGGAAGTCCTCGAAGGCGGTGCCATGAATGTCGTTGGTGCCGCTTTTCGTAACGATGTTTACGACCGCTCCAGAGTTACGGCCGTATTCGGCTTCGAAATTGGAAAGGACTTTCAACTCGGAAACCGAATCGAGGGGCAGAACAGTGCCAGGCGTGCCAAATACACCGCCCTGGTTGATGGCTGGCAGATTGCGATAACCGTCGTTCATGTCTGTGCCGTCGAGCAGGAAGTTGTTGGCGCGGCCGCGGCTGCCATTGGCGCTGAAAAGGCCAAATGAACCCGGAGAGTCGCCGCCGCCGTTAGGCTCCCCGGCGGCGCCGGGAACCATGATGAGCATTTTGGTGTAGTCCCTGCCGTTGATGGGGAGGTCGAGGATTTCACGATTTTCAAAAGTCCCGCCGAGGGTGTCAGAGGCGGTTTCGACCTGGGGTAGAGTTTCGGCGGAAACTTCGACCTTCTGGGTTACGGTTCCGGGCTTGAGGGACGCGTCGATCCTGCGCTCAACAGCCACGTCCACGGCAACGCCATTGGTGACGGAGGTTTCAAAGCCTTCTTTGGAGATGGTGACTGAGTAGGGTCCGATGGGAAGCTCAGGCACGGTATAACTGCCGTCGCCTGAGGTAGTCGTGGTGCGGATAAGGCCCGTATCCGTATTCGTAATGGTGATCGTGGCGCCGGGGACCGCCGCGCCACTCGCATCAGTGACAGTGCCGAGGATGGTGCCGCGGAAGGTTTGGGCGCTAGTAAGCATAGGAAACAGCAGCGCCAAAAGAAGCGTCAAACCGAAGTAAGAAAGTAGCGAGTGAGCGGGACGTTTAATCATCGTTTCTCTCCAAGATAATTGCATCTAACCAAGACGGCTCTGGATGCACAAAAAGATCTCGAGCTGGAATGAATGCAACGGCCGAATGAGCTTCAAGTGGTTTATATCTCTACACTTAAGAGGCAGTTTGCGTCAAGCAACTAATCACTGCTGGATAAGCGAAGCCGACGGCTGCTTTTGGCTATACTGAAAAGGTTGAGGAAACTCTGCTCCGGTCTTCGCATTCGGATAATCAATCAAAAGACCCCTCGCACAGGGGCGACCCCGGGCCGGTAAATCCAGTTCGATGAAGCCAACATACAAGACGCTTGAGAGAGGTGTCGCGGTCCTGGGGATTGCGCTGCTGCTATGCGGCCTTTTCCC
>Ga0209624_10004139_pt1 | contig 10057 bp, 8 predicted proteins | sample JacPinW_OM2H0_O1_FD_188565 | JGI IMG/M metagenome (GOLD analysis project Ga0209624, IMG submission 188565) | Forest soil microbial communities from Algoma, Ontario, Canada - Jack Pine, Ontario site 1_JW_OM2H0_O1 (SPAdes) (version 2) | ecosystem: Environmental > Terrestrial > Soil > Boreal... | reverse complement strand
CGGGATGCGGCGGTCATCGATCAGTGCGCTGCCATCACGCAATTCGAGCCATCGGATTTTCAAGTCAAAAAGGCTTTGCGGCCAGGCTTCCGTAGCGGCAATTTTCGGAGTGGGCACATTATTGCGACCGTCTTTCTCGATTTGGACCACGAGTTGGGGATGGTCCATAACAAATTCGTTTAGAGCATATTGGCGATGGAAAAGCGAGAGGATGGTGAAGCCCACTTCCACACGATCCGCATGAAATAACGGGGGCTTGCTGGAGTCTTCCAAACCATGGAGCGTCAAATTATCCGCACGAGCGCGCAGGTGCAGAAACTGCAGATGGAAGGCGCCGAGTTCGACGCGGGTGCCGGTTCGAAGCTCGAGCTGCTGAACGATCTGATCGCGGACCAAGCGCTCGACGACACCAGTTTCGAACAACACAAACGCGATAACGCCGCTGACAGCCAGGAAAAGCGCGAAGTATAGGCTCCAGCGCCTCGCAGCACGGAAGGTCACGAACCGCTCCTATCGGAGACGATATCGATCCGCAAGCGCTGGCGCGTATCCTCGAGCCATTTTTCGGCGCGGTCGTTGATGGCGCGTTGAACCAAGACTTCGCGGATGGTGTCTTCCACGTCCTCCAGGGGAGGAACGGTTTCATTCCGCGCCTTGAGCTGAGGCACGAATTCGTCGTTGTAATACGTCTCGACCTCCTGGTCGTCGATTTGGGCGGCGGCACGGAAGCGATACTCGAGAAAGTGTGCGAGATAGAGCTGCTGCGCCAAGATCCGTTTGACGGCGGCCTCGGTCAAATCCGCAGCGGTGAGGCGTTTCTGGAATTCTTCGGATGAAGGGAACTGTTTCACGAATTGGCGATATGCATTTTCTATTTCGTCGGCGGACGGGAACGCGAACTTCGCGGTATTCGCTTCGCCACGCACGATCCATTGATCGGCCAGTTCGCGAATAAGTTCGTTGCGGGGCTTGGCTTGGCCGTCGGAGAGAACTTGAAAGGCGGCTAGCTCGCGGACTTCGCTTTCCAGTATGACGTCGTCTTCGATTCGCGCGGCAACTCCATCGATCGGCGACGCCGAGGAATCATCCGAAGCAGCAGGCGGCGCGGCCGGAGCGGGCGATTGCGCATGGGCCTGCGCGGCCAAGGGGCCGGCGAGTGAAGCGAGCAGTCCGACGATGGTGATTAAGCGCCGCACGTAAAAGCCTCGAAGATGCGACATCAAAAGACCGGTCCAATGTTGAATGAAAACTCAAAGTGCGGCAGCCGGAAAAATTGCGGCACGGTGGAAGGCGGAATGGTGGCTTGGTATTGTGCCGGGTTTATCTGCCAACCAAAATCCACGCGAACGGGACCGACTGGTGTGGGATAACGCAAACCAAAACCCACGGTATGAGAGAAATAATTAAGGTTGGAAGTGGAAGACGGTTTCCAGGCCGCGGTTATGTGAGTCAAATCGCTATAGACATTGCCGCCGTCGTAAAAGAAAGTGCCGCCCAATCTGCTGCCGATGTAGGGAAGCTTCATCGGAAAGCGCAACTCTTGATTGAAAACGAGTAGCGCGAGTCCGCCGATGGGGAAACCGGTGCAAGGATCGCGGGGCCCAGCTTCATTCAGGCCGAAACCACGGAGCGAAGTTGCGCCGCCGGCGAAAAACCGCTCGGGCAAGGGGATCACTTGTTCGGGCGGAGGAGGAGTGGTCGAAGTGCAATTCGTGGAGCCGCCTTCCGAAGAGCCACCTTCGACTGTTTTGCCGAGAGGCTGTTCCACACCAAAGCGAAAAGCGCGCGCGAAGACGAAAGCGCGGCCGAATGGGTGAAACGACGAGTTCTGAAAGAATCCTCGAAAGAAGCTCGCGCTGGATCCCAAATCGACCGATGCGACGCTCAAATCGACGGTATTGAACGTTCCGCGCTTGGCGTCGGCGGGATTGTCGCGGCGCTCGCGGGCGTAGGTGATGCCGAAACCAGAGACGAGGGTGGGCTGGCTGAACAGGGGGATTTCATCCTGGGTGATGCGCAGCTCGGAAGCGGTGACGCGCCGGAAGAAATAGCGGTAAAGGATGTTGCTCGAGCGCGAGAAAGTCTCGGCGACTTGGAAGGCACCCTCGTAGCGAACTGAAGTAAAGGTTTGTATGTCCTGGGTCTTGTCAGCGAAGCCGATCAACTGAACTCCGAGCGAGGGATGGCCGCCAAAGTTGTCAGCGGTATAACTGACGAGCGAGCGATATTGCAGGGTGCTGGCGCGGACCTTGAAAGTGAGCGTTTGCGCCAAGCCGAACATATTCGAGCGGGAGATTTCAAATATGCCGCGCGGGCTTGCGGCGATGACGGTGGCATTGGGATTGCAGCTCGGTGGAGTGGAAGTTTTGCTGCTGCAACTGGCGCCGATCTGTTGGACCTCGAAACCTACACCATAGCCGATGGTATAGCGTTTGCCTTCCTGTAAGTCCACGATGACGGTTTTATCCGGGTCGCTCCCGGCCGGATTCTGGGGCTCGATCTGAACGCGGTTAAATACGCTGAGGTTATAAAGGCGGCGTTGGGTATCGACCACATCGCTTTCGCGCAAGGGGCCGTTTGGTTTGATTTTTACCTGGCGGGAAATGATACCTGGCCGGGTGAGTTGGTAGCCCGTAATCAAAACCCTTGCTACCTCAATGCGTGGGCCTTCCGTGATGTGATAGACGAGCCGGACCTCAGTGGCAGAAGAACCCGGGGATAATTCCTCTTGAAAACGAGCTTCAGGAAAACCTTCGTTGTAATACATGGCAAGAACGTTGTTGCGGTCACTGGCGACAGCCGCAGCGGAATAGGGTTGTCCAGAAGAAGAACCGATCACCGCGAGAAGCGCTTCAGTGCTGACCAACTTATTGCCTTCCACGCGGAGCTTGTCAACCAGGGTTTGCGGGCCTTCCACGATTGTGTAGGAGACGAAGAGATTGCCCTTTTTATCCTGATAGTTATCGTCCACGGATGAAGAAACCTTCACATCGAGAAACCCGTTGGAAAGATAAACGCCACGGAGGGAGTCGGCGTCGTCGTTCACGAGTTGCTGGCTAAAGCGACCGTTGGAGCCAAACGAAGCGGGCTGGAGTTGCAGCCTGCTTTCCAGCAAACGCTTGCCGAAATACTTATTGCCGATGAAACCGACGCCTGCCAGGCGAAATTTGTCGCCCGGTGAAACCTGATAACTGATTACGCGCCCTTTTTCGGTGGCGTCGGGATGAGAACTAACCTCGACGCTGGCATTGAAATAGCCCTGGCGCTGAAAATAGTCACGGAGATTGCGTCGCCCCTCTTGCAGCAAGTCCTCGTCCACGGCTCCTTCCGCATAAATGGGCAAAATCGAGTGAAGTTTTCCTTTGCGAAGATGGGCTCCGACGATTTCGACGCTGACGCGCGGGCCGGCGTTCACTTCATATTTCAAAGGCACGACGTTTAGTTGGGGATCGTAGGGCCCGGGAGTGATCAAGACGCCGGCGCCAAGATATCCCTGGTTCACCAGATATTTTTTCAGACGATCGCTGGCTTTAGTAAGCCGGGCAGTAGTGAGCTGATTCTTGAGCTTAATCTTCGAGCGGCGAATGAGTTCGTCGTCAGGATAAGGCGTTTTATTTTGGACGGCAAAGCTTCCGACGACGGCGCGGGGGCCGGGGTCGACCGTGATGGTTACGTCCATCTGGCGCGTGTCTTGGTGAGGCGTCAGCGCCCAAGTGACTTTTGCTTGAAAGAGGCCTTCGCTATGAAGCGAATCCTTCAGGCGGTCGATGGCCTCCTGGAGGGCGCTCTCGCGGAAGGGTTCGCCCAAAGTCAATCGCAAGGCGGCCTGTGCAGCAGGTTCGCTGGGTGGTTCTTTCAATCCTTCGATGCGTATGGCGTTATTGAAGTAATTGCGGCGCGCGAGGAATTCGAGCTGGAGGCCTTGAGGTGTAGGGCGGGCTGTTACGTCGATATCAGAAAAATCGCCGGTGCGATAGAGTTCGCGCAAGGCGTCGCGTTCCTTGGCAATATCGAACGGGTCACCCACACGCAGCGGGAAAGAGGCCATGTCCCGGAGCACTACTTTTCGCGATTCATCCACGATGCGAATTTCGGCCACGCGTTGGCCCTCGAACTTCGCTACCTGCGCGCGCAACGACGAACATGCGAAAAGAACGCAAGCTAGTGCCGCGGCGTATATGGCAGCATGGCCCGCGCATGGGCGCAAGGAGTTCGACGTGTTGCATGAAAGTCTCATTCGCCAGAAGATTAAGAAGAAAGGTTAGCATGCCGCGTTGCCTGGAGGACTCGAAAAGGCGCTATTATGAAGTTCTTGGTAGGAAACAAGGAATGAACAGCCAACAATCCGAGAAATACTCGCGGCAGATTCTGTTCCCGGGCATCGGCGCCGAAGGGCAGGAAAAGCTGCTAACGGGAAACGCAGCGCTGGTGGGCTGCGGCGCGTTGGGCACCGTAATAGCAAACCTGCTGGTGCGTGCGGGTCTGGGACGTTTGCGAATTATCGACCGGGATTTCGTGGAGCTGTCGAATCTGCAGCGGCAGACCCTGTTTGAAGAAGCCGACGCGCGCGAGCTGCTGCCCAAGGCGGTGGCGGCGGAACGGCGCTTGCGCGCAATCAATTCCGATGTGCGAATCGAGGCGATGGTAGCGGATCTGGACCCGGAGAATGCGGAAGAGCTTCTTGCCGGATTTGATTTGATTATCGATGGCACGGACAATTTCGAGACGCGGCTACTGCTGAACGATGTGGCATTGTCGTTGAACATCCCGTGGATTTATGGCGCTGCGATCGGGAGCTATGGCGTGACGTTTACGATTCAGCCGGGGCGCACGGCGTGTCTGGCCTGCTTGCTGGAAGGCCCCGAAAAACCGATCGATGCTGCGGCCGAAGCTACCTGCGACACGGCTGGAATACTGAACGCCGCGGCAGGAGTGATTGGAGCGCTAGAGGCAGCCGAGGCGACAAAAATTCTAGCCGGACGGCTGGAAGCGCTACATGGAAGGCTGCTTTCGTGCGATGTGTGGAGCGGGAAGTTCCAATCCGTGCGTGTCGCGCGAAATTCTGATTGCCGTGCGTGCGGCCGCAGAGAGTTTTCTTATCTTTCGGGAAACGCACAGCCACACATCAGCATGTGCGGACGCGATTCGGTGCAGATACATCAGCGTGGGCGACGCCTGGACTTGAGCGAACTTGGCAAGCGGCTGAAGAGCGGCGCTGCAGCTGAAGTGCGCAACAACAGTTTTCTGCTTCGTTTTCGGGTAGCGCCTTACGATGTGACGGTTTTCGCCGATGGCCGCGCTATTGTGAAGGGGACGCAAGATCCGGCGGTTGCGCGGTCGCTCTATGCGCGATTTGTGGGTGCGTAGCGTCGCTAGTTTTTCGTAGACGGAGACTAAACTCTAAAAGCTTTGAGGCTGGGGCTAAATTCCCTCGAGCGCGCGTGGATCACGCTGGTGATTCTGTCGTGGACGACGTTTCGTTTGACGTCGAATCTTCGTGTTACATTGAACTAGTAGCTCGGAGATCTGCAATTTGTGAAGTGGGGAAAGTTAACTAATATTAGTATTAATTTACTAGTAATTAATCGGCCGGAAAAATATCGGCTTTCCGCCTTAACGGGCGATTCGATCCGGATGATCGAGCAGTGAGCTTCTCCGTAAGGATCCGGGCCGTTTGGGACGACGTACAACTTGGAGTTGGATCCCTGCCCGGTATTCGCGGGCGAATTGATCGTAAACAACTACGAATGCCGGAAACATCACACCGTTGTGAAGATCTGCTGGGATCGATTCAAATCCGTAACCAAAAAGAGCCCCTTTGAGCGAATGCCCTGGCGAAAGTATCCGCGTCACGTCTGCATGATGGTTGAGTACCTGGTCCCTGTCAAACTCGAGCCCTTCGGGACCAGGGATGCGGTAGCACCTCGAAGTTCCGTCGATTTCAAGGGGATCTTCAATCCAGGAGAAGTACTCCTGCTGCCAGGGCAGCTCTAAGCCAAAGTGAGCGATCGCAAGTCCGGGGAGCTTACTTGTGATGATTAAATAGATGACAAAAGTCGTACCGGCACCCGAATCGATTGCGCGGCTCTCCATGACACCACCGGTTTGCCGGACGAGCAAGCCATCGCACGGCAGGTACGTGGAATCCCTGTCATCCTCTGCAATATAGATTGGCCGGCCCGCGGCACGAATTCGCCGCGCAATCGCCAAGCCATCATGATTTTTTTCTTTCATTCGTCGCACACCGTTCATCGTCCGCGTTTTTCACCATTGACAGGTGCCATTTACCGCGAACTGATCTGATGTTGCCCTACACTACATGCACACCTACATTCGCCTCAAGTCTGGTCTGTCTCTGCCTGATCCCCAGGCGATTCATCGCCGGAGCCGGCAACCCGGAGGTTTCGGGCAAGCTGCTGGGCGCGATTGCGTCCCGCCTCGGTCAAGCGTAACTTTTTGCCTCTGGCGTCGCGTTCGGTAGTGAATCCGAGAAATTTCAGACGCTTGCCATACTGTCCGACGTCCATCGGAGCTTCTTCTCCGCCGCGGCGGTTCAGGATCTCATGTGCAATCTGCGCAAGGTCCGAAACGCGAGCAAATGCCTTCGTCGAGGCGTTTTCCTTGCAAACAACCAGCAGGGATTCGGTGGCTATTGCGTTCAAATCCACCCAATTTTCGGAGCGGATTTCTTTGTCCATATCCTGAAGCAGTTCGAAAACTTCGTTCTGCAACGGCGGATCGTCTGGCGTGGCTGCCGCCAAGCTGCAAGCGAGATCTCGCAACGGGAAAGGAAACTTCGACGCGTCGAAATGGAAACTTCGAGCCGCAGCGAAATTCGTACGCCGGAAGCTGAGCAGCTTGGCCTGGAATTCCTCAGTAATCTGGCGCTGTGTTTCTAAGTCGAAAGCTGGTAATTCCCGATCCGATGGGATCATAGAAATCGGGATCGCTCGCAATGGCCGGTCACCGCCACCCACCGTGTGCACAACCTGAACGCCGAAGAGGTCAAGAAGGCGGCCGCGAAACGGAATCTTGCGGTCACGGCGGCTTGCGTCATTGAGCAGCGCGAGCAACTTGTCGCTAAATTTTTCCTGGCTAATTAAATAGGTGAACTTTGCGCCGCTCGCTAGCGAGCAGAACCCGGCGGGCGTTACGCCCGTCAAGGATAGCGAGTGTCGGCACAAGCACCGCAACAGTGCCATGAGTTGATTCCCGCGCGCGATGTGTGGACCGATAACCATAACAGCCGGGGCAGCAAGAAGAGCCTCGATCAAATGGCTGCAAAGAACGACGCGGCCGATGATCGCTGCCGATTTCGCATCCAGGCCCACGAAACCCGTGATGAGTTTACAGATCTGGGTTAGTAACTCACGCGTCGTGCCGTGCGGGCGGCAGTGCGACGGAAGACCTAACTCGCGCAGAACGCTAAAATCGATGAGCCCTGGCACGTAGCGATGTCCGTTGTGCTGAACGTCCGAGCCAACGGTTTCTTTTTTTCCGTCCCAAAGCGCGAGTTGAGGAGATCCATTCTGCTCCGCGCGGACCAAGTCGATAAGTGCCCGATCGGCGAAAAATTCTCCGCAGCTCGGAATCGGAGGTGTAATTTCTGGAGGGGTGTTGCGCTTGGGCACGTCGCCTTGCCTTCACTAGTTACGATTAACAAGCGTCGCGGCGGCCCAAAGTCGATCAGCTGCAATTACGCACCGACCGTCATTGTGTTTAGAACCAACTTAATTCTAGTGAGCGTTCTCAGATTTGTCAACACGGTGCCATGTTTCACATGTGTCACGCTGCTGAACGGGCCTTTCGCGAAACCGCAGATACAGCTCGCGGACTGCAATTCGGCCAATCACGGTAGAGGTTGCCGTGCTGGCTAACCGGCTTCCAGCGGACTATTCGGGCGATCCCTGTGATCGGCTCATCGGCGTTGCCTGAGGAGATTGCTCTTGCGACAAAGATTCGGGAATCCGCGCCTACAGGCAATTGCGATCAAGGGCGGTCGGCGCCGCGGTTTTTATGGACTAGCATTTCATCCTGAGCTGGCTCACATCGTGCGTCAGCTCGTAATTGCCATGCCGAATAGCCTGAGAACAGGCTATTAGGCTAGGAGAAACTTCCGGCGTTTGGGACGAGTTTCAAGCCAGGCCTAAACGCGAACCCAAGTGGCGGACCACACAAGCACCTGATTACTTTCGCCTGCCCTGCTCGGATCTGATGCGCAGTGACTCACGAGTTTTTTCCTGGATGGCCTCCTGAATAGACTCCTCAAGCATATATTCTATTTGCTTGTTAAGGGAGCGATGTTCCTGCTCAGCAAGCTCAGTCAGTTTGACTTTAAGCTTTACTGGTATGCGCAGAAGCACGCGGGCTCTTGATTCGCTCATAGGGGTGGACATTTCGCCAAGGAACAACTGCACACTTGACAGCTGATGTCAAACTGATATCATAATGCATACAAACAGACCGCACTAGACTGGAGGCACTCTCATGCCAAAAACAGACAACGTTAAACTAGTACGTCAGAATGTCCGACTAGTCAAGTTGCTTTATCCGGGATTGTCGCGACTCACCCTGTTGGCGCTTCGCGATCTCACAAAATCCTTTCATCTTTCAGTTTCTCGTGGCGAGATTTTATGCATTGCCGATAAGTGGTACATCACGCATGCAGGCCTTATTCAAATAGCTCTTCGAAGGCAATGCCGGGGAATTCGTACGGTCTTGCAAGAGCGGCAATGCGACTCACATGCTGGAAGATGGGTATTTAAGGCCACCGTATTCAAAGGTCCGGACTCGAGGGCTTTTGTCGGTTTTGGTGACGCGGATCCCTCAAATGTGGCTCCATTGGTCCGCGGCGCCGAAATGCGCGTGGCCGAAACGAGAGCGATCAACCGTGCTTTGCGCAAAGCTTACGGAATCGGACTTTGTTCTGTTGAAGAGTTGGGTACATTCTCCGGCCCGTCCCAATCGGTTGCGGCTCCGCCGCATTCAATGGGTCATCGCGTGTCGAACGGATCCAATAACGGCCAGCCGCGATTGCGTGACCAACTTTGCCTGCTGATCCGCCAACACGATCTAGATCCGACACTGGTAAAGGCCTACGCTGCCGACTTCTGCGGTACCGCAACTCTCAAAGAGGCTAGCAGGGATCTCGTTGAGTCTTTCATCTCCGAGCTTGGATCAGCTGCAAAAAATGATCGGGACAGCTTGCTTTGCAAACTCAATTCCTATGCTCAGCCCACGGAGGTGAAAGCTTGAAACGACATCTGCCAGGTTTACATTCAGAGGGGCCACGGGGCGACGAAGTCCTGCAGGGCATATTCCTCGCGCGGGTCGATCGCGCTTACTATCGTTGGCATCCGCAAAAGCCGTTCTTCATTCTTAGCTTCGCGGTACTTGAACCCCAGAATCTCGCTTCCCGCAAGATCTCCGGTCGACTCTACGCCACCACGAAAGCGTTGTGGCGACTGAACTGGTTCCTGCGCGATTTTGGCTATGACCGCGATTTGCTCGGGCGGGACGAGGTGGACGAAAAGGCCCTGCTCGGTCTCATTGGAGTTCTGCGAACCACCAAGAAAGCGTTTGCCGGTCGCACCTATCTAGATCTCGCCGGATTTGCGCCTTCCAGCGAATGGGAGCTTATCTCGAAGGATGCTCGTGATGGCGTAGTGACAGGAGGTTCCGATGACCTACAGCTACACGCAGATTAGTCAGTACCTTCGCTGTCCGCGCAGCTATCGCTACCGCTATCTGGATGGCTGGCGGGAAAAAGATTCGCGCGCAGCGATGGTTTTCGGCCGCTGCTTTGAAACTGCCCTCGGCGCTTACTTCCGCCGAGAGGACCCCTCCGCGGTGTTTTTCAAGGAATGGAGCGCTTTTCGGGATACTCCGTTCGAATACAAGAAAGGCGATTCCTGGGACCGCCTGGTCCACCAGGGAGTGCATCTACTGCAGAAATTCGCCCAAGATGATCGCGTTCGTATTTCCCGTCCGAAGGAAAGCCTCCAGGTAAAGATGCTTCGAACTCTGCCGGAAAGCAACGAATTCGTTGCTTATATCG
>Ga0209624_10004137_pt1 | contig 10057 bp, 8 predicted proteins | sample JacPinW_OM2H0_O1_FD_188565 | JGI IMG/M metagenome (GOLD analysis project Ga0209624, IMG submission 188565) | Forest soil microbial communities from Algoma, Ontario, Canada - Jack Pine, Ontario site 1_JW_OM2H0_O1 (SPAdes) (version 2) | ecosystem: Environmental > Terrestrial > Soil > Boreal... | reverse complement strand
GAGCGCGTCGCCCCCGACCAGACCGACGATCTCGCGCTGTTGCGGCTTTATGGCGTGCGCGATCTGGTGCCGGCGCCACTTGCCGGCAACACCGCCAACACGTCCGGCACATTGACGCTGTACGGCATCGTCGACGCGCTGGCGGAGCCGGGTGGCGCCACGGTCACCACCACCGCAGCCCAATTGAACGCGCAGGGCCTCGACCCGGCGCCAAAGCTCGGCTTTGCCGGCGCGGCGGCGGTGGATGACCAAAACCACTTCGCCGGTATCGTCGCGCTAAAATCGCCGGTCGTCGCCGGCCTCGGCGCAGTTGCGCCCGAAGCGGCGCTGGTGCCGGCCGATGCGGTGCGCAGCTTCGTCCAAGCCCAAGGGATTGCGCTGGCCAGCGGCCGCGCCGCGATGGCGCAATCGGTCGTCCGGGTGATCTGCGTGCGGAACTGAGGCCGCGGCGCGTCACTTGTGCTCGAACTTTGGCGGGCGTTTCTCGACGAAGGCGGCCATGCCTTCCTTCTGGTCCGCAGTCGCGAACAGCGAATGAAAGATGCGCCGCTCGAAGCGTATCCCTTCGGCGAGCGAAGTCTCGAAGGCGCGGTTGACCGCCTCTTTCGCCGCCAGCACCGATGGCAGCGACATCGACGCGATCGTCTCGGCGATTTTGAGGGCCTCATCGAGCAGGCTTGGCAGCGGCACGATGCGCGCCACCAGCCCGGAGCGTTCGGCCTCCTGCGCGTCCATCATCCGGCCGGTGAGGATGAGGTCCATCGCTTTCGATTTGCCGACCGCGCGCGGCAGCCGTTGCGTGCCGCCGATGCCAGGAATGATGCCAAGCTTGATTTCCGGCTGGCCGAATTTGGCGTTGTCGGCGGCGATGATGACGTCGCATTCCATGGCCAGCTCGCAGCCGCCGCCGAGCGCGAAACCGGCGACCGCGGCAATCACCGGCTTGCGCACATGCGCGACGCGGTCCCAGGTCGCCGCCAGATTGCCGAGGAAAGCCTCGATGAAGGTCTTGTCGGCCATTTCCTTGATGTCGGCACCGGCGGCGAAAGCCTTGTCCGACCCGGTTATGACCATGCAGCCGATCTTGTCGGCGGCGTCGAAAGCGTCGACGGCCTCGCCGAGTTCGCGCAACAGCGCACGATTAAGCGCATTGAGCGCCTGCGGGCGATTGAGCCGGATCAAACCGACCCTGCCGCGCGTTTCGACAAGAATGTTTTCGTAGCTCATGGCGATTCTCCGGCGCTCACGCTGCCTCTCCCCGTTCGCGGCGCGAGGCGAATTTCATTTCTGGCACGCCGGACAATAAAACGTCGAGCGGCCGTTCTGCACGATGCGTTTGACCGTGCCGCGGCAACCTGGCGTCCCGCACGGTTCGCCCTCGCGATCGTAGACTCGGAAGTTGTGCTGAAACATGCCCAGATCGCCGTCGGTGCGGCGATGGTCGCGCAGCGACGAACCGCCGGCTTTGATCGCTTCGTGCAGCACCGCCTTGATAGCCTCGACCAGCCGTTCGGCGCGCCCGTTCGGCGCGCCCGTTCGGTCGGCGATCGTCGAGGTCATTCGCTTGGGCGACAGGCGCGCGCGATACAGCGCCTCGCAGACATAAATATTGCCCAGCCCGGCGACGATCGCCTGGTCTAACAGCGCCGCCTTCAGGCTCGTCTTCTTGTCCTTGCACGCGCGCGCCAGCGTCGCGGCGTCGAATTCATTGCCGAGCGGCTCCGGACCGAGCCATTTGAGCAGCGGCTCGTCGTCGAGTTTTTGACGCGCTACGAGTTTCATCGAGCCGAAACGGCGCGGATCGTTGAAGGTCACGGTGGCGCCGGACCCCATGTGAAACACCACGTGGTCGTGCGCCAGATGCTTTTGCCGCTCGTGATAATAGCGGCCGAGTTGGTGGTCCTTGCCACCGAACACATGAAACGAGCCGGACATGCCGAGATGCATGACGAGCACGTCGCCCGAAGAAAGGTCGGCCAGCAGATATTTGGCGCGGCGGCCGATACCGGTCACGGTGCGGCCCTTGAGCCGCTGCGCAAAATCCTTCGGCAGCGGCCACCGCAGGTCGCCGCGGCGAACCTCGACCTTGGCGATGCGTTGCCCCTCCATGGCCGGCTGCAGGCCGCGGCGTACTGTTTCAACTTCGGGCAGTTCCGGCATAGTTTTAAGTCCACCGCCGCGGCGGCAAAATGGTTAATTTCAACCACATAGCGTGCGTGACGCCGCCGCGCTATGGTCGCGCCTTCAAGGCCAGACAATGACAGAGACCGCGCATTTCGGCTCCCGGCAAGTGCCGCTTGAGGACAAGCAGGCGCTGGTCGACGATGTGTTTCAGAGCGTCGCGCGCCGCTACGACCTGATGAACGACCTGATGTCGCTCGGGCTACACCGGGTCTGGAAAGATACGCTGGCGAACGCGGTCAATCCGCCAAAAAATCTGCCGTTTGCGCTGCTCGACATTGCCGGCGGCACCGGCGACGTCGCTTTCCGCGTCATCGGCAAAGGCGGCGAGCAAACCTGCGCGACGGTGTGCGACATCAATGCCGACATGCTCGAGGTTGGCCGCGAACGCGCCGCCGCCCGCGGGCTCGGCGATGCTATCGGATTCACCGAGGCCAATGCCGAGGCGCTGCCGTTTGCCGACAAAAGCTTCGATGCGGTGACCATCGCGTTTGGCATCCGCAACGTCCCGCGCATCGAACTGGCGCTCGCCGAGGCGCATCGCGTGCTCAAGATCGGCGGCCGTTTCCTGTGCCTGGAATTCTCCGCCGTCGATGTTCCGGGCCTCGACCGGCTTTACGATTTTTATTCGTTCAATATCATTCCGCGGCTCGGCCGCATGGTCGCGGACGACGCCGATTCCTATCGCTATCTGGTGGAATCGATCCGCCGCTTTCCCAATCCGCAGGCCTTCGCCGCCATGCTCCGCGCGGCCGGTTTGGCGCGGGTTTCGTTTCAGCCGATGACCGGCGGCATCGTGGCGCTGCATTCCGGCTGGCGTTTGTGATCTCGGCTCCCGCGCATCTCGTCCGTCTCGGCCGCGCCGGTTTCGTGTTCGCCCGCGAAGGCGTGTTCGGCATCGTCGATCCGGCAATGGTGCCGGTTCCGGCGAGGCCGCTGTTGCGCATTGCGCGGCTATTCGAGCGTCGCTCGACCGGCAGCGCGGAAACGCGGCTCTCGGCGGCGCTGACGCGGCTCGGACCGAGCTATGTGAAGCTCGGTCAGTTCCTGGCGACACGCCCGGATGTGGTTGGCGCAGCGCTGGCGCATGATCTCGAGCGTTTACAGGATCAAATGCCGCCGTTCCCGCAAGCCGAAGCCGAAGCAGTGGTCGCGGCTTCGTTCGGCCGACCGGTCAACGCGGTTTTTGCGAGTTTCGGCCCATCGGTCGCCGCCGCCTCGATCGCGCAGGTGCATCGGGCGACGGTTGCGACCGCGGCAGAGCCGCGCGCCGTTGCCGTCAAAGTCTTGCGGCCCGGCGTCGAGCGGCGCTTCCACGCCGATCTCACCGCCTTCACCTTCGCCGCCCAGCACGCCGAGGACGCTTCCGCCGAGGCGCGGCGGCTCCGCGTTGTTGAAATCGTCGATACGCTGCGCCGTTCCGTCATGGTCGAAATGGATTTCCGGCTGGAAGCCGCCGCGCTGTCGGAAATGGCGGAGAACACCAAAGCCGATCCGGATTTCCGCGTGCCCGCCGTTGACTGGGACCGCACCAGCAAGGAAGTCCTGACGCTGGAATGGATCGACGCGACGCCGCTGTCCGACCGGGCGCGGCTGCAGGCCAAAGGCCTCGATCTGCCCCTTCTCGCCCGCGCCTTGATCCAGACCTTTCTGCGCCACGCGCTGCGCGACGGCTTCTTCCACGCCGACATGCATCCCGGCAATCTGTTCGTCGACGATGACGGCAAGCTCGTCGCCGTCGATTTCGGCATCATGGGCCGGCTCGGCGCCAAGGAGCGGCTGTTTCTCGCCGAGATTTTGCACGGCTTCATCACCCGCGATTATTACCGGACCGCCGAGGTGCATTTCGAAGCCGGCTACGTGCCGCCGCGGCATTCGATCGAAGACTTCGCGCAAGCCATCCGCGCCATCGGCGAGCCGATCCACAATCGCGCCGCCGAAGATATTTCGATGGCAAAGCTGCTGACGCTGCTGTTCGAAGTGACCGGCCTGTTCGATATGCGGACGCGCCCGGAATTACTGCTGTTGCAAAAGACCATGGTGGTGGTCGAAGGCGTGGCGCGCTCGCTCGATCCCAAGCTCGACATGTGGAGCACGGCCGAGCCGGTGGTGCGCGAATGGATGACGCGGCATCTCGGTCCCGCCGGCAAGCTCGAAAGCGCCGCCGACGGCGTCGCCGAGGTCGGACGCTTCATCGGCAACGCGCCGGGGTTGCTTACGCGCGGTGCGCGCGTGCTCGACCAGCTCGACGAGGTAACCCGCGACGGGCTCATCCTGTCGCAACAAACCATCGCCGAGATCGACAAAACCGAAGCGCGCAGGAGCCGCTGGACTGTCGTGGCGCTGTGGGTGATCGCGGCGCTGCTCGCCTGGATCGCCTTTCGACACTGGTGATTGCAATGATTGCAATGCAATCATCATTCTGTTAGGCTATTGATCTTGCAAGGAAAGCGCGATGGCCAGCCTCACCGTTCGCCAGCTCGACGAGAGGCTAAAGAAGCTTCTGCGGCTACGCGCCGCGCGCTCCGGCCGATCGATGGAGGACGAGGTTCGCGTCATCCTGCGCCAAGCGGCGCAGGATGACGGCCGCGACACACCCGATCATTCCGAGCCGCCCACGCTGACAGAGGCCGCGCCGCAAAAGCCGCGGACCACCGGCCTGTCCGGACCGCGCGTCCTCCTTATTATCGGCGGCGGCATTGCCGCCTATAAATCGCTCGATCTGATCCGGCGGCTGCAGGACCGCGGCGCGCTGGTGCGCTGTATTCTCACCGCGGCCGCGCAGCACTTCGTCACCCCACTCGCCGCCGGCGCGCTGGCCGGCGAGCGCGCTTACACTGACCTGTTCGACCTGCAGAGTGAATTCGACGTCGGCCACATTCGCCTGGCGCGCGATACCGACCTCATCGTGGTGGCGCCGGCGACGGCCGATCTGCTGGCGAAAATGGCGGGCGGTCACGCCGACGATCTTGCCAGCGCCGTCCTCCTCGCCACCGATAAGCCGGTCCTGATTGCGCCGGCGATGAACCCGCATATGTGGCAAGCCAAGGCGACCCAACGCAATCTGGCGCAGCTTGCGGCGGACAGCATCCGCGTTGTCGGCCCCAATGCCGGTGAGATGGCCGAACCGGGCGAGGCGGGTATCGGCCGCATGGCCGAGCCGCTTGAGATCGTTGCCGCTGCGGAAACGCTGCTGCATCGCGCCGGCCCGCTCACCGGCAAGCGCGTCCTCGTCACCTCGGGCCCGACCAGCGAACCGATTGACCCGGTTCGCTTCATCGCCAACCGCTCGTCGGGCAAGCAGGGCCACGCCATTGCCACGGCAGCGGCGGCGGCCGGCGCCGAAGTCGTCCTGGTCAGCGGCCCGGTCAACCTGCCCGATCCGCCCGGACTTGCCGTCGTCAGGGTCGAGACCGCGCGGCAGATGCTCGACGCCGTCGAGAAGGCGTTGCCGGCCGACGTTGCGATCTTCGCCGCGGCGGTCGCCGACTGGCGCACCGAGGCGACGAGCGAGCACAAGATCAAGAAACAACAAGGCCACATACCGACGCTCAAGCTCGTCGAGAACCCCGATGTCCTCGCCACCGTCGCGCATCGCAAATCCGGCCGACCGCGGCTCGTCATCGGCTTTGCCGCCGAAACCGATCATGTCGTCGCCAACGCCAAGGCGAAGCTTGCCAAAAAAGGCTGCGACTGGATTCTCGCCAACGACGTATCGCCGCAGACCGGCATCATGGGCGGCGACACCAACACGATTCACCTGATCACCCCGGCCGGCGTTGAAGCCTGGCCGCCGCAGTCGAAAGACGATGTCGCGCGCTCGCTCATCGGGCGGATCGCCGCGGCGCTTCCAGGAGACAAAAAGTGACGACGCAGGTGCGCATCGTGCGGCTGCCGCATGCCGCCGGACTGCCACTGCCGGCTTATCAGACCGCGCATGCCGCGGGCCTCGATCTCATTGCCGCGGTTCCCGCCGACATGCCCGTCGAAATCGCGCCGGGCGCCCGCGCCATGATTCCAACCGGCGTCGCGATCGCTCTGCCGGCCGGCAGCGAGGCGCAAATCCGCCCCCGCTCCGGCCTTGCCATCCATCACGGCGTGACCGTGCTCAATGCGCCCGGCACGATCGACGCCGATTATCGGGGAGAATTACAAGTCATTCTTGTAAATCTCGGCGCGGAGAAATTCGTCGTCGCGCGGGGAACCCGCATCGCGCAACTAGTCATCGCGCCGATACAACGCGTAGAGCTTGTTGAATCAGCAAGCTTAGACGCGACCAAGCGTGCCGCCGGGGGCCTTGGATCTACGGGGACCGACGCCAATAGTGTCGACAAGCGCGACTAAAACCCTCGTTCAACTAGACCGCAACGCACGCCTAATATATTACCACTGCGTCCGAACTAACCCCCTCAAGCGACGTTGGTTTCTCTTATGGCTCTGCTCCCGCGCAAAGGAGTTCTGGCGGTCGCTGCGGTGATCGATGTCGCCATGCAAACGCATGGGCAGCCGATCTCTGCGAAGACATTGGCCGCGCGCCATGGTCTGCCACCGCGCCATCTCGAACCCGTCTTGCAGGCGCTGGTGCGCTGCGGAATTTTGAAAGGCATTCGCGGTCCGCGCGGCGGCTACGAACTGGCACGCGATCGCCGCCGTGTCACGGCCAACGATATTCTGCGCGCGGCCGGAACGGTCGACGAGACCGACGAACCGCACGCCGGCTCCGAACTCCTCAACAGAGTCGTGCTGCCCGCCATGGCCAGCGCCGAACACGAATTCGGCACCGCGCTCGCCCGGATCAATCTTGAAGACATGGCGCGCGAAGCGCAGGCGTTGAGCAAGCCTGCCAGCAAAGCTTCGGCGCGGTCTTAAAAGTCAGCCATTCCGGACACTTCCGTTCACGATCTGGACTCTTTCGGCGCGATTCCGCTTGAGGGTAAAGTCGTGCGATTCGCGGGCACTCCGCGACCGACCGGCTGGCGGAATGGCGGTGGCAGCCAGCAGAGGCGAATGGGGCATGCCGGAGACGATCCGGACGAGCCGTGGCTACGCGCTACGGTGGCACGGACAAGGAATTGGCGGACTCTTTGCCGCCATTGTCGGCCTCCTGGCCGTCGGCCTGACGCCAGCGGGCGCGGCCGAGCAGCCGGCGCTGGCGCTGCAAGAATTCGTTCTCAGCGCGCACCGCAGCATCGATCGGCATCAGCTCACATTCCTCGCTTTGGTTTGCGGCGTCGTCCTGTTTGCCGTCGTCACCGCGATCCTGCTCGTTCGCACGCGGGCGCGGGCGGCGCGGCTGGAAGCGTGGTCGCGCGACGAGATCGCAAACCTGCGCGCCGAACTCGATCGCGCCAACGCGCTGTTGCTCTCCGAGCCGCAAATGGTGGTCGACTGGCCGGCCGGCTCGGACGAGCCCACCATTGATGGCGATCCAGCCATTTTCGGAATAGCCGCCTCGCATCGCGTGCTGGCGTTTGGAAACTGGCTCGATCCCGGCAAAGCCGCCGCGATCGAGCACGCCGTCGGCGCCTTACGCGCGCGCGGCGAAGCGTTTGCGATGACGCTGACGACGCTGACGGGTCATCCGATCGAAGTGCAAGGCCGCGCCATTGGCGGCCGCGCCGTGCTTCGTCTCAAAGACGCCAGCGGCATTAAGCGCGAGCTCGTCGAGCTGGTGACGCGTTACGAAAAACTGTCGACCGAGGCCGCCGCGCTGCGCGCGCTCGTCGAAGCGCTGCCCTCGCCGTTGTGGACGCGCGATGCGGCGGGACATTTGACCTTCGTCAACGCCGCGTACGCGCGCGCTGTCGAAGCCAAAAACGCTGCCGACGCGGTCGAACGTGAATTGGAGTTCCTTAACGCCGCCGCCCTCGACAATATCGCGCAAGAGCGCGCCAGCGGCGGTTCTTATGCCGGACGGCTTCGCGCCGTCGTTGCCGGCGCGCGGCGCACTTTCGATGTGCTCGACTTCGGCACCGAAGCCGGCAGCGCCGGCGTCGGCATCGACGCCACCGAAGTAGAAACGATGCGCGGCGCGCTCACCCGGCTTGCCGATGCGCACCGCCGCACGCTGGATCAGCTTTCGACCGGCGTCGCCATGTTCGACGCCGGGCACCGGCTGACCTTCTACAATGCCGCCTATCGCGCGTTGTGGGAGCTCGATGCGGCCTTTCTCGATCAGGGACCGACCGACTCCGCGGTGATCGAGTTGTTGCGCGACGCGCTCAAGCTGCCGGAAGAGCAGGATTTCCGGCAGTGGAAGACCCAGTTGCATGAGGCTTACCGCGCCCTCGAAACCAAAGAGCACACCTGGCATCTGCCCGGCGGCCGCACTTTGCGCGTCGTCACCACGCCCAACCCCGACGGCGGCGTCACTTATCTCTTCCATGACGTGACCGAGCGGCTCGATCTCGAACGCCGCTTCGAGGAACTGATCCGCGTGCAAGGCGAGACGCTCGACAATCTTGCCGAGGGCGTTGCCGTGTTCGGCAGCGACGGCCGGCTGCGGCTCTACAACGCCGCCTTCGCCCGCATGTGGCGGTTACCGCCGCAGGCGCTCGCCGACCGGCCGCACATCGAACGGATCACGGCTCTCACTCAGCCGCTGCACGGCGACGCGCCCGCCTGGCAGGCGCTGCGCGATATCGTCACCGCCATCGACAGCCGTGAAGCGACGCCCGGACGCCTCGAACGCCGCGATGGCAGCGTGGTCGATTGCACGACGGTGCCGCTGCCCGACGGCGCCACACTGGTGACGTTCCATGACGTCACCGATTCCGTCAATGTCGAGCGGGCGCTGCGCGAGCGCAACGAAGCGCTCGAAGACGCCGACAAGATCAAGATCGATTTCGTCCATCACGTGTCTTATGAATTGCGCTCGCCGCTCACCAACATCATCGGCTTCGTGCACCTTTTGGGCGATCCCGCGACCGGACCACTGGCGGACAAGCAGCGCGAATATCTAGACTACATCACGGTCTCGACCAACACGCTGTTGGCGCTGATCAACAATATTCTCGATCTCGCCACCATCGATGCCGGCCGCATGCAACTCAATCTCGGGCCGGTCAATATCCGCGAGACCATGGCGGCGGCGGCGGAAGGCGTGCAGGACCGCCTCGTGAGCGCCGGACTTGCGCTCAACATCGGCGCGGCCGCCGACATCGGCAGCTTTATCGCCGACAAGCTGCGGGTGCGGCAGATCCTGTTCAATCTCCTCGCCAACGCCGTGAGCTTTTCTCCAGCCGGCGGGATCATCACGTTGTTGGCCGAACGCGGCGCCGACAGTGTGGTGTTTTCCGTAACCGACCGCGGCCCCGGAATTCCGCCGGATGTCCTTGAAAAAGTCTTCGATTGGTTCGAAACGCATTCGCTTGGCTCGCAGCATCGCGGGCCGGGAATCGGCCTCTCCCTGGTCCGCTCGTTCGTGGAGCTGCACGGCGGCACTGTCGCGATCGTCTCCACGGTCGGACAAGGCACCACCGTCACCTGTACATTCCCGCTGGTCGAAACCGCGGCGCTGACCGCCGCCGAATAGCATCGCAAGATACCCCGGTAACGCAGCCTCATGCTTCTGAACATCCCGGGCGGCGCCAGCTTTAGCGTGACACTGCCGAACGAGCAGGCGACGGCCCGGTTCATGACCGATATCGCCGCGGCGCTCGAGCCCGGCGACCTCGTCACGCTGTCGGGCGACCTCGGCGCCGGCAAGACGACTTTCGCGCGCGCGCTTATCCGCTACCTCGCCGGCGACGAGACGATCGAGGTTCCGAGCCCGACCTTCACGCTGATCCAGACTTATGAGTTGCCGCGCTTCACGCTGGTCCACGCCGATCTCTACCGGCTGTCGGGCGCGGCCGAGCTCGCCGAGCTCGGCTTC
>Ga0209624_10004136_pt1 | contig 10057 bp, 6 predicted proteins | sample JacPinW_OM2H0_O1_FD_188565 | JGI IMG/M metagenome (GOLD analysis project Ga0209624, IMG submission 188565) | Forest soil microbial communities from Algoma, Ontario, Canada - Jack Pine, Ontario site 1_JW_OM2H0_O1 (SPAdes) (version 2) | ecosystem: Environmental > Terrestrial > Soil > Boreal... | reverse complement strand
CGATACATACGCTGGCGCAGGCCGCTGGTGAATGCCGTGACGGCGGCTTTCGCCGCTCCATACACATAGTTGGATTGCCGGCCGCGATCACCTGCCACTGATGAGATCACCGCAATCACCCCGTGTCCTTCGGTCTCGAACTGCTGGGCCAGAACGGTGCACAAGGCCATGACCGAGATCGCGTTGATGTCGAATTCTTCGCGTAGCAGTTCGACAGAGCGCTGGCATGCGCCCTGGTCGGAGAGTGTACCGTGCGCGATGAGCGCGGCGTCGAGGCCGCCCAGGCGCTGCGTCGCGGTTTGCAGCAGGGCCGGGAAGCGATCCATCGCGCGGGCATCGAGTACGAAGGTCTCCGCCAGCGCGGCACCGCGCACTTTGAGATCCTCGGCGATCGCCTGCAGTCGCGATTCGCCACGGCCGGCCAGGAACAGGGCATCACCGCGGGACGCGAACAGCCGCGCGGTCGCTTCGGCAATGGCCGAGGTTGCTCCGACGATCAGAATGCGCCGCATCAGGAACTCCTTGTCACGCGCCGCCAGAACGAAGAGGAGAACTTCGGATCAATATAATCCTCCAGCTGCTTCCAGGCGGGAAAGTATTGCTGAAACGAGCGTGCCGACATGCGCGCGTCCTTGGCTGGATAGACCGCTCCGCCCGCGGCGCGGGTGATGGTATCGAGCGTTTCCAGCAATTGCAGGGTCGGTGGCCCGCGGTTGGGGAAATCGAGGGCCAAGGTGACGCCGGGGCGCGGAAACGACAGCAGTCCCAGGGACGGCAGATTGCCGAATTGCTTCAGCACCACCAGGAAGGAGCCTTGGCGCGAGCGGGCGATCAACCGCAGCATCTCGGGCAGTGCGGCGGCGGCTTCGCCGGTCGGCAGCACGCACTGATATTGGAAAAAGCCGCGCGGCCCGTACAGCCGGTTCCACTCCAGCACGCTGTCCAGCGGATACAGGAACGGCTTGTAGTGCCACAGGGCGTGCTTTTGCTGCGCACCCGGGCGATTGAAATAGAGCTCATTGAACATGCGTACCGACAGGCCCGTCACTGGCGAAATCGGCGGAGTCACGGGAAATCGCAGCGAGCGCTCGCGCGGTGGCGCGGCGTCGTGCTGCACATGGTTGCCGCGCATGAAGACTCCGCGTCCGAGCTTACTGCCGCTCGCAGCGCAGTCCAGCCAGGCGACCGTGTATTCGTAGTCGGTATCCGATTTCTCGGCCAGATCGAAGAATTCCTGCAGGCCGCCAAAGCGCTGGCTGTCGCCGGCAATCCATGGTCCGGGCACGCGTCGCAACTGCATGCGAGCCGCGCCGATCAGGCCGGTCAGGCCCAGTCCGCCGACGGTGGCGCGGAACCAGTCGGCGTGCTGATTCGGGCTGCAATGCAGCAGCTCGCCGCTCGAGCGCAGCAATTCGAAGCCCAGCAGATGGTGGCCGAAGGTGCCGGCGCGGTGATGATTTTTGCCGTGCACATCGTTGGCAATGGCGCCGCCTACGCTGACCAGCGCCGTGCCCGGCGTCACCGGTGGAAACCAGCCGCGCGGCAGCGTCAAGGCGGTGATTTCGCTCAGCAGGACTCCGGCTTCGCACTCGAGGATGCCGCTCGCGTCATCGAAGCGGATGAATCGGTCGAGGCCGCGCGTGGCCAATAATGTGCCGCCTTCGTTCAGGCACACATCGCCGTAGCTGCGGCCATTGCCGAAGGCCAGCATCGGGCCGGCCAGCGGCAGAGGCTCGAAGCGGTTCGTCAGCGCTACGATGCGCTGCTCATAGCGCGGCCAGCGGCCCCAGGAGGTTCCCACGGGCATTGGCCGCCTCAGATCGCCAGCAGCACGATCAGTCCCAGGGCGGCCAGGACTATCAGACTCACTCTGTCACGCAGTGCGAACACCACCGGATCGTCATGCATGTGGCCGCGCGCGGTGAGCATCCAGACGCGGCTGATCCAGAACAACATCAGGGGACAGATCAGCCACAGGGTCTTCTTGTGGTGGTATAGGGCGATGGAGTCCGGGCTGTTGATGTACAGCGCCACCACGACGATCGCGCTGTACCCGGCGGTCGTTCCGAGGCTCAGGATAAGCGGCAAGTCGTCAGCACCGTAACCGCGCGAGTGCCCCACCAGCTTGCCCGCCTTGCGGGAGTCGTCGAGTTCGGCGTAGCGCTTGACGAAACCCAGGCTCAGGAACAGGAACACCGACAGGGCGAGCAGCCAGAATGATGGTTCGATATGCGTGGCCGCGCAGCCAGCGATGATCCGAAGGGTATAGAGTCCGGCGAGCGTCATGACGTCCACTAGCGCAATGCGTTTCAGGCGCAGCGAGTAGGCCCAGGTGATGACGTAGTAGCTGGCCAGCACCAGCACAAATAACCCGCCCACGGCGCTGGCGATCAGCGCGGCACAGGCGAACAGCGCTGCGCTGACGTAGATGCCGGCGCGTACCGACAGCAGGCCGGCGGCAAACGGTCGGCGGCGCTTGCGCGGGTGCTGGCGATCGGCCACCAGATCGAACAGATCATTGGTGACATACACGCTCGAGGCACAGCAGCCGAAGGCGATGAAGGCCAATACGGCCTGCAACAGGACTGCCGGGTTCGAGATCTCGTGCGCCAGCAACGCCGGCAGGAATATCAACGCGTTTTTGACCCACTGATGCAGCCGGATCGCCTTGATCCAGGTGCGCAGGGTCGGTTTCGGCGCAGCGAAAAAGTGCAGTAGCCGGGCCGTACGGCCGACACGGTCGCTGAGTTTCCGATCTCCCACGACGATTGCGCCGCGCGAGGTTTCCCAGACAGTCATGTCCGCCGCATCACTGCCGGCATAGTCGAAGCCGCGCTCGCCGAAGCGCTCGACCAGGGCGCGGCGCTTGCGCTCGGCCGCCGAGCCGCCGCCATCCGTACGCGCTACCTCATCGAACAGCTCCAGGTGGGCGGCGACCTGCTCGGCCAGCTGTGGATCGCCATCGGCTAGCAGAACCACGCGCCGGCCGCGGGCGCGTTCCTCGCGCAGCCACTGCAGCAGATCCGCCCGAAACGGCAGCATAGCCACGTCGAATGCGACGCGCTTCAGAGCTCCCAGGGCGCGCTCATGCCGGGGATTTGCCGGGGTTAGCGTGCCGATGAGGTCGAGGCACACCGGGATGTTGATGTCATTCACGACGCCGCCCGGAGTCGGGCCGGACCCGCCCGCAATTCGATGGCCATGGTCGCGCCGATGCCGATCACCACGGCAAACCACAGCGTAGCGACGCGGCACAGCAGTGTCGCGATGATGGCCACCCGCAGCGGTGCCCCGTTGCTTACCAGTAGTGTCGTCATGACCACTTCGACGCCGCCGATTCCAGCCGGCAGAAAGAACGCGGCACTACCGGCGAGTACTGCCAGGGCGTAGATTCCCAAAGCCACCAGCAGACTCACGTGTACGTCCAAACCCTGGCAGATGAGGTAAAAACCCAGTCCCTCGCCGCCCCAGGACAGTACCCCGACGGCCGTGCCGATCAGCAGTATCCTCGGCGCCAGCAGCTGGCGCGAAGATCGCAGTAGATTGACCAGCGCTGATGCGCCTTTGGCGAGCCTCGGTTGGCGGATTCGAGTCGCGTAGCGCTCGAGCAGGTCCGGTAGTAATCGATGGCTGGCGGCGACAAACAGCCCCAGCACCACCAGCAACGCGCCGATCACCAGCGGACGGTAGGTCGGCCGGTCCAGGATCACCAGACTCGCCAGCAGCGTCATCGCCAGCAGGTCCTGCAGGCGCTCGACGAACAGTGCGGCGATGCTTTGCGCATAGCTGACACCGTGTTCGCGCAGATATATCGAGCGTACCGCTTCGCCCGCCTTGGCCGGACTGACCGTGAAGGCGAAGCCGCTCAGGTAATAGAGCAGGTGCTGCATGCCGGGCAGCCGATGGCCGAGCCGGCTGAGAAACATCTGCCAGCGCTGGAAGCGCACGAGGTAATTCAGCACCGACAGACCCAGCACCAGACCGCAGCCCAGCCAGCCGAGTGCTTCGATTGCTTCATGCGCGCGCCGCGCATCCACGGCGAAACCGGCGCCCACATAGGCCACCGTTGCCAGTATCGCTATGCCGATCATCGCCCGCCGCTTTCCTCCCGCGGGTAAACCGGGCTGCTGGGTCAAGTCCGCACCTTCTACAGGGTAAACGCCGAGGATCAACGATCAATACAGCATAGCATCGCCCCCGCTTCCATGATGTTCACTACATCACGAAGCCACATTGGGTTTCCGACGGCATCCATGTAAAAAAGTCAACCCTGAAAAATGTGACGGGTGTTTCACCTTGGCTGCAAGCGTGCGGATATTGTTAATATGTGTCATGCGTGCGCTCGGACGGGCGGCTGCATGGCTGTCAGCTTCCGCGACAAGATCGACTCCGTAACATCAGGCGGTTCAATTGCAGATCACAGCTATTGGGGGCGACATGCTGGATCGGCGCCTCGGACTCATCGGGGTATTGCTGGTGTTCGCGTGCTCGGCCGCGCTAGCGCTCTGGTCCGGCGATTCGCTGCGCTATGTGGACGAGATCGACTATCACGAGTTGGCGAAGACGCTCGTCCACAAGCATGAGTTCGCCGCTAGCAGCGGCAGGATTAGCCTGTTCAGACCGCCAGGGTATGCCTTCACTCTGGCGGCCATCTACGAGGTCATCGAAAGCCCACTGGTTGCAAAACTATTGAATTGCGTGGTGCTTGCCACCACCTGTTACCTGTTGATGCGGCTGTCACGGCGTATATTCCCCGCTTACCCGGTATTGGCGCCGTATCTCGTGCTCTTCTACCCGGTATTTCTCTACGCCGCGAGCACGCTTTACCCGCAAACCATCGGCGGTATGCTTCTTCTGGCGTCAATTCTGCTGTTGTCGGGACCCGAGCTCGGTTGGAGACGTCTGGTGGGTGCAGGGGTCATCTATGGAGCTCTGTGTCTGGCGATTCCGTCGTTCCTCTATATCACTCCATTCCTTCTTGGTTATCTGCTATTTGGGCGCCAACGCGCGGACAAATGGGCAGTGGTCAGCTGTGCCGTCTTTGGGGCTGCTATGGCCATCACACTTGCCCCGTGGACCATTCGAAACGGCATCGAATTTCACGCCTTCGTACCGGTGTCCGCCAATGGAGGATTCAATCTCGTCATTGGCAACTCGCCAGCGACACTTGCAAATGGCAAGCCGACGCTCAAGGAAGCATGCGGCCAAGTGCCATACATTCCCAATGAGGTGGAATTCGACCGGGCGTTGACGCGCTGCGCGATTGATTGGATTACCGGTAACCCCAAGGCCGCGGCGCGCCTGTACGTTGGGAAGCTAATAAACTACTTCAACTTTCGAAACGAGCTGATGACTGTTACGCAATCAACCTCGTGGCAGGACTGGGCCGTCTTCGCCACCTACTATCCGTTGTTAGTGGTCGCCTTGGTCAGGCTGGCGATGATCCGCCGTTACCCATGTTCGCGCGTCGAATGGCTGCTCTATGCAATCTACTTCGGAAATGGTGTATTGACTGCCGTGTTCTTTACGCGGTTGCGATTTCGCATGCCGTTCGATCTGCTGCTGGTTGCGATCGATAGCGCGTTCCTGGCGCGCTTTCTGGGGGGACCTCGGCGCAACGCCGCGATGACACCCCCTATAGCCCCTATATAGAGGTTGCGTTCCCCGCGCGTCAGCGGCGCCCGTGAGCGCGTCGCGGGCGCGGCCGTGGTGCGCTGCGTACGATCGGCGGCGGGGATGGGTCGGAGTGGGACGCCGGACTGCCGAATTTTTCATGCAGCTTTTGGTCCAGCAATCCGCGAGACATGGCAATTGCGGCAAACATCAAGGTAATGCCAATGGCGTCCACCTGCAGCCAGGACGTTTCCGCCAGGTTCGCCATGAGTTGCTGGAAGATAAGAGCGAGATAGAGCAGGGCCTGGCTGCGATCTATCTTCAGCAGGCGAAGCGACAAAACGATGTAATTGACGATAAACGCCGTCAACAGGATTAGGCCGACATACCCAAGGTCATTGATGACGTCCAGATAGCCATTGTGCGACTCGCCAGGATAGAAGAACAGACGCTGCTTGAAGATATAGGAGGGAGATGACGGGAATGGGCCGGTCCAATACGCGCCGTATCCGGTTCCGTGGACTGGGCTCAACGCAATATGCTGTTTGATCATTTCCCAGATGACCGTTCGGCCGGTAAATGTCACGTCCTTGCCGGCCGAGGATGTAACGGGATTTATCAGCGCATCCAGGCCCGGCACGATTTTCAGCACTGCCAGCGTGTAACACGCGATCACCGCCACGAACAGTAAGATGGCGTACTTGCTGTAGCGCCGCTGCGCCCGCGGGATCCAGTGCATCAACATCAGGAAAACCGCCGCGAACGCGGCCGTGAATACCGAGGTTGAGCTGTGCGCCAGATAAAGGCAGGTAAGCGACACAGCCAGGCCGCAAAATATGGTCAACAGCTTGGACTGCCGCTCCAGGTAGGCGTGAAACCAGAGCAGCGCGCCCAGGCCCGCCAGTGCGCCGAGCGCATTCTTATGCTGCGTCAGGCCGCGCCAGTAGTGATAGTTCCCCGATTCGATGAGCCCTACCCCGCGAGGAGTGATGGCCAAATCCGGGTAAAGGAGGCAGAAGATCAAGGAACCGACCAACACGATCGTGATGATCGGCCGCAACAACTCCTGAAAGCGCCTGGGGTGCCATCCGAGCAGGCACGCGGCCGTGCATACCGTCAACGCGGTAAACAGACGAAATAATTTACGTGCGGTCCCGCTGGGATCAATCGACCAAAGCACGCTGGCGAAAACGTACAGGATGAGCAGGACGAAGAAGAGATTCAGCGAACGTAGCAGTTGCCAAGTCAGATTCAATCGCGGCAGCAGCGCGGCAAGTGGCGCCAGTAGCAGAGTCAACCAGATGATTGAGTTGGCGAGGACTCCCTCGTTGATGATCTGCGCATCGTCATTCGAATAGTCGAAAAAGCCGGGGATTATGACTCGCAGTATTAGAAGCCAAACCAGCCCCGCGGTGAGCGCACCATAACTGTTGTCATGAATCCACGCCGCCGAGGGGGCCTGTCTGCCGGTCAAAGAGACAGGGGAACGAATGGAGGAATATCCCGATCGCGCCATTTATTTCGGATATCGCTGAAGCCGAAGACGAAGGTCACCAGAGCCATTGTTCGCGCAACAACAGTGCGGCGCAAGCGTGACTTGGCGCCGAGCACCGGGGCACGGGCCAAGGGGCGAAATCGAGGCCCCTTGTCGCGCATGCGACCGCCCAGATATGATGGTATGCGAAAGAGCAAGCGGCGAACTGTGACCTGGTCGCGTGTTAGGCCTCGAGCGGCCGAATTTCCGATCGCCGGTTGACCGCTTTGCACGATGACCGCGAGCTCACCGCGACAACCCTGTCGAGGGAATCGCCGCGGAGTGGGATAATTTCTGTGAGACATGTCTCAGGGTCCTTGGTGGCGGTGTTGATGGTGGTTGCCGCGTGCCAGGGCGAGACAGCGGCCCCAGCCGTGCACCGCACTGACTCGAGCGTCAGCGGCGGCGCGAACAGTAATGCGGTGTCACTCGACCTGCACATATTGGTGGATCAATTCGGCTATCGCCCGGCGGATCCGAAAGTCGCGGTGATACGCGATCCGAAGGTTGGATTCGATACGGCCGATACCTTCTCGCCGGGCAGCACCTATCAACTACGCCGCGCGGACGATGGGAGCGTGGTCTACTCCGGAACCATCGAGGCATGGAACCGCGGCGCGGTCGAGAGCTCCTCGGGCGATAGGGGGTGGTGGTTTGATTTCTCATCCGTGACCACGCCCGGGAATTATTTCGTATACGACGTTAGCAGGAATCTGCGTTCTCCCACCTTCAGCATCGGACAGCAGGTCTACCAGAACGTCCTGAAGGCTGCGGTGCGCATGTACTTTTATCAGCGCGCGGGCTTCGCCAAGGCAACGCCTTACGCGGATAGTTGTTGGGTCGATGGTGCCGCCTATATGGGATCCAATCAGGATTCTCAGGCACACGACATCACCGACCCGGAAAATCAGGCCAAGGTAAAGGACCTGAGTGGCGGCTGGTTCGACGCCGGGGACACCAACAAATATGTCACCAACGCCATCAAGGTGGTGCATCAGCTTTTGACCGCGTACCAGGAAAACCCGAGCGTATTTACCGACGATTTCAATATTCCAGAGTCCGGGAACGGCATTCCCGACCTGTTGGACGAGGTGAAATGGGAAACCGACTGGCTGAAGAAAATGCAGTACCCCGACGGCAGCGTTGCGCTGAAAGTCGGTGACACGGTCTACAGCAATGCCAGTCCGCCAAGCTCCGACAAACACCCTCGTTTCTACGTGCCCAGCTGTACGTCATCGACCATCGCGGCTGCGGGCATGTTTGCTCACGCTTCATATGTCTACGGCGCAGTGAGCGCGTTGCAGGCGGAGGCGGCGGATTTGAAGGCCCGGGCGATCAATGCGTGGAACAACTATCAGGGCGTTGCAACAAAACAGGAGAGATGTGATTCCGGCGCGGTGAAGGTTGCTGGCGCGGATTTGAATCTTGCCGCACAAAACGTCGAGGCAGTGGTGGCGGCCATCTACCTCTATGCCATCACCGGCGACAGCACCTATGGGTCCTACGTCAGGAACAAGTACACGCTGTTGCGACCGTACAACGACGATGGCTGGATACGCTACGGATCCGATCAGGGCGAGGCGCTGCTGTTCTACACGACGTTGAACTCGGCGGACCCGGAGCTCAAGCGGACCATCCTGGCAAGCAAGCTCAAGGACACCCTCGAAGGCCACAAGATGTACGGGGTGAACGCCAGCGATGACCTATACCGCAATTTCCTGGGAGACTACATCTGGGGCAGCAATGAAGTGCGAGCCAATCACGGCAATACCAACGCGGAAGTGGCAGCCTACGGCATCGCAGTGAACGATGCCAAGCCCTACCTGACGCGCGCGCTCGATACGCTGCACTACTTTCACGGTGTCAATCCATTTGGCAAGGTCTATCTGTCCAATATGTACGCCTATGGCGCGACCAACTCGGTAAATGAGTTGTTCGGTGGCTGGTTCATTAACGGTTCGATCTGGAGCGACGCTCAGACATCGAAATGCGGACCGGCGCCCGGCTTTGTCACAGGCGGCCCGAACGCAAGCGCTGCCGCTGGAGGTGTTCCCGCGAGCGAATCTCCCCCGGTCGGACAACCAGCCCAAAAATCTTATAAGGACTGGAACGGTCAGGATAATTCCTGGGCAGTTAACGAGCCGAGCATCATCTACCAGTCTGCCTACGTGCAGCTTTTGGCGGCATTCGCGAAGTAGCGACATCAGCGCTACGAGCGGGTGCAGCATGACGGAAAGCAACGTATCTAAAGTCGGCGGACAGGGCCGAGGCATCGATGTTGCGATCGCCCTGGTGATAATCGGGTTGGGCGTGTGGTTACGGCTGGCGGGGCTGGGAAGAGACAGTTTCTGGCTGGACGAGATCTACAGTGTTTCGCTCGCCAATCTCTCCGCGCTTGGAACGGTGCTGGCGGTCTTTCTGTTCGATGTTCATCCGCCGCTGTACTACCTGCAGCTCAACGCCTGGGGTCTGTTCGGGCACGGCGATACCTGGCTGTCGCTGAATTCGGTGTGCTGGAGCGCGGCGACGCTGCTCGCGGTCTTCTTCGGCACCAGGAGTCGATTCGGAGCAACCGCCGGCCTGTTCGCACTCGGCTTTTGTGCCGTAATGGGCAGCGAGGTTTACTTCGCCAATGAAGTACGCATGTATGCCATGTTCAGTTGCCTGGCGGTGCTCAGCTGGATCGCCGCTGATCGGCTCAGAGCGGACTACCGCTTCCGGGTCGCGCTACCTTTGATTGTCCTCCTGGCGATTCTCGCCGCGACGCATAGCGCCAGCCTCATCGCCGCCTCCGGCGCGCTGCTGTACGCAGTGCCGCCCGGGAACATGCGGCAGATGCGACGGTTGTTGCCGACATGGATCGCTATCGCGGCTGTCGTGGGCTGTGCTTATCTGCCCTGGGTGCTAAAC
>Ga0209624_10004135_pt1 | contig 10059 bp, 9 predicted proteins | sample JacPinW_OM2H0_O1_FD_188565 | JGI IMG/M metagenome (GOLD analysis project Ga0209624, IMG submission 188565) | Forest soil microbial communities from Algoma, Ontario, Canada - Jack Pine, Ontario site 1_JW_OM2H0_O1 (SPAdes) (version 2) | ecosystem: Environmental > Terrestrial > Soil > Boreal... | reverse complement strand
TCTTTCAGCTCTTCACGAGCGAATCGCAGGACCTCCTTACGAAACGCCGCTTGTTCCTCACTCCATCCAAAGTCCAAGGTCTCTTTCTCCTATGTCGATCTGGCCCAAGTACCCTTTGAGCTTTGTCTATGCAGATGCGGAAGCGGGGGATGGTTCACTTGATGTTGATGCTGTCGCTGCCTTCGCTGCAACCGGCACGGGTGCAGGTGTGGGTGCAGACGCCACTACTTTCGCCGGAACGGCCTCCGGAGCAGCCTTCTTCAGAAACCTTTGGGGACGGCCACCCGGTAACTTGATGCGCGCCGGAACTCCCATCACCATCATGTTCGAGCGCACGTCGGTCAGGACCAAGCTATTGGCCGCGATCACAACATTGCTCCCGATCTTGGCGTCGCCGACCAACTTGGCTCCAGGCCCAAAGTAAACGTCGTCCCCGATTCCCCGGCAGGCGTGAGAGATCAAGCAACCCGTAGCGATCGTGAAATTCTTTCCAATCTTTGTCTTCCCCAGGTTGATCGCGTAAATCGAATGGATCACAAATCCCGGGCCAATCTCGGCATGCACGTCGATATGCACGCTGGTAAATACTTCGACAAACTTGCGGAAGAACAGTCCCACAATCCGGAGCAAAAGGCCGATCACCGGAATGCGCACGCCCAAGGTCCAATGCCCGAACCGATAGGCGATCACCGGCAAGGTGGAGTGTCGAACACACACTTCCAGTCGATGCTTTAGCGTCGGCTTCCAATCGTCGGGCCGCGCTTGGCGCATTGCCCGGCTGATATCTTCCCTAAGGTTCTCGAACATTTCTCTCCCTACAGTTTGCGATAGATGGATTCAGGTACAGGGAACGTTCGGCGATTCAGCACAGCACCCAGAACACGAACGTTTGCGCTTTCCAGGTTCTGTACTGCCTTGCGCGCCGCTTCGCGCCTGGAGGCATTCGCCCGCAGAACTAGAACTATTCCTTCCGCGCCTCGCCCCAGCATGATGCTGTCGTCGCCAGATTCGATAGGCGGCGCATCGATCAATACGTAATCGAATTCGCGCTGCAATTCCGGCAATATCGCCCGCATCCGGTCCGAACTCAACATCGACTGCATTCCTTCAACTTCCGCACCACAGCTGAGCAACCAGAGATTTGGGCGTGAGAGCGAAGTCACAAATCTTCGAATCGGATCGCTTACCTGCAAAGCATCCGTCAGGCCGTAATGATTAGGCACATTGAATTCACGATGCAGCCCCGGGGATCGCAAATTTGCGTCCACCACGCAAACTGAACCCGCAACCTGGGACGCCAGAACTTCCGCCATACGCGAGCAGATCCAACTGCATCCATTTCCGGCTTCCATCGCCGATACCACAACCATCCGTCCCCGCCCCGCGCCAGGTGCCATAAAGACACGCTGTACTAACTTGAACATCTCGTCCCGCTGCGAACCTTCCATCTTGAGTTGCAAGGGCTGATGCTCCACCGGTACGGACGCGGGTCTGGCCACGACCGGCTCTTCTACCGTGGTCGCATGCGACTCCACCACAGGGGTTTCGAACATCTCTCGTTCCCTACCCAGGTTTTGCAGCAACTCAAAATTTCTGCTCATAAGATTCTCTTGATCGCTCTAGTCTCGTCGTTCTGTTGCGTTCGCCACCGGATCACGACAGGTTCAGGCTGACTGCCGATCCGATCCCCGCCAGTTGTGCAGCAGGCGCGCAACATCGCGCATGTGCTCGATCGCTTCCGCCGGGCTGAGATGGTCCTTTGCCACCCCGCCTTCCGACGGCATCTCGGAATTCACGTATTCCCGTGCCGGTCCGGACAACTCTTCTACGGGACGAAAGGGATCGTTGTCGCCCTTGCTTAAGCCCAAGTGCAAACGTGGAGATCCGACATCGGAGACGAAGCGGCTGATATCGAGATCCTGTACCACTTCACGCACCATGCCAGCATCGATCGACTTCTTGCGCATGGCGCAAGCCAGCGAAAGCGCATGGAAGCAATAGTTATTGATCTGCCGTGGAATGCCTTCACTGACCTGCGAAATCAGCTCCAGGGCATCCGGAGTAAATAACGCCGGACCCTTGTAGCCTGCAACCTGCATACGGTGCTCGATGAAGCGGGCAACCTCTTCCTGATTTAGCGGGCTCAACCCGCTGACCGAAGTGATACGTTGGCGCAACTGGACGAGCGATGGGCTCGCCAGCTTGTCCGCCAGGCCAGGCTGGCCGACCAGGATGATTTGCAGCAACTTCGCCTGTGGTGTCTCGAAGTCCGAAAGCAACCGGACCGTCTCCAGCACCGTCGCGTCCAGGTTCTGCGCTTCGTCGATCACTACGATGAACCGCTTGCCGGCGCGAGCTTCCTGCACCAGGCAGCGATTGAACTGCTCGTGCATGCGGACGAAATCCTGGGACTCGGTTTCGATGCCGATTTCTGCCAGCAGGAAGCGCATGAACTCGCGCGAGCTGCACTGCGTCTGAAATAAAAACGCGGTTCGTGCGGTGCGGTCAAACTTCGCCAGCAGGTGAAACAGCAGAGTGGTTTTGCCCATTCCCGGTCTTGCAATCAAGGACAGGAAGCCGCGATTCGCCTCGATCCCGTAATAAAGGGATGCAAGCGCTTCGCGATGACCCGTCCCCAGATACAAGTACCGAGGGTCCGGCGTAACCCCAAAAGGCTGTTCTCGAAGGCCGAAAAAGTCTAAGAACATCGCTCTTATCCTCGTTCCTCAATGATCGTCCCGGTGGTCGTGGGCTCGAAATGATCGTCACTCATGCTGCTGTCGTTGTTGTCGCCGCGGCCATGTCCGTTGCCGTGCCCGTTCGAACCATGCAGCCGGTTTCCGTCGTAATGCATAGGAACCGCGGCCAGCACCGGAATCCTCAACTCACTCATGACTTCGGACGGCGTACGGAATGACTGATCCGTGTAGTCGATCGCGAACACCACACCTAAACTGACCGCCGAGGCCAGCATGAGCGCAACCACGACAAGAATTAAAGGAGAACGGGTTGGGATGCTCGGCAGCATCGGGCTCTGAACCACCGAGACGTTCAGTAGCCGAGTGCGGTCCATCGCGTCTTCAATCCGCGCTTCCTCTTTTTTCTTCGTATACAGTTCGTAGTTCGCTTCGTCTTCCTTCGCGGTGCGCATCAGGTCGCCCTGCAGGATGCCTTGTTCTTCCAGCTTCGTGGCCTGACCTTGATAGGTATTGATGATGCTGGTGAGCGAAATTTCCCGCGCCTCGAATCCAGCCAGGTCCGCCTTCGCTTTCGACAACTCCGAACTGACCCATGCAAACGTTGGGTTCGTGTTCGTGACTTCTTCTTTCACTGGAGAACGCTCTTCTTTCGCCAGCGCCGCGCGCGTGTCGGCCAACTGCTTGTCGACCTCGGCCACCAACGGATACGAAGACTGATACTTGGTCAGCAACTCAGTCCTCTTATTCTCGAGGGTGAGTAACGTCGACTTCAAGTTCTCGAGTACCGAGGAGTTGTCCGACTCTTTCATTTCAGTCGTCAACCGGGCCGGCACCGACTGGGATTGTTTTTCAAGATCCGCGATCCGCTTTTTCGATTCCGCAATCGAGGCTCTCGTTGTCTCCAGCGAACTATTGAAATCGGCCAACTTCTGCAGCGTCATGTCCCGTAGCGTCGCGGGAGCGGCTCCCCCCTGTCCGGCGAACTGCTTCAGTTGAGCTTCGGCGGCCATCATGTCCTGGTGATACTTCTCCGACTGCTGGTCGAAGAACTCAAACTGTCCTGACGGGTGATGCACGTCCAGGTGCTTTTGGAGATACGCTTCATCGAGGGTTTGTAAAACCTTCTGCGCCACCTTGGGATCGTGAGATTCGTAGCCGATGCTGATGACGTTCGTCTTCTTCAGCACTTCCAATTGCAACTCCGCCCGCAAATCTGCGATGGCTTTGTCAGTGCGATTCTGCGGCGTCTGCCACGGATGCAGGATGCCTGACAGGAACCCCTTCTTGTCGAGATTGCAAGCAGTCACGACCTTCTGCAAAACGTCCGAGCTCGTGACCAATTCGACTTCGGAATTGATTTCTTCTTCGCTCACCGTGTCATGAACCGTCATCGGAACGTTCGATTGCGCGCTGATCACGGGATCCACACGTTCGCGCTTTACCAGGAGTTTGGTCTCCGACTTGTATTTCGTTGGCAGAAACAGCGAAGACAGGCCCACTCCAAGAACGACTCCGACAAAGCACAGAATTAAAACCTTCTGGTGCCGGAACCCAATCGCAGCCACGTCTCGTGCGGTAATGGAGTAGCTTCGTTGCTGCCCGTAGCTGGTTAACGATTCATTCATATGATCTCCGTAATTCTCTTCGTATCTGTAATCGTCGAAATAGCGATCCCTGAACGCTACGGGATGGCGAGGGGAATGTACGTACCCATGCTCAGGTTCGGAATCAGCTTGTCAATCTTCGACAATGTATTCTTCGGCACAACCACCATGTCTCCGGGATGCAGGACCGGATCTTCCGACAGGTTGTGGCTCTTTTGCATCTTCTTCACGTCGATGAGCTTTGCTTCCGTCCACTGATCATCCACGCGGTGGAACAGCAGTACTTGCGAATGTTTCGCGGACGATTGAAATCCTCCGGCAATCGCGATCGCCTGCGTCAACGTCGTGTTCCCGTGCATCTCGTACTTGCCCGGTTTCGCTATCTGCCCATCCGCAACGAAATAGGGCTTCTCGAAATCTTTCAGGACCACGGAAATCAGCGGATTGTTCAGCATTTTTGAATAGGCCTGCTTGAGAGTCTGCGTCACTTCCGGCACCGTCTGGCCGGCGACTTTTACATCGCCTACGCTTCGTAACGTGACGAACCCATCCGGTTGCACAGCCACGGCTGTCTGATTGAATTCCGGGCTCAATTCAAACGTCAGATCAAACGTGTCCCCCGGTTCGATCCGGTAACGCGGGCTGCGATCGCTGAATCCGGGAACTGCAGTCGACGTCTTGGCGGCGTCGGGCGCTGGCGCGGCGGCCGCGGTCAAAGCCTGATTACTCTGGCCCGCGCAAAACGAGCATGCCGCGAGTAACACCGCAAGCCCTTGCACCTGTGAAAAGAAACTCTTACCCATTGCGAACCTCCAACTTGCTTCCCCCTGATTCGGGGATCAAATGTATCGGGACGGCCCGGTACGCATTTAACTCTGCGAATCGGCCTTCAAAATCTCACCTACCGGCTGTTCCTGGCCCCGCGGACGCGGCGACAGATTGTGCTGCCGAATCTTGTAAAGAATCCCCCGATAGCTGATGGAGAGCAATTGAGCTGCCCTTCGCCGGTTCCAGCCCGTATATTCGAGTGTCCGGCTGATCGCGTAGATCTCAGCCTCTACTCGAAGGCTACGCAAGGATGGCGGGTTCCCTTGCTGGTTCTCGACCGCAGCTCCGTCGCTACGAGACGGTTTCGCCTTGGGCATCTGGGAATCGTTTTTGATGGCTTTGGTTTCGGTTTCGCTCATAAGAATGCACCTCGTAACAACCTTCAGAACGTTTTTTCTGACAGGGAGAGAAAGACTACAGGGGTTCGACGTTGTAACCTGCCACTCGCACGCTCAGCGATCTCTGAATCAGTCCAATGGAGATCACCACGCTGCTGTCGCTGTTTTCCGCTGTCAGGATGCCTTCTAATCCGTCCAGCGCGCCGCCGCTAACCCTCACCCGCTGTCCTACGTGGAGATACGGTCTCTCTTGGTAGGCAACCTTACTGGCGAGAAGGGTCGCAATGTTCTCAATCTCTTGATCGGGGATGGGGACACCGGAGCCTTGCACTCCTACGAAACTCACCACGCCTTGCGTCTGCAAAACGCGGACTCGATCGCTCGAGGAGTGGTTCAGTCGCACAAAAGCGTAGCCCGAAAATAGAGGCTCTTCCACCTGCTTCCGGCGATCGCTCCATTGGTTGATTTTGGTCACGACAGGAAGAAAGGCCTGGATGCCCAGCTTTTCCAGCTGCCGGGCCACAAGTTTTTCATGGCGGGAGCGGGTCCGAACCGCGTACCAGTGGGCTTGATTGCTAACCGCATCGTACCCGACTGGCAGACTGCTCGATTCCACTTGTGCTACTCCGTTCACAGCTCCGCCCTCTCAGTCACATTCGTAGCTTCGACAACGGTTAACGAATGGAGCTTACCTGTGGTCGCTGGACAAGCGAGAACCCTTCGCTTGCTATGGTTAAAGGGGGGATATAACTTCCAGTGAAACGCCGTTTGTTTGTATCGGCGTTAGTCGACTTCAGTGCATTCAATCTATCGAGTCTTGCAAGTTCTTGCAATGGGAAGAAAGTGGTGGTGACCAAAGACCTTATTAGGGGTAAATGGCTTGTTTTCAATAGAGAAGAAAGACCCTAGACCTCTGAATTTCGCGAAAATTCCTCCGCAACACTTCTTCCGGATACGTGTTGACGCACATGGACCGTAAGCGCATTTCGACCAAAAGAGGGGAAAGTTTTCCGGGACAGTGTGCAAGAAATTTCATCTTGACACTGCCAAGCTTTCCGGACAATCTGCGGTGTGGGTTGGGTTTACTACGCATTGCTGTGCTTGCGGCAACTGTCACCAAACCTAGGTCCCAAACAACACGACGCTCTTCGCGCCTCCCCCCTTTTCGCGAAGGCTGTTCACACTATTCGAAAAAGGCATTAGGAGCCGCTATGAATCGTTGTATTGCACCGCTTGTTCTCTGCGTTCTGGCCACTGTCTGCATGCTGGCTGTTCCATCGCACTACGTTAAGAAAGTTGAAGCCGTCTGCCCCACCTGCCCGCCTCCTCCGCCTCCTCCGCCCACCGTGGGCGAGTTCGGCGGTCCTATCGCTGGCCTATCGACGAGCATCACCAACTTGTTTAACGGCGGTTATGGAACGTTTGTGATCAAGTGGGATCCGATCCGTGGTTTGGGCCCAGTCTCAACCCAGACAGGTTGCTTCACTTGCCATGGCGCCGGCGTAGACGTGCTCACCGGCACAGCAGGCGATATCAGCACCGTTACCGGTACTCGCTTCGGCAAATTTAATTCCGATAACACCTTCAACTATCTCGACGGCAACGGCACTTTCCCGGAGAATGAGGGCGGTCCGGTGATGCACGGTATTTCCAACGCCGCGTTCGGTACGCTACCGAATTGCAGCCAGATGACGATCACCTCCAACGGAGCAACCGAGTCCGGAACGACGGTCACCATCACCACAACCAAGACACACGGATTCAAAGCCGGACAGTTTGTTCAGATCGGCGCTGTCCCAGTCTCCGGATATAACGGAACATTCACGATCGTCTCGACGCCGACCGGGACGACTTTCACCTACACCAATACGACTTCAGGTTTGGCCGCCTCTGGCGGAGGCACCGCGCAGAATCTGCCGCACGAAGTCGTTCCTGCTGATGCGACGGTGAACAACGAAGTTCGTTCGCCGCAGCTGTTCGGTCTAGGCCTGATCGACAACATTCCGGACTCCGCCATTTTGGCGAATGTAGGCGTCAGCAAGAAGTATGGGATCACTGGTGTCGCCAACATGGTCACCGATGAGAATGGAGTTGTCCGCCCCGGACGCTTCGGGCAGAAGATGGATGCGGTCACGCTATTCCAGTTCATCGCCAACGCCGAATTCAACGAACTCGGTATCACCACCAGCAGCGGCCCGTATGGCACGGCGAGCGCCTTCAATCCCAACGAGCACCTGCCGCAGGGACAGGCTTACCCAACGGCATGTCAGCCGGATACTCACTCGCCGCAGGATGTCTCGCAGCTCAACATGATCAAGATGTCCCAGTTCGAATCCTTGCTGGCACCGATTCCTCCGCAGCCGCCGACCTCGCAGACCACTGCAGGAGAGGCCGTATTCAACAGCATCGGTTGCAACATCTGCCACATGGAAAGCTTCACAACCCAGCAGAACGTCACGCTGAAGACGACGACTGGCACCAAGACTGCCGTGATTCCGTCCTTGAGCAACGTCACCTTCAATCCCTACTCGGATTTCTTGCTCCACGATATGGGATCGGGCGACTCCGGCGGCATTCCGTTCCAGCCGCACGGTACGGGACAAGCGACTCTGACCATGTGGCGGAGTTCACCTCTGTGGGGCCTGTCCAACATCCTGGCTAAGTCGGGCGGTCTGATGCATGACAACACTTCGACCTCCATCGACGCAGCCATCCGTCGGCACGGCGGAGAAGCCGCAACCGTGGTTGGCAACTACACGTCTCTGGATTCCACCGACTCGGCGAACCTGTTAGCGTTCCTCGGATCGCTCTAACTTCGCGAACTCACCAACGACTTGGATAAGGCACGGCTTTAAGCCGTGCCTTTCCAGTTTGCCTCAAGATCCAGCTCTGGTTTATTCGAAGCCTTGGTTTGCCAGCCTGGCCTCTATGAGAAGGGTCTCGAAAGTTAGTTCGCCGACGGTAACGTGAAGTTGATTTTGATTCTGGTTTGACTCTCGACGGAGTGGCCGTCTACGAGGTTAGGCTCGTATCTCCACTGCCTCACTGCGTGGACGGCCGCTTCCGCTAGCAGCGGATTTCCTTCCACAATTCCAATATTCCCGACCGTCCCATCACCCAGAACCTGGATATCCAGCACAACCGGACCCTGTATATGCTGCGCTCTCGCGTCGTTGGGATATTCCGGTTCTACCTGATGGATAAGCCGATTGGATGAACTCTCAGACATCGCACTCTTCGTGTGCGCGGTTCTTCCCGCTGACGGTGAAGAACGCGGTAATCGGTAGATCACTTTGCCGTCTTGCATCACCACCAAATCTCCACTAGACGTGCGGCTAGCGCGATTCGTTGCTGGTGTGATCGAAGCCGGCTTCGGAAGATCCGCGAGCCGGGCTGGAGCCGGAGCCTCAGTCTGTGGAGCGAGTGCAACCTGGCTCACCGTTGCGACAGGAACCACACCCTGACGGACGCGCGATTCCGACATCCATCTCTTGGCAGCGCCTCGCCATCCGATCATCACCCCGAGAGCCACGGCAGCGGCAATCACCAGCAGCACCAGCACGGTCGTCCAGATGTCGCTCGGTTTGCGTATCTCCGCCTCGGCGAACGCATCAGTCGTAGACGCCAATCGAACCTCGGAATCTCTTGGTTCGTCGCGTATTTCCAGCGGTGCCGCGGTCCGCACATCAAGCGCAACGACCGGGCCTGCCTCGGATTCCCTCTTGCTCGCAACGATCCTTCGCGCCAGCACCTTCAACACCTCAATATCGCGATCTCCGAACGCATTCGGCCGAGCCGACAGAACCTCAAGAATCCCGAACGGACCTTTGCCCCCGTCGAGAGGCATCACCAGCATCGATCTCACGCCCAACTGCCGGCACGCCTCGGTATCCACGCGCCCGTCGGTTTCAGTGTCTTCACAATGCTGAATCTCGCCCGTCCTCAGGCATGCGCCCGAAAGACTGGACGCAGTTTCAAGGCGAACTCCCAGGTCCGGAGCGACCAAGCCAGTTGTAGCGCGGCATTCCATTTCTCCATCGCGCGTCAGCGCAATAGCGGCTCCGGTCGCGCCCGTGGCGCCACGGGCTTGTTCGACCATCTCATTGAGGATTAGATCGAGAGCCAGGTCGTAAGCCACCGCCCCTCCCCCGTAGGCTGCGAGCGTCTTCGCAACCTCCGTCACCTCGTTGCGGGGTGCTACAGTCAAAAACGGTCGCTTTTCAGCAGATTTTTCTTCCGGGAATGGTTTTCTGTTCGACGAATCCGGCCGCAACATTGGGTCTTGAGTCATTCCGTGGCCAGGCGGTCTCTATCTGAAAGTCTCGTCATTGTGAGGCTACGGCCGGGGGTTTTCAAAATCTGCCGCAGCAGCCCACTGACGAACTGTGCGGAGTTTTGCGCGAATCGGGAACGTTGTCAACCTGAAAACAATCCGTATTCCCATTTTGATTCCCTCCTCATCACAACGCAATTATTCCGATGCGCAAACCCGGTGTAGACCATAGAATTTTGTAGAATCGTAAGGGTAGTTCGGGTCCACTTCCCCGTGCCAGCCTCATTTTAGACTCAAAGGATTATCAATGCGCATCG
>Ga0209624_10004134_pt1 | contig 10064 bp, 10 predicted proteins | sample JacPinW_OM2H0_O1_FD_188565 | JGI IMG/M metagenome (GOLD analysis project Ga0209624, IMG submission 188565) | Forest soil microbial communities from Algoma, Ontario, Canada - Jack Pine, Ontario site 1_JW_OM2H0_O1 (SPAdes) (version 2) | ecosystem: Environmental > Terrestrial > Soil > Boreal... | reverse complement strand
GTCGGCTTCGCCACGCACCGCATCGAGGAACCAGACCCGGTTGACCACGTCGGCCAGCAGGTCCACGTTGTGGCTGATGACCACCAACCCGCCGGTGTGGTTGCGCAGGAAATCCCTGAGCCAGCCCACTGAATCGGCGTCGAGGTGGTTGGTCGGCTCGTCGAGCAGCAATGTGGTCGCCGATCCGGCACCGGTGTCGGATGCGGCAAAAAGGATCCGGGCCAGCTCCACTCGACGGCGCTGACCGCCGGACAGCGTGCGCAACTGTTGGGTCAGCACGCGGTCGGGCAATCCGAGACTGGCGCAGATCCGGCCCGCTTCGCTTTCGGCGCCGTAGCCGCCGAGCGCGGCGAAGCGCTCCTCGAGTTGGCCGTAGCGGCGGATGGCACGATCACGGGCGGCGTCGTCGGCGACCTCGGCCATCAGCGCCTGCTGCTTTTCCAGGTCGGTGAGCAAGGTGTCCAGTCCGCGCGCGGAGAGCACCCGGTCGCGCGCCAGGACGTCGAGGTCACCCTCTTTGGGATCCTGCGGCAGATAACCGATCTCGCTGGTGCGTGCCACGGTGCCCGCGTACGGTTCCCCCTCGCCCGCGAGGATGCGCAGTGTCGTCGTCTTGCCGGCACCGTTGCGACCGACGAGCCCGATCCGGTCCCCAGGCTGTATCCGCAGCGCCGCGCCGTCGGCATAGAGGAGCGTGCGCGCTCCTGCGCGGACCTCGAGGTCCGTAGCCGTGATCACGGTCACTCTCCTTATACGGATTTATTACTTGTCGTCGGTGAAAACCGGCGGGCGCTTCTCGGCGCGCGCGGCAACCGCTTCTTCGAAGTTGCCGGTGAGCAGGCGGACGAAGAGCTGTCCCAGACCTTCGGCCTGCATGTGCCCTTCCAGGCTAGCGGCGTCCAGTCCACTCCATAGTGTGCGCTTGGTCAACTCGACGCCCGGCCGCGAAAACGCGGCGATCCGCTCAGCCATGTCGTAACAGGTCTCCAGCAGTCGGTCGTCGGGAACTTGGCGGGACACCAGCCCGATCCGCTCGGCTTCCTCGGCGTCGATGTCGCGACCGGTCAGCATGATCTCGAAGGCCCGCGACGACCCGATCGCCCGCGGCAGCAGGTAGCTCAAACCCAGCTCGCTGGCGGTCAGCCCATTGTTGATCCCCGCGGCCCGGAAGTACGCCCCGTGCGACGCGACCCGGATGTCGGCGGCGAGCGCCAGGCACAGTCCACCGCCGATCGCTGCGCCGTTGACCGCGGCGATCACCGGCTGGTGCAGCCGCCGCAGCGCGAGGATGACGTCGTCGAGGATCTGCATCGAGCGCAGCGCGTAGGTCGGCCGGGTGAGGCCTTGAACGTGCGGAACGCTGCCGGCCGATTTATGGTCGGCGCCCGACGAGAACCCCTTGCCGGCGCCGGTCAGCACGACAACCCGTACCGCGTTGTCGTAGCTGAGGTTCTCCAGAACCTCTTTCAGCGGCACCATGACGTCGAACGCCATGGAGTTCATTCGCTCGGGCCGATTGAGGGTGACCAACGCGACGTGCGGCCGCGGGTGTTCGACGAGGACCATGCTCACCGTTGAACGGTAACCCGCCCTCGTGCGGGTTTAGCTCAGGACTGGTCGTGCTGGTCGGCGGCCATCGCCGCGTCGACGTCGAAATCCTTGATCTGCTGAACCAGATCTTCCAGCGCGGCCGGCGGCAGCGCGCCCGCCTGGTTGAAGACCAGCTTGCCCTTCTTAAAGGCCATCAGCGTCGGGATGGATCGGATCTGGGCGGCCGCAGCGAGCTCTTGCTCGGCTTCGGTGTCCACCTTGGCGTGCACCACATCGGGGTGTTTGTCCGCCGAGGCGGAGAAGGTGGGCGCGAACTGGCGGCACGGCCCACACCATGATGCCCAGAAGTCCACGAGCACGATGTCGTTGCCGTTGATCGTTTCGTTGAACTGCGCGGCGGTGAGATCTTGGGTAGTCACGACCTGGTCAACGCAGCGAACTGGCGCAGTGTTCCCAGGTTCAGGTCAGGTGGTCGTAGTCACCGCGGACCCATGCGGCGTGGCGTTCCGCCGATCGCTGTACCACTGCGTGGCCGTCGGTGTCGATCGCATTCGTGAAGAGGCCGTAGATCCGGTCGAAGTGCAGCGGGGCCAGAGTGGCGGCCATGCGCTGCACCACCGCGGCCGACAGCGGAAGGTGGTTGGGATAGCTGCGCAGGAAACCTACGGTGCGGCGGTCCGGGTTGGGGAAGATGGTGTCTCCGGTCAGCAGCACGCCGCGGCCGTCGGCGCCGTCGGTCCAGCAGGCGACCGAACTGCCCGGGAAATGCCCGCCGACCCGGACCACCGTCAGCGAGGGCGTCAGCGCCAGCGTGTCGGACCACAGCTGAATCACCGGGTCGGGGCGCATCACCCAGTCGGCGTCGGCGGCGTTGACGTATACCGGTACCCCGCCCAGCCGGCGGCTCCATTCGACTTGTGCGCCGAACATGTGCGGGTGGCTGGCGACGACCGCGATCACCGGGCCGCGGTCGGCCACCGCGGCCACTGCGGCGTCGTCGACGAAGCCGGACGGATCCCACAACACGTTTCCAGCGTCGGAGCACACCAGCTTTCCCAGCTGCCCGATTCCCAGTCCGGGAGCACTACCGAGCGCCACCAGCCCATCTTCGATGTCCCAGACGATCGACCGCATCCCTTCGCCGACGAGTTGATCCAGCGTCGCCCAGAGTTGACCATCGCTTGGCACCCATTGCCGTTCGTCGGCGCAAATCGCGCACACACCCGATGCGACGCTGTGCTCGACACCGCAGGTTCTGCACAGCCAAAACATGGGCCAACTCTAATTCGCCGGGGCTGCACTACTAACCGTACGACGAGCCGATCGGGTGTATCCACCGCGCGGTAAACGTCCGCTGCAGCGGGTATCCCTGCCCTGGCTATGCTCGCGATCGGAGAAGCGTCGATGACCGTCACCTTGTCGGGTCCCTCGCGGACTCGGTTGTTAATCCCGCTATTGGCCGGAGTTACCGCTTTGTCAATCGCCGCCTGCGGCACATCGAACAACGAGAACTCCACACAGCGCAACACCGCGGCAAACCAACCGAGCTCCGCGCCCAATCCACCGCCGCCACCCCCGCCGGTTGGCAAGGACCACGTCGAGGGCCTGGTCAGATCGGTGTCAGGTGATGCGATCCAGCTCACCCAGCGGGACCGGAGCGCGGCGACGGTGGACTTCACCCCACAGACGATGGTCACCGAGCTCAGCTCGGCTGCGCTGACCGACGTGAAACCTGGCAGTTGCGTCGACGTCAGGTCCGCGCCGCAGAGCGCTTCGTCCGGCGGTGCGATCACTGCGGAATCCGTGGAGATCAGCCCCGCGGTAGCCCACAGGTGCCCGCCGCCACCCGGACCCGCCGCAGCGGTTTACGGCACGGTGGACTCCGTCGCGGGCAACGCCATCAAGGTCAACACCATTGATCTGACCGGCAAAACAACACACAGCACCGTCAGCGTCGTCAACACGACGACCTACACCAAGCACGCCGTTACTAATGCCCAAGCGGTCCAGGATGGTAAGTGCATGGCGGCGCAGGGAACCAAGGACGGCAGTGTGCTGCGCGCCGCGACGATCGACCTCGAACCGTGTCCGCCGATGGGTCGCCCGCACCACCATTTCCACCTCCCCTGGTGGCTGCATCATCACCATTAGGACCAGAATGCGACTCGTTCAACCGCTTTCGCGCGGCCTAACTGGATACACAGCGCGCTCTTAAACGGGCACCAGCCTGCGCTCAGCGGCGCCGCCGATCGTGAAGATCGTTGCCAGCGCCGCTCTGCTGATTGCGGCCGACGATCGAAAGGACCCCGATGCCTGCCACTTTCTCGACCACGCGACTGTCCCGCGTCGCGTTGCTCGCAGTCACCGGCGCCACCGCGCTGTCCGTCGCCGCGTGCGGCGCATCCAACGATGCAAAGCCCACTTCGACGAATCCGACCAGCTCCGCTCCCTCTCCGTCGTCGTCGCCGTCGGCGTCGGCCAAGGGCAAGGACTGGGTGAACGGGCTCATTGACTCGGTGTCGGGCAACACGATTCAGGTCAGCCAGCGATCCGGGTCGGCCACCGTCGACTTCACACCGTCGACCGCAGTCTCCGAGATCACCCCGGCCCAATTCACCGACATCACCACCGGCAGCTGCCTCAGCGTGCGTCCGGATAGGCACGGCGCATCGACAGCGGGTGGCGCGATCACCGCTCGATCAGTGCGTGTCAGCACCGCGGTCGACGGCAAGTGCCCGCAGCCCAAGCAGTCGGCGGGTGAGAGGACTAGCACGCCACCGGGAGCATCCGCCGCGCATCACCAAATAGGTGGGCAGGTGGCATCCGTGGCGGGCAACACGATCACCCTGAATAGCCCTGACCCAGGCGGCAATTCGTCACAAATTAGTGTGACCGTCACCGACACCACCAAATACACCAAGCAGTTGACCACTGACGCACAGGCGATCGCTCAGGGCAAGTGCATCGCCGCGCATGGCACCACCGACGGCGGTGGCACGCTGCAAGCGACCACCATCTCCGTTCAACAGTCCGACAATGGCAGCTGCCCCCAATTGGGCGGCAAGCACCACCGGCACTAGCCGGCCGCCGGGTCAATACGATCGGGGCAGCCCGAGGCTGTGCTGCGCAACGTGATTGAGGATCATTTCGCGGCTGATCGGCACGGTTTTGAACAGCCGGACGAACTCGTACATGTTGGCCAGGGCGACCTCGCGGGTGAAGCCGGCGCCGCCGTGCACCTCGATGGCCTGATCAAGGCAACGGATGGCGGCGTCGGCGGACAGGAACTTGGCCATGTTGCTGTGTTCGCCGGCATCAGCCCCGGCGTCATAACTGGTGGCGGCCTGACGTGTCATCAGCCGCGCGGCCTCGAGGGCAATCTTGGCTTCAGCCAACGGATGCGCAATGCCCTGGTGAGCTCCGATCGGCACCTGCCACACGGTGCGCTCGCGGGCGTAGGCCACCGCCTTGTCGAGGGCGTAGCGGCTGACACCGTTGCAGATCGCGGCGATGATCACCCGTTCGGGATTCATCCCGTCGAACGCGACTCGTAATCCGTTGCCTTCGCCGCCGACCAGCCGGTCCGCCGGGACGGCAACGTTGTCGAAGAACACCGTGAACGACTTGTCGGTGATCTCGAACGTCATCGGGATGCGGTGCATGTCGATACCGGGCGTGTCACGGTCGACCAAGAACAGCGAGAGCTGTGCGCGGCCTTGGGCATCGGTGCCGGTGCGGGTGACCACCAGCAGGGTGTCGGATTGATCCGCGGCGGTGATGTAGGTCTTCTGCCCGTTGATGAAGTACTTGTCGCCGTCGCGGTGCGCGGTGGTGGCCAGTCGGTGGCTGTTGGATCCGGCGTCGGGTTCGGTGATCGCGAACGCGATCTTCATCGTTCCCGCGGCCATCGGCGCCAGCCACTGCCGCTTCTGCTCGTGAGAGGCATGCCGCGACAGCAGGCTGCCGACAATGCCCGGTGAGATCATCAGCATGATCTGCGGGCAGCCAGCCGCGGCGGCCTCCTCGGCGACGACGTTCATCGCGCTCAATCCCATTCCGCCACCGCCGTATTCCTCGGGCAGGTTCACGCCCACGAATCCGCCGGCGGCCAAGGCGTCCCATAGTTCGGTGGGGTGCTGGAGAGTTTCGCTGCAGCGAGTGAAGTATTCGTTGCCGAACCCGGCCACGATCCCGTGCACCGAGGAGCGCAGTTCGGCTTCTTCGATGTCGGACAGGATCATCGGAAGTCCATCCAGTGCCCGTGCGGGGTGAAGCCGAGTAGGAACGGTATCTCGATGCGGCAGACCGGTCCAGCGGTGATGTCGTCGGTGTCGAAAATGGCGTACTCGCCGAGGTTCTCGGTCCAACGCGAGATCGGAACCATCAGGTAGCCGTCCCCTTCCGGCGCGTCGGGCGTGCGCGGTACAAAGGTCGGCTCCATCACCAGCGACGGGCGCTCGTGGCGCAGCCGGTACCGCTGCTCGTCGCCGGTGCTTCGGTCCCGCACGACCAGGCTGTGCATGCGCATACCGGTTCCTTTGGCATCGCCGCCGATCAGATATCCCCAACGCTGGCCGTGGCCGTAGAAGCGTTCGTCGACCTTGGGCAGCTCGCAGGGTTGGTCGTCGAGCATCTCGGATTTCACGCTTCCGGCAGCGAGATCGACGGTCCAGCGTCCGAGCGTGCTGCGGGCCAGGTTGAAGAACAGTGCGACATCCTCACCTTGGAAGCCGTCGATGTCCAGCGGGAACGGTGGGCGTTCGAAGATCGGGGCTTCCAAGGTCAGTGTGTCGCCATCGACGTCGGCGGCCAGCGTGTGCATGACGTATTGCGGCTCTATTTCCGCTGTGATCCAACGGATCTCGCCGTTCTTGACATCGTCGCGTGGTATCAGCGCCAGCATGGTCGGCAGCTCGGGATGCCATCCCTGCACCGCCTGCCCGCGCTCGATGCGGTCTGGGTCGAAGACGAAACCCTGAAACGGCAGCACCATCCAGTCTGGGGTCAGCCACATGTCGTGCACCTCCGAGGAGTACGGCGCGTCCCAGAGTTCTCGGGATGCGACCGTGCCGTCGGGTTGTACGACATGGACGGTGACGTACGGCTTGTGATTGCTGTAGGCCCAGCCATACAGCGTGCCGCTGGCGCTGTCCCATTTCGGGTGCGCGGTGAATGCCGCATCGCCGTAGCCGGCCTTATCGAAGATCCCGCGGGACAGTTGCGGCGACCACCCGACCACGCCGCGGGTCTGCAGGGTGATCGGATCCAGGGCTACCGGCGGGCTGCCTTGCTCGCCCGATGCGAGGATCTCCCCCGCGAACGGAAAGCAGTTGATGTTGTTGGTGCCCTGCGGAATTCCGCGAGTGTGTTCGTCGGGCACGGCGGCGCCGAAGCCGATGTTGCGCCAGTCGGTCCAGTCGCCGTCGGTCCAGCAGAACATTCCTCGGTTGTGCCGATCTTCCAGTTGATACTTGGGCGTGCGGACCCAGCGGTTACGGAAGTCGGCGCGGCCGTTGTCGAACGTCAGGCCCTGCACCATGCCGTCCATCGCCAGCAGTCCGTGCGCGCCCTGTCGGGTAGGTCGCTTGAAGGTCGGCCCGACCCGGTAGAACCCACCGGACAGTTCCCTGGGAATTTCACCGAACGTCGTGACGCAGTCTTCGACGGTCGCCTCGAACCGCATCGGGCGGAAGGCTCCGGTCAGCACGGCGGTGTTCGGCATATTCACCATGGCGACTTAGTATACTAAGCGCCGTGACGATGACAAGACCCTCCCGCGCACCCGACGTGGTAGCCGCAACTCTGCGACGGCGGATTCTCTCCGGTGACCTCGCACCGGGCGATTCCCTGCCCACCGAGGCTGAACTGATCTCCCAATTGGGCGTCAGCCGCGAAACGGTCCGCATGGCGCTTCGACTGCTGGATGCCGAGGGCCTCACCGCGACCAGCCAGGGACGTAGCGGCGTCCGTATCCGTCACCCCGAACCCGAGCGGGTCGCCCGCTCACTGGTGCAGTTGTTCACCCTCACCGGCGCGACATGGGGTGACCTGTTGGATTTCCGCACGATGCTTGAGCCCGCCGCCGCGGCCCACGTCGCCGAGCACGCCACCGCGACACAACGCAAGCGAATCGCCGCTGTCGCCGAGCACGGCATCGCACCCGACGGCACCGGTTATCACGAATTTCACGAACTGCTGGTGCAGGCCAGCGAGAATCCGCTCCTCACCACCGTTTTGGCTGCGATCGAACAGGCGGTGCGCTGGGCAGCCGCCGAGCAGGACATCAGTCAGTACGACCGTGACGAGGCCGCCAAATCACATCGCGCAATCGCTGCCGCCATTACCGCCAGAGATCCGCAGCAGGCGCAGCGCCGAATGGAACAGCATCTCAACGCGGCGCTGCGCCACGTCGAAGCATCGGGACTACGTGGTGCGCCGATGATTCCGCCGTCACGGTGGCGGGGCGAGAACAGCGATCTGCCCTGGCGCTGAGGCGCTTTTACTTCTTGCCGCGCCAGCCACGTTCGAAGGGCAGCCGCCACGCGCGCGGCGCGATCAATGGATGGACCGCGTTGGGACCCCAGGAATCGAGGTCGTAGCTGTGTGAGGGTGGCGGATCCTCCAGCAGCGGGGCCGAGACCTCCCACAGTCGCTCAATGCCTTCGGCGGTGTTGTACAGCGTCCGGTCACCACGCATCGCGTCGAGTATCAGACGCTCGTATGCCTCGAGGACATCGCCGGCGTGGGCGGTCTCCTCCATGGTGAATTGCAGGCTGAGCTTGTCCAGCTTCATCCCCGGGCCGGGCCGCTTGCCGTAGAACGACAGCGACATCTTGGACACATCGGCGAGATCGAAGGTCAGGTGATCCGGACCCTTTTGTCCCACACCGGATCCGGGCGGGAACATGCTCCGCGGCGGCTCGTGGAACGCGATCGAGATGATGCGCTGCCCTTCGGCCAGGCCCTTGCCGGTACGCAGAAAGAACGGGACACCCGCCCAGCGCCAGTTGTCGATCTCGCATTTGAGCGCGATGAACGTCTCGGTGTCCGATTCCGGAGCGACCCCGTGTTCGCCGCGGTAGCCGCGGTACTGCCCGCGCACCACGTTGTGCGGGTCAAGCGGCCGCATCGACCGGAAGACCTTGTTCTTTTCGTCGCTGATCGCCGCCGACGCAAGCTCCGTGGGTGGCTCCATCGCGACGAAGGCGAGAATCTGGAACAGGTGGGTGACCACCATGTCCTTGAACGCACCCACGGCTTCGTAGAACTGCGCGCGGCCCTCGACAGTGAGCCGCTCGGGAACATCGATCTGGATGTGATCGATGAACTGGCGGTTCCAGATCGGCTCGAACAGCCCGTTGGCGAATCGGAAGGCGAGGATGTTCTGTGCCGCCTCCTTGCCCAGGAAGTGGTCGATCCGGAAGATCTGCTCTTCGTCGAATCGCTCGTGGATCGCTTTGTTGAGCTCGCGCGCGCTGGCCAGATCGACGCCGAACGGCTTCTCCATGATGACCCGGGAGTTCGCCGCCAAGTCCGCCTTGTGCAGCATGTCCATCACGGCCATCACCGCCTTCGGCGGCACGCTCAGGTAGTGCAGCAAGCGAGCCTCGCCGCCGAGTGCCTCAACCTGCTCGGCCACCGCGCTCGCCAGCGCCTCCGGGCCTTGCTGCTGGGGGACAAAGGTCAAATTGGCGATGAATTGCTCGAAGAGCTCATCGGAATCGGCGTGGTGGGCGAACTCCTTGCACGCCTTGTGCGCCACTTCTTCGCGGAACGTCTTGCTGTCCAGTTCGTCGAGCGACGTTCCAATGACGCGCATCTCCGGAGCAAGCTTCGAACACGACAAGTGAAGCAGGCCCGGCAAGAGCTTTCGGCGGGCCAAGTCGCCTGTGGCGCCGAACATTACGACGACGTGAGGCTCCGCACCATTTTTGTGTTGCTTAGCTCCCTGGGCTACCGCAGCGTCCGTCACGTTCACGATGGTAACCAAGGCTGGTCGGATTCACACCTTGCAGAGATGAACTTTACGTCGCCGGCCCGAAGCGTCCTGACGCGTTCAGGCCGGACGACGACTCATCACATGGCCTGGAAACCCCAAGGAACCTGATACCACCCCGTGTGGTCCGAGTAGGCCCAGCCGCAGGGCGTGAGTTGCCTGTGCCCCTCATCGTTGTCCACCCAGCACTTCGGCCCGTTCGGCTCAGGTGCCGGCGCCGGGTCTGCATAAGCAACCCCGTTGCCCAGCAGCACGGTAGCCGCGCAGGCCGCAACCATCATCAGTTTCTTTGTCACAGGGCGAATCCTTTCAGTCCGGTCCGGTCATACGATTTTGCGGGCAATGTCGCGCTCGCGCGACTTTTAGCCAGCAAAGACCGGGTCTTTAACAGGACGTTTACAGCAGCTCAGACAGTGAAGCCCAACGCGCGTAATTGGTCGCGGCCGTCCTCGGTGATCTTGTCCGGACCCCACAGCGGATTCCACACCCAGTTGATCCGCAGCTCATCGACCAGACC
>Ga0209624_10004133_pt1 | contig 10065 bp, 9 predicted proteins | sample JacPinW_OM2H0_O1_FD_188565 | JGI IMG/M metagenome (GOLD analysis project Ga0209624, IMG submission 188565) | Forest soil microbial communities from Algoma, Ontario, Canada - Jack Pine, Ontario site 1_JW_OM2H0_O1 (SPAdes) (version 2) | ecosystem: Environmental > Terrestrial > Soil > Boreal... | reverse complement strand
TCCGGCTGACTGAGCTAGCGCAGGGCGCGTTGACGGTCGGGATCGTTCTCCGGCTGCAGTTTCACAAACTCCTCAAAACGCCCCTTGGCCGCGTCATCCTCTTTCAATTGCGCCAACACCATGCTATCTGCGTAGATCGCGGATGGAAACTTGATCCCCGCAGCCCGCCTTGCCCATTGCCAGGCAGGAGCGGGTCGGAGCCATCAACTGGGGATTCGTCGCCGGTAAAACGCAAACGTATTATCCTTGGGAGTCCTGGCAACACCCCCAAAATCTCGACCCGCCACCGGTATGGTTTCACGAGCTGCTGCGCCCTGACGGAACTCTCTACCGGCAAGCAGAAGTGGATCTCGTCCGACAACGTACGAGAAAACAATAGTAATTTGCCTTAGGATGGTCAATGCGCAACCCAATGGGAAATTGGACGACCCGGCGCATAGCTTCGCGAGATTAGAGTAAACTCAGGGGGATTGCGAGACTGTTAAGGGCCTATGTCTCTGCTTTGGCTGCGCTTCGCGCTGGGTGCCTATTTCATCAGCCTGATCTACGCCTTCGTGGCGCTCACGCGCACCAGCGACCTGTTCAGCCGCATCGCCCTCCATGCGGCCAGCCTGGGCATGGTTTTCCACTTCGTCTCGCTGACCGAGCTTTTTCTTTCCGGCCATGTCGTCTGGGCGTCGGTGCACAACGGAGAGTCGCTGCTGGCTTTCCTGTCCATGAGTTTCTTCATGCTCATCTATGCGATTTACCAAACCACATCGCCGGGCGTGGTCGTTTTTCCCGTGGTGTTTTTTCTGACCTTCGTGGCCGCGGTTGACGAACAGCCCGTGCTGCTCACCCAGTACGTGTCCAGCAAAGGCTGGCTGGCTGCCCACATCTTTCTGATTTTCATTGGATACGCCGCGCTGCTGGTCAGCTTCGGTGCCAGCCTGCTTTATCTCTTGCAGGAACGTCGCCTGAAGGCCAAGAAACCCACCAGCCTCATTTCGTTCCTCCCTGCCCTGGAAGTAATTGACCAGATCGGCTACCGCTCGTTGTTGCTTGGCTTTCCATTCATGACGCTTGGGCTGCTGACCGGCTCCGTGGTCGCGATCTCCACGTACGGGCACCTCGACTTTCTCGATCCCAAGATTCTGTTGTCGGTACTGATGTGGGCCGTGTACATGCTCATGGTCTTCACCCGCTGGAATTCGGGATGGCGCGGACGCCGCGCCGCCTTCCTCGCGACCTTCGCCTTCGTCGCTGCGCTGGCCGCCTGGGCCGCCAACTATTTCTCAACCATCCATAGGTTTGCCGCCTCATGAGATTTCAGCTCATTGGCGTGAATCACAAAAGCGCTCCGCTCGAAGTGCGCGAGCGGATGGCGATCCCTGAATCGCGTCTGCCCGACACGTGCCGCGAGCTCGCTGCCTATCCTGGGATCGAAGAGGGGATCGTGATCTCGACCTGCAATCGCGTCGAGATTGTGACCCACACCAGCAACGGCACCGCCGACCTCCGCGGGTTTCTGCGCGATCATTTTCATCTGGAGACGAAAGAACTCGATCCGCACCTTTACGAATTCCGCGGGAAAGATGCGGTCCGCCACTTGTTCCGCGTGGCTTCCAGTCTGGATTCGATGGTAATCGGTGAGGCCCAGATTCTCGGCCAGGTAAAGGAAGCTTATGCCACCGCCCGCGCGGTAGGCGCCGTGGGGGGACAACTTGATCAACTTTTCAGCCGCGCCTTCGCGGTAGCCAAGCGCGTCCGCGGCGAGACCGCAGTTGGGTCTTCTTCAGTGTCGATCGCCTCGGTTGCGGTAGAGCTCGCCGAGAGAATTTTCGGAACCTTGGAAGGGAAGACCGTATTCATCGTCGGCGCCGGCAAGATGAGCGAACTCGCCGCCCGCCACCTGATGGCCCACGGCTGCGCTGCAATCTTCGTCTCCAACCGCACCTTTGAACGCGCCGTCGGCCTGGCGGAGAAGTTCAATGGAAAGGCCATCAAGTTCGACGACTTATATAACTCCTGCGACCGCGCCGACATTGTGATCACTTCGACAGGCTCGCCCCATGCCATCTTCCGGCGCGAACACGGCGAGCAGTTCCTCGCGCGCCGCAAAAACCGTCCCATGTTCTTCATCGACATCGCCGTCCCACGCGATGTTTCCCCCGAGATGGGCAAGCTCGACGGCATCTTTATCTACGACCTCGACGACCTGCAAGGGGCGGTCAGCAGCCACGTCGCGGACCGCCGAAAAGAAGCCGAACGGGCCGAGGTGATTATTACTGGTGAAGTCGAGCGTTTCGAAGCCCGGCTGCAAACCCTCGACGTAGTGCCGACAATCGTCTCCTTACAAGATCATCTCGAAACCATCCGCCAAGCCGAAATCGACCGCGTCCGCGGGCGCATGGGCCGGCTGACTCCAGAACAAGAAATGGCCATCGAAGCCTTGACTCGCGGCATCATCAACAAAGTCATGCACACCCCAATCACGACGTTGAAGAGTGCTGCCAAAGAATCTGAGGCCACGACGATCGTTGGTGTGGTCCGCCGCCTGTTCAACCTGCCGGAGAAAGAGAAAGAGTCCCTATCCCGGCCTGCGGCGAAAGAAACAGAAGTGGGGCCGCGCGAGTGACGCCCCGAGCACACGACCGGACTCTCTCTCTGGTATTCTGCACGAGAACGTGGAATTATAGGGCGAGAGGATGCCATGGATTCGGCAGAACAAATCGATTGATCAGGATGCTGGGGAGGTCCAACGGACTGCACACAGCGACGCGGCCGTACGGCGGAGACTCGCATGCCGGTTAGCGCGATTGTGGACAACTCTGCTTATGACCTGAGCGTCGCCGAAATCTCGGAAAAGTTCGAAATGTTGCAGGATCGAGTCCAGGCAATTCTGGCCTGCGCCGCGAGCCACTGCGTTGCCCATCCTGTTCAATAAGAACCTTCCGGTTGGAGTGCGGCGCTCCCTCGCGCGGCATGAAGTCCGTACTGTCCTCGACAGAAACTGGGCGCCTCAGTTGCAAAATGGTGAACTCCTGAGGGCTACCGAATCGGCTGCGTTGGTGCAGATCACGTCTGACTGGAACATTCGTTATCAGCAGAACCGGGCGGGCCGCAAGCTTGCGTTGAAAAAACTCGCTTCGAGTATCTGGCCCGTTGTCGGCAACCATGCGGCAGCAATAGCCGTTGCCGTTGATCGATCCACTCCGGGCAGCTATCACTTCATCGAAATGCCACTTCCGCCGCGGCCTCGAAACCGTCCAAAATGAACACCCCCTCCAAGGGCGCCGCTAAACTCCGCATCGGCTCCCGCGGCTCGCAGCTCGCTCTTTGGCAAGCCAATCACATCTCCGCGCTCTTGCGCGCCCGCGGCCACGAAATCGAAATCGAAATCATCCACACCAGTGGCGATAAGATCACCGACATCCCCTTGGCCATGGTCGGTACGAAGGGTGGGCTCGGCAAAGGAATTTTCACCAAGGAAATCGAAGAGGCTCTCGCCGCTGGCCGCGTCGATCTCGCCGTCCACTCGTTGAAGGATCTGCCCACCGATCTTCCTCCGGGATTCGAAATCGCCGCTATCACACAACGGGAAGATCCGCGCGACGCTTTCTGCTCGTGTCATTACGCCAGCTTTCGGGATTTGCCCCAAGGAGCGCGCCTCGGCACGTCCAGCCTGCGCCGCCAGGCACAACTCAAAGCGGTCCGCCCCGACCTCCGGATTCATCCTCTGCGCGGCAACGTCGACACCCGCCTGCGCAAACTCGAGCAAGGAGAATACGATGCAATTATCCTGGCTTTCGCCGGCCTGAAGCGCCTCGGCAAAACGGAACTCGTCAAACAGATCATCTCCACCGAAATCATGTGCCCCGCCGCCGGCCAGGGTGCCCTCGGCATTGAAATTCGCAAAGGCGATGGCGCCGCTCGCCAGCAGTTGGAATTTCTGAACGACTCCGCTGCCCATGCCACTACCAGCTGCGAACGCGCATTGCTCAACCGCCTCGGTGGAGGCTGCCAGGTTCCCGTCGGCGCCTTCGCGGAAATGCGCAACGGTAAACTGCATCTGGAATCTATCGTCGCCGACCCCGACGGGTCGAAAATTCTCCGCGACTCGCGCGACGGGGATGATCCCGAGCAACTCGGCAGCGATGCCGGAACAGCTCTTCTCCTTCGCGGCGGCGACCAGATCATGGAGGCCGTCTACGGCCGCGGCCTGACCTTGCCGCCGCAACCGTGATGGCCATGAGTCGCAGCGTCCTGCTCCAATTTTTAGGTGGCGCCCAGTCATCGCACCGATTGCGTCGCTGGATCCATCTCTGGCCACCATTCCTCGGCGCGGCCATCCGCATCAAACACATCGTTCCCGACATGAAGGCCATGGACGTCGAAATGAAGCTGAGATTCTGGAATGCCAGCTACGTCGGCTCCCATTTATCCCTCTTTGCCATGACCGGCCCTTTCTATATGCTCATGTTGATGGCAAACCTGGGCTGCGACTCTATGGTCTGGGTTAGGTCGGCAAGCATCCGTTACCGCAAAATCCAGAAAGGGACGGTTCGCGCCGAATTCCGCTTGACCGACGCGCAATTGGATGACAGTCGTGACAAACTGAAGACGCTGCCTAAAATAGGAACCGTGTTTCAGATTGCGGTGATGGATGACGCGGGAGTCGTGATTGCCGAGGTCGAAAAGCTGCTGCAGGTGCGTAAATAGCAGGATGTCCCACCGACCGAGCCACGAAGCGGCGAAGGAGTGCAGCCCACCGCCTGCGCCGTCGGAGGTCAGCAAGTTGGAATCAAGCCCGATGGGGCGAAAGAGAATGCAGTGTATATTCCCGAACACTTCCGCGTAGATGACCACGCCGACAAAATCGCATTCATGCGCGAGAATCCGTTCGCCATCCTGATCTCGTCCACCGACGAGGGCCCATTCGCCACGCACCTCCCGCTATCGGTGCACGCAGGGGAAGAGCGCCTTATCCTTCGCGGCCACGTCGCCAAGGCGAACCCGCACTGGCGCCATTTGGAAAAGCATCCGAACAGCCTGACCATTTTCCACGGTCCACACGCTTTTGTTTCCACCGCAAACTACACCACCCGCGAAACCGTCCCCACCTGGAACTACGGGGCGGTGCATGTCTATGGCAACGCCCGGGTGTTCGCATCTCCCGAAGAATTGCAAGGCATGCTGCACGAATTGATCGCTACCTTCGAACCCCACTTCGCCGCGCAATGGGCCAGTCTAAGCGAGTCCTATCGCAATCGCATGCTAAGCCACATTGTCGGGTTTGAAATCACGGCGACAAGAATCGAAGCCAAGTTCAAACTCAGCCAAAATCGCAGTCCAGAAGAGCAGGCCAACGTAATCGCCTCTCTGGGGAAGGCCGAGGACACGGCTGTCTCGGGCGTATCGCGCCTCATGCGAGAGCAGGGCCTGGGCGTGCAGAAGACGAGCGAATGACCTTGTAGGTGGGGCGGCACTTTTGCACGCCAACTCTGACCATGAGCGAAAAGTTCACATCAGCAAAGGCTCGGCCATTGAGTGGAATCCGGGTGCTTGTCGGGCGGGCGCGCCACCAGGCCGGGGCTCTCTCTGCCGAACTGCGCAAGCGCGGCGCAGACGTGATCGAAATCCCCTTCATCGAGATTCGCAAGCCGCGATCGTTCCACCCGCTCGACGTGGCGCTGAAGAGTCTCAGCACCTATGACTGGCTGATTTTTACCAGCGTCAACGGCGTAGAGGCGATGTGGGAGCGAATGAACGAACTGCGATTGTCAAAATCCAATCTTAGGCAAATGCGCATCGCAGCGATTGGTCCCGCCACCCAGAGAGCCATCGAGCAGCGCGGCGCAAAGGTCCAGGTGGTTCCCAAGGAATACGTCGCCGAGTCCGTCGTGCGCAGCCTGAAAAACAGAGTCAAAGGGAAGCGCGTCCTGCTGGTGCGCGCCAGAGTGGCTCGGGACGTCATTCCGCGCGAGTTACACAAGGCGGGAGCGCGTGTTGACGTGGTTGAAGCCTACGAGACCGCCGTGCCCCGGTCGTCCCGGGCCCGCCTGCGCGCCGCTTTGCAGAATCCGAAAACGTGCCCGCACGTTGTCACCTTCACCAGTTCTTCGACCGTCAAGAATTTCCTGGAATTGCTGGGTCCGACCCGGTCGACGAAAAAGCGCTACACTGCCCTTGCCCAAATTCAGTTGGCCTCGATCGGCCCCGTCACTTCGTCGACCCTGCGCGAACAAGGCCTGCCTGTCGATATCGCAGCGAAAGAGTTCACCATCCCCGGCCTGATCGCAGCCATCGAGCATGCCTTCGCTACGCCACAATGAGAAAGTGGTTTTCCTCAATACCCTCTGTGGTTACGCTGTCGAATTATTCGGTAACCGAGCAACTGCAATCGGCCGGAACAACATGCGCCAGCAGGAAGTCGGCTACGCGCTTGTAAGCGTCGATCTGGTTTTCCACGCGCGCGAAGCCATGCCCTTCGTTATCGTAAATCTTGTAGTCCACAGTGCCCCCGCGGTTCTTGATTGCTTCCACGACCTGCTGGGTCTCCGACTTCGGGCAGCGCGGATCGTGCCCTCCCGCTAACAGCAGCAGCGGGGCCTTGACCTGGTCCATAAAATTGATCGGCGAGCGTTGTTCATAAAGCGCCTTATTTGTTACCGGGTCTCCCATCGTCGCCAGATCAGATTGCTGCAGCACCGGATCTTCATTTTGAATTTCAGTAAACCAGTTCACGAACGGCACAATGGGCACGCCCGCAGCCCACACCTCCGGCGCTTGCGTCACCGCCATCATGCTCAGATAGCCGCCGTAGCTTCCGCCCATGACCGCAATCTTTTTCGGGTCGAGATGTCCGGTCTGCTTCATCCAGTCCACGCCCGCCAGCACGTCCTGCAAATCGCCGCCGCCCATGTCGAACCGATTGGCCTGCTGGAATTCCTTGCCGTATCCGGTCGAGCCGCGATAGTTCGGAGCGAGCACCATGTATCCCTGATTGGCGGCGTATTGCACGAATCGGTTGAACGAGTTCATGCTCTGCGAAGCCGGTCCTCCGTGAAGGTAGACGATGGCGGCATTCTGCCCGTTGCGCGCCATGTTGAAGGGTACATAGAGAAATGCAGAAATCGTCCACTTACCGTCGCGGCTGGGATAGTGCACCAAATAGGGCTCGACCATATCCTCCGATCGCAGGCCAGCCACCAATGAATGCGTGACCTGCTGCGACTTTCCGTTGCCGAGATGGTAGACCCATAGATCACCGGGCGCCCCCGGGCCATTGTGGTTGTAAAGCAGGCTCGAACCATCCGCACGGAACGCCGAACGCCCGCCCGCAGGTTCATTTACTCCCTGGGGGATCGGCAATGCCGTGGATCTTTCGGTTGCGAGGTCATATAGGTAGATGGCTTCATTCCCGTCAACATTGGCGCTGAGAGTAATGTGCTTGCCGTCAGGGGAGAAATTTCCGCCGCGAATTTCCCATTTGTCGTGGGTGAGCCACTTTATCCTCCCCGGGTACACGCCCACAACAGGAACGTCCATTGTCCGGATGAAATCAAGAATACCGACGTTATCGTAGCCGTTTGCCGCATTTGAGGTAAATAATATGCGGCCAGCGTCTGGATTTGCGCTCGGGACAACGTCGTTCGCGTAATAGAGTTGCTCGCCTTCATGGGGCGTAAGCAGTTTGCTCTTTCCGGTCGCGTAATCGGCAACAAAGATGTTCGAATCCGTGCCCTTCGCTTGCTCCTGTGTGTAGACGATGTACTTCCCATCTTTGGTCCAGACGGGATTCGAATTACGCTTATCCTGGGGCGTCCTGCTGGTGAGGTGCTTCACGTCGCGCATCACCATGTCGTAGATGTCGATCTCGTACGCCGCCGACGTTTTCGGCTTTACTTCATAAGCCAGGTAGCGCCCATCAGGCGACCACGTCGGATTGATCTCCGCGATCTCGCGGGTCTGCGTCAAGTTCACAACTTTGCCTGTCTTCGGCGATACGAGAAAGATGTCCCACTGTTCGTCGCCGTCATAGTCAGACTGGTATGCGATCCACTTGCCGTCCGGCGACCAAGCGGGCGCAGTCTGCCGTTGGTCGCTGACCGTCAACTGCACCGGCCATCCGCCGTCGCCAGGAACAACCCACAGATTGTTGCGTCCGCTCATGTTCGAGATGAATGCAATGCTCTTTCCGTCCGGCGACCAAGCCGAGCGCCCGACTTGCCGTGTCATCCAGAGTTTCTCGACGGTCAGGCTGCGCGCCTCAACTTGGGCATTGGGCTTGGACGAGACTGTCTTGGGATCGGTAACAGCCTGGGGCGCAGATAAAGTTTGAGCGGCGGTCTCGGCAACAACAGTGCTCATGAGGATCACGAAAAAAAACAGAATATTTGTGCGCATGGGAATTGTGGGCCTCGGGGCCGGCAGTCCGTCAGGCTTTCGCGTGCTTATGCATCTCCACCGTGCTCCAGGTTTTGTCGCCGGCATGGCACACGTTCTCCAGCAGGCACTCCGCGCACTTGGGTTTGCGCGCGATGCACAGCTTGCGGCCATGCCAGATGATTTGATGGGAAAACAGAATCCACTTTTCCCGCGGAATAATCTTCATCAAATCCTGCTCGATTTTCTGCGGATCATGCTCGGTCGTGAGCTCAAGCCGGCGCGAGATGCGGTGCACATGGGTATCCACTACCACACCCTCCGCCATTTTGAACCACGTCCCGAGCACGACGTTGGCAGTTTTCCGGGCAACGCCAGGAAGGGTGAGAAGTTTTTCCATCTCTTCCGGAACCTCGCCGCCGAACTCGGCGACAATCTTTTTCGCCGCTCCCACCACCGACTTGGATTTATTGCGGAAGAATCCGGTGGAGCGGACGTCGGGCTCCAGTTGTTCCGGAGTGAGGGCGGCAAATGCCGCGACCGTGGGATATTTGCGGAACAACTCCGGCGTAACCCGGTTCACATTCACGTCGGTAGACTGCGCGGAGAGGATCGTCGCAACCACGAGTTCCCAGGCGCTCGCGTGGGTGAGCGCACAGGTGACGTCGGGGTAGAGCTGGTCGAGACGTCGCAAAATCTCGACCACGCGTTCCGGCGCCACGGGGTTGTAGCTTTTGAGCTTAGGGGCGGGAGCATTTTTCTTTGCGGTTTTCGGGCGCCCCTTGAGCGCTGCCGCCGAGGCTTCGCCTCGGCCTGGAGCCCTCGACTTCGCTCCGCGCAGTCTGGCAGACGTTTGCGTCCCGACACCAACCTTGTCTTGACGGCCATTGCGAGCGGCTTGGCGCGGCACCACACCACGAGGCATGAGCGTCTCCTTGCGCCAAATCTTAACAGAGGCAGTCTGGAGGGGTTCATACTGACCCTAGGTAACCCCTTCGGGAATTGACGCCTCCCGCGCTGCCCGGTAGTCTGGAAGTACTTCAGCAAGAGTCAGGAATATCCTGTGGCGGTCAATTCCATTCAACTCGGACAAGTTTGGCGCAGCGATGCCGATGGCCAGGACTACCTCGTCACTAAAGTCTACAACGAAGTTTTCTCGCAGTACGCCATGCTGCGACCGGCTGGAATTAGCGCGCCCGACGCTCCCACGGTCCGCGTAAAGGTCACCAAGTCTCCGCAGGGCGCCACCCTGCCGGGTTACGCCTTCACCCAGGAAGGCTCCTTCTAGCCGCTGCATTGTCGCTGCGAATTTCCGTTACACTGGACCAGCAAGTTTTCAGTTCTCAGTTCTCGGTTCTCGGTTCTCAATAAGAGCTGAAAGGTCCTTATTGGAAGCTGGTAACTCAGAACGAAGAACTGTTCTTATGACTGAAAAAATTCTCGCAGTCCTGTTCGTTTTCATTAGCAAAGTGATCGCCGCGACGGGCTACGCCGGCATTGCTTTTCTCATGGCGATTGAGTCCGCCTGCATCCCACTGCCTTCCGAATTGATCATGCCTTTCGGCGGGTATCTCGTTTTCCAAGGCACATTCAAGCTGCTGTGGCTGGCGACGGCGGGGGCCGTCGGCTGTAACCTGGGGTCACTGATCGCCTACGAAACCGGATCCTATGGCGGCCGCCCGCTAGTCGAGCGCTACG
>Ga0209624_10004132_pt1 | contig 10065 bp, 11 predicted proteins | sample JacPinW_OM2H0_O1_FD_188565 | JGI IMG/M metagenome (GOLD analysis project Ga0209624, IMG submission 188565) | Forest soil microbial communities from Algoma, Ontario, Canada - Jack Pine, Ontario site 1_JW_OM2H0_O1 (SPAdes) (version 2) | ecosystem: Environmental > Terrestrial > Soil > Boreal... | reverse complement strand
CGGCTTGCCGCCGTTGGCCGCGCGCAGAGCCGCAACGTCGACAATCTTGCGGATACCGGCGCCGTCCGACACCATGAGATCGAAGTTATCCGAACCCGGCGCGCGCTCTTCATAAAAGCCGCGGGTGCCGAAGCGCACATAACCCTGAATCAGCCCAAAGCTTGCCGAGAATTGCGCGACCTGCGTCTTGAGCTGTGCGAGCGGCTTGATGCGATCGAACACCGATCGCGTGTACGCACCTTGCGCTTTCATCCACGCCATCGTGGATGGATCAAGCGCTTCCATGTACCGATAGTCATCCGTGATATTGCGGCCCCACAGGGATTCGATGACGGGCTTGACGGGAGCCGCCGGCGGCTTCTTGTCGACAGACCAGGCCAGAGAGCTGAGCAGCGCCGCCGTTGCAATGAAGGCCAATTGGGCATTGCGCATCGCTGGCATCCTATTGGATGTAAAGGGCCTGCGATCTTACGGCGCATCTCATGACGGCCGCAATGTTAGTGGGGACATATCGGTGTTTTCCAGGGACAGAATCGATGAGCAGCCGTGGGTGCCGGCGTCAACCGTCGCTTTGAGCCTTAAGTTTCGGTTTTGACGTATTGCGCCTTGCCGTCGCCGAACGACCAATCTTCGGGCGCCACGCTCACCAATGAAATCAGCACGTCCTCGGGCCTCATTCCCGGATTCTTCGCCAGCCGCGCGGCGATCGCCTTATAGATCGCAACCTTGACGTGCTGCGGCCGCTGGTTGAGCGTGATTTGAATCATCACGATATCGTCGCCGCGTTTCACACCGAGGTAAGTAGCGTCGTAGATCATGTCGGCGGGTGCATGTTCGGTGAGCACTTGAAACCGATCCAATTCCGGAACGCTCGCGACTTCCACAAGCGCGCCGTGCACTTCGTCGGCGACGGCGCGGCGATATTGCGCGGACTTTCCTTCTCGAAACGAAATTCGCACCAAGGGCATTGGCTTCAACTCCTGATGTTTCTTTGCGGCAGCTCCTATTATAGTGTCGATTCCTTCAAAACTTCAGACCGCCAAAACAAACACTTTTAGGGAACGAGCATGAACACCAACACTGGGCCTTCCATAAAACCATCGCGTGCCGTCTCGGCGGCGGTCGCCTTGATCCTCGGCCTCTCTTGCGCCCAAGCTCGAGACGCCGGCGCATCCAAACACTACGTTCTACCTGCAACGTCTGAAAACGTGCAATGGGGTTGGTACGACATCAACGAAATGCCCAAACTGACCATGAAGTCGGGGGATACGGTCTCCATCGAAACGCTTTCTCATTCCCTTGGGAAGATCAAGCCGGGCGTGGATATGGATGAAATCGTGAAACTCCGCAAAGGAAATCCCGGCGGCGGTCCGCACTCGATTACCGGCCCGATTTACGTCGAGGGCGCTGAGCCCGGCGACACCTTGGAAATCCACATCTTGAAAATCGTGCCCAAAACGGATGCCTTCAATTTCAACGTGCCGGGCAAGGATTTCCCCACGGTCGGCCAATTGGCGTCCGAGTTTCCGGAAGGATTCGTTCGCTACTACAAACTGGATCTGGCGAAGATGCAGACGCAGTTCAAACCGGGAATTGTCATTGACCTGAAACCTTTCCCGGGCACCTTTGCGGTCGGGGTGGATCCCAACGAACCGGACGCCAAGGCGGGCCCGCCCATCAAAGACGCGAAGGGCCGCACCAGCACGCTGCGTCCGTGGAAAAACGGCTCCAACATGGACGTGAACGAATTGCAGGCCGGTTCAACCCTGTACATGCCTGTATTTCAAAAAGGCGGCCTGATCTGGACGGGCGATTCGCATTGCCGCCAGGGCAATGGCGAGGTGAATTTGACGGCGCTGGAGTGCTCGTACAAGGAGATCGAAATCAAGCCTATCGTGCGCAAGGACCTGAAAACCGAATGGCCCTGGGCGGAAACGAAAGCCAATTGGGTGTTCATGGGCTTTGATGAAGACCTCAATCAAGCGATGAAAATCGCGGTAGATCAAACCGTCAACTGGCTTTCGAAGCAAACCATCGTGCCCATGAGCCGCGAGGAAGCCTACGCGCTCACCTCAATCGTGGGTGATTGCCGGGTCTCGCAAGTCGTTGACATCCGCAAAGGCGTGCACTGCCTGATTCCAAAATCGGTGTTCGTGAACTACAAGCCGGGAGCACGCTAGCTCACTGACGGGCGTCGGCCGGCCCTGGGTCCTTGACCGGCCCTAGTCTTTGGCCAGCTGCACCACCATTTTTCCGGTGTTGGCGCCTGTAAAAAGACCGATCAGGGCGGTGGGCGCCTGCTCGATGCCTTGTACTATCGTGGTGCGATATTTCATGCGGCCTTGCTTGATCCAGCCTTTCATGTCTTCGAGGAACTTGGCGCGCTGCGATTCGAATTCATAGAACACAAAGCCTCTCATCATCACGCGGTTGTAAATCATGTTCGACAACGTGGTGACGGGTTCGGAGACGGCGCCAAAATTGTTGTAGGCGGAGATCATGCCGCACACCGCGATGCGCCCCAACGCGTTCATGCGCGGCAGCGCTGCGTTCAAATGCTCGCCGCCGACGTTCTCGAAGTACACATCGATGCCCTTCGGCGCCGCCGCTTTCAGAGAGGCGCGAAGTTCGCCCTTCTTGTAGTTGATGGCGACATCCAGCCCGAGATCTTCCTTCAGCCAACGGCACTTCTCGTCCGTGCCGGCGCTGCCGATCACGTAACAACCTTTGATTTTTGCGATCTGCGCGGCGACGCTGCCCACGGCCCCCGCGGCGGCCGACACGAAAACGTTTTCGCCATCCTTGAGCGCGCCGATGACCAGCAACCCGCCGTAAGCGGTGAGGCCCGTCAATCCTAAGACGCTCATGTAGGCCACCAGCGGCATACCGTCCGCATCCAGTTTCGAGAGACCTTTGCCGCCAGAGACGAAGTACTCTCTGAAGCCGTTCATCGACTGCACGTGATCGCCTTCTTGGAAATCGGCATTGCGAGATTTGAGCACTCGCCCAATCGCGCCGCCCATCATGGCTTCGTCGAGCGCCGTCGGCCCCGCGAGCCTGGGCCGCATCGCCGGGTCCACCGACATGTAAATGTTCTGCACCAGCACTTGCCCGTCGGCAGGATCCGCTATCTCGGTTTCAACGATCCGAAACTGTGCCGGCACCGGCAATCCTTGAGGACGTTCGATCAAATGCACTTCTCTGCTTCTCATGTTTTTCCTTAGGCAGCGACGAGGCGCTTCGCGAGCGCGTGTTTCCAGTGACCCGATTTGAAGCGCCAGATCAACAGCGTTCCTTTCAGCATGTAATCGCCGATGATCGAGCTGTACACCCAGACCACCGGTAAGTGGAAAAAGGCGAATGTCGCCGCCAATGCGCAGCGCATGCCAATCAACCCGAGAAACGAAGTCATGAGCGGGAATCGCGTGTCGCCGGCGCCGCGCAGGGAGCCGCCGATCGCCATATCGACGCCCAGCAGCGGCAGCATAGCACCCATGATGTAGGTAAATTCCGTGGTGCGCAGCACCGCGATTTCATCGGTTCCAAGAAAGAATCGGGCCAGCGCGGGGGCGTTAATCGCGATGAGGAAACCAATCAGGGACATGGCAGCGACCGCCATGCTGCAGGCGCGCCAGCCGCTGCGCGCGGCTCCCTCCACGTCACCCGCTCCCAAATGCTGGCCGACCAGGGTTGCGCCGGCGATCGAAAATCCGCTCCCCACCACCATCGCCGCGTTCAGCATGTTGACGCCGACATTGTAGGCGGCGAAGGCCTCGGTGCCGTAGTAATGGCCGATCAGCGACATGAATAGAAAGAACCCGAACTGCAGAACGAGTTGCTCAAGCGCGACGGGATAGCCGATGTGCAGCAAGCGCTGGTAGCGCGCCTTTTGAAATATGTCGCCGGGATAAAATTTGATCGTCAATTTCTGGCGCATCCATAATGACACCAAAACCGCGCCGCACAACACAAAGGACAGACCCGAGGCAAATGGCGCACCGGCCGCGCCCATGCGCGGGGCACCCCATTTGCCGAGGATGAAGGCATACAGCAGCGGCAGGTTCACAAAGTTCACCGCCAACCCGAACAGCAGCGGAGTCCACGCGTTGCCCGCGGCACGCAGCGCGCTCGACAGAATGATGTCGATCGCAAATCCGATGATGAATGCCGCGAGCCAGAATACATTGCGCGACGCCAGTTGCGCCGCATGCTCATCCAAGCCGAAGACCCCGGCAATCTGGTGCGAAAACAGCATGCCGAAGATCATCAGGAACAATCCCACAAGGCCGCCCAGCATGAGCGACGATGAAGTAATGCGGCTGGCCTCTTCTTGTTGGCCCGCGCCCCAGGAGCGCGCGACCAGCGCGGTGGTACCCACGCCGATCGCCATCAACAAGGCCTGCAACGCGAAGAACACGCGCTGACCGGCGCCCACCGCCGCCACCGAGGGGGCTCCCATTCCGCCGACAAATTTGGTCTGGACCATCGCGACCATGGAAAACATGAGATTGGACATGATCGAGGGCACGGCCAATTGCCAAATGGTCGGGCGCTTATAGAGTGCCGGCTGCGCCTCGGGATCCAAATTCGTCAATGTGCTCCCCGGTGTTTCAAATCTTCAAGGCGACGGGCTTCTTTATCCAGACGGTCAGCACCACATAGTAAACAATGCCGATCGCGATCCAACCCAGGCCCAGAATCTTTGCAGTGCGATCCATTTCGTACAGCACGTAAACGATGATGAGCATGCCGATCACGGGAAAGACTAGATGCCGCAGCCAATCGCCGCTGCGCAGGCGAATCAAATAGTGATTGATGACGGACAGGTGCAAGAGAACGAATCCGGTGAGCGCACCGAAATTGACAATGAGAGTCAGGTCATCAACGCGATTGGCAAACAACAATCCGACCAGCAGCGAGACGACTGCGACTACCAAGGTGCTCACATAGGGAGTCTTATAGCGAGGATGCACCTTCGCCAGAATCGCCGGCAGCTTGCCGTCGCGGGCCATGGCAAAGAGGATGCGCGAGACCGCGGCTTGGGCTGCCATAGCATTCGCGATCGCCGTCGCAAGGACGACGGCAATGATGGTAACCAGCCGCAACCACGCACCGCCCGCGCGCTCCGTGATTTCGTAGAATGCCGTCTCCGGCGAGCCGAAGCGCATTCCGGCGCTCAAGTCCGTGGCGATCCAGGTTTGCAGCATGAACAGGGCACCCACCAGCAGCAGAGACAAAACCGTGGCGCGGCCGACGGCATCCTTGCCGGCCCGGTTTTCCTCCGATAACGTCGAGATGCCGTCAAACCCTAAAAATGACAGCACGGCAATCGAGGTTGCGCCGGCCACCGTCGACAAGGAGAAGACATGGGCGTCGTAGATTGGTTTCAGCGTGAGCCTGCCGGCACCCTCGCCGCCGTACAGCGCGGCCAAACCTAAGACCACGAACAGAGCGAGCACCGCCAGTTCCATGATCAGCATGTAGCGGTTCACCCGTGCCGTGAATTGGATGCCGACAAAGTTCACGGCGGCGTTGAAGGAGATGAACGCCACCAGCCAGACCCATGCGGGGACGGTGGAGAACACGGGTCGCAGGGCCACGGCGCTGAACAGGTACAGGAGCGATGGCACCAGAATGTAATCGAGAAGAATGAGCCAGCCGGAAAAGAAGCCGGCGATTTCGTGCAGTCCGCGCTGCGCGTAGGTGTACACCGAGCCCGCCAGCGGGAATGCGCGCGACATGGCGGCGTAGCTCAAGGCCGTAAAAAACATGCCGACCAGGCCCACCAGGTACGCCAGCGGCACCATTCCCTTGGCGTCGTTGTAGACGAAACCGAACACCGAATAGGGTGCAATCGGCACCATGAAAATCAAACCGTAGATGACCAGATCCTTGGTCGTGAGCGCTCGGTGCAATTGCTCTTTGTATCCGAATTCTTCGATCGACAAGCGCGCCGGCTCCTTTTGACGCGCAGTTTATCCCAAGAATCACCGCGTCGCGGGTGATGATTTGAGCCGCGCAACGTCGCGAAGATTCCGTACAATATGAAGAAACACGTCCGGCCGCCGATGACCCAAACTGCATATCGACATACGATTCACCATCGGCACCACGGCTGGGATCACAGCTTTGCCCCGGCGGTGCGTATTTCTCCGGGAGAGTCGCTGGAATTCGACGTTGCGGATGCATCCGGCGGCCAACTTCGGGAAACCTCGACGGTCGCCGACGTGGGCCGCATGGATTTCGGCAAGATCAACCCGGTGACGGGTCCCGTGTATGTCGATGGTGCTGAGCCTGGGGACATCTTGAAGGTCACACTGCTGGCGTTCGCGCCGTCGGGTTGGGGCTGGACCGCAAATATCCCCGGATTCGGCCTACTGGCCGAGGACTTCAAGGAACCCGCGCTGCATTTGTGGCGCTACGATGCGAAGACTTTAAGCCCCGCGTTGTTTGGGTCTTGGGGCAAAGTACCGTTAAAGCCCTTTACCGGCACGATCGGCGTGGCACTCGCCGAGCCGGGATTGCACAGCATCGTTCCGCCGCGCCGCGTCGGCGGCAATATGGATGTAAGGGACATCTCGCTGGGCAGCGAATTGTTTCTCCCCGTCGAGGTGGCAGGCGCTCTGTTCTCCGTCGGCGATACCCACGCGGCACAAGGCGACGGGGAAGTGTGCGGCACGGCCATTGAGAGTCCGATGCGGGTCGCGCTTCAGTTCGACCTGCTCAAGCAGACGCCTTTGAGTTTTCCGCGGTTCAGAACGCCGGGCCCCGTCACCCGGCATCTGGACGCCAAGGGGTACGAGGTCGCGACCGGAATCGGTCCGGATCTCATGCAAGCGGCCCGCGCTGCCGTTCGCTCCATGGTTGAGCTGCTCTGTCGGCAGCACGGGATGCCCGCGATCGATGCCTACCTGCTGTGCAGCGTCTGCGGCGATCTTCGCATCAGCGAGATCGTCGACGTGCCCAACTGGACGGTGTCATTCTACTTTCCGCGCATCGTCTTCGAGTGACAGGCGTAAAGTCAGCGTTGCACTTCTTCAATGACGGCCTGACCGGAAACCCTCACCCGAATCAGCGCCCAACACAGTCCCAGCGTCAGCATGCAGGCGATGAAGATCAGCACCACCCAGATCATCGCCGCGTGACTGGCGGTATTGAGCCAGCCCCAGCTGCTGATGAGCCAGATCACGGCGGCGAAGAACGCGAGACCCAGCGATACTCCGAGCGTACCTAAGGATCGCCACGTCGCATGCACAAAGAAGATCCACACGGAGAGCAGGACGAGCCCAACGATCGCCTGGATGGGCTGCACATGCGGAAAATTCGCCGCGACCCAGCCCAAGAACGACAACCCAGTGGGGTTGTAAGTCGCGAGCACCAGCGCCAAAGACGCCAGGAATCGTCCTGCAAATCCGCCCAAAGTGAGCCTGCCCATGCGCCCATGGTACGCGGATCAGATCTGATCGGCCAAGAGGGCCGGCTCGCGATGGGGCTTCACACGGTTTGCCGGTACACAATGAATCCCGAGCGCTCGGCCACATTATTGTAAAGACGCATCGCGGCGGTGTTCGTCTCGTGGGTCTGCCAATAGACGCGTGGTGATCCTGAGCCCCTGGCATGTTCGTAAACCGCGTGGATCAGCGCCTTGCCGACGCCCTGGCCGCGTGCGTCATGGTGGGTGAAGAGGTCCGCCAGGTAGCAGGTGGGACTGATTTGAATCGTGCTTCGATGATAGAGAAAGTGAGCGAGGCCCACTATGTGGCCCGCCGCGACCGCCAGCAATGCGTGCATGGGCTCGTACGAATCGAAGAATCGCGACCAGGTCGTTTGGGTAATTTCCGGCGACAGGGCGCCATCCCCCGCCCGGCCATAGAAAGCGTTGTAGCCGTCCCAAAGTTCCTTCCAGGCCGCAAAGTCATCGCGGCGAACGGCACGCACTTGAACCGATTCTTTCACGGTGAACCCTCCTACAAGCCCGTGGTGATCGATCGCTTGATCTGCTTGATGCGCGCCTCGTTACGCTTGTAAAACGTCCACTGCTTGATTCTTTTCGACTGCACAAGCCCTGCCTGACACAGTATCCTCATGTGTTCGCTTAAAGTAGGTTGGCTGATGCCGAGCTTCTGCGCAAGCAGCACGGCACAGACGCCGTCCTTGACCAGATCGCCGTCGACTTGCGGCCGAAAGTTAACCCGCGGCTTCTTCAGCCATTCGAGAATCTGCAGCCGCCGATCGTTGCCTATCGCTTGAATCACATGCAAATCAATCATATAGTTAGTTTGCCAATCGACGAATGACTAGTCAATCGCACTCCAGGTTTCCAATGACTGCAACATTGATCTCGGCCGGCGAAATTCGCGCAGCGCACGCGGCCATCGCGCCGCACATACGGCGCACCCCCATCATCGAAGTCGATGGGTCCGATTTCGGGATCGCGGCCGCACGCCTGGTGCTGAAGCTGGAATCGATGCAACATGCCGGCTCGTTCAAGGCGCGCGGCGCCTTCACCAACCTGCTGACGAGAGAAATACCGCACGCCGGCGTGGTGGCGGCATCCGGTGGAAACCACGGCGCCGCCGTGGCATTCGCGGCGATGAAGCTCAAGGTGCCTGCCAAGATATTCGTGCCAAGCATCGCCTCGCCCGCGAAAATTAAGCAGATCACCGACTACGGCGCGGAATTGGTCATTACCGGCGAGCGCTACGCCGATGCGCTGGCGGCGAGCGAAGCGTGGGTCGCCCAGTCGGGCGCCCTGCCGATCCATGCCTTCGATCAGCGCGAGACCATGCTCGGCCAGGGCACCGTCGGCTTGGAGTTCGAGGAACAGGCGGAACAAATCACGACGCTGATTGTCGCAGTGGGAGGCGGCGGCCTCATCGCCGGACTCGCCGCCTGGTACGACGGCAGGATCAAGATCGTGGCCGTCGAGCCAACGCAGGCACCGACGCTCACACGCGCGCTCGAGGCGGGCCGGCCGGTCGATGCCGAGGCAGGCGGCGTCGCGGCGGAATCCTTGGCGCCGCGCCGCGTCGGTGAATTGGTATTTCCGGTAATTCAACGACATATCAACGAAACCGTATTGGTATCGGACGATGCCATCTTGGACGCGCAGCGGCAGCTGTGGAAAATGCTGCGAGTCGTCGCGGAACCCGGCGGTGCCGCCGCCCTTGCCGCATTGACCTCTCGCCAATATGTACCTGCGCCGCAGGAACGCGTGGGGGTACTGATCTGCGGTGGCAATACCGCCGCCGTGGATTTTAAGTAGAATCGGACCACCACCCGCGGAGTCCACCATGCCCACCACGTTCGTTCTCAACGGCCAGTCGGCCACTTTGGATGCTGATCCCGCCATGCCCCTGCTCTGGGCGCTGCGCGAAGTCGCGGGCCTGCACGGAACCAAATTCGGCTGCGGCATGGCGATGTGCGGTGCCTGCACCGTTCATCTGGATGGCCAAGCGGTTCGCTCCTGCGTCATGCCACTGTCGGCGGTGGCCGGCCGCGAGGTCACGACCATCGAAGGCTTGAAGAGCAAGCAAGCGAAAGCGGTGCAAGCAGCCTGGGTGGAGTTGCAGGTCCCGCAATGCGGCTACTGTCAATCCGGCCAGGTCATGTCCGCGACGGCCCTGCTTGAAAAGAATAACGCACCGACCGATGTGGACATCGATGGCGCCATGAGCGGCAACATTTGCCGCTGCGCCACGTACCAGCGCATCCGCGCCGCGATTCATTCGGCCGCGCAATCCATCAAGGCGTAAATCATGATCAACAAAACACTTCGCTCGCCGCTGCCGACGCGCCGCGACTTTCTCAAAACCGCCGGCACCGCTTCCGTGGTGGCCCTCACCATTGGGTTTGAATGGGCCGCGACGGGCCGGCGCGCAATCGCTGCGGTGGCGGCGCCCGGTACTCCTTTCGCCCCCAACGCATTCTTGCGCATCGGATCGGACAACAGCGTGACGGTGATCGCCAAGCATTTGGAAATGGGCCAGGGTTCGTACACCGGCATCGCAACGATCGTTGCCGAAGAACTTGATGCCGATTGGTCGAAGGTGACGGTCGAAAGCG
>Ga0209624_10004131_pt1 | contig 10067 bp, 7 predicted proteins | sample JacPinW_OM2H0_O1_FD_188565 | JGI IMG/M metagenome (GOLD analysis project Ga0209624, IMG submission 188565) | Forest soil microbial communities from Algoma, Ontario, Canada - Jack Pine, Ontario site 1_JW_OM2H0_O1 (SPAdes) (version 2) | ecosystem: Environmental > Terrestrial > Soil > Boreal... | reverse complement strand
TCTGCTGGCCTGCTTTAAGTATGGCAATGAGTTTCTCTCGGCCTGGGGACTGCTGGCAGACCGACTGCGAATCGCTGAACCTCCGCAGGTTACGATTCTGCTGCCAATCGGACTGTCGTTCTTCACCTTTCAGGCCATGTCGTACACGATTGACATCTATTGCCGCCAATTCCGACCGACGTCGTTGTTGGACCTGGCGATCTTTCGTCTCGTTCTTCCCCGTGCTCCTGGCCGGGCCGATTTTGCGAGCCGGGCAGTTTCCCCAGTGCTCCCCGCCGCGACGGGCCACGGGTCGTGAGTTCTGCTGGGGACTCTCACTGCTCACCCTGGGTCTGTTCTTGAAGGTCACGCTAGCCGTGGCCGACTCGGTGGCCCGCATAAAACAAAACGGCGGCAAGGTCGTGTTCTTGCGGTTACCAGCAGCCGGCGCCCGACTACAACTCGAAGAAGCGACCTATCCTTCTGCGCTCTATTTCGGGGTGTTGGCAGAAACAACTTCCGCGCCCTGGATCGACTTTCGCGAGCTCTCGCACGAAGACGAACTCGACTGCCCCGATGAGTCACATCTATCCGCGGACTCCGCCCCGGTCTTTACAAGTCGCCTCGTCGAAAGGCTGCGCCGCGGCTCGCTCCTGGGCCAATAGTTGCCAGGACTCAGCTGCGCAAAACTCGGTGGCCGCACGAAATCGGTCGCGCCGCCGACGGCAGAGAGTGCATCGCTCGACGAGAGTCGCCCTGGGGACAACCCTCGGGTCGCAAGTCGGTGCTTGGCGCTGGCACTAGGCTGGGACACAATAGTTGGAAGGCGGTTTTCTTCGCCGCGGAAGGACCGACGCAGGTAATGCGCAAATTTTGAAACCATTGCAGGGTGACCGGCGTCGAACAAGGTAGGGCAGGACCTCCGCGAACCTGACCGCGCGCCTTGGGCCAAACACCCAGGACAATTTTCGCCTCTCGCAGCGTCTATTAGGGCGGAAACTTCCGAACGGAGAGGCGGATTGACCGCCCGATCCGTCCGTAGCCCGAGATCCGGGAGGAAACCTTCAGGGAATCCGAAGGTACCCGGCGTAGAATCATCCGGACTCGAGACCCCAGCACAGAGAGAGTGCATCCGATGGACCAAGTCGCGGCTTCGACTCTGCCGGCCGAGCGGCTCAGCGAGAACGACGTTCAGGCGATCGATGACCTCCGCTCGACTTATTCGCGGTTACGCAGCGAATTGGGACGGGTGATTGTTGGCCAGCACAACGTCATCGAGCGGCTCGCGCTCTGCCTTTTCGCCCGCGGGCATGCACTGCTACTCGGCGTGCCCGGCCTGGCCAAGACGCTCTTGGTCAGCAAGCTGGCCGAAACCATGTCGCTGAAATTCAGCCGCATCCAGTTCACTCCCGACTTGATGCCGATGGACATCACCGGGACCGACATCCTGCAGGACCAAGCGGGCGGGAAGCGGGAGTTTCAGTTCGTGCATGGGCCGGTCTTCGCGAACATCGTGCTGGCCGACGAGATCAACCGCGCCCCACCGAAGACGCAGGCCGCCATGCTCGAAGCCATGCAGGAGCACAAGGTGACGGTGGTCGGCAAGCCGTTTCGACTGGAACCGCCGTTCGTGGTGCTGGCGACTCAGAACCCTGTCGAGCAGGAAGGCACCTATCCGCTGCCCGAAGCGCAGCTCGATCGTTTCATGTTCTTAATCGAGCTCGACTATCCCTCGGAAGCCGAGGAAGTGCAGATCGCCCGCACGACCACCGGCGACGCGCTGCCCGAACTCAATCATCTTCTGAGTGCGGCGGACATTATCCAGCACCAAAATCTGGTGCGCCGCGTACCGGTGCCGGATCACATTTATAAGTATGCGGCTCGGCTCGTTCGCAAAACGCGTCCGAATGGCGCCACCGCGCCGGCTTGGCTCAAGCCCTTGGTTGCCTGGGGCGCGGGACCGCGAGCCGTGCAGTATCTGATCCTCGGAGCCAAGGCGCGTGCCGCGCTCTTGGGGAGTTACATGGTGCGGCTGGAAGATATCCAACAAGTCGCCGCGCCCGTGCTGACGCACCGCGTGATCACGACGTTCACCGCGCAGTCCGAGGGGATCGACGCTCGGCAGATCGTTCGCCGCCTGATCGAAGAGACCAGCACGGAAGAGTGAGGGTTTCGGTGCTTTTCGACCGCCGTGCCCGTAGTTTTCTCGATGCCGCCGCCCTATCCCGGTTGGCCGCGGTGCCGTTGTTCGCCCGTCTCCCGATGCAGGGAACCGTGTCGGGGCGGCATCCCAGTCCGCATCGCGGCTCGAGCGTCGAGTTTGCCGAGTATCGCAAATACGTTCCCGGCGACGATTTGCGGCGATTGGATTGGCGGGCCTACGGCCGCTCCGACCGGTTCTACGTCAAGGAATTCGAGGCCGACACGAACCTCCGCTTGTGCCTCGTACTCGACACCAGCGGTTCGATGGGTTTTGGTCCGGCCAGCGCGACAAAGCTCGACTACGCCCGCCGCGTCGCCGGCGCGCTCGGTTACTTGGCCATTCAGCAGGGAGACGCTGTCGGACTCTCGTGTGTGGCCAATGGCCTCGTGCGGAACATTCCGCCCAAGCGCAACCCGACACACCTTATCGCGCTCTTCGACTTGCTCGAACAGGCCAAGCCCAGCGGTGAAACGCAACTCGCTCCGGTGCTTCATGAACTGGCCGAGACGATCCGCCAACGAGCGCTGATCGTCATTATCTCGGACCTGTTCGTCGAACCAGAGCTGCTCGGCAGCTGCTTCCAGCATCTGCGCTTCCGCCGACACGACGTGGTCGTCTTTCATTTGCTCGAATCTCAAGAGATCGACTTCGAGTTCCGGCGGCCCATGCGGTTTCTCGACATGGAGGGGGGCATGTCGATCTTCGCCGACCCCAACGAGATTGCCGACCGCTATCACCGGGCGCTCAACACCTACCTAACGGAACTGAAACGCGTCGTGCTGGAATCGTCGGTCGATTACCGACGCGTCCTGCTTAACGAGGACTATGAGCGGGTCCTGACTCGCTTTCTGATCGGCCGCGCCCGAGGAAGGGGCGCGCAATGAGTTTCCTGCAGCCCTGGATGTTGTTCGCGCTTCCGCTCGCGCTCCTGCCGGTCATCATTCACCTCATCAACCAGCGGCGGTACCAGACGGTTCGCTGGGGGGCGATGATGTTCCTGCTCACCGCGAACCGCATGGCGCGCGGATTCGCCCGGTTGCGGCAGTGGCTGATCATGGCGGCGCGCATGCTGGCCATCACGGGGCTGATCTTCGCCGTCAGCCGCCCACTCGCCAGTGGCTGGCTCGGCCTGGCGGCCGGCGGCCGGCCCGATACGACGATCATCCTGCTCGACCGCTCCCCGAGCATGCAGCAAAAAGGGAGTGGCGGAGGCGACTCGAAGCTGGCCACCGGCGTCCAACAACTCGCGCAAACTCTGGCAACGCTCAAGTCGGCTCACTGGGTGCTGATCGACAGCACGACCAGAAAACCGGTCGAACTCGATTCGCCCGAGTCGCTGTTGAAGTCGCCCGCGGCCGAAGCGACCAGTGCCGCCTCCGATATTCCGGGCCTGCTCGAAGCGGCCTGTGAATACATCCAAACTAACAAGTCAGGGCGGACGGACATCTGGATTTGCTCCGATCTCCGCCAGAACGACTGGAATCCGAAAAGCGGACGTTGGCAGGCCATTCGCGAGTCATTGCTGGCGCTGCGGCAGGGAATCCGCATCAATCTGTTGGCCTATCCCGAAGCGGCCGACGGCAACGTCTCGGTGCGGGTTTCGGATGTCCGCCGCGTGCAAAATGGACCAGCCGCCGATCTCGTCCTTTCGGTGCGGCTGGCGCGGGAAGGCGAAGATCAGTCGCGAGTTTCGATTCCCCTGCATTTCGAGATCGACGGCGCTCGCTCGGAGGCGACCGTCGAAATGGACAAGTCGCCCTACGAGTTGAAGGATTACCGCATCCCGCTGGAATCCAAGCAGCCGCGCAGCTGGGGCAAAGTGACGATCCCCGCCGATCTCAACCCGGCCGACAATGATTTTTACTTCGCCTTCGAGAAGCCGATTGCTCGACACGCCGTCGTGGTGGTCGAAGACAACCAAGTCGCCAAAGCGCTGCAACTGGCGGCGGCGATACCTCCAGAGCCGGGCATCCAATGTTCGGTGGAAATCGTCGCCCCCGAGCAAGCGCCAAATGTCGAGTGGGAAAAGGTGGCCCTCTTGATGTGGCAAGGTCCGCTCCCCGAAGGAGACGCCGGGCGCCACGTCCAGGACTTCATCAAACGCGGGGGTTCGGCCATCTTTCTGCCTCCGCGCACGCCTAACGACCAGGAGTTTTTGGGGGCCCGGTGGAAAGCGTGGAATCCGGCGGGCAGCAAGGACTCGTTGATCGCAAATTGGCGCAGCGACCAGGATTTGCTCGCCAACACGCAAAGCGGCGCGCGGCTTCCGGTGGGGCAACTCCAAGTCCATCGCTACTGTATGCTGACGGGGGACTTTACGCCGCTGGCGAGCCTGCAAGGCGGAACACCGCTCTTAGCCCGGGCCGCGCAGAATCACAGCGGCGCGTTTTTCTTTGCGACAACCACCTCCCCGGCCGATTCGTCGCTGGCGACAGACGGCGTCGTGCTCTATGTCCTTGTCCAACGCGCGATGGCGGCCGGCGCTTCGGCCCTCGGGACGACCCACCAACTGAACGCCGGAGAAACGCTTCCCCCCTCTCTACCCGATTCGTGGCAACGCTTGGCAGGCCCCGAAGACGCGCGGTCGGGCGCGTACTCCGTTCATCGCGGGGTGTACCTCGCCGGCGATCAGCTACTCGCGCTCAACCGTCCCGCCCAAGAGGACCAAGCGACCGTTCTCGACGACGGACGTGTCGCCGACCTGTTTGATGGGCTGAATTTCATCCGCGTCGATCACCGGGCCGGGCACATCGGCATTCTGATCGCGGAGATTTGGCGGCCGTTTCTCGCCGCCATGATTATCGCGCTGATTGCCGAGGCCGCACTCTGCATGCCTCGCACGGCAGCCAAAGCAGGGAGACCGGCATGAGCGTCTCCCGGGCCCTGACCTTTCTCTGGACACCGGCGTCGCTGACCGCATCGATCCTGGCCGTGCTTTTGGCGGCCGGTTTCTGCTTTGCCGCCGCGCGTCGCAACGCGTTTCGGCCGGCATTCATCGCGCTCGAACTCTTTCGCTTCGCCATCGTTTGCTTGGCCGTTTTGCTCTTCAACCAGCCCGAGTGGATCGAAGAATTCCGCCCCGAAGGAAAGCCCTCCGTCGCCGTCCTATGGGATGGCTCCCCCAGCATGGAAACCCGCGACGTTGTGGTGCCCGGCCGCGCCGGGACCGCGCCGGTCGCGCGGCACGAGGCTATCACGGCGCTCACCACTCCCAGCTCCTGGAGCGATCTGCAGGAACGCATGGACGTCTTCATCGAGCCGTTCGCCTCGGAGAGACCGGGGCGCGGAACGAACCTTTACGATCCGCTGGCCCAGGCTCCCGACAAGTTCCGCAATCTGCGGGCCGTCGTCCTCGCTTCCGACGGCGACTGGAATATCGGCAAGGCCCCGGTGCAGGCGGCCGACAATCTGCGGCAAAAGGGCATTCCCATTTTTGCAGTTCCGGTCGGCAGTCCCACGCGCCTGCCCGACGTCGAAGTGCTCAGCGTCGACGCGCCGACCTTTGGCGTTGTCGGCAAAGCGGTGCGGATTCCGTTCACGATCGACAGTTCGCTCTCCCACGAATATGTGACGACTGTCACGTTGCGGACGTCGAGCGGCGAAGAGCTCTCCAAGGAAGTGCACATTGCTCCGATGGGCCGCACCAGCGACTGGGTTCTCTGGAAGCCGACGGCGATTGGCGATTTCACAGTCACGCTCGACGTGCCGCCACATCCGGAGGAAACGCTGACGGACAACAATCGCAGGGCCGCGCCAATCGCCATCCGAGAAGAAAAGCTCCACGTGCTCGTAGTCGAGTCGTATCCGCGGTGGGAATACCGCTACCTGCGCAATGCTCTGTCCCGCGACCCGGGCGTGGAAGTCGCCTGCCTGCTCTTTCATCCCGGACTGAGCAAGGGGGGAGGGGGCAACAAGGATTACATCAAGGCGTTCCCATCGCGACTCGACGAGCTGTCGAAATTCGACGTCGTGTTTTTGGGAGACGTGGGCGTCGGCGACGGGCAGCTCACGGTTGAGCAATGCCGGCTACTGAAGGGTCTGGTCGAGCGCCAGGCGAGCGGCCTGGTCTTCATGCCCGGCTGGCAGGGACGCGAATTCTCCCTGTTGGACACGGAACTTGGCGACCTGTGTCCAGTGGTGCTCGATCCAGCACAGCCGACCGGATGGGGTTTGCGCACGCCGAGCCACTTCGAGTTGACCGACCTCGGCCGCCGCAGTCTGCTGACGAAGCTGGCCGACACGCAGGACGACAATATCGAAGTCTGGGAGGGATTGCCCGGCTTTCAGTGGTATGCACCGGTGCTGCGAGCCAAGGCTGGCAGCGATGTCCTGTGCGTGCACAAGGACGTTTCCAACGAGTTCGGGCGATTGCCCCTGCTGGCGACACGCACGTTCGGCGCCGGCAAGGTCCTGTTCATGGGAACCGACGGAGCGTGGCGCTGGCGGAAGGGGGTCGAGGACAAATATCACTATCGTTTCTGGGGCCAAGTCGTCCGCTGGATGGCCTATCAGCGGAACATGGCGAAGGGCGAAACGATGCGGTTGTATTACGTCCCAGATCAGCCGCAGATCCGGCAGACGGTCACCTTCGATGCCAATGTCATGGAAAAAGGGGGCGAGCCGTTACACGGCGGACGCGTCAGCGGCCGGATCACGGCCCCGTCGGGCAAGGCCGAAACGATTCGCTTCGCCTCAGTGGGAGAAGAGTGGGGCATGTTCTCCGGCCGCTACACACCGGAAGAAGCCGGTAAGCACCAGGTGCACCTGTCCTGCGTGGAGACGGGGGCCTCGCTCGACGCATCATTCTTCGTTCAGGGCGATGCGGTCGAGCGTCCGGGACGTCCCGCGCGTCCGGAGGTTTTGGAGGAATTGGCCCGCGTGACTCGCGGTCGGGTGGTTCCGGCAGACCAGTTGAAGCAGATCGTGCAATCGCTGGTCGAGTTGCCCGAGACGCCACCGTCGGTCCGCCGCGTCCCGTTGTGGAGCCATCCGTTGACCATCGGCCTCTTGGTGACGTTGCTGGGAGTATTCTGGTCGGTGCGAAAGATTTACGGGTTGATTTAACGCTTGAGAGGCCGATCCCGGACGAGTGTCGGGGCCGCTGAGCGGAAGAAATACTGAAGTCCCTGCGGGGATCGGTTACAGTAATGCAGAGCGATACGAGGCGCCGCGACGATTTTAGGAGAGTCCGATGAGCCTTGTGCGAACGACCGACCGTTTGGAACTGCCCGAGACCCTGCAGAACCAGCTCTACGATTTCCGCAAGCTGGTCTGGACGATCAAGATGATCGAGGCGGTCTGTGGGGCTGCTGCCGGTATTCTGGTCGCCTTTCTGGCGCTGTTCGTGCTTGACCGCTTGGGAGAGACACCCGGCTGGGCGCGGTTGTCCCTCTTCGGTCTGACGGTTGTCAGCTGCGCCTGCGTTCCGCTGGCTCTGCACCGCTGGGTTTGGCGCAATCGGCGGTTGGAACAGCTGGCTCGCTTGCTGACTCGCAAGCATCCGCTTGTCGGGGACCAGCTACTCGGCATTATCGAGCTCGTGCGGAACGACTTCGAGCAAGCGCGCTCCCCTCAATTGTGCGTCGCCGCGATCCGCCAGGTTGCCGAAGATGCGCAAAAACGCGACTTCTGCGATTCGGTGCCCAATCCGCGGCACCGTTTGTGGGTCGCGCTGGCCTTGATTCCGCTCGCGGCCTCGATCGCCCTTCTGACGATCTTTCCCTCCGCCGGAATTAACGCCTGGACCCGGCTACTGGCCCCTTGGCGCGCGACGCCCCGCTACACGTTCGCCGCGGTCGACAAGCTGCCCGATCCCGTTGTGGTGGCGCATGGCGAGCCGATCTCACTGGCCGTGCATCTCGCCCAGCAAACGATCACAAAGCCCGGTGAAGCCTTCGCGCGGGTTGATGAGCGTGCGTCGGTCGCAGCGCCGCTCCGCGAGGGCAGTTACGCCTTCGATCTGCCGCCGCAAATCGCGCCGGCCGCGCTGCAGTTGGCCGTCGGCGACTGGCGTCAGCGAGTCCGTATCGAACCGATGGCGCGTCCCGAATTGACGTCGGTGACCGCCCAGGTTTCGCTGCCAGCGTACCTGGGACTGCCCAAGGCGCAAACGAAGGACGTCCGCAGCGGAACGATCTCGCCGGTCAACGGCAGCCGGATTCAAGTTGCGGCCACTGCGAGCCGTGAATTAGCCAGTTCGCAGGTCAACGGCCAAGCTCAGGACCCCGCGGGCAGCACGTTCACGAGCCCGCCCGTCGAAGTCAAAGGCACCGGTAAGCTCCAGCTGCAGTGGCAGGATCGACTTGGCCTCACGGGGAAGGAGCCGTTCAATTTGGCGATTGCCGGCCATGAGGACGAGGCTCCGTCGCTCGTATGCGAAGGGTTGCCGCGGCAAAAAGTCGTGCTCGACTCGGAAATGCTGAGTTTCAAAGTGCACGCGCGGGATGATTTCGGCGTGAAGCGCGTCGGCATTGAATGGCTCGGGCTGGAAGAGGCGGCCATCACCAAACCCGCAAAGGGCGAACGCGTGCTGGCAGCGGGCGGCAACGACAAAGAGTCTCTCGACGTGGGTGGTACGTTTTCGGCCAAGTCGTTCAGTATTGAACCGCAGCTAATTCGTGCCCGCGTCTTCGTGGAGGATTACCTTCCCAATCGCAAACGGGTCTATGCACCCGCCTCGTTTTTGTACGTGCTGAACCCCGAACAACATGCCATCTGGCTGACTGAGCAACTCAATAAGTGGCACCGGCAGTCGCTCGAGGTCCGCGATCGCGAGATGCAGCTTTATGAGACGAACAAGCAGCTCCGCGCTCTCTCGCCGCAGGAGCTGGATAAGCCCGAGACGCGCCGCCGCATCGAGACGCAATCCGCCGCCGAATGGGCGAACGGCCGGCGATTGGCGAATCTCGTTCGCACGGGCGAGGACCTCGTCCAGCAAGCAACGCGCAATCCGGAGTTCGGAGTCGGCCACCTCGAAAAGTGGGCCGAGATGCTGCAAATCCTGAAGGACATCGCGGCCAATCGCATGCCCTCGGTCGCCGATCTGCTCAAGCAGGCCGCCCAATCGCCGCAGATGGCGAACCAGGCCGGCAACAAATCGGCGATGGTCGGCGAAGTGCGGTCGCTGATTCCGGGCCAGCCTCGTAGCGTCAAGCCGGACGATCAAAAGAAGCAGACGGCGATCCCCCAAGTGGTCGACCAGGAATCGTCGCAGCAACCGGCGGCAAAAAAGGACGGCAAAAGCAAACCGCCGAAGCCGGGCAATCCTACTATTTCCGAACCAAAACGCAGGTGGACAGCGGCCGAATCCAGCTGGTGCCAGTGGACCCGGCCGAAGCGCAAATATTGCTGGCTAGCGCATCGTTTAGCACATTTCAGATAAAGAAATAATTTCAGTTGGAGGGATCTCCCCACCCGACAACAACGATTTGCGCGTGGTAAACTGGCCGCGAATTATACGGACTCTATGAAAGGCGCAGTGTTCATTGCCGCCAGTGCCGCGATCGTCCTGCTGCTGGGATTGGTGCACCTGCGGTATACGTTTAGCGGGCCGCTGCTGCAGCCTCGCGACCCCGAACTCACCGCGAAAATGATGAACATTTCGCCGGTCATCACCCGCGAAGCCACCATGTGGCAGGTGTGGGTGGGCTTCAACGCGACGCACAGTCTCGGCCTGATTCTGTTTGGCGCGGTCTACGGCTACCTCGCGATCTGCCAGCGCGAATTTTTATTTCGCTCCTGGTTTTTCCTCGCGCTGGGCTTCTTAGCGTTGCTGGGTTACGGAATCATCGCCAAGCTGTATTTTTTTTCTTCGCCGTTTCGCGCAATCGTTTTCGCGACGATTCTTTATCTGGCTGGAATCGTCGTCAACCGGCTCTAGCCGGAT
>Ga0209624_10004130_pt1 | contig 10067 bp, 6 predicted proteins | sample JacPinW_OM2H0_O1_FD_188565 | JGI IMG/M metagenome (GOLD analysis project Ga0209624, IMG submission 188565) | Forest soil microbial communities from Algoma, Ontario, Canada - Jack Pine, Ontario site 1_JW_OM2H0_O1 (SPAdes) (version 2) | ecosystem: Environmental > Terrestrial > Soil > Boreal... | reverse complement strand
AGATCCTGAACACCTGGGAGCTTGAACCCGGCGAGATCGGCAGCTCGCAGGAAGTGCATGACATCGCGGTGGCACTCGGGGTCGATCCGGGCTCTTCGGACCTGTCCGAGCTGCGCTACCACAAGGTCTGCATTCTCGCCGACGCCGATTCCGACGGTCAGCATATCGCGACGCTGTTGTGCGCACTGTTCCTGCGGCATTTCCGGCCGCTGGTCAACGGCGGCCATATCTACGTGGCGATGCCGCCGCTGTACCGCATCGATGCCGGCAAGCAGGTGCTGTACGCGCTCGACGACGAAGAGCGCGATGCGACCCTCAAGCGTCTGACCGAAGAGCACTCGCGGGTCAAACCGGTAGTGACGCGCTTCAAGGGACTGGGCGAGATGAATCCGCCGCAGCTGCGCGAGACCACGATCGATCCGCGCACCCGCCGCCTGATACAGCTCACGATCGCGGCCAAGGATCAGACCGACAAGCTGATGGATATGCTGCTGGCGAAGAAGCGCGCCGGCGACCGTCGCGACTGGCTGGAGAGCAAAGGCAATCTGGCCGAGGTGCTGATCTGATGGCGCAACCCTAGATGGCGCAGCCGCCGGTGAATTTCGAAGGCGTCGAGCGCCGCGCGCTCGGCGTCTTTACCGAAAAGGCGTACCTCGACTACTCGATGTACGTGATCCTCGATCGCGCGCTGCCAGCGCTCGGCGACGGGCTCAAGCCGGTGCAGCGGCGCATTACCTACGCGATGAGCGAGCTCGGGCTTTCGGCCGCCAACAAACACAAGAAATCGGCGCGCACGGTCGGCGACGTGATCGGAAAATTCCATCCGCACGGCGACTCCGCCTGCTATGAGGCGATGGTGCACATGGCGCAGGACTTCTCCTATCGCTATCCGATCGTGGACGGCCAGGGCAATTGGGGCTCGCCCGACGATCCAAAATCGTTCGCTGCGATGCGCTATACCGAGGCGCGTCTGACCCGCTACGCCGACCTGCTGCTGGCCGAGCTCGAGCATGGCACGGTCGACTGGGCGCCGAATTTTGATGGCACCATGGAAGAGCCGCTGATGCTGCCGGCACGGCTGCCGAATCTGCTGCTCAACGGTGCCTCCGGCATCGCGGTCGGCATGGCGACCGACATTCCGCCGCACAATCTGCGCGAAATTGCCGCCGCCTGCATTCATCTGCTGGACGATCCCGAGGCCACTACCCGTGCACTGCTCAAGCACGTCAAGGGGCCGGATCTGCCCACCGGCGGCGAGATCATCTCCCCGCGCGCGGATCTGGTGTCGTTCTATGACAGCGGCAGCGGTAGCTACAAGGCGCGCGCGCTGTGGGAAGAGGAAAAGGAAACCGGCCACGTGATCATCACGCAGCTGCCGTTCCAGGTGTCCGGCAGCCGGGTGCTGGAGCAGATTGCGCAGCAGATTCGCGACAAGAAGCTGCCGATGGTCGAGGACGTACGCGACGAGTCCGACCACGAAAACCCTACCCGGCTGGTGATCGAACCGCGCTCCAGTCGCGTGGACGTCGAGCAGCTGATCACCCATCTGTTCGCGACCACGGATCTGGAGCGCAGCTACCGCGTCAATCTGAACGTGATCGGCATCGACGGACGGCCGCGCGTGATGGGGCTCAAGGCGCTGCTGAGCGAATGGCTGGAGTTCCGGCAGCAGACGGTACGGCGGCGGCTGCAGCACCGGCTCGACAAGGTTGCCCGGCGGCTGCATATCCTCGATGGTCTGGCGATCGCCTATTTGAACCTGGATGAGGTGATCCGCATCATCCGGCGCGAGGAGGAACCCAAGCCGGTACTGATCAAGCGCTTCAAGCTGTCGGACGAGCAGGCCGAGGCGATCCTCGAGACCAAGCTGCGCCACCTGGCGAAGCTCGAAGAGATGAAGATCCGCGAGGAGCAGCGCGAACTGGGCGAGGAGCGCGACCAGCTGCAGGAACTGCTCGGCAGCAAGGCCAAGCTCAGGAAGCTGGTGCGCGCCGAGATCAGCGCCGACGCCGAGGAATACGGCGATGAGCGGCGCACACGCATCGTGGAGCGCGCCGCGGCGCAGGCGATCGAGGAGAGCGAATTGCTCGCCAACGAGCCGGTCACCGTAGTGCTGTCGACCGGCGGCTGGGTGCGCTCGGCCAAGGGCCACGACATCGACCCGAAGAGCCTGTCGTACAAGACCGGCGATGCCTTCCAGGCGGCGGCGCGCGGCCGCAGTACCCAACTGGCGGTGTTCATCGACAGCACCGGGCGCGCTTACAGCCTGCCGGCTCACAGCCTGCCGTCGGCGCGCGGGCAGGGCGAGCCATTGTCGGGCAAGCTCGATCCGCCGGATGGAGCGCGTTTCGCCGGCGTATTGCTAGGCGATCCGGAGGATCTGTGGCTGATCGTGACCGACGCCGGATACGGGTTCAGCGTGCGCTTGAAGGAGCTGCATACGCGCAATCGCGCCGGCAAAGCGGTGCTGAAGCTCAGCGCCGGCGCACTGGTGCTGCCGCCGGTGGCAATCCCGCTCGCGACTGACGCGGCTGCTGGCGCGGGCGGCGCCACGCCAGCCGAGGGCGCGCCGTTGCCACCGCCGGCGCCCGATGCGCGCGTGGCGCTGATCAATTCGGAAGGCCGCCTGCTGGTGCTGGCGGCGAGTGCGGTGCCCGAGTTGGCCCGTGGCAAGGGCAACAAGCTATTCAACATTCCGACCCGCAAGGCGCAGTCGCGCGAGGAGACGCTGGCCGCGATGACCGTGCTGTCCGGCACGCAGTCACTGCTGGTGTCGTCGGGTGAGCGCCAGATGACGCTCAAGGCCTCGGACCTGAAGGATTACGCCGGCGAGCGGGCACAGCGTGGCGCGCTGCTGCCGCGCGGCTGGCGCACGGTCGAAGCGATCCAGGCGGTTGACTAGGCGAGTGAGGGACCTGGCGGAGATCTTGCCGCTGGTACCTCGGGCGCACTGCCATCCGGATAGGCGCTCGGCAACACCACGCGAAACGTGGTGCCCTCTCCTGGGGCAGTCTCGAGTTCCAGGCTCGCATCCAGCAGCTCGCACAGCCGCTTGACGATCGACAGCCCGATGCCTTCGCCGGCCGGCAGCGTGAAGGCTTGCGGATCAGACTGCGATTTCATCGTCGCAGCCGGCTGCGCCGTCTCGTTCTGGGCCGTGGCCCGGGCATCGACCTCGTGGGCATCCTCGGTAGCGCGGCGCAGCGCACGCTCCAGCGGCGCGGACGGGGACTGCGGCTGAAAACCGGGACCGGTGTCCTGCACGCACAACTCCCACTGCTTGCCCGCCGGATTGATGCGCTCGTCCCAGGTCAGGCGAATGCCGCCGCGCTCCGTGATTTTCAGGGCGTTCAACACCAGGTTCTGGGCGATGCGCACCACCTTGACGGCATCACCCTCGACCATGAGCGAGCCCGGGCCTTCGGCTTTCAGGAACAGGTTGCGCTGCGAAGCCAGCGGCCGCATGCCGTCGCAGAATTCGCGCAGCACGGCGGCGGCATCAAAGCGCTGCAGTTTCCGCTGTTCCTGCCCGGCCTCCAGCCGCGCCAGGTCCATCAGATCGGTCAACAGGCCGCGCAGCGAGGTCACCGAGCGCTGCAGGATTTGTGAAACGAAGCCGCGGCTCGGGTCGACCTCCGCCTCCCGGCTCAGGATCGCTGACGCGTTGGTGATGACACCGACGGTGCCGCGCAGGTCATGCGCGGCTTCGCGCCAGGTCTCCGCCCGCTGTCGATCCAGCAGCTGCAGCTGCTCCAGCGCCGACTCCAGTTCGCGTACCCGGCTCGCGGCCTCGCTGCGCTGCAGGCGCTCGTAGCGGGCAGCGCTCTCCGCGACCCCCTCGCCGCACAATCGCACCAGCGCGCGCCGTGCAATCGGCATCACATCATCGTGCAGCTGCGGCTGCTCGCGACTGAAGCTCTCGAGTTCGCTCAGCAGCGCGTAGTGCAGGTGGCCCCACTCGCGGATCGTGTCGCCCTGGTTGTATCCTTGCTGCCAGCGATGCAGCCCGTGCTCGGCGGCGCTCTCCTTTTCATCGATGTGAGCCTGCAGCTTATCGGCGCCGTCATCGGCCTGCAGGCGACGGTCAAACGCGTCCAGCACCTGCGGTATGTGATCGTTGAACTGTGCGCGCGAAATACCAGACGGCGTGGACAGTTGCGGGTCGCTCGCCACCGAGTTGAGCCAGCTCTGCAGGATCTGCTCGCGCCGGGATTCCAGATACGCCGCCAGAGCGGTGAGCTGCGCTTTGATCGGATTCGATTCGGTCATGATCTGTCCTGTCCCGTTGGCAAATATACTCCAGCGCAAAGCTGCTGCGGGTAGCGCCGTGGGTTGGAGTGGGACGGGTGTTTTAAGTACGCTGTCGGCATGGCAGGCAGCGGCAGCAAATCGAACCAGCCGGTTCATCCGGCAGCGCTGGAAGGCTTTTCCACTCAGGCGCCGGCCTACAGCCGCGGCCGTCCCGACTATCCCCCGGCGCTATCGGCCTGGCTTACGCAGGGGCTTGGATTGTGTGCCGGTAAGAGCGCTGTCGATCTGGGCGCCGGCACCGGAAAATTCACGCCGCTGCTGGCGCAGACCGGCGCCCATGTGATTGCGATCGAGCCGGTGGAGGCGATGCGCCTGCAGCTGCTGCGCGCGCTTCCGGGCATTGCGGCCGTTGCGGCCACCGCGCAATCTCTGCCGCTGGCCGGCGCCTCGGTGGATGCGGTGGTCTGCGCCCAGGCGTTTCATTGGTTCGCCAATCGGCCGGCGCTGCAGGAGATCGCGCGGGTGCTGCGCCCGGGGGGCAAACTCGGTCTGGTATGGAACGTGCGCGACGAATCGGTCGACTGGGTCGCCGCGATCAGCGCCATCATCGCTCCGTACGGCGGCGACACGCCGCGTTTTCACAGCGGCGAGTGGCGCCGGCTGTTCCCGAATGAGCTGTTCTCGCCGCTGCAGGAGAGTGTGCTGGGTTATCAGCACCGTGGCAGCGCCCAGGCGGTGATTCTCGAGCGCGTGCTGTCGGTGAGCTTTATCGGCGCGCTGCCGGAGCGCGAGCGCGCGCAGGTGGCTGCGAAGCTTGAGGCCCTGATCGCGAGCCACCCGCAGCTGAAGGATCGGCCGGTGATCGCGTTCCCGTATCTGACCCGCGCTTATTGCAGCACGCGTTGCAGTACGCGCTACTCGACGGCGATGCCCTGCGAGCCGGAGCCGGTCGGCAACGGCGAGCCGATTGCGGTCAGCGCGCCGGTGATCTGATTGATCTTGAAAGCCGACACCGTGGCACCGTCGCCATTGGCCACATAGACGAACTGTCCGGAAGGATCGACCTGCACTGCTACGGTGGAGTAGGTCAGGCCGCCGCCGGTCGGGTAGGTACCAATCGCTACGGGGTTCAGTTGTCCGGTGCCGGCGTCAATGCTGAGGGCCGTTACGCTGCCGGGAGCGCTGGTGCCATCGCCGGTATTGGCGACATACAGGAATCGGCCGCTCGGATCGACCGCGACGCTCTCGGGCTTCACGCCCACGGCGAGCGGCGTCGCCAGTTCCGCCAGCGTACCGTCGGCCGCGTAGGAATACGCCGTCGCGGTGTTGGCGGCGAAGTCGGTGACGTAGAAAAATCCGCCGCTCGGATAGACCGCAATGGCGTAGGCGGCGTTGGTCGGGTAGCCGGCCTGGAACGGGAACGGCGAGCCGGTGACGGGGGTCAGCGTGCCGCCGCTGCCAACCGAGAACACTGACAGGGCGCTGTTGTAGGTGTCGGTGGCGAATACGAACTGGTCATTGGGGTCCACCGCCAGACCCAACGGGCTGCCGACGGCGTACGGCGGAGCGGGCGCGGCGACGATCGACGCCAGGATCCCGGCGTTGACGTCATAGGCTTCGATGGCGCTTGGCGGGCCATCGAAACTGCCGACGTAGACATGCGCGCCGGCGGGATCGATGGCGATGGAATACGGCAGATTGGTCGCCGTACCGGTGCTGGCGGAGCTGAACGGCGCCAGAGCGCCCGAGCCGGGATTCACGCTGTAGGTGTCGACGGTGGCGTTGTAGTTATCGGCAACGTAGATATACAGGCCGCTTGGATCCACCGCGATCCCCTCGGGATGGGTGTTGGGCGCCGCGAGCGGGGAGGAACCTGCCACCGCGGTCAGAGCGCCGGTGTTGGGGTCGATCGTGAAGGCCGACAGGCTGCCCCTCAGAGTGGCACCCCCATTGGGATTATCAAAGGTGTTGCTGACGAAGACGAACTTGCCCGTGGTGCGGCAGGTGACGGTGACGTTGGTGATGTCCGCGAATGTGATGGTGCCGGTGCCGTTGCTGACCATGCACCATTGCGCTGGCGCGGACGGCTGCGTCAGGACCGTGACAGCGTAGGCGCTGCCGCTCGGCAGCGTGGCGAACGTATAGCTGCCACTGCTGGCGATCGGCAGGTTGCCGCCGCCGTTAGTCTGCAGCACCAGGCCGGAACCCGTCAGCCCGCTGACCGTGCCGCTGACCGTGTATTGATTGGTGGTGCAGGTGATGGCGACGTTGGTTACGTTGGCAGCCCCGATGGTGCCGGTGTCATTCGCGACCGTGCAGGTCTGCGAAGGATTGGTCGGCTGCGTCATCACCGTCACCGTGTAGGGAGTGCCGCTGGCAAGGGTCGAGAACGTGTAGTTGCCGTTGCTGGCGACCGGAAAATTGTTGCTGCCGTTGGTCTGCACCACCAGGCCGGAACCAATCAGCCCGCTGACGCTGCCACCCACGGTGTAGAAATTCGTGGTGCAGGAAACAATGATGCTGGCGACGTTCACCGTGCCGACGGTGCCGACCCCGTCCTGCACCGTGCAGGTCTGCGTGGGGTTGGTCGGTTGGGTTAGAACCGCAACGGAGTAGGCTCCGCCGCTGGGCTCGCGGTTGGAGAACGTGAAGCCGCCGTTGCCGGTAATCGTCAGATTGTCGCCGCCGTTGTTCAGCAGTACCAGACCGGAACCGGACAGGCCGATCGTGTTGCCACCGATCGCATAGGACTGCTGCGGACCACCGCTGCTGCTGCTGGAGCTGCTACTGCCGCCGATGCCGCCGGTGCCGCCGTTGCCGGTGCCGATGGTGGCGCCGGCGCCGTCAAGGCCGTTGCCGCAACCGAGAAGTATCCAGCTGGCGCACAGCGCCAGGCTCAATGCGCGCGCGGTGGCGACGCTCAGGGGCCGCGGTCGAGTCGAATCCATGCACGTCGCTCCAGTCGTCGCTCCAAGGTCGCCGGTATCTCACCGTCGCCGCAACATTATCGTCAGTAGCCGGCGTTGGCTGCTGTGATTGTTGTCTCAAGTCTCACTAAACCTGTCGCAAAAAACCGACAGTCGTTGCGCTGCGTAAACGCCGCGTTGCGATCATGCGCTGACTTCTTCGGCACGATGGCAGCTCACCAGGCTGTCGCCGACCTGGCGCAACAGCGGGATCTCGAGGCTGCAGCGCTCGATCGCCATGGGGCAGCGCGTGCGGAAGACGCAACCCGAGGGCGCGAACAGCGGCGAGGGTATTTCGCCCTCGAGCGGTGCGCTGCGCCTGGCACGGGCGGCGACCGGGTCCGGAATCGGGGCGGCACGCATCAGCGCGCGCGTATAGGGATGGCGGCTGCTGTTGAACAGCGCATCGCAACTGGCCATCTCCATGATGCGGCCCAGATACAGCACCAGCACCCGGTCGCAGCTGAAGCGTACCGCCGCCAGATCGTGCGATATGAACAGCAGCGACAGCTGCAGCTGACGCTGCAGGTCCTTCAGCAGGTTGCTGATCTGGGATTTGATCGAGACGTCGAGCGCCGACAGCGGCTCGTCGCACACGATCAGTTCCGGCGCGATGATCAGTGCGCGCGCTATGCCGATGCGCTGCGCCTGGCCGCCGGAGAATTCGTGTGGAAATCGATGCAGCTGCTCGGGGCTCAAGCCCACGGCCCGAATCATCGCCAGCACCCGTTGCCGGCGCTGCTCGGACGACAGCGTGGGCTCGAACACGCGCAGCGGCTCGGCCAGGATGTCGGCGATGTTCATGCGCGGATCGAGCGAAGCCACGGGGTCCTGGAAGATCAGCTGCAGATGCCGCCGCATCGCATGCAGCGCTGCGCCCGAGAGCGACAGCAGGTCGGTGCCATGAAACATCGCGCTGCCGGCCGCGGCCGGAACCAGCCGCAGCAGCGCCCGGGCGATGGTCGACTTGCCGCTGCCCGATTCGCCCACCAGGCCGAGCACTTCGCCGCGCGCGAGGTCGAAACTCACGCCGTTCACCGCGCGCAGCAGGGCGTGGCCGCCGCGATAGGAAACCCGGTAGGTGACCGCCAGATCGCGTACCGCGAGCAGAGCGGCAGCGTTCACGCCGCCTCGATGCGCAGTTTGCCGAGCGCGCCGTGGTGATGGCACGCCTTCCAGTGACCGGGCGAGGCCTGCAGCAGCGGCGGCGTCACGGTTTCACAGACGCTCATTCGATAAATGCAGCGCGGCGCGAACGCGCAGCCGGCGGGCAACGCCGCCGGGTTTGGCGGTGCCCCGCCGATGCTCGGCAGGCGCGCGGGGCGCGGCGTATCGATGCGCGGGATCGACTGCTGCAGTGCCTCGGTATAGGGGTGACGCGGATGCGCGAATAACTCATGCACCGGCGCCTGTTCCATGATCCGCCCGGCGTACATCACCGCTACCCGGTCGGCAACTTCCGCGATCACGCCCAGGTCATGCGTCACCAGCACGATCGCGGTGCCGGTACGGGCGCGCAGTTCCTGAAACAGACTCAGAATCTGCGCCTGCACCGTGACATCGAGCGCGGTGCTCGGCTCGTCCGCCAGCAGGATCTCCGGTTCGGCGATCAGCGCCATCGCGATCATGACGCGCTGGCGCATGCCGCCGGAGAGCTCGTGCGGATACTGGCGCATGCGGCGCGCGGCGTCGGGAATGTGCACCGATTTCAATGTCTCGATGGCGCGCTGTTCGGCGGCGCGGGCGCTGCTGCCGCGATGCACCTGCAGCACCTCGGTGATCTGGCGGCCGACCCGAAGGTAGGGATTGAGCGCCGTCATCGGATCCTGGAATACCATGCTGATGCGGTTGCCGCGCACCTCGTTCAACGCGCCGGTGCCCAGCCCGAGCAGTTCCTGACCGCGGTAACGGACGCTGCCGCGCAGCGTCGCGCCCGGCGCCGACAGCCCCAATACCGACAGCAACAACTGCGTCTTGCCGGAACCGGATTCGCCGACGATGCCAAGGAATTCGCCGGCCGCGACGTCGAGGTCGACGTCGCGCACCGCTTCGATCAGGCCGTGATCCGAGCGGTAGCCGACCGACAGGCCGCGGATCTCGAGCGTTGCGCCGGCACTCATGTCAGTGCTGCCTCGGGTCGAGCGCGTCGCGCAACCCGTCGCCCAGATAGTTGAAACAGTAGACGATGGCGGCCAGAAACAGCGCCGGTACGATCAGCAGGTGCGGGTGCGACTGCATCTCCGAGGCACCGTCCGACACCAGCGAGCCGAGCGAGGCGAGCGGCGACTGCACGCCGAGGCCGAGGAAGCTCAGAAACGCCTCGAACAGGATGACCGTGGGGATCGCCAGCGTGGCGTAGATGATCACGATGCCGATCAGGTTCGGCACGATGTGGCGCGCGATCATCGCCGCGCCGCGCACACCGGAAACGCGCGCGGCTTCGATGTATTCACGCTGCTTGAGCGACAGCGTCTCGCCGCGCACGATGCGCGCGATGTCGAGCCAGGACACAGCGCCGATGGCGAGGAAGATCAGCCACAGCTCGCGGCCGAACAGCACCGTGAGCACGATCACGAATGGCACGAACGGCACCGAGTAGAGAATGTCGACCGCGCGCATCATCAGCGCATCAGTGATGCCACCGGCGTAGCCGGCGGTGGCCCCCCAGGCGACGCCTATCAGCACGCTGACCAGGCTGGCCGCCAGCCCCACTGCCAGCGAGATGCGGCAGCCCCACATGACGCGTACCAGCAGGTCGCGGCCCAGGGGATCGGTGCCCAGAACGTGTCCGCCGGCGAGCATCGGGCTGCGTGACAGCAGCTCGTAGTGCGGGGTGAAATAGTCGTAGGG
>Ga0209624_10004129_pt1 | contig 10068 bp, 8 predicted proteins | sample JacPinW_OM2H0_O1_FD_188565 | JGI IMG/M metagenome (GOLD analysis project Ga0209624, IMG submission 188565) | Forest soil microbial communities from Algoma, Ontario, Canada - Jack Pine, Ontario site 1_JW_OM2H0_O1 (SPAdes) (version 2) | ecosystem: Environmental > Terrestrial > Soil > Boreal... | reverse complement strand
GACAGGTCGCCGGCCAGATTCGGTTCGATCGCGTTGTTTTGCACGAACACTTGACCGGCCTGAATGATTCTGGCCGGAAGCTCACGACGGCGCTGCACCTTCGCGAGATCGGCTTCGGTCAGCCGGTTTTCACGTAATGGGCCACAGAGGATGTTCGCCGCGGCTACCGCGTCGGCAACCGCGAGGTTGATCCCTACCCCACCAACCGGTGACATTGCATGCGCAGCATCGCCGATACACAGCACACCTTTGCGCCACCAGGTTTTCAGCCGATCCACCCGCACATCGAGCTGGCTGGTGTCAGCCCACGAGTGCAAGTCCTTGACGTGTTCAGCCAAGTTAGGCTGCACGGAAACCAGCCGCTCTTTGAACGCCTCCAGCGATCCGTCTTGCGGGTTTGCACCCTTGGGCATGACATAGGCAATTTGCCAATAGTCGCCCCGGTAGATCATGGCCATCATCAGACCCTTACGGACCACCCCGACGAGTTCCTGAGGGTCACCCGGTCGCCAGTTCAGCCGGAACCACAAGACGTCTATCGGCGAATTCGCGCTCCCGATCTGCAAACCCGCCGCGGCGCGCACCGCGGATTTGCGTCCGTCGGCGCCGATCACAAGATCGGAACGCACCTCGAGTTCCGGGGTGCGCACCCCAACGACGCGGTCGCCGTCGAACAGCAGATCCGTCACCTCGGCATTGCGGACCAAGGTGAATTCCGGGTAGGCACTGGCTTTTTCGGCGAGGAAGTCCAGGAAGTCCCATTGCGGCATCAGCGCGATGTAAGGCTGTTTGAATCCAAGCCGCGAGAGTGCGCTGAAGTTCCCGAAAGTTCGTAGCGTCCCGTCGGTGTTGAAAGCCAGACGCGTGACTTTGGTGTGCGGGAGACGCAGGAACTCGTCGATCAACCCCAGTTCGTCCATGACCCGGAGCGTGCTGGGATGTACGGTGTCGCCGCGGAAGTCGCGCAGAAAGTCATTGTGCTTTTCCAACACGGTGACGTTGATCCCGGAGCGTGCCAGCAGCAGAGCGTGCACCATGCCCGCGGGGCCCCCGCCGGCGACACAAACCTGGGTTTGCAGAACTTGCGTCATGCCCCGACCCTACGACGCGCCGGTCAACCGGAAGCGGGCACCTTCCGGTGCGCACGCAGCGTCTTGATCTCGCGCTCGAAATCCTCTGCAGACTCGAAAGACCGGTACACCGAGGCGAATCGCAGATAGGCGACCTCATCGAGTTCGCGTAGCGGCCCGAGGATCGCAAGACCGACTTCGTTACTGGGGATTTCCGGTGATCCCCCGGCTCGTACCGCATCTTCGACCTGCTGGGCCAGCAGGTTCAGCGCGTCGTCGTCGACCTGACGGCCCTGACACGCCCGGCGCACGCCGCTGATTACCTTCTCGCGGCTGAATGGTTCGGTCACACCGCTGCGCTTGACGACCGCCAGTACTGCGGTTTCGACAGTGGTGAATCGGCGACCACACTCCGGGCACGAGCGGCGGCGGCGGATGGCCTGCCCCTCGTCCGTCTCGCGGGAGTCGACGACGCGGGAATCGGGATGCCGACAGAACGGACAATGCATGGCCGCTCCTTCGCCGCACTGACTTCGGGGTGTCCCAAGCCACCACGAGCGTACCTGCGTGCACCGCTGAAGACCTAGCACCGCAGGGTGTCGCGCCTGGTAAACGGCTCAGCCCACCGGAGCGATCAGCGTCTGGCCCGCGGTCACCGCCGACGAGTCGAGCTCGTTGAGTTCGCGAATGCGGGCCGCGACCTGACCATTCGGCGCATCAGGTGCCACCCGTGCGGCCAGACGCTGCAACGTCTCCCCCGGCTCGACCCGCACCACGGCGAGCCGGTCGGGCATCTGAACTGCCGCCTTCTCGGGGCCGGCATGCAACATGCCGCCGAAGTGCGCCACGAACCCCAGCCACACCGTGATCCCAGCCGCCACCAGAGCCAGCGCGACGGTTGTCGCCGGGGTGATCGGCCGAGGCCGATGCGACGCCGTCGACATCAAGACTCCGGTGCCCCGGTAACGCGGGGGCGCCGCGACCGGCCTGCACGGCTGAGGACCTCGGTGTCCGCCGCGCCGGGCGGGCGGGCGGACCTGTATCGGCCGAACTCGGATCGGCGCGCTTGGCGAGATCATCTCGATGGGCATCATGTGCGTTCCTCCAGTCGGCTTGTGTTCGATCACTTGTTCGAAGCATAATCGATAGTGTGTTCGAATACCGAACATGTGATCGAACTGTTGCACACGCCGAAGACGATAGAACCGGGCACCGACAGCTTTCGACGACCTCTGGACCAGCGACACGCGACATACCTCGAACACATGTTTGATATCTTGCCGAAATGCGGCTACATTCGGCCGTATGAGCGATAGCGATACCCGGGATGCCGACTCCGACCGCCCTTCGCGATCTACGGAATCAACCCTGACACCGCGCCAACGCACCATCCTCGACGTGATTCGAGCGTCGGTCACCAGTCGCGGGTACCCGCCGAGCATCCGTGAGATCGGCGATGCCGTCGGCCTGACGTCGACGTCCTCGGTGGCTCATCAACTGCGGACACTGGAGAAAAAGGGTTACCTCCGCCGCGACCCGAATCGCCCGCGCGCCGTCGATGTCCGATCATCCGACGACGCCTCGAAGCCGCCGGTGCTCACCGACGTCGCCGGGTCGGACGCACTGCCGGAACCCACGTACGTCCCCGTGTTGGGACGCATCGCGGCCGGTGGGCCGATCCTGGCCGAGGAGGCTGTCGAAGATGTCTTCCCGTTGCCGCGCGAACTCGTCGGCGAGGGTGCGCTGTTCTTGCTCAAGGTGGTCGGTGAATCCATGGTCGACGCCGCGATCTGCGACGGCGACTGGGTGGTGGTCCGTCAGCAGAATGTCGCCGACAACGGCGACATCGTGGCGGCGATGATCGACGGGGAGGCCACCGTCAAGACGTTCAAGCGCACCGGCGGCCAGGTTTGGCTGATGCCACACAACCCCGCCTTCGACCCCATTCCGGGCAACGACGCTGCCGTGCTCGGCAAGGTCGTCACGGTGATCCGCAAGATCTGACGCCGCTGCGGCCCGGTCGGCTAACCGGCCTTGTGGAATCCGTTGGATTGCGCGATTTCCTCGCTGGCGAACCAGATTTCGGCCAGTGTGTCTTCGTATAGAGCACTGTCGGGCATGTAGTACAGACCGAAGCTCGCGTTGGCCTTGACCGGATATCCGTCCGGCACTTGGTACGGGTCGTCCATCGGAAGATGAATTGCCAACTGCCCGGAGGCAGTTCGCGGTATCGGCACGGCCTCGGTGACCTGAGCGTCATCGTCGTCGGCGTCGGCGTCGGACGCAGCGTGCCGGCCGCCTCGGCCATCATCCAGTAACGGAATCCCGGTCGGATCCGTGTCTACGTTGTCGGGATCCTCGTCGATGTCGTCGTGGACATCACGGTCGAAGTCCTCATGGACGTCATGGTCAAAGTCCTCGTGCACGTCATGGTGGCGTTCCTCGTGGACATCGCGGCCGAAATCGGCGAAACCGGAAACCTCATCGAGACTCTCGGTTTCGTCCTCGAGCAGCTCGTCCACCAAGCTCTTGCCCGCAGGTGGCATCCATGCACTGCTTGGCTGACTGGGCAGGCGCACGGTCCGACGTTGCGGGCGGTCCTCGGACAACGTCGACGACGCCAGATCGGCGTCGGCATCCGGCGACCACCGCGAGACAGATTCGGTGGCAGGCTCATAACTGGATTCGTCCGAGTCGCCGGCTTCGGCCTTGCGGTCGCGTCTAACGGCACGGCGTCGACGCCACCCTCGCGCAAATAGCGGCACCAGGCCGATCAGTACAAGCGCCCCGATACCGACCAGCAACCACCACCAATGCGCGGTCAGCCAATTAGCCTTAGCGCCGGGCGACACTGCGCCGGCCGGCGTCTTCTGACCCGGCACTTCCAAACCGGACAGCGCCGATGCCAAGTTCGCCGGTTGAGTCGTGAAGGTGTTCTTCGTCTTGTTCCAGGCGATCTGGCCGCCGGCGAACTTCTGCGTGACGACGTCCTTGATGACTGTCTGGTCGCTCAGCGGCGCGCCCAGCTTGCCGGTCGGTCCGAGAAGCTTGTCCCACGCAGCTTTGATGGCACCGCGAACTACGAATGCGCCGTGGTCGGCTGTAAAGAAGATCGCCGGCTTGTCGACGGCGGAAAACGTGCTGATCTTGCTGGCCGTTTTGAGGCCGCCATCGGCCTCGTTGGCGATCGGGAAACCGAGGTCACCGCCCGGACCACCGAGTGCCTCATATTTGGTCAGAATGTCGGCCTCGATGGCGTTGGCGCCGCTGGCGGGGCTGAAGAAGATCTTGCCGCCGGCGAAGTTTTGGGCCAGCCCGCCGTCGCCCACCGGATACTGATCACCCTGTTTGGCGCCGAGTGGCCCAGATGGCCCGCCGGCCGCCCGCCAAGCCATGTTGATGTCCGCCGTCGGATCGACGGGTACCTGCAGGTCGGTGAGCTTGCCCGCCAGTTCGGGCGGGACGGTGGTGAAGGCCTTGGTCAGCCTGTTCCAGGACACCTTGCCGCCGCTGAACGCCTGAGTGGCGAGTTCGCCGTCGAAGGTTTCGTCGCCAGTCGGCACCCCCAGGGGGCCACCAGAGCTGCCCAGTTTGTCCCATGCCGCGTTGATCGCACCGCGCACCACGAACGCGCCGTGGTCGGCGGTCCAGTAGATCAACGGCTTGTCGCCGGCCGAGAAGGTGCTGACCCGGCTGTCGGGGCCGGCCAGGCCACGGACTTCGTTAGCGGTCGGGAAGCCAAGATCCGAGGCCGCCGGACCACCCAGGGCTTCGTATTTGTCGAGAATGGCGCCCATCATCGACCTGGGTCCGGTGGCCGGAGTAAAGAACATCTTGCCGTGCACGAAGTCCTGAGCGAATCCCTGACCAGCGACGTAACAATCACCTTGCTTGGCGCCCAGATCCGAATTGTCGCCGCCGGCGTCCTTCCAGGCCGCCGTGATCGAATTGTCGGCGTCGCCGATTGGGGATGCCGCCGCGACGGGCGTCAGCAACGCCATGCACGTCAATCCTGCAACCAGCGCCGCCAGACCACGTGCGGCGCGCGCGGCGGCGCCCGATCGTGCTTGCTGCCTTGTCATCCCGCCCTCCCAGCGGTCGCCCAGTACGAAGCCTGGAGCGCCAGTTTCAACCGCCCGGCGGGTCGCCGCAAGTCTGATGTGGGCGACGACGCGTGCGAAGTCATACGAAGACACTACGGAATAGATATCCCCTCGATGCCGAATTATTCACCACAGGGCAGGTGGTGTCGCATTCTGCTCGTTCGGTTTTAGGCTTCGTGCCCCGATTTGAGTCGAACTCGCGACGCTCGATTACCGCCGCACATGCAATCTGACGTCGTGCTAAGCAGCGAATCTTTCGCGTGCGAGGTGGGGAGAGAAGGCTTTTTCGACCGGCGATCAGTTTGCCGCTCCGTGGGGCGGCGGCAGCAATGTTGCGCATCAGATTCGTTTGAATCGCGGCTGCGTTCGTCACGAGTTCGGCTTCTTTTCGACGACCCGAGATCCGAGACGCGAATGCCGTCAAGCAATTACTACCAAGCCGTAGCGACGTGCGGGAAACGGAAACTACTTTGCTCCCGACGCAACACCGAGGCTAGACGCCGAGGCTGCGGCCGATGATTTCCTTCATGATCTCGGTGGTGCCGCCGTAGATCGTCTGCACCCGCGCGTCGAGATATGCACGTGCGACCGGGTATTCGCGCATGTACCCGTAACCGCCGTGGAGCTGCAGGCAGCGGTCGATCAGGTACACCTGCTTCTCGGTGGCATACCACTTGGCCATCGCGGCCTGTTCGACGGTGAGTTTCTCCTCGAGGTGCAGCGCGACGAACTCATCGACCATGACCCGCACCACGGTGGCCTCGGTGGCCAATTCGGCGAGTAAAAATCGGCTGTTCTGAAAACTGCCGATAGGCTTGCCAAAGGCTTTGCGCTCCTTGGTGTATTGAATCGTCTGCTCCAACACCTGCTCCATGGCAGCTGCGGCCATGATCGCGATCGAGATTCGCTCCTGCGGCAGATTCTGCATCAGGTAGATGAAGCCCTTGCCCTCTTCGCCGAGCAGGTTCTCGGCGGGCACTTCGACGTCGGTGAAAGACAATTCGGCGGTGTCCTGAGCATCCAGGCCGATCTTGTCCAAGTGCCGGCCCCGTTCGAATCCCTTCATGCCGCGTTCGACGGCCAACAGCGAAAAGCCTTGTGCACCTTTGTCGGGGTCGGTCTGAGCCACCACGATCACCAGGTCGGCGTTGATTCCGTTGGTGATGAACGTCTTTGAACCATTGAGGATGTAGTGATCACCCTGCTTGACCGCTCGGGTCTTGATGCCCTGCAGGTCGCTGCCGGTACCCGGCTCGGTCATCGCGATCGCGGTGATCATCTCGCCCGTGCAGAACTTGGGCAACCAGCGCTGCTTCTGCTCCTCATTGGCCAGGCTCAGCAGGTAGGGCGCCACGATGTCGTTGTGCAGGCCGAACCCGATGCCGCTGAAGCGGCCATAGGTGGTCTCTTCAGTGATGATTGTGTTGTAGCGGAAGTCGGAGTTTCCACCGCCGCCGTACTCCTCGGGAATCGACATTCCCAGGAAGCCCTGCTTGCCGGCCTCCAGCCACACGCCGCGGTCGACGATCTTCGCCTTCTCCCACTCGTCGTGGTACGGCGCGACGTGGCGTTCCAGGAATGACCGGTAGGACTCGCGGAACAAGTCGTGTTCGGGCTCGAACAGCGTGCGTTGGTATTTGACGGCGCTACCCATGAGATGACCTCCGGCGGGTTGGGAACACTGCCGCCCAAGATATACCAACCGGATGGTTGGTAGGCCCATGGCGTCTCGTCGCGGCCTAGAGTCGTCGAATGGACGAGACGATCCTGGTGCAGGAACTCGGACAGCTTCTCGAGTTCTCCTATACCGACATGCTGTGTTACGCAGGGCCGCACTCCCCGGCGGGCGTTGCCAGTGCATTCAAGGTGATGCAGCGCGCCTTCGCGGCGCTGTCCGGAAACCAACCGCCGCAACGGCGGTCAATCGTCATCCGTACCGCCTTTGAGGGACCCGGGGCCCGCGACGGCTTCGAAGCCGTCACCCGCGCGGTGACCGACGGCCGATTCATCATCGAGCCTGCTTTGGCGCGGCCCGATCGCGGTCGGCTACTGCAAAGCTTCGTCTTCCAGGTCATCATCGGCGGCCGCACGGCAACGCTGATGCTGCGGCCCGGCTTCATCACCGCCGAATTCTTCGAGCTGGCCGGCAAGGCCGAACGCGATCATGCCGAGGAGGCTCAGCTCGACCAACTGAAAGCCCAACTGGCACAGCGAATACTCGAGACACCTGCCGAGGACGTCTACGAATTGGTGTAATCGTCCGAAATTCTGGATAAATAGTCTGGGTAAGTGCCTGCTGAGTATTACTTACTAGCGTTAAGTTGCGCAGAAACCGATCCCCACACGTCGGCGGTAATCCCTTCCACCAGCATCAATAGCCTATTGAAAAAAGTCTAAAAGTTTGTCGAGTATTTCCTTTACCCACCCTAACGGTCAGCGGTAACTTAAACCCACCTGAGATCTCTCAGGTGTCCCAAGGGGAGGCGGGACCGTGGCCAGTCGGCGCAGCGGCGAGGCGTTCAACCTCGCCGGTGGCGACGGGTTGGCGTTCGGAATGACTCCCGTGGCAATCGCGCCGAAAGCCCAAATCAGTTCCGGGGAAAGGAAACCCATGCACACCGCTACCAAGCGCACACTCGTCGCCGCAGCCGCGCTGGCGGCGGCAGGACTCTTCGGGTCGCTGCCGTACCACGGAACCGTTGAGGCGCAGGGCGTTCCGGTCCAGCACCACGACGTCGCGCTGGTGGACGCAAGCGACATCCTAGGCCCGGAAACCACCTTCGACGCAACATTTTTCAATGAGTTGTTGGGGGCCAACGGAGTCGAAGACCAGCTGTATACCTCGGTGCAAACGGCGCTCGGCACCACTGACGCCAATCTGCTACTTGACACCGACGGCGCGATGCCGGTATTCAGCGGCGTTTTCAACGGCGCCGAGAGCAGGCTCTCCGAGGCACTGTTCATCGACGGCCTGGCCTCGGAAGACCAGCTGAATCAGCTATTAGGTGTAACCGAGTCCGCTTCGCAGACAGCGATTCTGGCCGACCTGGTTGACAACCCTGGGCCGTCGATCCCCGCGGACTCCGGCGTCACGCTGGCCGGACTCGAAGGCGCCGTGGGTACATCGGCCTTTGACACGGATCTGACGTCGATCGCCAACGCGGACTACGCCTTCGCGATGGGTGATTTCCAGGGTTACCTGACCGACCTGACCACCAACCTGGGCAGCCTCGACTTGGGAAGCACCGACATCCTGACGGGTCTGCTCGGCGACCTGACCGGCGGCACCGCCGGCGACGGCCTGTCCCTCCTCACCGGTGACCTGGGCACGTTGCTCGCCGACCTGGGCAGCGCCCTCTTCTAAACCGCACCAAACAGAAAGCGCCGGAGCTGGGAGCTCCGGCGCTTTCTGTTATCACCGGCAGCACACAGACCCGTAGGTGCGGTGAGGCTCCGCAGGCTTGATTAATTTTGTTCGGCAATCAACAATTCAAGATCGATTTATTTCTCAGTCTCAAAGAAATCTTTGAACAGCACTTCTACGCGCGAAAAAGATTTTAAAAAATTTCGGCCGTTTCCACACTCGCGGAAACTCTCAGCGATAGCTTAATTACACCTGAAAATGTTCAGGTGTCCCAGGGGAGGCGGGGCCATGGCAGGTCGGCGAAGCAGCGCGGGTTCATCCGAGGCTGCGGTGGCGCATTTGGAATGACTCCGGTGGCAATCACGCCGCCAGCCCACATCGATTAATGGGGAAGGAAACTATGCGCTCCGCAACCAAACGAATACTCATCGCGGGAGCCGGCCTCACGGCGGCAGCACTCTTCGGGTCGCTGCCCTACCACGGGTCGTCGCAGGCCCAGGGCTTGCCCACCCAGCACCACGACGTCGCACTGGTCGACGCAACCGACGCGACGCTCCTGGCCACCGACTTCAATACCGTGTCAAGCGACGCCACTTCGCTTCTTGGCGCAGCGCTGTAACGGTGTGACAAGCGAAGCGCCGGGGCGGGGAGGCTCCGGCGCTTTGTACTATCTAGCGCCGTTTCAGGTCGCCGAGAATTGGCGCAGGCTAGCGGCCAGCGCGATTGGGACCCGCGCTTTGATCCGCGTGCCGTCGTTGCTGTGTTCGGTCTGCTGAACCCGGCCATCGGCGTGCATCCGGGCGACCAGATCACCGCGGTCGTAAGGAATCACGACGTCCACGGCGGTGTCGGTGGGTGCGGCCAGCTCGGCCATCCGCCGGCGTAGCGCGTCGATCCCGTCGCCGGTGCGGGCCGAAACGAACAAAGCCCCGGGCAGCGCACGCCGCAGCTTGGCCAGCGCCAAATCGCCTGCGGCATCGGTCTTGTTGACGACGATCAACTCCGGCGCCGGGCCGCTGTCGTGGTCGGCGAATACCTCGGAGATCACCTGGCGCACCGCGCTGATCTGGGCCAGCGGATTGACGTCGGAGCCGTCCACGATGTGCACCAGCAGATCGGCGTCGACCACCTCTTCCAGCGTCGAGCGGAACGCCTCCACCAACTGGGTCGGCAGGTGTCGCACGAAACCGACCGTGTCGCTGACCACGAACGCCCGCCCGTCGTCGAATTGTCCACGGCGAGTGGTGGGTTCCAGGGTCGCGAACAACGCATCCTGCACCAGCACCCCGGCCCCGGTCAGCGCGTTGAGCACGCTGGATTTGCCGGCGTTGGTGTAGCCGACGATCGCGATCGATGGCATGTCGCTGTGCAGTCGGCGGCTGCGCTGGGTGTCGCGGATCGTTTTCATGTCCCGGATGTCGCGGCGCAGCTTGGACATGCGTTCACGGATGCGGCGGCGGTCGGTCTCGATCTTGGTCTCACCGGGCCCACGCAGACCTACCCCGCCGCCGCTGCCACCGGCACGACCACC
>Ga0209624_10004126_pt1 | contig 10072 bp, 8 predicted proteins | sample JacPinW_OM2H0_O1_FD_188565 | JGI IMG/M metagenome (GOLD analysis project Ga0209624, IMG submission 188565) | Forest soil microbial communities from Algoma, Ontario, Canada - Jack Pine, Ontario site 1_JW_OM2H0_O1 (SPAdes) (version 2) | ecosystem: Environmental > Terrestrial > Soil > Boreal... | reverse complement strand
ATGAATTAACGACACCCTGGCCGCTCTGGCCGGCATTTTTACTTCCCTGCCCTTGTGTCCCAAAACTTGCACCCCGGCCTGCTAGAATTTCATCTACACGACCTGGATGATTCCCAAGAGTATGCGTCCGCTCCTGCCCTACCTCAAGCGCTACCGCTGGGGCTTTGTGGCGGGCTTTTTCTGCATTCTTCTTAACAATGGTGCCTGGGTGCTGCTGCCGCAGGTGATCCGCCATGCGGTGGATGATCTCAACACCGGCGTCACTTCCGCGAAGCTGCTGCACTTTGCATGGCAAATGCTGGAGGTCGCCGCCGTCCGCGGCCTTTTCCTGTTTCTTACACGCTGGATTGTGATTGGCATTTCGCGCGACATTGAGTTCGATCTGCGCAACGATCTTTTCGCCCATCTCGAAACGCTTTCCTACTCTTATTACCAGCGTATGCGCACCGGCGACATTATGGCCCGGATGACGAATGACTTAAACGCGGTCCGCATGTTGTTGGGTCCGGCGATCATGTACTCGGCGAATACGCTGGTATTCACCGCGGCGGCCTTGTCGTTCATGTGGCGCATCAGCCCCAAGCTCACGTTCTATGCGTTCCTGCCGCTGCCCTTAGTCAGCGTGGTAGTTCAGTACTTCGGGCGTCGAATCCATGAGCGCTTCGAGAGAATTCAGGCAATGTTCTCCGACATTTCGGCGCGTGCTCAGGAAAACTTCTCCGGAGCGCGTGTTGTCCGCGCGTACGTGCAGGAAGAAGCAGAAATCGCATTGTTCGAAAATGCCAACCAAGAGTACGTTTCGCGCAGCCTGAAACTGGTCCGCCTCATGGGTATGCTTTGGCCCACTCTGGAGCTGATGCTCGGACTGGCAGTCGTGCTCGTGTTGTGGATCGGCGGAGGCGAGGTGTTGGCGGGTCGCATGGAGATCGGCGGCTTCGCTGCCTTCAACATTTATATGCTGCAGTTGACCTTTCCCGTGATCGCGCTGGGTTGGGTGGTCAACATCTTTCAGCGTGGGACGGCGTCCGTGGTTCGCCTGAATGAAATTCTCCACGAACAACCCGAAATCAAGGATGGGACTGAAGCCACAGACCGGCAGGTGGAAGGCGAAATCGAATTTCGCGGTCTGAATTTTTCATATGACGGCAAAACCGTGCTGCGCGACCTGGACTTGAAAATCCCGGCGGGAACCAGCATGGCAATCGTGGGCCCTACAGGCTCAGGGAAGACGACACTGGTCAATTTGATTCCGCGGATTTACGACGCGGCTCCGGGAATGGTTCTGGTGGATGGCCGGCCTATCCGAGACTTCTCACTAGCGTCACTGCGCAAAAATATTGGGTTTGTGCCTCAGGAAACATTTCTATTCAGCGACCGCATCCGGGAAAACATTGCCCTGGGAGTGGAGTCAGCTACGGACCAGCAGATTCACGAAGCGGCTGAAGCTGCCAACATTGCTCAGGATATCGAGAGCTTTCCCGAGCAGTATCAAACAATGGTCGGCGAGCGCGGCATCACGCTCTCTGGGGGACAGAAGCAGCGCACCGCGATTGCCCGCGCCTTGATTCGCAACCCGCGCATTCTCATTCTCGACGACGCTCTCTCCAGCGTCGACACCCACACCGAAGACAAAATCCTGAATCACCTGCGCGAAGTAATGAAAGGCCGCACCACCATCTTCATCTCCCACCGCGTTTCCACGGTGCGCAACGCCGATCGCATTGCCGTCCTGCACGACGGACGCGTCGTGGAATCGGGCACGCATGACGAACTGCTCGCCTTGAACGGCTACTACAGCGACCTGTATAACAAGCAGTTGCTGGAAGAAGAGCTGGCCGAGGTTTAGACTTAGGCCGCTCCACAGCGGCATCGAACAAATCCTGCATGGGGAAATAATCAATGAAGGGATTCCGCGCACTTGCTTTGCCTTTGTGTGCATTGGCCTGTGCTTCTTATTCTCTGGCGCCATTCGCGGCCGCCCAGTCGGCTCCGTCTACACCGCCTGCGCCGCGGGCCATCACGGTCGACGATGCCTTTGAAATCCGTGGAGTCGGCGATCCCCAGATCGCAGAGGACGGCAAGTGGGTCGCGTATACCGTCTCGACTTCGTCGTTGAAGGAAGACAAGGCGGAGACGCGCATCTGGATGGCGCCGACGGGAGGCGGCGATGCCATTGTTATGACCGCAGAGAAAGTCTCCTCCTCGCATCCACGGTGGAGTCCGGACGGAAAGTTTCTGGCATTTCTCTCCAAGCGCAACGAAGGTAAAAACCAGGTATGGCTGCTCAACCGCATGGGCGGCGAGGCGCAGCAACTGACGGAGGCAATCCAAGATGTCGATGACTTTGCCTGGTCCCCTGATAGCAAGCGGCTGGTCCTCATCCTGCAAGATCCCTCGCCGGAAGAGTTGGACGAAGCCAAAGCCAAAGAAAAAGACAAGCCCGGGAACAACGATAAGGATAAAGGCAAGGACGCAACTGCGAAGAAGCCGAAAACTCCGCCTCCATTCGTGATCGACCGCTATCGCTTCAAGACCGACACCGTGGGATATCTCGACCGGCGTCGTACGCATTTATATGTGTTCGATGTCGCCACGAAGGCGGTCGTGCAGATTACATCCGGCGACTTTGACGACGACGAGCCGGCGTGGTCTCCTGACGGGAAGCTGCTGGCATTTCGCAGCAACCGCTCGACTCCGGACCCCGACCGCACCTACGACACAAACATCTGGGTGGTTGCTGCCGACAACACCGACAAGGGCGCGCACCTGACGCAAGTGACGACGAACCCGGGCGCGGACGCCTCACCGGCATGGTCGCCGGATGGCAAGTGGATTACCTACGTCACGCAGCTTGATCCGAAGCTGCTTATCTATGCCACCCATCACATTGCTGTTTCTCCGGCTGCCGGAGGCGAAGCCAAGGTGCTCACGCTAGCCTTCGATCGCATGTCGCGGTCGCCGCATTTCTCGCCTGACGGCCACTTCATATACTTCATAGCCGATGATGACGGAACACAGAACCTTTTCCGCATCCCGGCAACCGGCGGAGAAGTGACGCGAGCCATCTCCGGGCATGTGGTGGTCGCGAGCTACACTCTTGCAAAATCGGGAGACCTTGCGGCGCAGATCATGAACATGGACCGGCCAGCGGAAATCTTCACCACGAACACCTCCGGCGGCGCATTGACGCGGGTTACACACGTGAACGATGCGTTCATGGCAAAGATCAAGGTCGTCATCCCGGAGTACGTCAAGTTCAAGAGCAAGGACGGCACCATGGTTGCGGGCTATCTCTACAAGCCGCTGGATTACGTGGCGGGGAAAAAGTATCCGACGCTTCTGATCCCGCACGGCGGGCCGGTGGGCGCTTATTACGGCGAGTTCTACCATTTCTGGCAGCTCTTAGCGGCCAACGGATATGTGGTGTTGGAGCCGAATCCACGGGGCTCGTCGGGCTACGGAGAGGATTTCTGCAAAGCCATCTTCGCCGATTGGGGGAACAAGGATTATCAGGACGACATGGCCATGGTGGATTACGCGATCGCGCGGGGATTGGCGGAGCCCGACAAGATGGGCGTGGGAGGATGGTCCTACGGTGGCATCTCGACCGACTTCATTGTTGCGCAGACCACGCGCTTCAAGGCGGCGATTTCCGGCGCGAGCTCGGCTTTCTTCGCAGCGCTGTACGGTCATGACCAGTACATTCTCGACTACGATGTGGAACTTGGGCATCCGTGGGAGAACCGCTCGGTGTGGGACAAAATCTCTCCGTTTTACAGGGTCGCAAACATTACCACGCCCACGCTGTTCATGGGTGGAGAGATCGACTGGAATGTGCCGATCGTAGGCACCGAGCAGATGTACGAGGCGATGAAGAGTCTGGGGCGCGAAACCGAATTGGTGGTGTATCCCGGTGAGTATCACAGCTTCAAAACGCCTTCGCATATCAAAGACCGGCTCGAACGCAATCTCAGTTGGTACGCGCACTACGTGAAAGCCGACGGCAGCCCGGCGCGGCCGGCAGCGAAAGCGAACTAGGGGCGGGGCCACAGGCTTCCTGCTGTCGTTTGAGATGCTGCTTTTGAATCACTTTGCCATGCAACGAGTCGACGCGCCTGAGATTCTCGATTCTGACGCCTGCTCTCCCGCCGATGTAGAGGCTACACTGCGGGATCTCGGGCGGGTCAACCGCTGGTTCGGTGGCGTGGCCACTACGCAGAAAATGGTGGAACGTGCGGCTCAAGTTTTCGGGACGAAACACTTCTCGCTGTTGGAAGTGGCCGCTGGATCAGGGGAAGTTCCAGAGGTGGTTCGGCAAAAGCTGACGCGACGCGGGATCACCTTGGATGTGACCTTGCTGGACCGCGCGCAGTCTCATCTTCCCGGCAAGATTCATGCCGCAGCGAATCGCGCCAAGGGGAATCACGGCGTTGTGGCCGATGCCCTCGCCCTGCCTTTCGACGATAGCGCCTTCGATCTAGTGAGTTGCAACCTTTTTGCTCATCATCTCAACGAGCAGCAGCTGACCCAATTTATGCGCGAAGGTTTGCGGGTGAGCCGGTGTGCTCTGCTGATCAACGATCTCATTCGGCACCCCATGCACTTGGCTCTGGCTTACGCAGGGTTTCCCCTCATGCGCAGCCGTGTGGCCTGGCTGGATGGGCTGACTTCGGTACGCCGGTCGTATGTTCCGGACGAAATCCGGAGCATGCTGGCGTCTGCGTGTTCGGCCAACACGGGCGCGCGGGTGGAGATCTCGCGCAATTATCTTTACCGCATGGGAGTGATTGTGTGGAAGAAGGCGCCGATGGCGGTCATGCAAAAGTAGCGCCGCCGTCCCGGCGGCTGTCCCTAGGGGTCTTGCCTTCGGCGCGTGCGGGCGAAGACGCCCGCCGGCCCGCCGGCAGGATGCCGGCGCTACTATCTAACCACCAGCACTTCGCGGATATTATCCCGGGCGAGAAAGAATTTGATAGAAGCGAAATCGTGAAAGAGGTTCTCGATATGGCGGTTGTTGAACACGCGCTGCAGCTGGAAACCGTCCGAAATCGCGGTATGGACGGCGCCGGTGGGACCGCGGCGGGCTTCCCGGCGCAGGACGATTTTCTGCATCTCAAGCGTATCGGTGCCAACGATGTGAAAGCGGTGACAAGGCGAGTCCGGCCCGGCGTCGCGGGTGTGAAAGAACGCCAACAGCATGCCCCCAGGTTTCAGGACTGACCACAGGCGCCCCACCACCGGCTTCACCAAACTCTCATCAAGGTAGTCGGGCAGATTCCAGCATAGGACGACGTCGAAGCGGGCGGCGGGGTAGACCAGGTTATCCGCGAGAAACTTGCGGCTGTCGAGAACGATACTGCCCTGCTCGTCTTTGGTAAGAAGTTCGGGATCTGTCGACGCGGTGAGCAGATCTTCGCTGTAGATTTTGTGGCCGGATTCTGTAAAGTGGCGGATGTTGGCCGGCGACGTCGATCCCAGGTCGAGAATGCAAAGGTCTTCGGCGGACTCCCAGAGGCGAGACAATTCCCCCAGGCCGCTGGAACGGCGGGTTAACTTCTGCGAGCCCTGCGCCGGAATGGTCTCCGGTCCGGATGAACCGCGAAAAAGTTTCATGAAATTCTGCGAAACTGACGACATCCTGACTTCGTCACTCCTGTCCTCCACAGATCTGTAAAACAGCGGAGCGGCAACAACTTACTTCTCGGTCTTGTGAATATCAACTTTGCCCTTTAGATAGGCGCCCTCTTCAATCGAAATGCGCTGGGTGGTGATATCTCCAGTCACGATTGCGGACTTACGCAATTCGACGCGGTCGCTGGCCTGAATGTTGCCTTCGAGCTTACCTTGCACCACCACGCCCTTGGCCTCGACGCTGGCCTTGACTTGGCCGTTAGGTCCGACCGTGAGGCTGTTGCCCTTGAGGGCTATGCTGCCCTCGACCTGGCCATCCAGATATAAATCTTCGCTGCCGGAAAGTTCGCCCTTGATAAAGACCGACTTGCCGATTTGTGCCAATCCGCTGGCGGGTGCGCTCATAGGAGCTCTCCTGGTGAAACGGGAATCCGTGACGCTCGCTCCCAGATCAGAATCCTAGAGGCTACGACGGAAGACCGCTCACTGCAACGACTATACGCAAGGCAAGGAGTGCGCGGCAAGCATGTCCGTTCCCAATGTGTCTACTCGGTTGACTGTAGAGAACACGCGAAGCTTAATTGTTACACTGGAAGTGTGTTGGACAGGATGAAATGGGCGGGGCGGATCGGTATCGCCACCGCGGTTTTGTTCGGAGTCGTGCACCCCGGGATTGGTGCGGCCTCGACTTCGGATTCAGCTTCTCCGATCGAACTGGTCCGGGCCGCGGTTGCGAATGAAGTCGCGGCCGCCAACGACGATTCGAACAAGCACATGTTCCGCTCGCACAAGCAGACTCCGCAGGGTTCGCAGACCCGGCTCTATGTGGAGACGCAGAGCGCGATGGCCGGCATGACGATTGCCTATAACGACCAACCGCTGACGCCAGAACAAGTGCAGGGCGAGGAAAACCACCTGGCGGGCCTGGCGAGCGATCCCGAGCAGCTTAGCCATAAACATTCACAAGAACAACAGACAGCCGAGCGCACGCTGCGCATCGTGAAGGCCTTGCCCGACGCTTTTATTTACGGCTATGACGGTGAGGAGCGTGGCGCGGAGGACCTGGGCAAAGAGGGAAATCAGCTGGTGCGTTTGAAATTCCGGCCCAATCCGGCTTACCATCCGCCTTCTCGCGTGGAAGAGGTACTCGACGGCATGCAGGGATTTGTGTTGATCGATCCCGCCGCGCGGAGGATCGCCAGAATCGACGGAACACTGTTCAAGGAAGTCGGCTTCGGATGGGGAATCCTGGGGCATCTCGACAAAGGTGGACACTTTCTGGTCGAGCAGCGCGACGTCGGGGATGGCTCATGGGACACTTCGCGGATGTCGCTGAACTTTACCGGCAAGATCCTTTTCTTCAAGGGCATTTCGATCAAGTCGGAGGAGGTATTCAGTAACTTCCGGCGCGTGCCCGCCGACACCACGTTTGCCCAAGGCGTGGAGATGCTTAAGGCGGAAGAGGCGAAGCTGGCGGAGAATCGTAAGCCGGCAGCAGCGGCGACGGAGCCGAAGTCGCACTAGAGGACGATGTCGGTCGACGAGTGTAACGGGGATGTTACGCCAGCGTGCCCGTCGCAACGCTGCCTTGCAATTCTCCAGTGAGTCGTGATCTGCTTACAGACAATGGCTCCGACGAAAGAAGCGCGAACATTCGATTTTCAAGAGCTAGCAGTCTGGAGCACCAAACTACCGGAGGTTACATTTGCGATACTTCCCCCGGGTAACAACCGCTCAAACCCCCTAGCAACCCAAGAGACTCTCTACGCTTCCGTGTTTGCTCCTGGGGCGATTTGCGCATTAGATCGCGAGCGTGGGAAGCTAATTTGGCGCCGCGAACTGCCGAAATACAGCAGCGCTTCTGTTCTGCTCCACCAGCAACGCTTGCTCGCTCATACACCTACTACACTTTTCGCTCTGAATCCTGAATCCGGGGAGACCCTTTGGTTGTTCCGCCCATACGGAGATGAAAGAGAATCAATTTATTCCTCGCCATCTGGGTCCGAGAAGTGTTGCGTCTATATCGGAGACCGGAGGGGCTACCTACACTGCCTCGATGCCGACAGCGGAAAGACTATTTGGAAAAACCTGACGAATCGGGCGGGCGGTGACGTTAACTCGACTCCTGTCTTGGTGCACGATTTAGTGATAGTGTCGACCAACGCAAGAAGGGTTTTAGCATACGAGGCCGTCTCGGGAAAACTTGCCTGGGAGCAGGAATTGGACGGTGCCTCGACCTTTGGGCCTGTCCTCCGCAACCGGTCCCTTCTTGTAATATCCGATTCACTGTATGCACTTAATCCAAAAAGCGGGAAGATTCAGCGACGCCTTTCCTGGAGCGATCGTAAGGTTCAGCAGGCTGTCAGCACTCCGCGAAGCATCATTGTCATCCTCCGTCCCAATATCCCGCGCACCGAGATTTCGGCTACGAACGCAGGGGCGATGAGTGGCAGCAGGGAATTGGCGTCCAAGACAACGATGTGCGTCATAGCGCAGTCAGGAGCGGAGAGAAAAAGACAGATCGCCGTCTTCTGCCCCGAATTCCGCTACGAAAAAACCACACGCCTTGTTTATCTGTCGCACCTCGGAGGAGTTGACATTCTTCATCCGGCGACAGGAGAGCTGGTGTGCCAACTTACAACTATCGGCGACACCGGAAACGGAATTGGACTTGTGGCCGTAAAGGACGGAAATATTTATGTTCTTACGGGCGACGGAACCGTTCACGCCCTCCGGCATCCGGCTCAGTTCCGGGCTGTCTCTCACTAGCTGTTGTAATCAGGGCCCCACACAACCACCGTTCCCGAGATGCCTTCCAGCGTCACGCTCGGGCGCGAAGCGTCTCCTTCCTTACTGTCAGTTTTTCGATGAGATCTTCCTTAACGCGATAACCGGTCCCGGGCTGGTCGCCGATCGCAATCATTCCTTGCGGCGAAACCTGCACTTCCGGATCGACGATGTCTTCCTTCCAGTATCGCTTAGAGGCAGAGACGTCTCCGGGCAGGCTGAAATTCTCCAGCGTCGACAGCGCGATGTTGTGGGCCCGGCCGATGCCGGATTCGAGCATGCCCCCGCACCAGACCGGAATTCTCTGGGCGTGGCAGATATCGTGAATCTTCTTGGCTTCGCTAAAGCCGCCCACGCGTCCAACTTTGATATTGATGATGCGGCATGCGCCGGTCTCGACCGCAACCGCCGCCGCGCGGGCGCTAACGATCGACTCGTCGAGGCAAATCGCGGTGCGCAGTTCTTTTTGCAGGCGGGCGTGGTAGAAAATGTCGTCGTCCCAGAGCGGCTGCTCGATCATCAGCAGGTTGAACTGATCGAAAGTCCGCAGGTGCTCGACTTGATCGAGAGTGTAGGCAGAGTTGGTGTCGCAGCTTAGCGTGATATCAGCCCAGCGGGAGCGGATCTTTTCCAGCACATTTACATCCCAGCCCGGCTTGACCTTCACCTTGATGCGGCGGTAGCCAGCGGCCAGTTCGATTTGAATCTTGTCGAGTAGCTGTTCGACGGAATCCTGAATGCCGATGGAGACTCCGCAAGAGATTTCAGTCCGCGTGCCGCCCAGGAGTTTCCACAGAGGCTGGCCTTTCTGCTTGGCCTCGGCATCCCACAATGCGTTTTCGAGAGCCGCTTTAGCCATTCGATGCCCACGCACTCTCGAGAAAAGGGCCGCCGAGTCGCGTGCCGAGTCGAGCGTGCGGCCGAGCACGGTCGGGGCAAGGTATTGAGTGATCGTAGGCCACGTGCTGTCAGTCCACTCGCTGCTGTAATAAGGATCTTCCCCGGCCACACATTCGCCCCAGCCGTTGACCCCATCGCAATGCGTGGTGACCAGCAAGATGCGACGGCTGTAAGTCCGCCCGAAGCTCGTCTCGAAAAAGTGGACAAGCGGCATATGAATCTCGCGCAGCGTGATGGCTTCAATCTTCATAATTTATGAGAACAAAAAACAATTCACCACAGAGGCACGGAGTCACAGAGGAAACCTATGCAGAAGAAAACGAAAAAAGACTTGGCTTCTTCGTGTCTCCGTGTCTCTGTGGTGAAGTCTTAGTCTTTCGACGCATACGACCACTTCTCATCCCAGTTGCCAAGCAGATACTTGCCGTTGCCTTCGGCGTCGCGCTCGTAACCTAGCACAGCCAACCCGTCATCGAACGCCCGAAGAAACTGTTCGCGGTTGCGTTCCTGCATCTGCTGCGCCTTGCCGCGCGTTTCCGCTGCGGCCTTCCACTCGTAAATCTGTGCCGGGACTTCGATCGTTGTCTGTTGGTTGACTAAAGGAATCCTGCCAGTTGCCAGCAGAGTCTCTACACGCCTGGACTTCAACCACCACTCGGCAATCAGCCGGTCGCTGGGCAGGCCGCCCTGCAAGGGCGATGACGTGATCCCATACTGGTTGATGTTGTAGCGGCGGGAGATCGCTCCCAGCTTT
>Ga0209624_10004125_pt1 | contig 10074 bp, 8 predicted proteins | sample JacPinW_OM2H0_O1_FD_188565 | JGI IMG/M metagenome (GOLD analysis project Ga0209624, IMG submission 188565) | Forest soil microbial communities from Algoma, Ontario, Canada - Jack Pine, Ontario site 1_JW_OM2H0_O1 (SPAdes) (version 2) | ecosystem: Environmental > Terrestrial > Soil > Boreal... | reverse complement strand
CTTGACACGCCCGACGGTGTCGTCGGACTTGATCGTGAGCATCTCCTGCAGCGTGTAGGCGGCGCCAAATGCCTCCAGCGCCCACACCTCCATCTCGCCGAAGCGTTGACCGCCGAACTGCGCCTTGCCCCCCAATGGCTGCTGGGTGACCAGCGAGTATGGACCGGTGGAGCGGGCGTGGATCTTGTCGTCAACGAGGTGCAGGAGCTTGAGGATGTACATGTACCCCACGGTCACCTGCTCCTCGAACGGCTCGCCAGTGCGGCCGTTGAACAGCGTCATCTTCCCGGACGCCTGCTCTCCCACACGCCTGGACTTGTCGACATCCATGCGGATGCGACCTTCGTGTGCGTCCTGCCACTTGACGAGCGCGTTGTCCACGTCGGCCACAGTGGCTCCGTCGAACACCGGCGTGGATATGTACACGCGACGCTTGCCGGCATTGGCGTCGGCTTCCTTGTATGCCTCGGTGCCGTCGTCGTACCAGCCCTGGGCAGCAGCCCAGCCGAGGTGGGTCTCGAGGATCTGCCCGACGTTCATGCGCGAGGGCACACCCAGCGGGTTTAGGATCACGTCGACGGGGGTGCCGTCCTCGAGGAACGGCATGTCCTGCTGGTCGACGATCTTCGAGATGACACCCTTGTTGCCGTGACGGCCCGCGAGCTTGTCGCCCTCAGAGATCTTGCGCTTCTTGGCGACGAACACGCGCACGAGGTCGTTGACCCCTGGCGGCAAGTCGTCGCCGGCGTCACGGCTGAAGGTCTTGACGTCGATCACCACGCCACCCTCGCCGTGAGGAACCTTTAGCGAGGTGTCGCGGACCTCACGCGCCTTCTCCTTGAAGATCGCGCGGATCAGCTTCTCCTCGGCGGTCAGCTCTGTCTCGCCCTTGGGCGTGACCTTGCCGACGAGCAGGTCGCCGGAGATGACCTCCGCGCCGACGCGCACGATGCCGCGGTCGTCGAGGTTGCGCAGTGACTCCTCTGAGCGGTTGGGGATGTCGCGCGTGATCTCCTCCTCGCCGAGCTTGGTCGTACGGGCGTCGACCTCGTACTCCTCGATGTGTATGGAGGTGAGCTCGTCGTCCTGCACGAGGCGCTTGGACAGGATGATGGCGTCCTCGAAGTTGTAGCCCTCCCAGGACATGAACGCGACCATCAGGTTCTTGCCGAGAGCCATTTCGCCCTTGTCGGTGGAAGACCCGTCAGCGAGAACATCACCACTCTCGATGACCTGGCCGGTGAACACGAGCGGCTTCTGATGAATCAAGGTGCCCTGGTTGGAGCGCATGTACTTCTGCAACTCGTACTCGTCCTTGGCGCCGTCCTTCGTCTGGATGACGATCTGATTGGCATCGATGTAGTCGACCGTGCCAGCGTTCCTTGCAAGCAGCACATCGCCTGTGTCCAGCGCGGCACGACGCTCCATGCCGGTGCCGACCAGCGGCGCGTCGGACTTCAACAGCGGCACCGCCTGGCGCTGCATGTTCGAGCCCATCAGCGCGCGGTTAGCGTCGTCGTGCTCGAGGAACGGGATCATCGCGGTCGCCACCGACCAGATCTGCTCGGGCGAGACGTCGACCAGATCGACGTCTTTCGGCCCAACGGTGACGTACTGGCCGGCCTGCGTGCGGCAGAGGATTTCGCTGCCCTTGAGCTTGCCTGTCTTCTCGTCCACCGGCGTGTTCGCCTGGGCGATCAGCAGCTCCTCTTCCTGGGTCGCGTCGAGGTGTCGAACCTCCTCTGTGACCACGCCGTCGGCGACGACGCGGTAGGGCGTTGTCACGAACCCGTACTCGGAGACCTCAGCAAACGAGGCCAGCGAGCCCATCAGGCCGATGTTGGGACCCTCAGGAGTCTCAATCGGGCACATGCGTCCGTAATGGGTCGGGTGCACATCGCGCACCTCGATCGGCGCGCGCTCACGGGTCAACCCTCCCGCGCCCAGCGCTGACAGGCGCCGGCGGTGGGTAAGCCCGGAGAGCGAGTTGGTCTGGTCCATGAACTGCGAGAGCTGCGATGAGCCAAAGAACTCCTTCAGCGCAGCCACCACCGGCCGGATATTGATGATCGTCTGCGGCGTGATCGTGTCAGCGTCCTCGGTCGTGAGGCGCTCGCGCACGACGCGCTCCATGCGGTACAGACCGATCCGGAAGGCCTCCTGGATGAGCTCGCCGACGGTGCGCAGACGGCGATTACCGAAGTGCTCGTACTCGTCGAGGTGCTCGGCGACAGGCTCGCGCGGCATGCTCGTCGCCTCAGCCGCATAGTCCTTGATCTCGACCTCGCCGTCCTCGGGCAGACCGAGGCGCTTGGGCAGCGACACGAGCTCGCGCACGAGCGCGAGGATGTCGTCGTGGGTGAGCGTGCGGGTGTCAATGTCAACGTCTAGACCCAGCCGCGAGTTGAGCTTGTAGCGACCGACGCGCGTGAGGTCGTAACGCTTGGGGTCGAAGAACAACTGGTTGAGCAACGCCTTGGCGTTGTCGACGCTCGGCGGCTCGCCGGGACGCTGCTTCTTGAACAGCTCGATCAACGCGCCCTCTTCGGTGCGGGTGATTTCAGTGTCCGCCTCGATCGTGTTGCGGATGTAGAGCGAGTTGTCGAACAGGCGCAGGATCTCCTCATCGGCCGCATAGCCCATCGCGCGCAGAAGCACCGTGACGGGCAGCTTGCGCTTGCGGTCGATGCGTACGAAGACCTTGCCCTTCTTGTCGATCTCGAGCTCCAGCCAGGATCCACGAGCGGGCATCAGGTTGGCGATGAAAACCTGCTTCTCGCGATCCTTGGGCTCCATCAGGTACGCACCGGGGGAACGCACCAACTGGGTGACGACCACACGCTCGGTGCCGTTGATGACGAACGTGCCGCGCTCGGTCATCCACGGGAAGTCGCCCATGAACACTGACTGCTCGCGGATCTCTCCCGTCTCGCGGTTGATGAACGCGACGGTGACCGTCAGCGGACGGGCGTAGGTGAGGTCCTTCTCGCGACACTGGGCGAGCGAGGCGACGGGCTCGTCGAAGGTGAACTCACCGAACTGGACTGCGAGGTTCCCCGTGTAGTCCTCAATCGGGGAGATGTCGTCGATTGTCTCGCGCAGACCGCCGGTGGCGGGGTCTGTCAGCCAAGCGAACGAACGGCGCTGGATGTCGATCAGGTTTGGGACGTCAACTGTCTTATTCAGGCGCGCAAAGGTCCTGCGCGTCCGGAGAGCGTCTACAGCAGCCAAGAAATGACTCCTTCGGAGGGCGATACACGGGCAGAGGAGGGCGCCGAAGCGCGACTAAGAAAGATAGCACAGGCTATCCGTACCCAGAAGGGCCACCAGCGCTCACGGACCCCGCCTTTCGAGAATTCGCGTATGTGGCGCGACCTCGGCACTTCGGGCGGCTGCGACTATCGGCTAGCGGAGGGGACTTTACCGGAAAACGCGCGTTTGTGAGCAAAACCTAAAGGGCTACGTTTAGGCAGCGAGCGTGCGGTTGAATCGACGCAGCGCGAGCGGCATGGCGACAGCGAGGATCAACACACACCACAGCGCCATCGCAAGCTCCGGGTGGGCAAGTTGCCACGAGCCGCTGCTGCTGGTTCCCTGCGTGAGCCCACGCACGCTGGCAACAAGCGCAGAGATGGGGTCCCATTGGGCGATCGCGCGCGGCACGGCGTCCATGCCGGCGATTGGCACAAACGTGCCGGCCATAAAACTGAGGGGAAAGATCACGATGAAGCCAATGCCTTGCATGGCGTCGGGCGAACGGACGAGCATCCCAAACAGCACACCCGCCCAGGTGAAGGCGAACATGGCCAGCACCATCAGCCCAATCAGCTCGATCAGATGCGGCGCGGTGAGGTGCGGGCTCCAGCCAAGCGCCAGACCGAAGCCGACGACGATGGTCATCCCCAGCAGCGCCTCGCAGAACTGGCCCATGACCTGCCCGGTGATGATTGACAAGCGGCTGATTGGCATCGAGCGGAAGCGATCGATCACGCCCTCGGTCATGTCGTTGGCGGTGGCCACGCCGGCGCCGATGATGCCGAAGGCGAGCGACTGGCCGATGATGCCTGGGAACAGGTAGTCCTTGTAGCTGATCCCGGTGACGTGGATGGCGGAGCCAAACACGTATAGGAACAGCAGGATGAAGACGATCGGCTGGATCGTCACGTCGAGCAGTCGCTCGGGCACGCGCGGAATCGCGCGCAGGCTGCGCACGGTCAACAGCATCGTGTCGCGCACATAGCGCCCGAGGAAAAAGCTGGGCCGCCCGGAGCGGTGGACTGGCATGGCTGGAGTGCTCGTATTCATGCGACAACCTCCTCTGCTGGCAGCTCGGCGTCAACGCTCGAGGGCTGCTCATTGGCGGGGTGACCGGTGAGCGCCAAGAAGGCGTCATCGAGCGTGGGGCGGCGCAGCGCGAGCTCATCGACGGCGATGCCGCTGTCGCGTACCACGGCTGACACCCGCACCAGGTCAGCCGCCTCATCGGGCGCGGGAATGGAAACGGTGCGCTGCTCGCGAGCGACGCTCGCCTGGAACTGCTCACCGAGCAAGTCAACGAGTCGATCGAGCGCAACGGTGTCGGCGGCAACCACGTCGATCCGCTGCTCGCCAACCTTCCTCTTCAGCTGTGCGGGCGTGCCGGCTGCGATCTCACGGCCGTGGTCGATCAGCACCACGCGGTCGGCCAGCGCGTCGGCCTCGTCTAGGTACTGGGTGGTGAGCAGCAGCGTCACGCCGTCAGCGACCAACTGGCGCACGGTCGCCCACACGACCTGGCGGCTGCGCGGGTCAAGGCCTGTGGTGGGCTCATCAAGCACCAACAGCTGCGGCTTGTCAATCAGACCTGCGGCCAGGTCGACGCGGCGGCGCTGACCACCGGAGAGGTTCTTGACAAGCCGCTCGCGGAACTCGGCGATATCGAAACGCTCGACCAACTCGTCGACGATTGCGCGTGCGCCGGCGCGGCGATGCCCGCGTAGGCGCGCCATCAGCTGCAGGTTCTCAACAGCTGTGAGGTTCTTGTCGAGCGCAGCGAACTGGCCGGTGAGCGAGATCACGCTACGCACCCGGTCGGCTTCGCTGACGACGTCGTGCCCGGCTACGCGCGCGCTGCCCGCGTCGGGACGCAGCAGCGTGGCGAGCATCCTGACCATGGTTGTCTTGCCGGCGCCGTTAGGGCCGAGTAGGGAAACGACGGTGCCGGTTGGCACGAGCAGGTCGAGACTGTCGACGGCGGTGAAATCGCCGAAGTGCTTGGTTAGGGCGTGAGCTTCGATTGCGGGGGCTGAATCAGTCATGTGCAAGAACTTACACTAACTGAAAAAATTCTGCAACTGTAGTTATCTTGTTAGCATTGATACATGACCGATCTCGACCTTGAAAGCACCGCTCCAGCGCCGGCGCCAGACGAACTACAAATGCTGCAGGGCAGCGACCGCATCATGCGCATGCTGGTGGCGGAGATGGGCACGGAGATGGCTGGCGCCTACGCACGAACGCGCGAGCTGGAGGAGCGCTGGGCGCGTGAGCTGCATCCCGAGGAGGGACTGCGCGAGCGCAAGAAGCGACTGACGCGCCAGCAGATCTCAGACGTTGCGACGACGCTGTTCCTGGTGCGTGGCTTCGAGCACGTGACGGTTGCGCACATCGCTGAGATCGTGGGCGTCTCGGAGAAGACGGTTTACAACTACTTCCCCACCAAGGAGTCGCTCGTGTTCGACGAGGCCGACGAGGGCCAGGCGCGACTGGCGCGGGCGTTGCGTGAGCGCGAGCCGAGCGAGTCGCCCACCCGCGCGATGCTACGTGCGCTCGAGCAGGATGCAAAACGCCTGGAGGATCTGCCGGACGAGTCGCACTTGCTGCTGCCGTTGTTCCTGGAGATGATCGAGACGACGCCCGCGCTACGCGCGGCGTGGCTTGAGCTTCAAGATCGTCTGGTGGAGGTGGCGACGGTCGAGCTGGCACGCCACGCGGAGCTCGACCCGCGCGAGCCCGAGCCGGCGATCGCGGCCCGTGCGATCGTTGGTCTTACCGATGTGGTCATGCGCTCGCACGTGCGCCACATCGAAGATGGTCTTCGCGGCCACGCGTTGAGCGAGGCGGTGACGGCCGACCTAGAGCGCTCGGCACGCCTGCTCGACACGGGCCTGTGGTCATTCAGCCTGCTCACGCAGGGCACACGCACGCGCTCGCAACTACGTGAGGCAGCGCTCGCCTCCGAGGAGGCGCGCAAGCAGGTGATGGATGCTCTCAAGCAGGCACGCACAGCGTGGAACGAGCTGCGCACGGGAGCCCACCAGCAGACACGCCAGCAGCGCGAGGAAGCCAAGCGAGCCGCGAAGGCACAAGCGGTGGCAATCCGCGAAGAGGCCAAGCGCGCCGCCAAGGCCCAAGCCACGGCGATACGCGAAGAGGCCAAGCGCACGGCCAAGGCCCAGGCGGTGCAGCTCGGAGAAGAAGTAAAGCGCGCAGCCTTCGATCAGTTCTCAAGCTCGCGCACCGAGCACGAGCGAAGCGCCTATGAGCGGTTCCGTCGCGAGATGGGCGAGCGCCACACGGCAATCCGCGAGCGCCAGCAACGCCTGGCCGACCAGCGCCTACAAGCCGAGCGGGGCGCTACAGATGAGCGCTGAGTGCACCGGCACAAAGCCCGGCATGGGGGACGGCCAAACTTGCCGCCTTACCCATCTCCCCTTCCCCCTACAAAGCGAAGCGTTGGTGCGAAGCTAGCCCCGCCAAGCGAAGCTGGTCCCACTGTCGGTCGCCCACGAAGTCGGCGGCCTACAGAGGGACCAGCGAAGCGCTTATTTAAGCTCGACTGAAGCCCCTGCCTCCTCGAGTTCCTGCTTGAGCTTGTCGGCCTCCTCGCGCTCGACGCCCTCCTTGACGGGCTTGGGGGCCTCGTCGACGAGTGCCTTGGCCTCTTTGAGACCGAGGCCGGTGGCGGCGCGAACAACCTTGATGACCTGAATCTTCTTGTCACCAGAGCCGGCCAGGATGACGTCAACGGTGGTGCTGGCTTCTTCCTCGGCACCTGCGTCGCCGCCGCCTGCGGCAGGCGCTGCGGCGGGGGCAGCCATAGCGGCTGCGGACACGCCGAACTCCTCCTCGAGCGCCTTGATGCGCTCTGCGAGCTCAAGCACGGAAATGCCCTTGAGCTCCTCGATCCAATCCTGTGTGCTGCTTGCCATGTGTCAGTCCTCCTTGGTCGTCTCGGCGTCCTCGGGCTGGCTCTCAGCCGAGACGTCCGCTTGGTTGTCGTCTGCTTGTGCCGGCTCGTCCTGCCTGTCCTCCGTAACGGAGGGCTGTTGCTCCGGCTCAGTTTTGTCCTCGGGTGGCGCCTCTGCGGCGGTGTCCTCCGCGCGTGCCACCTCGTCGGGAAGCTCCTCGTCCGCGTCGGGCTCAGCGGCAGCAGCTGCGGGCGCCTCGCCAGCAGGAATCTCGCCTGACTCCTTCTTGGCGTGCACCTGGCCGAGCGCGACAGCAAGGCCGCCGAGCAGACCGCCGAGGGAGCGGACGAGGCCACCGATGGGCGAGGCGACCACGCCGACGAGCTGTCCGTAGAGGACTTCGCGGGAGGGCAGTTTGGAGAGCGTGCGGATCTGCTCGACGTCGAGCGTGGCGCCGTCCATGAGCCCGCCCTTGAAAGGCAGTAGCTGGGTGCTGCGGGCGTAGTCGGCTACGACCTTGGCGGCGGTGGCGACGTCACCACGGACGAATGTCAGGGCGGTGGGGCCGGCGAGGAAGTCCTTGAGAGCCTCGGCGCCGACCTGGTCGGCAGCCCGCTCGGTGAGCGAGTTCTTGACGACCTTGAAGGTGGCGTCTGACTGACGCAGAGTGGCACGCAGCTCGGCTACCTGGGCGACGGTGATGCCGCGGTAGTCGACGGCGAAGACGGCCTGGGACTCGTCGATGTGGGTGGCGATCTCAGCGATCGCCGCTGCCTTTTGGTCTCGGTTCATGGGGCTCCTGTCCCGGTCTTCTGCTGCGCTTGAGCGCGGGCTGCCGGGGGTCTGCGGTGGCCTGTGGGAGTGACGCTAGGCGGCGATGGTAGCCGCGGGCGCCTCCTCGGTGATTTCACGTGTCTTGCTCGTGTCCACCTTGATGCCGGGGCCCATAGTGGAGGCGAGTGTGATGGAGCGCAGGTAGCGCCCTTTTGCAGCTGATGGCTTGGCACGGGTGAGCTCTTCGACGACGGCTGCGTAGTTCTCCAGCAGCTTGCGTTCGTCGAAGCTGACCTTGCCGATGATGAGGTGAACGATGGCGTTGCGGTCGGTGCGGTACTCGACCTTGCCGGACTTGGACTCTTCGACGGCCTTGCCAACGTCCATGGTGACGGTGCCCACTTTGGGGTTTGGCATCTTGCCTGACGGCCCGAGGATGCGTCCCAGCTGACCGACGACGCCCATTAGGTCAGGGGTGGCGATGGCGACGTCGAAGTCGTCGAAGCCCTCCTGAATGCGTTTGGCGAGATCCTGGGCGCCGACCACGTCAGCACCAGCGTCTTCGGCCTCTTTGGCCTTGTCGCCCTGGGCGAAAACGGCGACCTTGACGTCCTTTCCGAGCCCGTTGGGCAGCGCGATGGTTCCCCGCAACTGCTCGTCGGCGTGGCGGACGTTGAGACCCGTGCGGACGTGAACCTCGATCGACTCGTCGAACTTGGCGCTGCCGAGGCTGCGCACGAGCGCGATTGCTTCAGCGGGCAGGTATTCGCGCTCGCGGTCGACCTTGGTGAGAATCTCGGAGTAGCGCTTGCCGTGAGAGCTCATGATGCGACCTCGACTCCCATCGACCTTGCTGTGCCGGCGATGATCTTGGCGGCCTGATCGACGTCATGGGCATTGAGATCGTCGAGCTTGCGTTGAGCGATCTCGCGCAGCTGGTCTTGGGTGATGGTGCCGACCTTCACGCGGTTGGGCTCGCCTGAACCCTTGTTGATTTTGATCGCCTGGCGGATGAGCACAGCAGCGGGAGGGGTCTTGGTAACGAACGTGAACGAGCGGTCCTCATACACGGTGATCACCACGGGGATGACCGTCCCCGTTTCGCTCTGGGTCTGGGCGTTGAACGCCTTGCAGAACTCCATGATGTTGATCCCGTGCTGACCCAGCGCAGGACCAACCGGCGGCGCAGGACTGGCCTGCCCAGCATTCGCCTGCAGCTTGATAGTCGTCAAAACCTTCTTAGCCATTTTCGTCTTCTTCGTTCTAGTTGGTTCTAAAGCTTATTGGGAACTGCGCGTCTGAGCCGGTCGAGGATCAAGTCAGGCAAGGACGCAGTGAGCGAAATGTGCTCCGCACATGAGCGATCGAGGACGCCGCCTGGCGCAGGTCATCGGCCGGGTCAGAGCTTCTTAACTTGATCGAACTGCACCTCAACAGGGGTCTCCCTGCCGAAGATAGATACCAGCACCTTGAGCCGGGCTGCGTCCTCGTTGATCTCGGAGATCTCACCGGAGAAGTCTGAGAGCGGACCGGAGACGACCTTGACGGACTCGCCGATGGAGAACTGGGCGCGGGTGCGGGTGGCGGTGGCGACCTCCTTGTGGAGCAGGCGATCGACCTCGACCTGGGTAAGCGGCACTGGCTCTTGGGAGGCGCCGACGAAGCCGGTGACGCCGGGGGTTCCCTTGACCACGCCCCAGGAATCCTCGTTGAGCTCCATGTTGACGAGCACGTAGCCGGGCATGGTGCGCTTCTCGACGGGGTTCTTCTGGTTGTCCTTCATCTCCATGACGGTTTCCGTGGGCACGACGACGCTACGCACGGCGCGCTGCTGCCCGAGCGATATGACGCGGTGCTCGAGGTTGTGTTTGACCTTGTTCTCGTGGCCAGAGTATGTATTGACGACGTACCAGCGAAACATTCAGAAACTCCTGGAGAGCGGGTCAGAGGACGAATTCGACGAATTCCTTGGCCACATAGTCGGCGCCGCCAAGGTAGAGACCAGCGATAGCGACGAAGCCGAGTACGACGGCTGTGGCCTGGAAGACTTGACGACGATCGGGCCATTGGACGCGTTGTAGCTCGGCCCAGCTGGCACGCAGGAAGCCGATGGCGCGGTTGCCACCGCGTA
>Ga0209624_10004124_pt1 | contig 10079 bp, 8 predicted proteins | sample JacPinW_OM2H0_O1_FD_188565 | JGI IMG/M metagenome (GOLD analysis project Ga0209624, IMG submission 188565) | Forest soil microbial communities from Algoma, Ontario, Canada - Jack Pine, Ontario site 1_JW_OM2H0_O1 (SPAdes) (version 2) | ecosystem: Environmental > Terrestrial > Soil > Boreal... | reverse complement strand
CAGGAGGAAGTACTCGAGTCCGACTCCTATCCTGACATTGTGTACCAGGCTGGTCGCATGACTGCCAGCAAGATCGGGGAGGGACAGTATTGGGGGACTCTGAACGGAGAGTTGACGCTGCATGGCGTTCAGCGCAGTCAGCCCGTGCCGGTGCGCATCTCCGTAAATGGGGATTTACTGCGGGCAACCGGCGAGCTCTCCGTCCGCCAGAGCGATTATGAAATTCGGCCGGTTTCTGCCGCCGCAGGAACGGTGAAGCTCAAGGACGAGCTTAAGCTGTCATTTGCTATTTCCGCCCGCCAGCAAGTTTGAGCTGCGGGCCAGCATGGGGCAGTTCGAAAATGGATTGCAAGGAAACTCATCATGACTTCGCGGGAGGATGCCGCATGTGTCTAGCCATACCGGGAAGGATCGTAGAGATCTATTCCGACAATCCCGATTCCGCGCTCGTGGACGTCGTCGGAGTGCGCCGCAAAATTGATCTTGGCCTCCTGCCGGACGACAAGCCTGCGCCGGGCGACTGGGTGCTGGTTCACGTAGGCTTTGCCATGAGCAAAATCAGCGAGCAGGATGCGGCCGACCAGATCCATACTCTCCGCATGCTGGGAGAGATGGAGGGAGCGATCGAGGAAGTCAAAGGATACGGACTGGAGGACCTGAATTGACGCCCGCCCGCGTCCAGCCCGCGAGGGAGCGATGCCGATGAGATTCGTTGATGAATTCCGCGAGCCCGAACTGATTTCAAAGACGGTAGAGGAGATTCGCCGCCTTGCCGGTACCGAGCGTCATTACCGCATGATGGAGGTCTGCGGCGGACATACACATGCCATCTATCGCTTCGGCCTGAAAGATATACTTCCCGGAAACATCGAGTTAATTCACGGCCCCGGCTGCCCGGTCTGCGTTCTTCCCATGGGAAGAATCGACGATGGTCTCGCCATTGCACAGTCCGATGTGATCTTCGCCGCCTTCGGCGACATGATGCGCGTCCCCGGCACACAAGGCAGCCCGCTCGAACATAAGGCGCGCGGGATGGACGTTCGCATCGTCTACTCCCCGGCGGACGCGCTGAAATTGGCGCGGCTCAATCCCGACAAGCACGTTATGTTTTTTGCCATCGGTTTTGAAACCACCGCACCGTCAACCGCGCTGACCATGATGCGCGCCCGGGCCGAGAAGATCCGCAATTTCTCCGTGTTTTGCAATCACGTGACCATCATCCCAGCCATCCGGGCAATTCTGGATTCGCCGGACATGCGGCTGGATGCGTTCATCGGCCCCGGCCATGTCTCCACGGTCATCGGTTGCCGCCCCTATGAATGGATCGCGCAGAACGAGCACAAACCCATCGTAGTGTCAGGCTTCGAGCCGCTGGACATGCTTCAGTCCATCGTTATGTTGCTGCGCCAGCTGAAGGCAGGCCAGGCCAAGGTCGAGAATCAATACAAACGCGTAGTGCCGTGGGAAGGCAACCGCGCTGCACTCCGCGCTATGGCCGAGGTGTTCCAGTTACGCCCCTATTTCGAATGGCGCGGTCTGGGATTCATCTCGCAGTCGGCCCTGCGCATCAATGACAAGTACTCCGAATTTGACGCAGAACAACGCTTCGAGGTCCCGGGAATAAGGGTGACCGATCCCAAAGCCGCGCAGTGCGGTGAAGTGCTGAAAGGCGTGTTGAAGCCGCATCAGTGTAAACTCTTTGGTCGCGAGTGCACGCCCGAGCATCCGGTCGGCGCACTCATGGTATCAACGGAAGGATCATGCGCCGCGTATTACAACTACGAACACCGCAAGGCAGCAATGGTAGGTCTGAGCTCGATCGCGTAAGCCCTTCAGCCCCCATGCTTCCTGAGTCCGCACCCACGCGGTTCCGCGACCCGCAGATTGAGATGGCCCACGGGGCGGGCGGCAAGGCCAGCCGCAAGCTCGTCGAAGGGCTTTTCGCTCCCCTGCTTTTTGGCCCTGCCCCCGGCCCGCTCGGCGACGCCGCGCTGGTCGACATCAACGGCACCCCGGTCGCAATCACCACCGATAGTTTTGTCGTGAAGCCGCTGAGTTTTCCCGGTGGCTCCATTGGCGAACTTGCAGTCAACGGCACGGTAAACGACTTGGCGGTCGCGGGAGCGAAAGCAGAAGCTCTGGTAGTCACCTACGTGCTCGAAGCCGGACTGCCCACGCCGGTTCTCGAAGCTGAAGTTCGAGCCATGGCGAAAGCCGCGCGGGACGCGGGTGTGCGCATCGCTGCCGGTGATACTAAGGTAGTCGAACACGGTAAAGCGGACCACCTGTACATCACCACCACCGGCATCGGCCCCGTGCTTGCCGGAGTGAGCCTCGATCCGCGCTCGGTGCGGCTTGGCGATAAAATCCTGCTTTCCGGACCGCTTGGCGATCATGGCATCACCATCCTGCTGGCGCGCGGCGAGTTGGATCTGGAGGCCGATCTTCGGTCGGACACGCGTTCCGTTCTCCCTCTGGTCGAAGCTCTGGTGCACGCGGCCGCACCCGGCATTCGCTGGATGCGCGATCCCACACGGGGCGGCGCTGCGACATCTCTGAATGAATTAGCGCGCGATTGCGGGCTCGGCATGGTTCTTTTCGAAGACCAGATCCCGGTGCGCAACACCGTTCGCGGCGCGTGCGAATTGCTCGGCCTGGACCCGCTGCATATTGCCAACGAGGGTCAATTTCTTGCGGTCGTTGCGCCAGAGTACGCCGACGCCGCTTGGAATGCGTTGCGCCTTGCGCCGGGCGGAAACAAAGCACGGGTGATTGGAGAAGTTCGCGAACAGCCCGCGGGCACCGTGCTGGTGACGACGCTTTACGGTGGCAGCCGGATCGTCGATATGCTCGTGGGCGATCCATTACCGCGAATTTGTTAACGTCTCTTGCTATGGCGACAGTTTACAGATTGGCCAGCCAGATTGAAGAGCGTCTGCTCGAGCGGAACCAACTTTTCGAGCGTTTCTTCGCGCGCGAGGCGCCTCGCCTGGCCGAGGCGAGCCGCGAGATGGCGGAACGGTTTCTGCGCGGTGGGCGCCTGCTCGCCTTCGGTCGCGGGCCGTACGCAACCGATGCGCAGCATGTGTCTGTGGAGTTTGTGCATCCCGTAATTGTGGGCAAACGGGCGCTGCCCGCGCTCGATCTCTCAGTTCTGTTTCGACCGTGGCTCGAAGCTATTCTTTGCCCCGAAGACATTGTCATGGGCTTCGGTCCGCCCGAAGGCGATCCTGAAGTTTGGGCCACGCTGCAAGAAGCCCATCGTCGGGGCGCGATGACTTTCGCGCTGCCCGGTGTCGAAGGTTCCTACGCAGTGGAATCGGCTCGGCAAGATCCATTCATGCATCAGGAAATGATCGAGATCCTCTACCATACACTCTGGGAGACGGTGCACGTTTTTTTCGAGCGTCGCGAACTCGGCCATGAAGTGGGAGCGTCCGCTTTTCTCTATCCTTTTCTCGGAACAGAAAAACAGGGGACGGCGGACCTTGCCGCCGAAGTTGCCACTTCCATTCTCATGAAGGCACAGGACGATGCCCAACTGCGCGCGCAAGTCGCACAAGAAGAAGCGGAGGCGATCGGCAATGCTACGCTGGCCATTCACCAGCGTCTGCGCCGCGGCGGCAAACTCATTCTCTTCGGTAATGGCGGCTCCGCCACCGACGCGAACGACTTTGCCATCGACTGCGTGCTTCCGCCGGCGGGCTATCAATCGGTCCCGGCAGTGTCGCTTTCCTTGGAACCGGCAAACATCACAGCCCTGGCCAACGACATTGGCACCGAGGCAATTTTCCTGCGCCAGTTAATTGCGCAGGCGCGCCCGGAAGATGTTGCCGTCGGAATTTCCACCAGCGGAGGTTCCCGCAACATCGTGATGGCCCTGGAAGAAGCCCGCAAGCGAGATCTATTGACGGTGGCTCTATTGGGCTATGACGGTGGAGAGATCAAACGCAAACGCCTGGCAGACTTTCCTCTGGTCGTGAATTGCGACTATATTCCTCGCATCCAGGAAGTGCAGGCTTCTATTTACCACGTGATGCGCGAGACATTGGAGGTGCTGAACCGTGGCCAAGCTTGAACTTTATGGAACTGCACGTTGTCCGCACACCAGCGAAATGCGCGACTGGCTGGAATGGAAGCGCCGTGATTTTGTGGAGTATGACGTAGAGGCCGATCGGGCAGCGCGCGGACGCATGCGCGAGATTTCCGGCGGACAGCGCACCGTGCCAATCCTGGTGGAGGACGGCAAAGTCGTTCAAGTCGGATGGCAAGGTCACGGTTGCATGGTTAAGGATTAGGCACCGAGATTAGGCAACCAGGAATAGGCAACAAAGAGAAACAAGCGTAAATAGCCATGGCAAGTGCCTGTTCGATTCGAGTTCGTGGTGTCGTACAAGGCGTGGGATTCCGCCCTTTCGTCTACCGTTTGGCACAAGCCAATACCCTGAATGGGTGGGTCTTGAACGGGGAAGAAGGGGTGGAAATTTACGTCGAAGGCGCGGAAGCGGGTCTCCAAGGTTTTGTGCGCGACCTTGAAGCCCAGCCGCCCCCGGCGGCGAGCATCTCGGAAATTGAGGTCCTGCCTGCTCCGTTGGCCGGCCTGCGCGAATTCACGATCCGAAAAAGCGAGCGCCGCGTCCATCCCACGGTCCGCATTACGCCCGATCTGCCGGTTTGTGAGGAATGTCTGAAGGAATTATTCGAGCCGGCCAATCCGCGCTATCTGTATCCGTATATTAACTGCACCAATTGCGGACCGCGTTACACCGTGGTGCGGACTTTGCCTTACGACCGGCCGAATACCACGATGAAGGATTGGCCGCTGGATAAATTTTGCCTGGCGGAGTATCAGGATCCGGCGAACCGTCGTTTTCATGCGCAGCCGGTTGCCTGTCCGGCCTGCGGCCCAGATTTTTATCTTCACCCGCACCATGAAAATACCACAGGACGCAAGGACGATATCGGTCGTACGGCTGAGATTCTGCGGGCGGGCGGCATTGTGGCGGTGAAAGGACTCGGCGGATATCATCTGGCTTGCGATGCTTCGAACGCCGCAGCCGTCGCGGCTTTGCGTGAGCGTAAATACCGCAAGGAAAAACCCTTCGCGGTTATGGCGCGCGACATCGAGATGGCGCGCAGCTTGCTTGAGCTTTCTTCTGAAACCGAATCGCTGCTCACTTCCCGAGCCCGGCCCATCGTGCTCGCGCCGGCAAAAATCGAACTCAACGGAGTCGCGCCGGGCAATCACGAACTCGGCGTGATGTTGCCCTACACTCCCTTGCACCATTTATTATTTGCGGCCGGGGCTCCGCCAGCGCTGGTTATGACCAGCGCCAATCGGTCCAGTGAACCGATCGCTTACGAGGACGAGGACGCGCTGCAGCGCCTGGAAGGAATCGCAGACTCTTTTCTGATTGGCCAGCGTCCGATCGCGCGCCGAGTCGACGATTCCGTGGCTCGCGCTGGCGCCTTGGGTCCTGTGGTTTTGCGGCGCTCCCGCGGTTACGCTCCGGGCGCGGTTGCAGCGCTTCCCATTGGACATCCAATTCTGGCTCTGGGCGCGGACCTTAAAAATACGATCACGCTGGTGGTGGATGGCCAGGCCTTTGTCAGCCAGCACATTGGAGACTTGGACGACTATCAGTCGCGCTGCGCATTTCAGCAGACCATCGAAGATCTGGTTGCGATGTACGAAGTCCGTTGGGACGAGCTGCTGCTTGTGCACGACCTTCATCCCGAGTATTTTTCCACGGCCCATGCCGCCGCGCTCCCAGTTCGGCAAAGATACGACGTTCAGCACCACCGCGCCCACGTGGCATCGGTGCTGGCGGAGCGGGCTGAGTGGACGAAGCGAGTTGCCGGCGTAAGTCTCGACGGCACGGGATACGGAGATGACAGCTCGATCTGGGGAGGAGAGATATTTGTGGGCAGCATGCAGGAGGGCTTCCAACGCGTGGCCCATTTGCGCCGTGCCGCTCTTGCAGGCGGCGATGCGGCAGCGCGACATCCGGTGCAGGCCGCGGCGGGATTCCTCGCGCAAGTCGATGCCTTGCCCGACGTGCTTGCCGCTCCCTTCGATTTTCCTCATCGCTACGGGAAGGCCCTGGAGTTGGTTCACAAAGACGTGCGCACATTTGCCACGACTTCGATGGGACGTCTGTTTGACGTTGCCGCGGCGCTTCTCGGATTCACCCGCGAAGTCAGCTTTGAAGGACAGGCCGCCATCTGGGTTGAGCAGCTCGCCCGCAGCGCGCGCGTGACGCAGGCGTATCCGTTTCCCTTCATTAACAACGAACTCGATTTTCGTCCCTTGTTACAAGCCCTGGCGCAAGACCGGGCTCGCAGCCGCGACGTCCGCGATATTGCACGTTCTTTTCAGCGGGGAATCGCCGAAGGGTTGCGCGATGCCCTGGATGAAATCTGTTTCACTCATGGAGTGGATACTGTCGTTCTCTCCGGCGGTGTCTTTCAGAACGAGCTTCTGCTGGAAGATTTGAAGTCTCTGTCGTCAGATGGATCGCTGCAGCTTTGGACGAACCACGCGGTCCCTCCCAACGATGGGGGAATTAGTTTGGGGCAGGCGGCATTGGCCGCGTTTCACCACTTCGACGCGGTTCAGCCTTCGCCGCAAACGCCCCAGTTAAACCCGGTTTGAACCTTTCCTAATCAGGGCGCTTCGAAAAAAATGAAGGCTTCCTTTTCGATCTGGATTTCATCCTAGATCCGTGACAGTTCTAAGGAGCTCTATGAGAAAAGCATTCTCGGCCGCCACGACTGTAGCGGGCCTAGCAACTTTGGCGTTCGCAGGCTACATAATTTTTGCTTCGCTTCATGACTTGCGTCGCTATATCAGAATCAGCACGATGTGAAGGTTGGCTTGGGCGTTACCGCTGCACTGTCATACGTTTCGTTTGCCGATCACGCATTCATTGCAAGTTTTTGGTGTTATCGCTTAAGTTCTGATCGTGGGAGCTAAGGGTTCCAATCCAAGCCGTGAGCCGAGAAAAAATTGGGGCGCAGAACGTCAGCCTGGACCTGCATTGGAGTTGCGGACCGGGTGAACACCAGTTCCAACTTAGTTTCACTGCCATTGCAGTGTCCGGCAAATCCACTCCCTTCCGTTCGACCTTAATTAAGATTGCCTTTCCCTAAAAACAAGCCGCGGAGCTTGTAGCCTCGGAGTGCGTACATCGGAAGGTCGCACCGCACTCGCATCCATACATGGAATCTGTTCAATTGACGTTCCACTGCGAGCGATTCAATAGGGCTGACTCGCGGCGGAGAAGCTCATCGGAAGGCTTATGCGCTCCGTAGAGATCCACGATTCCGTGGACTCGTGGCTGCAAGGAAGCTGCAGTGCGATCGCCAACATGAGTGCGATAGCCGTTGTAGCAGAAGAAAATGGCTCCGCCACCGAAATCCCGTCATGCACGCCAGGATCTCCATTCTGCTCATCGCCTCTCCTCGTTCGGCCGTGCAAAGCACAATTGTTGATTGCTGCCCGATGACTTGCGCGCCATCCCGAAGATGGCTTTATCAATAGCCAGAGAATCGGTTTCCCTCTTCCCCGCTATCCAAACTACAAGGTTCTGACTTTTACCTCGGTGGGTTTACCTCCCACTGAACACATCAGCTTCCTTTCTTTTCTGGTTGTGCCAGAGCTGAATACCCACCCCGCCTATCCTCTGTTGCGCTTCGCTGTCGTCTGAAGCAATTATTTGAAACAATACCGGTGCCGAAATCGTACATTGCTGATATGCGAATCCGATTGGCTCTGCTTCTGAGTGTCATGTTTATCACCAGCGGCCTGGCTCGCACTGCCGACTTGGCGCTGACCGGCGCAAAGATCTACACCTCACCTACAGATCCACCGATCGAAAAGGGATCGATCGTGATCCGCGAAGGACTCATTCTTTCCGTTGGTCCCAGCTCGACGGTCAAAATCGCGCACTCGGCAACCGTCATCGACTGTAAAGGACTCGTCGTTACTGCAGGATTCTGGAACAGTCACGTTCACATCCTCGCTCCCGCTCTTCTTCACATACGAGACTCGGACGCAAGGAAGCTTGACCAAGAGCTGGACACAATCTTCAACCGTTGGGGTTTTACCACCGTTTTCGACATCGCTTCAGTGCTTGACAACACTCTTGCACTGCGCCGCCGCATCGAAAGCGGTGAACTGCGCGGCCCACGTATTCTCACGGTCGGAGAGCCCATCTGGATGATTGAGCCGGTGTATGTTCGTGATTTTCTTCGCCAGAATCACATCCACATCGAGAACACGCGAACTCCGGAACAAGCGATCGCTCTCGTGCGTGCGCATGCCGCGAAGGGTGCAAATGGGATCAAGTTGTTTACCGGTTCCGACCAGGGACACGGCCAAGTGGCCCTCCTGCCGTTAGCCACTGCCAAGGCTGCGGTCGACGAGGCACACCGTCACGGTATGCCGGTCTTCGCCCATCCCACGAATCTCGACGGCGTGCGTATTGCAATCGATAGCGGCGTAGATGTGCTGGCCCATACCGTCCCCGAATCACCGCCATGGACTTCCGAATTCACGGGGCAACTCAAAGGCGCGAATCTGAGTTTGATACCAACCTTGACTTTGTTCGATGTCGAGGCGCGCAGGCAAAACGTCCCCGACCAGCAACGCACCGCTTTCGTTGCTCAAATGGTTGACCAACTGCGTGCGTACTCAGAGACGGGCGGCGATATTCTGTTTGGAACCGACATCGGCTATACCGATCACTACGACACTACGCTTGAATTCACTCTCATGTCGCAGGCCGGCATGAACTATAAGCAAATTCTCGCGTCTCTCACTACAAATCCAGCGCGGAGGTTCGGAGATTCTGACCGTACCGGCCGCATCGCGAAGGATATGAAAGCCGACCTGGTGGTCCTAAGCGCCAACCCTGCCCAGGACGTTACGGCGTTCTCCAAGGTGCGCTTCACGATCCGTAACGGCAAAGTCGTCTACAAGGAGAAATGACACTCAGCAGACTGGAGGCAGCAATTTCTCAAATGCCGCAGTTGACGAGTTGCCGCAATCAGGCAGTCAGGTGCTCATTTGAGGGTTTTGAGTGTGACCGCGATATTTTCAACAGTAAAGGCTGACCAGGGGATGAGCGAAAACCGCGCGACAACCGGCAGGAACCCGTGAGTATTACTTGGACGCTCGGGCCATGTCTCGAATCTGGTTCAAATATCCAACATAGACCGGAATCGGAATGTCGGGTGAGTCGCCGTCATTCAGGAAGTGCTCCAATCGGATCTCCGGCGGAATCGACGAGATCACCTCGCGAAAACGCGCCATCTGCAGATATTTCACACGCCAGATTTCTAACATCAAAGAACGGAATTCATCGCTGATGAAGCCCATTCTGCTCTCTCCAAGGTAGATCGCGTCAAAATGGTGCTCGGTCAGTGTCTTGCGTATGGCATCGTCCGCCGACGAGAAGGTATACACAAGGTGAAACGTGTCCGCGAGATCTCCCCACAAAGTCTTTTCCTCAAACGCACTGAAACGGAACGGCGTCTCTCCACGCTGTTGCGCAGTTCGCGCCTTTTCGTCAGGGCGCAAGCCGTGACCGCCCAAGTCTTTGCGAAACTGTCGGAGACGCTCAGGCTTAAGATTGGCGCGTAGGAACTCGACCGCGTATGCATTGGGCAAGTAAATCTTGGGGTCGTCATCCAACCGCGCCAACCATGTTCCCCAATCCTGCTTCTCGAGCACTGAGACCAAAGCCGTCACCTCACGAACCGTGGTATCTGGGTGGTACTTTACCGCCTGCCAGAAGTGTTCGGTCGAGTCATACGTCGCTCCGTAGAGTTGTACGCCTTCGTTAATCGGATACCAGTTAGAGAGCACCCGGGCCGCGATCGATGGTGAAGCACTCCAGCAATTCAATGAGTGCTTCCACTTTTCCTGTACCGCAAGGAACGCCTCGGCATATCCAGCGGGAACCGGTTCTTTAACAGCTGCCAACGCTGTTAGCAGGTCTTCGCGCGTGTGTGTCACCAGCGTCTCCAGCGGGCCCTCATCAACCATGGAGACGACGCGGCTTTCAACTCCCCGG
>Ga0209624_10004120_pt1 | contig 10084 bp, 9 predicted proteins | sample JacPinW_OM2H0_O1_FD_188565 | JGI IMG/M metagenome (GOLD analysis project Ga0209624, IMG submission 188565) | Forest soil microbial communities from Algoma, Ontario, Canada - Jack Pine, Ontario site 1_JW_OM2H0_O1 (SPAdes) (version 2) | ecosystem: Environmental > Terrestrial > Soil > Boreal... | reverse complement strand
TGTTCAAGAGGGTCCGTAATTTTCGAGGTCAGGATCGAAAGCGGCTTGCTTGACGAATTTCCTTACGATAATCAGGCGCAATAATTTCGATGGTGCGGCACATTTCATAGAGGCGAGAGCGGATTCGCGCGCCCACGCGATCGGTGAGCGAATCTTCTACTGCGGTTTGCGTTGCGGCGCCCGATCGCGAATTCGAATATCGCTGAGAAGCGCCTGCTGAATCTCCATCAAGAAAATTCGTGGTGACCAGAGTGACGCGCTTGTCGTTGTATCTCGTATTGAGAATGTGCGCGACTGTCTCCAGTGCCCAAAGCGACGGCTTGCTGGAACCCAAATCATCAAGAAGAAGCACTTCGGCCTTCAGGACCGGATCGAGCACACCCATTTCCGTGGATTCGCTGCTCGAGTTGTAGCTATCCTGAATTTCCTTCAGCAGTTCGCGGTAGTCGTAATACAGGCAATTGTGTCCGCGACGGGTCAGCTCCTGAAGCGCGGCGATAGCCAGATGGGTTTTGCCGACTCCGCAAGTCCCCATAAGTAAGATGCCGTGCTCGGTACCGCTTGGAAAATCCCGTGCAAAGCTGCGCACAACCACCTTGGCTTGCTCAAGACTTTTATTCCACCCAGCGACATGACTGGGAGAGGCGTGATCGTAAGGCAGGTCACTTTCGAAATTGTCAAAGTCACAGTGGCGATAACGTTCAGGAATGCGCGCGCGCACGAACGACTTATTTTGCTGCGCGTTCTCGGTGCATTCGCAGGGGACACTCCATACACCAGAGTCGGAATTCGACGTTGCGGAAATGCTCTTGGGATCTTGACCGGATTCCGGGCGTCTTGGAACCATCTTCCAGCCGGTTCCGAGGCATTCGGGGCAATCGGGGCGCGCCATGCGGCAAGAATAGGCTTAGCGGCGCGGAAGGCGCAAGCGTATTGCGTTGTGAAAAGAATTCAGAACTGTGGAAAGAGCGCAGCCAGGCAGTTCGATTACTCCCTTTTGGTGTGATTACTTAACAATTCGGATGGCTTTGCCTGAGCTGGCACGAACGATGGCATTGCGCCCACGATTCTGATCGGTCCCAAAACCGCGCGCGAGTTCCCCGCGAACAAAATTCATGAACGACTCCATTTGCTCCTGCATGTCGGCCATTTTGTCGCGCATATTGAGGATCACTTCGATGCCGGCGAGGTTCACGCCCAATTCGCGAGTCAAAGTAAGGATTACTTCCAGGCGTTCGAGATCTTGGTCGGTGTAAAGCCTGGTGTTTCCCTGCGAGCGCGAAGGCGTGAGCAATCCTGCGCGCTCGTAGAGGCGCAATGTCTGCGGATGTAGCTTGTACAATTCCGCAACCGCACTAATCATGTAGCCGGCTTTCGCCTTTTTTCGATTTTTCGCTGCTGCTTTCATTTTCTCCGGCTATAACGCAGCCTTGGCAAAAATGCCCTGCCGCGGATCTTCCGGCGCCGCTTTGCTCAAATCACGCAAGAGCTGTTTCACGTGTTCATCTTCGGGGCGAGGAACAACCACCTGCACCTCGACGATCTGATCCCCTCGGTGTCCTTGGTGACGGGACGATGGGGCGCCCTTTTCACGCAGGCGCAACTTTTTCCCGCTGTCAGTGCCCGGCGGAATTCGAACCTGGGCACGCCCGTCGATAGTGGGCACTTCCACCTTGGCGCCCAGCGACGCTTCGGTCACTGTAATCGGTACGGTCGTATAAAGGTCATCGCCGCGGCGTTCAAAAAAAGGATGTGGTGCGACCTGAATGATGAAGTAAAGATCGCCTGCAGGGCCGCCATCGGTTCCCACGTTGCCACGGCCCGCAACCCGCACTCGGGAGCCAGTGTGTGCGCCCGGCGGAATGCGAACTTCCAGAGTTTCGGGCCGGCGGACTCGTCCTTCACCTCCGCAAGTGCGGCATATCGTTCCAATTTTGCCAGTGCCTCCGCAGCGAGAGCACGGCACCTGGAAACGCATCTTGCCGCTCACTTCGGTCACGTGACCTGTGCCATTGCAGGCAGTGCACGCTTGCGCCGTACCAACCGAACCGCGTCCCTTGCAGTCCGGGCAGCGATCTAGCCGGGTAATGGTGACGCGTTTCGAAGCGCCCCGCATGGCTTCGGCGAAACTAATTTCAATCTGATATTCAAGGTCTGAGCCTGGCTCGCCTTCGTGGTGAGCCTGAGCGGCTTGGCCTCCTCCGCGAAAAAATTGGCTAAAAAGATCACGCAGGCTCGCACCACCGCCACCCGCGCCGCCACCGCCGAAGTCAAAGCCGCCAAAGTCAAAATGCACGTCCTGCGGGGAAACGTTATACGCACCACCGCCTGGCGTTGGCCCGCCTGCACCCGGCGTATTAAAGCCAAACTGATCGTACATTTGGCGTTTCTTGGTGTCAGACAGGACTTCGTAAGCTTCCTGAATTTGCTTGAATTTTTCTTCAGCCGCTTTGTCGCCCGGATTTAAGTCAGGATGGTACTTGCGCGCGAGTTTGCGATAGGCCTGGCGTATGTCCTTGACCGACGCTTTGCGTGGGACGCCAAGCAGTTCGTAATAATCTTGTTTGGAAGTTGTTGCCATAATTTAATGAATACTCAAGAGCGAATTTCTACCAACGAGCGTGTTATAGCCGTTTTATAGCTTTGACCAACGCTCGTTCCATTGAGTCATTTCCTGAGCTTCGCGGGCCAAATCTTCACGATGCCGCCGCTGCTCTTCAGAGCGATTGGCCATGGCCGCGTCTTTCTGGTTGGCTCGCTCCAGCCATCGATCAATTCGCCCCACCTTTTCCTGCACCGTGGCGGGATCCGACCTGAAACGCAGCAAGCTGCCGGTAATCTCCACTGACCGCGTCGGAAAGTCCGGCGTTACATCCTGCTGAGTTTCATAGAAAAGCCGTCGCCAATCCGCGCTGGGCGACTCTGAAACTAGAACCTGCACCAGATAATAGTTGTCACGAACCTTTTGGACTGCCTGGGGCGGGCCCATTCGCTTCACGCCGCTGATCGACAAAGTCCCTCCGCTTCAAGAAAAAAGCGCGGCTTGGATTCCCCGGGAGCTTTGCCCAAGTTGCCAAGCCGCGCGGCATTCATGTTGCTTAGTTCGGTTTCTTCGATTCGTCCACGTCCACGAACTCGGCGTCCACCACGTCACTCTGTGGATGGCCGCCCTCATTCGCCTGTGTTCCGGCTCCGGCGTCAGCTCCAGGGCCAGCCTCTGCACCTGGCCCAGGGCCTGAGGCTCCTTGACCTTTGTAGAGTGCTTCAGCGATCGCGTGTGAAGCTCGGGTGAGCTGCTCCGTTGCAGTCTTGATGCGGTCCGAATTGCCGTCGGCAATAGCGCGCCGCGTCTCCTCAAGGGCCGACTCGACATTCTTGGCATCAGACTCGGAAATCTTCTCGCGATTTTCCTTGAGGAGCTTCTCGGTCTGATAAATCAAGTTGTCGGCGCGGTTTCGAGTTTCGGCGTCAGAAACCCGTTGCTTGTCCTCGTCCGCGTGCGACTCGGCTTCCTTGCGCATCCGCTCAGCTTCGTCCTTGCTAAGTCCGGTTGACGCAGTAATCGTAATCTTCTGTTCCTTGTTGGTGGCCTTGTCCTTCGCCGAAACGTTCAAAATGCCGTTAGCGTCGATATCGAAGGTCACTTCGATCTGCGGCAGACCTCTCGGAGCTGGTGGAATACCGACGAGTTGGAAGTTGCCCAAACTACGGTTCCCGTTCGCTACCGGCCTTTCACCTTGCAGAATGTGAATGTCGACCGAGGTTTGGTTGTCCGCGGCAGTCGAGAAGGTTTCCGACTTGCGCGTCGGGATGGTGGTGTTTCGCGGGATCAGCACGGTCATCACGCCGCCCAGCGTTTCCACGCCCAACGACAGCGGGGTCACATCGAGCAGGAGGATGTCCTTTACTTCCCCACCCAGCACACCGCCCTGAATTGCGGCGCCCACAGCAACAACTTCGTCAGGGTTAACACCCTTGTGAGGTTCTTTGCCGTTGAAAAGCTGCTTCACGATTTCCACGACTCGTGGAATTCGGGTCGAACCGCCGACCAGAACCACTTCATCGATCTTGTCAGGCGTGACGCCGGCGTCCTTAAGAGCCTGCTTCACCGGCCCAACCGAGCGCTGCAAAAGGTCTTCCATCAGCTGTTCGAGCCGCGCACGGGTTAGCTTCAAGGCCATGTGCTTCGGCCCGGAAGCGTCTGCAGTGACGAAGGGCAGGTTGATCTCGGTCTCCATAAGCTGAGACAGTTCAATCTTGGCCTTCTCGGCCGCTTCCTTCAGCCGCTGGATCGCCATGCGATCCTTGCTGAGGTCGATGCCCGATTCCTTTTTGAACTCGGCAACCATCCACTCGATGACCCGTTGATCGATGTCATCGCCGCCCAAGTGCGTATCACCGTTGGTGGACTTCACCTCCACAACGCCTTCGCCCACTTCTAGGATCGAAATGTCGAAGGTACCGCCGCCAAGGTCATAAACGGCGATGGTCTCGTCCTTCTTCTTATCCAGCCCGTAAGCCAAAGCGGCTGCAGTGGGCTCATTGATAATGCGCATGACTTCCATGCCGGCAATCTCACCAGCTTGCTTGGTGGCCTGACGTTGGCTGTCGTTGAAGTAAGCGGGAACGGTGATTACCGCCTTGCTAACCTTCTCGCCAAGGAAGTCTTCCGCTGCCGACTTCAGCTTTTGCAGAATCATCGCGGAGACTTCTGGCGGGCTATAAACCTTGCCGGAAATTTCAACGCGCGCGTCCTCATGGGAACCTTTGACGACTTTGTAAGGAACCCGCTTGGCCTCTTCGCTTACTTCATCGAATCTGCGGCCCATGAACCGCTTAATTGAATAAACTGTGTTTTCAGGATTGGTGATCGCCTGCCTCTTGGCAACTTGACCTACCAATCTCTCTCCACCCTTGGTAATGGCCACCACAGAGGGGGTCGTTCGGCCGCCCTCTTGGTTGGGGATAACCACGGGCTCGCCGCCCTGCATGACGGCGACGACCGAGTTGGTGGTTCCAAGGTCGATTCCGATAATCTTACTCATTCAGAACTCCTTATATATGTATCCGATGCGTCTGGACAGTGCCCAATATACACGTTGAGCGTATTATTGTCAAGTTCGTTGAGTACAGCTGCAATGCATGTGTTATCAACGGGTTAGGAATGACCTAAAGGCCCAAGCAGGTCCTGACTGGCCACGCACCCAGGTAACCCCAAAAACTCGCCGTTTTGCTGACTTGCTGAGGCATAACAGGTGGCCAAGACCGCATCGCAACAGAGGCGACTAACTGAAAACCGAGTCATCGCAGAACTGCGTACCAAGGTTACAATGTCGCGGGCGGGTCACGCCTTCAAAAGGAGACTGGCATGAGGCAATTCAGCCGATACAGGGATCGGCGCATTTTTCGCGCTGCTTCCCTGGCGGTGCTGATAGTGGCGATCAGTCTAATGACAGGCGGGGTTCTTTTTGCCCAAACGCATCATGAAGCGCCAGCCAAGGCAATGCAGCCTGCCGACGAGCTGGCCAGCAAGTCTATGGGCTCCAAATCGGCGCCGATAACCATGGAAGTCTTTAGCGACTTTGAGTGCCCTTCTTGCCGGATGCTGTATGAACAAACGCTGCGGCCGCTAATGGGCGACTACGTCGCCAATGGCAAGGTTTATCTGGTTCATCACGATTTCCCACTGCCCATGCACAAGTATTCCTATGAAGCGGCGCGTTGGGCGGACGCGGCCGCTCGGATCGGACACTACGCAGAAATTGAGCAGGCACTTTTCGATAATCAGGCTACTTGGTCGGCTGATGGCAATATGCAGAAATATGTGGAAGGTGCTCTGTCCCCGACTGATTACAAACGTGTCGCCAAATTGATGGAGGGTTGCGGGCTATCAGCAGCCGGCGTCAAGCCGGCAAGTGCGTCCGGTCAAGCCGCGCATGGATGCTCGCTCGACGCGGCAATCGAAAAAGACGTTGCTCTAGGCAAAGCGATCCCGGTGGAAGCCACACCAACGTTTCGGTTTACTTACAAGGGAAAGCCCTACGGTCCTACGGCTGGATTTGTGTCGTGGCAGGTTCTAAAGCAGTTTTTCGATCAGCTACTGACCCAATAGCTTACGTCCAAGTTTTGCGAGTCACATTTTGAGCAGCCCAACTAGCAATCAACGCAGGTATTGGCTAATGGCCGGGCGAATCGTGCTCGGCGCAATTTTCTTGGTGGCCGCGTATGCGAAATTGCGGCCTCAGCCCGGAATGGGTTGGTCAGTGGGGGCCATAAAGACATCGCTCCTCATGTTCGCCATGCAGGTGGACTCGTACCAGTTGCTTTCGTCAAGCGCCGCGTCGTTCGTCGCCAAAACCTTGCCTTTCTTCGAGCTACTTCTTGGCCTTTGGCTGATTAGTGGCCTTTTTGCCCGTGCATCCACACTGCTGACAACCCTTCTTCTCGCCGGGTTCTTTAGCGTGATGGTTCGGACCTACGCGATGGGCTTGGAAATCAATTGTGGCTGCTTTGGGCCCGGAGAACATTTGGGGGCCAAGACGCTGATTCGTGATGGGTCATTACTGGCCCTTTCAATCGCGATCACGGTTTTGGCGTTCCTTCGGAGTCGCATGGTGGCGAGATCGATCCCGGAACCTGAAGTTGCCCTCCAATCTCGTTAGATATAATCCAGTCAGATCTAATCCTCGTTAGATTTATCCATAGATACCCAACTTCTTTTATACTTCCGCCTGCCACTTGACCTTGATTGACCTTGATTTGTGCGGTTGGGGCGCGCGCAAGCGGATGGCGAATCGGAGAGGTTTTGATGCGAAGACGTTTCATTCATATTGTTGCACTAGTTTTATTAGTCCAAGGTTTTGCTACCCTCAACGCAGTCGCCCAAGAGAAAGCCCCGAATGAGCCCGCCAAGAAACTGACCCTGGATCGGCTGTTTTCATCGCCCAGTTTGGGAGGCTCGCTCGCGCAGGGCGTTCAGTGGACCCCGGATGGCAAACGCATTTCCTATTTTCACCACGCATCGGACGGACCCGAACTTTGGACACTCGATGCTCAGTCAGGAAAGCGCGCGCCGTTAGTTGGCGCGAAGCTCCTGACTGAGGTTTTGCAGCCTCCAAAGGAGAAGGCCATACAGTCCACCGGCCTTGGTCGGGTCGTGCCCCAGGACTATCAGTGGTCGGCAGATGGAAAGGACCTTCTTTTTGTGAGCGATACTTCCCTCGCCTGGCTGGATTTGAATTCTAAGAAGCCCAAGACTCTAGTTAGCGGCGATGATTCCGTTGAGGACGCCAAGATTTCTCCTGATGGCAAGTGGGTTAGTTTCGTTCAGAACTACAACGTCTGGATCGTGAATATTGAAAGCGGCGAGAAAAAGCAAATTACTCAGGGCGGATCGGAAGAAATACTGAAGGGAAAGCTCGATTGGCTATACCCAGAAGAGCTCGGCGCGCGGACGGCCTACTGGTGGTCGCCAGATTCCACGCAAATTGCCTACTACGAGATGGATGAGCGCAAAGTGACTCAATACCCGATCTATGACATGAGCACCACGACCGGCGCAGTGGAGTCAACCCGCTATCCGCAGGCCGGCGAGCCAAATCCGATCGTGCGTGTGGGTGTCGTGGCGATTAGCGGAGGCGACACCCGCTGGCTGGACAATGGCAAGGATACAGACGTCTACATTCCTCGGGTTAACTGGACTCCCGACAGCAAGAGCGTCGCGGTTCAGATTCTGAATCGGGCGCAGACCAAGCTGGAATTGCGGCTTTTCGACGCAGCGAGTGGATCATCACGGCTGCTTCTCACCGAGCAGGATAAATACTGGGTCAACGTCGGCGATGATCTTTATTTCTTTTCAGATAACCAGAGATTCCTTTGGACCAGCGAGCGCGACAATTACCGCCACCTATATATGTACGGGATGGAAGGGAAACTATTGAAGCAACTGACCAAGGGCGATTGGGGCGTCCTTGGAGTGCAAGGATTTGGGCCTCACAGCTCGAATGGGCTCGTGGTTGACGAAAAGAATGGTGCGATTTATTTCCTCTCCGAAAAAGGCAGCGTCGTTGACACACAGGTCTACAAGCTTTCGATGGAAAGCGGCGAGGTCACTCAAGTAACCAGGGAACCCGGGGTGCATGACGCGGAAATGTCGCCGGACTATGCGATGTTCATTGACTCGGTGTCGCGAGCCGACGTTCCACCGCATCAGGAAATCGATCGCTTGGATGGGCAACGGGTGGCAATGCTGACCGACAATGCCGTGCCTGAACTGACCACCTATCACTTGCCGGCCACAGAATTCAAAACACTTCACGCCGAGGATGGAACTGAGCTCTATGCCAGCATGATCAAACCAGGAAATTTCGATCCATCTAAAAAATATCCTGTGTTGGTCGAAGTCTATGGTGGCCCGGGCGCACAACAGATTCGTGATCAGTGGCACGGGAGCCGCTTATTTTCAAAATTCATGGCAGAACAGGGATTCGTGGTGTGGTCGCTCGATAATCGCGGCTCGACCGGGCGAGGGCATAATTTTGAAACCCCTCTGTATCACCGTATGGGAACGGTTGAGCTCGCCGATCAGTTGGCCGGCGTGAAGTACCTCCAGTCGCTGCCCTTTGTTGATGGCGCGCGTATCGGCATCTGGGGATGGAGCTACGGCGGTTACATGACGCTGACCGCTCTGATGCATGCAGCCGACGTGTTCAAGGTGGGAGTTGCGGTTGCCCCAGTGACCGATTGGCGACTTTATGACACCGCGTACACCGAGAGATACATGGGCACCCCGCAGGAAGACAAAGAAGGCTACGACAGCTCCGCGCCGGCCAACTTCACGAACAACTTGACTGGAAAACTAATGGTTGCGCACGGGACTGGTGACGACAATGTTCATTTCGCGAATACTGCGCTACTGCTGAACAAATTGATTGAGGCGGGCAAATACCCCCAGTATTTAATGGTCTTCCCGGGCCGTGGGCATCCGATTAGTGACCGTCCGGCGACATTGGATCTTTTTCACCACATCGTTCAATTTCTTGTCGATAACCTTAAATAAGCGAAAGTTCTTCTAGAGGCCGCGAATCGGCATCAAACTCCAGGTGCACTGCAAGGATAGGTTAGCCGCAAAGAGGCTGGCTCGCGCTGGTCGGCTAACGATCCCTTTTGGGATGACTTTCTTTATTCTTGGCGTCGCTGCATTTGCCATCCCGGCTGGGCGAGCGCAGGATTCCGTGCCGCACCAGCAAAGCGAGCCTTCACCCAAAAGTTCAGGACAAACCGTTCTCACGCCAGGCCCCTCCCTGGATGTCGCATTCAGCGATATGTACAGCCTAAAATTTGAAGCCGCCCGCGCTGAAATCGCGGCCTATTTGAAGATTCAACCTAACGATCCCCTCGGCTACGCCGCGCAGGCAGCCAGCTATCTTTTCGAAGAGTTCCAGCAAAAAGACGTCTTCTCCTCTGCATTCTTTCTGGATGACAAACGCTTCCTGGGTGGCGTCGACGGATCACCGGAAGATAATCGCAATCCGAATTTCTTAAACGCCAATCAAAAGGCGCGGGAACTGGCCAAATCGCGTCTGGCCGAGAATTCCAAAGACTCCGAGGCTTTGATCACACTGGCGATGACGGATGGAATGGAATCGGACTACGATGAGCTAATTGAGAAAAAACAGCTGGCCAGCCTTTCAATGCTACGCGAGGCCGACAGCTACGCGAATAAGGCGTTAGCCATCGACAAAAATGCGCTCGATGCCTACGTCTCGCTAGGTTCGGCGAACTACATCATTGGCTGTTTGCCGAATTACAAACGCGCCTTCCTTTGGGTCGGCGGCATCCACGGTGACCGGGTGCGCGGAATTGCACAATTACAACAGGCCGCCACGGGAGGCCATTACCTACGGCCATTCGCGAAGATAATGCTCGCATTGGCTAGCGAGAGAGAACATCAATTCGCCCGGGCTGCCGGTTTGCTGGCCGAACTGGTACAGGAATTCCCGGACAATCCCCATTTTTCAAAAGAGCTGGCTATTGCTCAACGCACCGCGGCGCGCTGATTTTCAGCCAAGGCATCGTTTCCTAC
>Ga0209624_10004119_pt1 | contig 10084 bp, 7 predicted proteins | sample JacPinW_OM2H0_O1_FD_188565 | JGI IMG/M metagenome (GOLD analysis project Ga0209624, IMG submission 188565) | Forest soil microbial communities from Algoma, Ontario, Canada - Jack Pine, Ontario site 1_JW_OM2H0_O1 (SPAdes) (version 2) | ecosystem: Environmental > Terrestrial > Soil > Boreal... | reverse complement strand
CGGCGACCCGGTCGCGCACGTCGCTGGTAAAGCGGTCAGTTTGGTCCAGAAAGTAGACGGCAGTCTTCAAAATCGATCGAATCAAATTGTTCATCAAAATCCACCTTTCGTCGTAATCGCAACTTCGCTCTGTAAGTTAGTTGCCGAAAACGATGCCAATGGCTGGCACGAAATTAAACCGGACCCAATCTACCGGTCGGGCACGAGATAGCGAGGAATTCCTGCACCGCAAGGAAACTTTTGTCGGCCCGTCCCCCGATTCTCCCCAACCCTACGCCGGAAAGGCCGAGGCTGCAACAAGTCGCGGCTTCTGCTTGAAGGTTTTCACGATCAGAGGTTAGGCAAATTCCCGAGCAGAGCGATTTTGTGTGTGGAGGTTCGCAGTCATGCGCGAGAATCTCCTTAATTCTTTCTGGAAATCACAAAGTTTTACAAAACTTCTGCGCATCAGTTGCGTCTTCGATCTTTCTTACTGAGTACGTTCAATATCAATAACCAAAATAAATGGAGGAAACCTATGCCGATGCAACCCCAAGAGCAATCAACCCTCAATGTAAAACTCGTCCACTTCACCAAACAGAACTCGCCGGATGAGCCGGTGCAGGTTGCCTTCGCGGTTACCGATGATCAAGGAAAAGAAGAGATCATCACCGGCGAAGTGCCCTACAGCTATGACCTCTTCCATCTCTTTCAAGAAGCCGGGTGGCTGAATATCCGCCGCGGCGTAGCCTCGATTCGCGAGAATCGTACTCAGCGACGCGCGATGTCAGCGTAGTCAAACCATCAAAATCGTTCAATGCGCACTGGAATCCCAGTATTGCTGGGGTTCCAGTGCTCCCTGGTTCAAACCAATTTGGTTCAAACCAATCTGGTTCAAACCATTCGAGCCACTAGGGTTCGGTTCCCGCTCCCAGGATTTCCTCGCCCTCGTTGTGCGCTACGGCGGGATAGGCAACCTGCTTGCGGCGGCGGAGATCGTTGGGCAACTGGGATTTCAGCAGCCATAGACTCAGCACGGTCGCGGCTGCCCAGGTTACGGTAATCAGAGCGAGTTGCAGCAGGTCGGCGATGCGACTGCCGTGCCCGTAGGCAGACGGGGGCACGATCCTCGCAACTTCCAGGCTGATTCCACCGGCGGCGATCGCGGTGAATGCGGACTTTCCTAACTCGTCCCAGCGCAGCGTTCTCAGCGATACCATCTTTCGATGATGCAGCAGCCAGGCAAGCGCCAGTAGATTCGCTCCGATGCCGGTGTCCGAGGCGAAGGCCAGACCGACCACGCCGTAACGATGGAAGAGCAGAGAATAAATCGGCAAGGACGCACTGGTGATTACTGTAACCGCAACCATGGGCGTGAGGGTGTCGCCCGCGGCATAGAAAGCGCGGGCGTAGAGTCCCTGGGCAGACCACAAAGCGAGCGAAAGCGAGAACCAGAAGAAATAGATGGCCGTGGTTTGTGTGTCGGAGACGAGGAAGCGTCCGCGGCGATAGACCAGGTCGATCAACGGGAAAGCGGCGGCCATCATCCATCCCGTGGCGAGGAAGGATGCGGCGGCGACTCGATAGACCGAATCGTTGACGGTCGCGGCGAATTCCTGGAAGCGCTTCTCATTGAACAACCGGGCGAAAAATGGCAGAGAGGCCTGTCCTGTGGCTTGCCCGAGAACCGCGATGGGCACCGCGAACAGGCGCTTCGCGTAGTTGAGGCGGGCAATGTCGCCAATGCCGCGAGCGGCGTAGTGACGCAGGATCCAGTCGTCGGCCGTGACCAGGGAGACGCCGAGCATCAGCGGAACCGACAGCCGCACCCACTCGCGGAAGGCGGGATTCATCACGTCGAACGACGGCTGGTATCCGGTACCGATGCGCACCGCCCCGATCACGCTGGCGAGAAACGGGCCCACGATACTTCCCACCAGCGCGCCATAAGCCAGGGCAGCGATGCCGAAATGGCGGCCGCCTACGACGCCGCCAAAAATAATGAAGACGTTATAGAGTAGCGGCCCCAGCGCGGGGAAAAGAAACAGTCGATGCGACAGCAGAACCGCGGAAACTACTCCGCCGACATAGAAGAAGATCTGCGCGGGCAGCAGAATGCGCGTGAGATGGACCGTTAGTTCCACCTGGGCCGGCGAAAAACCACCGAACATCCAGCGCACGAATTGGGGGGTGAAGATTTCCGTGACGATGGTTCCCACAATCATCACCGTGGTCATTACGGTAATGACGGCGGAGAAGGTTTTCCTGGCGTCGGCATCGCGCTTCTCAGCGAGAAAGCGCGTGTAAATCGAGATGAATGTGATCGAGGCCGCGCCCCCGGCCAGGATGTAGTTGAGCCAATCAGGGAGCGTAAAGGCGGCGACGTAGGCGTCGGTCTGCGCCCCGGCGCCGAAGGCATAGGCGATGTAGGCCTCGCGGACGTAGCCGATCACCCGCGAAAGCATCACCGTCCCCATCATCAGCAGCGTGGCCGAGAAAGCCGTGTGTTGGTGGGAGGGACGGAAAAACCGCAAGAGTCTGGTCATGGTGCGTGGATTTAGGCGAGCCAATTTCCTTCAAAGCCTACCAGAGGGGCGCGTGCCCGGAAGCCTTTATCGCCTATCGGCTCGCGAGCGGTTCCTCGATTGATACTCCGGCCTTACGGATGCAACTTCCTTACCGATGACCTGTGATCGTAACTATCAGTGTCGGCAATCACTTGCGGGCTGATCTGCGATTGAGAACGGTTTGAGGTCGAGAGCATTGAAAGCGCGAGCCTTTGGTCTCAGGGTGGCGTCGGAGGAAGTGCAGAAAAGGATGGAGGACACAATCGCGGAGGGGAGTATGGCACCCAGGATGACGGAACTCTGTGGGATGGTGGATGCGAAAGCTCATTTCGACGTGAGGCATGCGCACGCGGCGCCTGAGATGAGGCGGGTGCAAGAGAGCTGGGTCGCTGGTGCGGAGAAGAAGGCATTGCTATGGCTGGCAGCGCGCACCCCACCATGGATCGGTCCCGATCATTTGACAGTGTTGGGGTTAGCGGCACAGCTTGGCTCGGGCGCAGGTTATGCGGGGGCGCGGTGGAACCGGTATGCGCTGCTCGGCGCGACCCTCTTTCTAGCGCTGAACTGGCTCGGCGACTCGCTCGACGGAACGCTCGCGCGGTTGCGGCGGCGGCAGCGTCCACGCTATGGATTTTATGTCGACCACATGGTCGATAGCTTTGGGGCGCTCGCGCTCATGGGTGGCCTGGCGTTGTCTGGCTACATACATCCCTGGATCGCGGCCGGCTTGCTGGTCGGCTTCCTCATGCTTTCGATTCAGTCCTATCTTGCCACCCAAACCCTGGGAGAATTTCGCCTGTCGTTCTGGAGATTTGGCCCGACGGAATTGCGGCTGCTGCTGGCACTGGGCAATCTGGCGCTGCTCTGGAAGCCGCGAGTACATTTTTCCGGCGGGCAGTATCGCTTGTTCGATGTGGGAGGTGCGATTGCTCTGGCTGGGATGGCCCTGATGTTGATTTGCTTTACGGGGCAGAACACGGTGCGGCTTTATCGCGAAGAGAGAGTACCTGAGTGAGGGATCGATGGCCCGTTATCGACGGCTTTCTGAGAAGGCGGTCTCGGCCCCGGGGAAATTTCGCGAGATGGTTGCGCTTCAATCTAGTCGGCGGAATTGGCATTGCGCTGCAACTTGGGTTGTTGTCCCTGCTCAAGAGCGTGGCAGGTCTCAACTATCTTACGGCGACGGCATTGGCGGTGGAGGCGACGGTGGTACACAACTTTCTATGGCATGAACGCTACACCTGGGCAGATCGGGTACAGCCATCCTGGTCGAAGTCGCTGCGGCGACTGACGCGGTTCAACCTGACCAATGGAGCTGTTTCCCTTGCAGGCAATGTGGTTTTGATGAAAATCATAGTTTCATTCGAGCCTGTGCACTACCTGGCCGCGAACGGCATCGCGATCGTCTTGTGTTCGCTGCTGAATTTCCTGGTAAGCAACGAATACGTGTTTGACGCATGATGGGAACCGAGCAGCGCCCCTGCCACAAGATCGAAATCACGTCAAAGGCAGCGGGCCAGAGTGCCGGCTCCGCCGCGGGCCCTCCAGGCACCGGCATTACTTGTCATTTTCGACATCGTAGGCGCCGGGCAGCGTGATGTCGGCGTGCAGAGGAACTTCTTCGGACGAGCGACCAACCTCGACGGTGTACTTGCCCGCATCTGCGTGCCAGTGTTTCCCGGTGGCGTCGTAGAAGGTGAAAGCGCGCGGACCGAGCGTAACCGTCACCTGCTTGGTTTCGCCGGGAGCAAGCTCCACGCGGGAAAAGCCCTTCAACTCTTTCGGCGGACGGGGGACTGTTGGCTCGGCTTCGGAGACGTAGACTTGCGCCACATCGGTGCCCGCCAGGTGTCCGGTGTTAGTCACGTCGAAGGTTACGCTGTATTGCGCACCTAGGGATGATCCCGGTTCCGGCTTCACCTCGATGTGGCTGTACTCGAACCTGGTATAGGACAAGCCATAGCCAAAGGGATAGAGAGGCTTCACATGATTGTGCTCGTAACCGCGATAGCCGACGAACACACCTTCTTTGTAAACCACCTGGTTCGTGCCCGCTTCGGGGTAATAACTGTCGTGAACGGGATTGTCAGCCCAGCGTCGCTCGAAGGTGACGGGAAGATGGCCCGAGGGGTTGACGGCGCCGAAGAGGATTTCGGCGAGCGCCGTGCCGCCGCGCTCTCCCGGATACCAGAGTTCGAGATAAGCAGGAACGCGATCAAGCCAATCGCCGGGGTCGACGTTGCCTCCCGAGGTGACGGTGACGACGGTGTTCTTGTTGACGGCGGCGAGTTCGCGGATCAACTCTTCCTGACCAAAGGGCAGGCTGAAGGTGCGGTCCGCACCCTCCGATTCGCTAGGCGCGTCGAAGCCCGCGGCAATGATTACTACGTCAGCCTTGGCGGCAACGGCTTTCGCGGAGGCAGAGATGATTTTGTGCTGGTCCATGATGCCGACGCGCAGGCGACCGCCAACCGGGAAATCCTGGTAAGCTTCGGCGACAATTTTGTGCGGTCCCGCGGAGAGATTCAAAGTCGCGTGGTCCTGTAACGCGGTGGCGGCTTTCCACTGATCGAAGATCACTTTGTCATCCACGAGAAGGCGATAGCCGTTGCCCTCGCCGGAGTATTCCGCAGCGACTTCGTAGGAAGATGCCTGCGGTGCGATATAGAAGCCGGTCCAGCGGCGGGACGAGGGTTTTTTGCCCGCTTCAATCAAATCCAGAGCTTCGTCCATGTTGTCGAAGTCGTCCCATGATTTTCCGACGAAATTGAGATCGTGTACTTTTTGCGTGGAAGCGGGAGGTCCAGACAAATCTCCGTTTGAAAAGGTTTCCAGTTTGAGACCAGGCTCGCCGTCTTGCGCCGCAATAGAAAATTCTGTGGAGGTGGCGAGGTCGATCATCTTGGGGACACCGCGCTCGTAGTAGACGGTTGGGGCGGGGCCGAGGTAGGCAGCGATGCCTTCCAGAATGCTTACGGCTGAAAACGGAATTGCTTTCCCACTGCCGCCGGCGACCGGCTGCGCGGGCCACGCGTCGGGACCGACAACCAGAATGGTTCTGATCTTCTGCTGGTCGAGAGGAAGAAGCGAACCTTCGTTCTTGAGCAGAACGATGCCTTCCCGAGCGGCATCGAGAACGACGAGATGATTCTCTTGGTTGTACTTGGAGAGCGAGAGATCGGTCTGCTCGCGATCGAGCCAGCCAAAGCAGGCCGCCGTGGTGAGAATGTGACGAACTTTCTCATCGATGGTTGCTTGCTTGACGCGGCCGTCGCGGATGGCGGGAAGCAGCTTCTCTTTCTTCATGTGGGCGCCGGTCGGCATTTCGAGATCGAGGCCACCGTTGGCCGCGCCCACTGCATCGTAAGTCGCAACCCAATCCGACATCATGACGCCCTGAAATCCCCATTGTTTTCTGGCAACGTCGGTATTGAAGAATTCGTTCTGCGTGGAGTGCAGGCCGTTCACAAAGTTGTAGGAATCCATGATCGCGCCGACGTGCGCGTTCTTCACGGCGGATTCGAAGGCAGGAAGATAAATTTCGCGCGCGGTGCGTTCGTCGATGATGGAATCGCTATCGTGCCGGAGGAACTCGGAGTTGTTGCCGAGAAAATGCTTGACGGTAGAGCTGACGCTCTGCTTCTGCATGCCGGTGATGTAGCCGGTGGCGACGGCACCTGCGAGGACGGGATCTTCGCCGAAGTATTCAAAGTTGCGGCCGTTCATGGGAGCGCGATAGATGTTGACGCCGGGTCCCAGCATGAAGTGAATGCCACGCGCCCGGGCGTCCTTGCCGATGCCTGCGCCGACGCGCTCCGCCAGTTGTGGATCCCAGGAGGCGGCGAGGCCAATGCCTGCGGCGTAAGTGGTCGAGGGGAACTTCTGGTTGTTGCGCACCCCGAGCGGGCCGTCGGACATTTCAAGAGCGGGAACCCCGAGAGCCGGTATGGCGCGAACCGCGAAGCCAGTGCCCCCGATGTAGTCGATTTTCTGCTCAAGCGTCATCTTCTTGATAATTGCGTCAACCCGGCGCTCGATTTCAGGGTTCGAAGGGACTGGAGCCTGCCCGTATACGACGGGGAACGGAAGCAGTGCGAAAGTGAAGAGGAATACCGACGGCAGGAATCGAGAAAGCTTCGACATGGAAAGCCTCGGAGCAGTGCGAAATACACCCTCGAATCAGGATGGCGGCGGAAAACGCGTTGTCGCTCGACCGCGCCGCGGCACAAGTGTACAACTCTTCGAGCACAGCACTTCAGGCTAGGAGATCTGCAGCACTACCTTGCCGTAGTTTTTTCCCTCCTGCAGGAGCTTGTAAGCCTCCGTGGCGCGATCGAGCGGGAAGACCTGGCCGATCACGGGAGTCAGTTTGCGTTGCGCGATCCATTCGGAGGTCTGACGCCATGCGGGCTGCATGATCTCGGACTTTTGCGACAGGTAGGTAAGCCACAAGCCCTGAATGCTCGCCGATTTTGCGTACAGCGCACGCAGGTCGAGCTGGGGCTGCTTACCGGTAGCGGTGCCGTACTGGATGACGCGGCCGAAGTCGCGCAGGCAGCGGAGGCTCTTGGCGGTGTGCTCTCCCCCGAGCATTTCGAAGACGGCGTCGACGCCTTCGCCGCGAGTGAGGTTCTTCACAACTTCTTCATAGTCGTACCGTTTGTAGTTGATGCCGTGCTCGAGGCCGAGTTCTGTGACGCGCGCCAGTTTCTCGTCGGAGGAGGACGTGCCGTACATTTCGACGCCGAGAAGCTTCCCGATTTGGACGGCGGCAGTGCCCACGCCACCGGCGACGGCGTGAATGAGGACGCGATGGTTCTTCCCTGCCGCTGGCGACTCAGTCATCCCGGCCTGCCAATAGGCGAGATAGGCGGTAAAGTAGTTGACGGGAAAGGCAGCGGCTTGTTCGTCGGTCCAGTGTTCGGGGACGGGCCAGAGCATGTTCGGATACGCCGCCACTCTCTCAGCGAAGGCTCCCCACTGGATGTAGCCCATGACGCGGCGGCCGGTGTTCTCTTCTACGCCGGAGAATTCACGTCCGGCAATCAACGGAGGTGGCGGAGTTCCCGGATAGCCGCCCTTGGTTGTCATAAAGTCGGCAAAGTTCAGACCACCGGCGGTGACGCGGACCATGGTTTGCGGGGGCTTCGGAAGCGGTGCGGGAGCGTCCTGGACGGCGAGCGAGTCGGGGCCGGAGAGGCTGGTGATCATTAAAGCTTTCATGGAGGGAAGTCTAGCAGCCCAGTGATTACTTCATGATGCCAATGAGCCGGAACGTCCTGGTTTTCATATCGGGAACAGAAACTCGCAGGCTCCGTAGACATCATGGCGGTGCCCGTCTTTTACTTTTCACGGCAGCGTTCCTCGCTTTGTAGTCACCCGGGGCCAACAGTGGGCTCTCGAAATCGGTGGCCTGCAGCTCATATTTCTTGCCCTCCACGACGACCTTCAAGCTTAGCGGGTTATGACCGTTCCAGCGTGACGAGCTGACATGGATGTTGATCGTGTAATCTGCTGCTTTGGGCTCCGTACCACCCCAAACTGAGGCGGAAAGCAACGGCAGAACAGCCGAGTCAAAAGTTCTTCATGAACGTCCTCTTTTGCCGCTTGACCCTACACCCTATCAAAGCCGGGCCGGAGCCAATAGTTGCAGGCTAGAATCTAGGTCCTACGATTTTTCCGCCCTGGAAGCTGTCGGCGTCCCGGCTCGCCGCACCCTGGGTGGGCGGAAGCTATTGCGATCGAAGGCGATAGGCATGGATTGAGGTCTCACCATGTTTCTTCGCCGGCCTTTGCAGTCAGGTATATACTCTTGGCGTGGTTTACTGAAGGTCCTTCCGGCCACGCCTCCACCGGGCCGGGACGGGGCGTACATTCATCCCCCTAATTCTTGCGCGCCCCGCATTAGTCGAAAGGCCGATTCCCGTCCGGGGGCGGAGAGGAAGAGGCACGGGTGTATCGCGCCAGACGGGTGGCGGAGCTGCATCCGGGGGAGGTCATACTGTGGATCTAGTTCTTGTTCGTCTTGTTTTTGTCATCGTAGTTTCGGTTGCGAGCTATTTTATTGAGCCCTTTCGATTGTCCCGGCCTCAGGATGCCGGAGTCGGGGCATTGGTCGGGGCGGGGATCGTCCTGTTCGAGTGGAAGCTTCGGACAGTCAGCCTGAAGCGACTGATCGGCGCGGCCATCGGAAGCATTCTGGGAATCTGCGGCGCTTACCTGTTTGCTCTGGTCATTCGCAGCAGTGTGCCTTCCGGTAACACTCAAAGTTTTCTGCAAATCCTGGTGATGTTGCTGATGGCCTACGTGGGCCTGATCGTGGGCGCGAGCAAGGGCGACTTGCTGAACCTGGCGGCGTTGGGGGGGATCTTTGGCGGCGAAAAGCAGGGCAAGAGAAGCTACAAGATCCTGGACACGAGTGTGATCATCGATGGCCGCATCGCCGACATCGCCGAAACCGGATTCCTGGACGGCATCATCGTCACCCCCCAGTTCGTGCTGCGCGAACTCCAACTGGTGGCCGATTCGGCGGACTCGCTGAAGCGAAACCGCGGAAGGCGCGGGCTTGACGTTCTGCAGCGCCTGCAAAAGATGGCGACTCTTCAGATCCAGATTGTGGAAGATGATTTCCCGGCGGTTCGCGAAGTGGACCTGAAGCTGATCGAACTGGCCAAGGTGTACGAGGGGAAGATCATCACCAACGACTTCAACCTGAACAAGGTGGCGCAGTTGCAGGGAGTCGAGGTGCTGAACATCAACGAGCTGGCGAACTCGCTCAAACCGATTGTGCTGCCGGGCGAGATCATGAAGGTGTTCATCCTGAAAGAAGGCAAGGAATACAACCAGGGCGTCGCCTATCTGGATGACGGAACCATGGTGGTTGTGGACAACGCGCGAAAGATGATCGGTAAAACGATTGATGTGTCGGTTACTTCTGTACTGCAGACCACGGCTGGGAAGATGATCTTCGGGAAGTGGGATGAGCGTGCGTTTACCCGGACGATGGGGCCGGCGCAGCCCGTAGTGCCGGTGATCCCCGCAGCACCGGGGCCTGCGCCCGCGGTTCCGACCACGCTGGTAGAGAGTAAGCCGACTCAGCCCTAGGACGCGCCAATCGCTGCTACCGAAATGGTTTTGCCGGTCAGAGTTCCCATGATCTTGACCCGCTGCCCAGCCACTCGCTTCAGTGCCGCCGCTTCGCCTTCCAGGCTGTAGGTATTGTCTCCGTCAACCAGAGCGAAGCTCTCTCCGCTGTGGACGCAAGCCCGCGTGCAATCGGCGGCAGCCATGCCCACGCCGGCCGAGTGTTTTGCGCCACAGTGAGTGTCTGTAACGATACCCTCATAGGCCTGTGCGGTGGCTGCAGAGGCGTGTGGCGGCAGCCCGGGTTCCGGCTCTGCCTTGGCAGCTCCGGCGGCTCCAGGGGTTGCAAGAGAGAGCGCAACGGCGCACGCGAGGACCGTTACGAGCGCCAGCATCTCAATCCAGAAACGAGCTTTGACCATTCTCATAGCTAGTCTTGTGGCCCTTTCAGTTGC
>Ga0209624_10004118_pt1 | contig 10087 bp, 11 predicted proteins | sample JacPinW_OM2H0_O1_FD_188565 | JGI IMG/M metagenome (GOLD analysis project Ga0209624, IMG submission 188565) | Forest soil microbial communities from Algoma, Ontario, Canada - Jack Pine, Ontario site 1_JW_OM2H0_O1 (SPAdes) (version 2) | ecosystem: Environmental > Terrestrial > Soil > Boreal... | reverse complement strand
CGACTTCATTGACAATAGCCTCGATCGGTCGAGCGGGACGATTCATGCGCGCGCCATGATCCGCAACAGTGATGGACTCTTGACGCCAGGCGGTTTCGCCCGTGTTCGTCTCGAAGTCGCACCACCCACTCCTACTTTCCTCCTGCCGGACGTCGCCGTGCTGCCGGATCAGTCGGAGCATATCGTGATGACCGTGGGGCCGCACAATGTGGTTATGGCAAAGCACGTCCAGGTGGGCGATCTTCGCAACGGCCTGCGGGTTATTCACTCAGGTCTCGACGCTTCCGATCGCGTGATCGTCGACAACATCCCGGTTGTCCATGTCGGCGCGGCCGTCACGCCTCATGCCACATCGGTCCAGTTCGCATCCGACCAGAACTGATCGTTACCGGCCGGAAAGAGAATTGAGCGGGCGATGAAACTGTCCCACTTCTTCATCGATCACCCGCGATTTGCGGCTGTCATCAATATCTTCATTATGGTGTTCGGATTTGCGGCGGCGGCGTTCCTGCCCGTCGCCCAGTATCCGAACATTGTCCCGCCGACCGTACAGGTGACGACCACTTACCTCGGTGCCTCGGCGGATGTGGTCGCCCGTACTGTCGCAACGCCGCTCGAGCAAGCCATCAACGGCGTCGAGGGTATGGACTACATCACCAGCCAATCAACGGGTAACGGCCAGTTGACGATCACGGTGATCTTCAAGATTGGCGCAGACATCAACACTGCGCTCATGCTGACGCACAATCGGGTGCAGGACACGCTATCTCGATTGCCGGAAGAGGTTCAGCTCCAAGGCGTACAGGTCAAGAAAACGATTCCGGCCCTCTTGCTTGGCGTGCATCCGTATTCACCGGACGGAAGCCGCACCGCGGAGTACCTCTCCAACTACTTCATTCTCCATGTAAGAGACGAGATCGCGCGACTTCCGGGCGTGGCGGATTTCCTGATTTTAGGCGAACGGCAATTCGCCATGCGGATCTGGGTCGATCCGGACAAGGCAGCAGCGAACAATATCAGCGCAAGCGACGTTTTGAACGCCTTGCGTGCTCAGAATGCGCAAGTGTCGACCGGTGCTCTCGACCAACCGCCCGTCTTCGACGACACCGGTGGCGCTTATCAGGTCAGCGTCCGCGCACTCGGACGACTCACGACGCCTGAACAGTTCGGCGACATCATCGTGAAATCGGACGCTGAGGGGCGCGTTACTCATCTCCGCGACATCGCCCGTATCGAGCTCGGGTCGGCGGATTACGGCTCTATAGCCTACGCGGATCGGAATCCGTCCGCGCCTTTCTGGGTCATCGCGACGCCAGGCGCCAACGTCGTCACGGTCGAGCACGAAGTGTGGGACACGATGGCGGAACTCAAAAAGAGTTTCCCACCGGGTGTTGATTACATCAACATCTATGATCCGACCACGTTCGTCAGCCAGTCTATCCACGAGGTGGTTGTGACGATTGTGATTGCGATCATTCTGGTGGTCTGCGTCGTCTACCTATTCCTGCAAAACTGGCGAGCGACGGTCATTCCTGTGATAGCGATACCCGTATCGCTAATCGGCGCTTTCTCGATCCTCGCCCTACTTGGGATCTCGATCAACAACCTCTCGCTGTTCGGCCTGGTGTTGGCCGTGGGCATCGTCGTCGACGACGCGATCGTGGTCGTTGAAAACGTCGAACGTAACATGGCTGCAGGAATGTCTCCGCGCGACGCCGCGCATCAAACGATGACCGACGTGTCCACTGCCCTCATCGCGATCGCGTTGACTTTGTGTGCGGTCTTCCTCCCGTCTGCGTTTATTTCCGGCATATCGGGCTTGTTCTTCAAGCAGTTCGCGACCACTATTGCGGCTTCAACTGTGATCTCCTGCTTCGTCTCGCTGACTCTAAGTCCAGCGCTGAGCGCCGTACTGCTAAAGCCTCACGGCCACACTCAACCCAAGGGCCTAAACCGCATTCTGCGAGCGGGGTTCGACCGCTTCAATGCGGGTTTCGAGTGGATGTCGTCGACGTACGCGAGGATCACCGCGCGTCTCGTGCGCGCAACTGCGATCATCCTTTTCCTCTATGTTGGGTTGATTTCGCTAACGGCGTTCCAGTTCATCAGGATGCCGAGCGGCTTCATCCCGGATCAAGACATCGGCTACCTTGTCGCGATCTTCCAGCTGCCGCCCGGCGCCAGCCTTGCCCGGACCGACACGGTGATTCGGGAAGCGAATGACATTATCCTGAAAATACCCGGCGTCGAACATACATCACCGGTGACAGGGTTCGATGCGACGACCAGCACCGTCTCACCGAACGCGGGTACGATCTTCTTGGCCTTGCCTTCACTGTACGGCAAACACATTCCCGGTGTGAACGCTGCTGCAATGTTGAAGGAGGTACGCAAGCGCCTCGCTCTCATAAAGGATGCCTTCGTCATTGTGGTGAACCCGCCTGCGGTCCAAGGGTTGGGCTCTGCGGGGGGCTTCAAACTGATGGTTGAGGACCGCAATAATCTTGGACCGCAGGCGCTCGCCGACGCGACCAATGCGCTTGTTACGGCGGCGAACAAAGATCCGTCGTTGAGCGGCGTGTTCACTCTCTACAACGCTGGCTCGCCTTCTCTCTACGCTGACATTGATCGTCTGAAGGCCGAGAAAATCGGGCTGACGCCGGCTGACGTTTTCTCCACTCTGCAACTTTATCTCGGTTCGCAATATGTGAATGACTTCAACTACTTAGGTCGTACCTTCCAAGTTCTAGCAGAGGGAGATCAGTCTTTCCGACGGACACCGCAGGACATCGCGCGCCTCAAGGTTCGCAACGCCAACGGGGAAATGGTGCCGATTGGTTCGGTCGCGACCTTCTCTGACGAGACGGCGCCCTATCGCGTGCCGCGTTACAATCTCTATCCTGCCGCTGATGTCTTGGGTGGTGCTGCGCCGGGCGTCTCATCGGGCACGGCCATAGCGCGCATGGAGGCTCTTACGAAGCAAGTGCTCCCAGCCGGCTTTGGCTTCGAATGGACGGAGCTGTCCCATCAGCAGGAGCAGCAGGGGATACCGACTATCGCGATCTTTGCAGCTTCCGCGGTCTTCGTCTTCCTCGTTTTGGCCGCGCAATATGAGAGCTGGAAGCTACCGCTCGCGATCGTGCTCATCGTGCCGATGTGTCTGCTGGCCTCCGCGACGGGCTTGGCCTTTAGGGGCATGCCGATCGACATCCTCGCGCAGATCGGCTTCGTGGTCCTTGTCGGTCTGGCGGCTAAAAATGCGATCCTGATCGTGGAGTTCGCGCGCCAACGGCAAGAGCAAGGCGACGGGCCCGAGGAAGCGGCGACCGCGGCAGCTAAAATCCGACTCCGTCCGATCTTGATGACCTCCTTCGCCTTCATCCTCGGTGTCTTCCCGCTCGCCGTGGCAACCGGGGCAGGATCGGAGATGCGCCAGTCGCTCGGCACCGCCGTTTTCTTCGGAATGCTCGGGGTCACAATCTTCGGGCTGCTGTTCACGCCTGCCTTCTACACCTTCATTCGCAAACTTGGCTCCAAAACCGTGTCATGACCCCGGAATCTAACCATCGCATCTCCTGCGTTGATGTGAGAGAGCTGGGATTTCTCCCGTCTACCCGGACGCTTGGCAACTCCTGGGCCCAACTCGACTCCATCATCCACGCGGGCACAATCGCTTGCAATCTTTGGGCGAAGGCCGCCTGCTCCAGTGGGCCGCGCTCGTGGTTTCTCTAACCCGCGAGCGCGAGCAGCACGCCTAGACCAGCGACAATCAGCGCCAAAACGGCCGACAGGATGACTTCCGCGCTCGCGCCGGGCCGCGGGCGGACGCGCGGATCGGCCAGCAATCGCTCGGTGCGGACAAACCGTACGGCGGCGACGACAAGCAGCGCGATACCGACGATGATGAGAGCGAGACCCTCACAATGCACGGACGGACCCGACGGTTTTTCGAGCCTCAAGCGGCGGCTCACGCCGAGCTAGGTGGCGTACACCAGTGTCAGGAGAAAGAGGCCGAACGTCTCAATAACGAAGCCGAAGGCGATGACCGCCACCCGTGCGTACCCAGGCGGCGGACGCCCGTTTATTGCGGCGTGATCGGCATAACCTTCGATCATGAAACGCCTCCTTGCGCCGCTTTCAAAATCTGGATGAGTGAGTCCGCCTCAGCCGACGATCATCAGCGCCTCGCGGATTGCGCCAAGCCTGCTTTGGCGGCGGGCAGCTAGCCCGGAATCGACCCAAGCGGAGGGTCGTCGCAACCGATTCATCGTCGTGAATCGACCCAAAGCGGGCCTTAACGATCGGCCGCGTGAACGAGCGGGAAGCGCGATAGCGGTCTTCGGCTGAAGGCGTCGGTTGCGCCAGGAGCGGATATTGCAATGGGTGATTCCCAGAATGACGCGGAACTGCGCTGCTAACGCAAAATCGGCGGCCAGATTGGCCTACCTCGCCCCCTCTTGATGCCGCTTTGACTAAAGGCCGGTTGGCAAATGGCCCCGCGACTCCTTACAACCGCCGATAGCGCGGAACGAATCGGCGGATGGACTACAGTAGAGACATTCTGGCCCTGGATGACGCCCAACTGGAGCGATTCGTCCTCCGGTGGTTACAGGTCATGAGCAACCCGAAATACCATAGTAGCCAGAGGTTCGCGGGTGCGGGTGACATGGGCCGTGATGTTGTCGGCTTTTTGACAAAGGCCCGCCACCAGGGACCGTGGCACAACTACCAATGCAAGCAACTCGGCAGGAACCTCGGCTTGGGCCCCGCCCTTCTTGAGCTGGGGAAGATCCTCCACTTCAGTCACAAAAAAAAATTTACTCTCCCTGAACAGTTCACATTCGTCGCGCCCCGGGGACTCACTCGAGCGCTGGAGGAACTGATATTCAAGCCCAGCGCCCTCAAAGAGGCCATCATCACAAATTGGAACGAGTATTGCGCAACAAGGATCGAGAAGGGGAAAACGATTCCGATGGACGCCTCCCTCCTCGCGCACACCGAAACCTTTGATTTCTCCTGCGTCGACCGACGGTCGCTGGATGACATTCTGACAGATCCGGCTGCCATGCCGGCGCTTGCGGCGATGTTCGGCACCGATCCGGGAAGTCCACCTCTTGGCGTAGTTCCTCCCACTCTCGCGGCCGCGGAATTGCGCTACACCGACGCGCTGTTGGGGGCATATAGCGAGCGGGACAAGCGCACGTATGCAGGCCATGATGACATCGTTACCCACCGTGTCCACGGGCAACACTTCTTTGAGCAGCGGGAAAGATTCTACGCGGCGGACGCCTTCAGTCGATTCTACCGAGATAACACCCTTGCCCAGGAGATTACCACGCTGGAGGAGGAAATGTATCACGGAGTCATCGAAAAGCACCGTGAACCCCATGCCGATTCGCTGACGCGCGTGAACGCTGTTATGGGCCATGCCGCAACTGTGTCACCTGGAGGCCCTCTTGCGCGCCACGCACGCGTGCAGGTCAAACAGGGGATTTGCCACCACTTCATCAATAATCAGCGGATCTCGTCATGGAAGCTCTGACGCGCGACCGAAGGCCGGAACGGCAGCCGCTGTATAACAGCGAGCTGGAAACCGGAACGCGTGCGATGGTAATCCTAGAAGCCGCCTATCCTCGGGCGCTCGATCTGTCGCAGTTAACCTGGTTCGATCACCTGGTGGTACATACCGAGGACATCGGCGGGCCGCCGAGCCTTCACCCGGCGCTTCCGGGCCGAACGGGCGAGCTGCTGGTTCGTCGGCGTCTGGTCGAAGACAGCCTGACATTCATGCGCAGGCTTCATCTCATTGAAACGGTCGCGGACGAGAAGGGCATAGCATACCGGGCAGGTGACGATGTGCCGGCCTTGATCGGGCTCCTGAGGACACGTTACGCAACCGCGCTCAAGGAGTGCGCCCAGTGGTTAATCTCGGAACTGGGCGACCTGGATCAAGCCGAACTGACCAGTCGCATTGCAGACCGTGTTGGCCGCTGGGTTGTCGAATTTCAAGGTGAGATTGGTCACCCCGGACACAGCGAGTGACCCTTGGACTAACGATCGCTCACCTCGCGTTTAGTGGGCCATCGGCGGAGGTCGTGGACCTAAAGTTCACGCCGGGTCTCAACCTCATATTTGGCGCGTCGAACACCGGTAAGTCGTTCGCTTGTAAGGCGATCGACTACGCGATCGGTGCAAGTAGGCCATTGCCGGACATTGAGCAGCGGAGGCCATACGACCGGCTATGGCTCGGATTTACGAGCGGCGGTGAAGCGCAGACCATCGCGCGAGCTATCGCGGGTGGCGGCTGTCAGCTTTATCCCGGCCTACTCCGCGCACCGGACAACGGTGCCCCGCGAATGCTGGCACAGAGGAATGATCCGAACGATCAGAATAACGTCTCTCAGTTTTTGCTCAATGAAATCGGCTTGGCTGGAAAGCAGGTGGCTATGAACGCCGCCGGAAAGAAGCGGGCTCTCAGTTTTCGTGACATCGTCCGCTACTGTATGGTCGATGAAACCTCCATCCAAAGCGAGGAGTCGCCGGTTCTGTCGGGTCAACATATCAACGATCCGACGGAGCGCAGCGTCTTCAAGCTTCTACTGACTGGAATTGATGACAGCGCCCTAGTGGAAGTGGCCGATCGAAAGACCTTCCGAACCTCAACAGCGGCGAAGGTCGAGGTCGTCAACGAGATGATCGAGGCCACGGAATCCGAGATAGCGGCCGGCTATCCCGATGTTGCTGACTTGCCTGAGCAAGAGAAAAGGCTGGACGAAACTTTCGCAACAGCGCAGGCGGAGGCCGATGCTGCGCAGGAATCGATCCGCGCGCTTTTGGGAGATAAACGCCGGATAGGAAATCAGTACGCGGAGATGGAACGCCGGATGGGTGAGGTCGATCTGAATCTCGCCCGGTTCAGCCAGCTACATCGTGTTTATCAATCCGATATCGAACGACTCGAAGCTCTGGAAGAGGCTGGCTTCTTGCTATCGCTCGGCGGAACCCGCGAATGCCCGCTCTGTGGTGCGTCTCCTGAAGCCCAACAATATGAGCACGGGCTCGGCGACATCAATCGTGTTCGCGCAGCGGCATCTGTTGAAATCACCAAGATTAGGCAACAGCAAGTTGACCTGACGCAGACAGTCCAGCAGCTATACGCCGAAGGTGTGACACTTTCGGAGGAGCTTCCGAAAATCGCGGCGAGCCTCAGGGCAACGGAGATTGAAATCGCTCGCCTCTCTCCGGGAGCGGGGCAAGCCCGCCGGCAGCTCGCGGAAATCATGACGGTCCGGGATCGGGTAAAGCATGGGATATCTCTGACAAATCAGCTTGCGGCCTATCGTGCCAGACTCGAATCACTCAACAATCTACGGCCTACGAGCACTGGGCATCGACCAAAGCTTGGTGTCACATCGACAGTCGCCCACGATTTTTCTCAGACTGTGAGTAAAGTGCTGAAGGCTTGGCAATTTCCTGGCGACTGCCACGTAAGTTTTGACGATGCCACGCATGATCTGAAAATTGACGGAAAGCTGCGACGCGACAATGGAAAAGGCGTTCGCGCGATCACGCACGCAGCCTTTAAGGTCGCCCTGCTTCTATTCTGCCGCAACAAGAAACTCACATCCGGGATTTCTAATTTTGGACACTCCGCTGCTTACATATCGCGATCCGATCACCTCGCGGTACGGTGAGCTTGAGCCAGACGAAGAAGGGATCTTGCAAACGTCGCTGAAAGACCATTTCTTTCGTTATCTCTCCGCCAACTCTCGCTCGGGCCAATTCATCATTCTGGAAAACATCGACCCACCAGCGGATATCGCGAGGTTGGCGAATGTCGAAGTGTTCTACGGGCGCCGAGGCGGCGGCCGTCCCGGCCTGTTCCCAATGGTGTGAAGTCGGCGAGACCGTGCATCAGCTTTTTCGCGATCTTGGCCCAAAAAACCTGCGCGCCTGGTTGCGGCCCACTCTAGTCTGACCAGGTTTGTCCGGATGCCCGCTTCGGGCGGTGAAGCCGATTTCGCACTAGCAATTGTATGTCGGCTATGGCGCGGACTCCGGTCCTTGCTGAGGCAGCCCCTGTTGGGGAGCTCTCCGCCCTTTGCGACATTCCGGCCCGGGCACCCGCGTTACCCTTTGACGACCGCCGAGTTACTTTCGATCCGCGCCACGCTCGTAAAGATTTCGCTCTAGTTCGACGTCGTCGGCGAGGTCGGGCCGCGGCTGGTCGATCCAGTCGACGGCGTCGACTTCGTCGCTTGGACCCGCTTCGCCGCTCGTCCACCGCGCGACGAACAAGGCGATGACATAACACGGGCCACCGCGAACGCCGCCCACACGCTCGCCGGAACGTCTACAGGCCCTAGGCGAAATATTTTTTCTGGAAAAAATCGCTTGGGGTCGGGCCGCGATTGCGCACCGCGGTCCGAGTGACGGTCGCGGTGGTCGAGGGCCCGATCTCCTACAGACCGAATGCCCCAGGCTCGCTCGGTCATCATCCACGACCGGTGCAAGGCGTGGCCATCAGATTTGAAATACTGCTTCGTCGCACGCTTTGTGCGGCTTTCGGTCAAGGCCCTCATTGCCTTCGCCGTGCGACCTTTGCGCTCCGCCAGACGGACCGCCCGCACTCCTGCCAGCCGCGAGGGCCAATCTTAACGCTTTTCTAGGCATGCAAGGTTAAGGACAGACGTAAGGGGAATGCACCGACTTACGCAAGTGAGAGTGATAGCATGCCTAGGATCGCGACGGAGCATCCGGAGAAATCCCGAGAACCTAACCTACTTCAAGAATTTGAGAATTCTCTGCCCGACTTCAAGAACCTAGATGAAGAACAACATCGGAAGTTTGTGAGGGCAATTCGCATGCTGTGCCGGTATTTCCACATATCGGAGGCACGACTCCGAACGGATCAGTTGTTTAAGCTCAGGTCAACTATCGCCCGCCTCGGTGAGCTTTACGAAGAGTATCATGGCAAAGACACAATCCTTGCTTCAGCAATATTGTTTGTTAAGCTGCACATCGAGTCGCATTATCTTGATGGCCAAGACGCCAATCTAGTCCACAACTTGACGGCCCTGCACATTTATCCCCGAGTTCCCCTCGACTGCGCTCCAGATGAGTCTGCGGCGGTATAGCCGCAAACGAGCGCCTCAGGGATGGGGTCCGGGCTGCCGAGGGCGCTATCGGGTGGAAAGGCTCATGGCGGGGCATTGCGATGCGAAGCTGCGCGATCTTCTGCAGACGCTCGCCGAGTGTCCGAAGGTGCGCTCGCTCAGCATTCACGACCGGTCGCGACTGCCGTGAGAGGGCGAGCGGCGGCCCTAGCAAGAGGACGATGCGGCTGAGCGACGGGCGCTGTGCGGAGACGGCGGGAGTGGAGGCTTGCGGCGCGTCGCGCGACGACGGCGCAGCAAGCGAAGCGGCATCGGCCGAAAGGCCGCGCTCGCGAAGTGTCGCGGATCCGGGCTGCTACATTCGGACACCTGACCATCTGAGCGTTCTGGTCACAGCATTCTTGCGCCGGGGAAAGCCACGCTCGGAGTTGAAGCCGTCCGTTCGCCTCGAGCGCGCGGCCGAGGCGCATCGGCGGGCGGGCGCCCGCGATTGCCATAGTGGAGCTTACGCGACATTGACGACACACGCACGACGCGCAAGAAAGTCACCGTGACGGGCTGACCGGAGGGCCGGCGCTTAGCGCCCTGCCGAAGTTATAGTGCAATGAGCGGGCCCGCCAGGTCGGCGGCGCGGGGTAGGGCGCAGCCGCAGCGATCGCCGTCATGACCGCGGAGTCGAGGTTCGGCGATCCACTCGAACTGACCATCTTTCGGCCGACCAGAGTGCCGCCCTTGTCAACGTAGAAATTGACCACGCCCTGCTTGTTGGCGCTCTCGAGGTGCAACTCAGGGCTTTCGTGCAAATGCGACTTGATCAGTCTAAAGACGACCGTCAGGTAGCGCGACTCGGCGTTGCCCCCGACGACCGGGGAATCCTCGGCCGCGCGCGCGAATTTGTATTGCGGAAAGTCCTCGATAGTCGCCAGACGCTTCCCGACCGGTGCCTTGGCGGGCGGCGTAGGCGCGGCGGG
>Ga0209624_10004117_pt1 | contig 10091 bp, 10 predicted proteins | sample JacPinW_OM2H0_O1_FD_188565 | JGI IMG/M metagenome (GOLD analysis project Ga0209624, IMG submission 188565) | Forest soil microbial communities from Algoma, Ontario, Canada - Jack Pine, Ontario site 1_JW_OM2H0_O1 (SPAdes) (version 2) | ecosystem: Environmental > Terrestrial > Soil > Boreal... | reverse complement strand
AGGTCAGCTACGAGGCGGAGGCTCCGTCGGTTGGTTCGCCCGTCCTCCAACTCGGCTTGCGTAGCCGGTAGAGCAGGAGCGGCGGAAGGACACCGACGGCGATTACTCCTGCTAACAGCGCGACGGCGTACGCGGGCGTGCTGACCTTTCCGAGCTGACTCGGCGGCAGGAGCCCGACGACACAGGCGGCGACAGACGCGATGGCGCCGACGACGCAGATGGTCATCATTGCCGGTGCCCGGTAGCCGCGCTGGTGGTCAGGCTCACGCCGGCGCAGCTGGGCGGCGGCCACGAACATCAGGACGTACATGATCAGGTACACCTCCGTCGCGAGGGCAGCGAACACCCAGTAGGCGCGCGACACGGCCGGGACCAGCGAGTAGAGCAGGCCGATCAGCGTGATGACGATCCCCTGGGCGACGAGGATGCGCAACTGCACACCGTTGCCGTTGAGCTGTTGAAAGTAGGGGGGCAGGTAACCACGCTTGCGCCCGATGTCGAGCAGGCCGGTCGACGGGCCGGTGAGCCACACGAGCAGCCCGCTGAGGGACGCGATGACCAGGCCGATGGCGATGATCGGCTGAACCAGGCCGAGGCCGAAGTGCCCTAGCAGGCCTCTGAATGCCTGCATGACCCCCGCCGTCAGGCTGATGTGCGCAGAGGGGACCGCGACCGCGATCGCCAGTGTCGGAAAAATGAAAACTAGTAGGACGAGGATCACCGCCAGGAGTACAGCCTTCGGGAAGTCGCGGGGAGGGTCCCGGAGATCGTCGACGTGAACCGCATTGACCTCGACACCGGCGTAGGTGAAGAACCCGTTGACGATCAGGACGATGCTCGTCAAGCCGTGCCACGGCGGAAGCACGTGGTGTGCATTCAGTGGCGCGGCCGAGGCGTTCCCCTGTAGCAGGTAGATGACCGCGAGGACAACAAGCAGCAGGCCCGGGATCAGGGTTCCGATCAAGATGCCCCAGGAGGCGAGTTTGTCGGCGCCGATAGCACCGCGGGCCGATACGAGCACCGCCCCCCAAAAAACGACGATGATCACGACCGTCGTGTACAGGCCACTGTGCGCGAGGCCCGGCGCGAACACGTACGCCAGCGTGCTCGCCATGTAGGCGAGAATCGCCGGGTAGTAGAACGTCGTCTGGGCGAACTGACACCACACGGCGGCAAACCCCATGCCGGGTGAGATCCCCTCGCTGACCCAGTTGTAGACGCCGCCCCCCCAGCCCGAGGCGAGCTCGGCCGACACGAGCGCCGCGGGCACGAGGAACACGATCGCGGGGACGACATACAGCACGACCGAGGCGAGACCGAACACCGCCGTCGCTGGAGCCGACCCCAGATCTCCGACCGACCCCAGGATCAGCAGGGCCATGGCGAACCAGGCGATCGTCCGCTTCGATCCAGTGCCGGCCCGGGTCCGAGCGCCCGCTGTCAACCGGTCGGGCCTCGGTGGCGAGTCTTCAGGATCCGTCCTGCTTCTTGCCCGTTGGTTTCCAGCCGTGCCTGACGCCCTCCAGCAACCGGCGCTGGCGCTCGGCGTTCTCCTTGGTGGTATGGCGGGAGTAGACCTTCCCCGTCTCTCGATCTACGACCTGATACGCCCCGTCTGCCTCTTTGACGCTGTAGGGCACCCCACTTCCCTTTCCGTTCGGCCACGCTCGCTTACTGGCGCCATTAGACCACGTCGCGGAGCGCACGCGTCAATCGACGGCTCGGTGGCGACGAGTCGGCGCAGGGGCGCCCAGTTCTCGCCCGGCTCGGCGTTCTCCAGGTCGAGCAGGTTGCCGTACAGGTACCTCACCAACTCCCGGCAGCGGCCCGGGGCGAGGAAGTGAACGGTGGCGAGCTCGCTCACTCCCATGTATCCGGCGAGGGATCTGAAACGCGCGGTGCGATGAGGTACGAGCCCGATGCGGCGGAGCCGGGCCGCAGCTTTGATCTGCTCCCAGTCGGACTGATCGGGACGTGTCGGGCGGGCTGACGGAGACGCCGGTTGGGCCACGGCGGACGCCGCGGAGGCGTCCACGAGAACGGCGCCCATCAGAACGGCGACGACGACGGTTGCGGCCAGCGTGCGATTGCGCATGGTGATGCTCCTTCTCCACGCTCCTCGCCGCCGATTCTATGGACGGGTGACGGACGACGGTGTGCCCCGGTCCCGGCGGTGGTTGGCGGTCCCGAGTGTCCGCTGATCGGTTAGAAGGAGCACACCGCCGACGGCCAGCAGCGCCAGGGCGAGCCCGCCCGCCGCGCCGATGGCGGCATCGCCCCAGTCGAAGCCCCCGCCCGGTGCCTGAATCCGGACGACCGCCTGGGCCGCCGCCGGGGCCGCGCCCACCGGGGCAACGGGGATCATCCTTTTGTCCTGACGGCTGTACACCGCCGCGGGCGCCCGCGAGGTTGTGGAACTCGTCGTGGCGGCGGCGACCGATACCGGCGAGGTGGCGGTCGCGGTGAGTGCGAGCACGAGCGCCGCGGTTCTGGTCGTTCGGCTGAGCATGTGGAGCGCCTCCATCTGATTCGTCGATCGCCGAGTGCGATCGAATCGGCGAGCAGTCTCCGAGCGACTGGTCGAGCACCGGTCCAGCTCGGTCGAGAATCGGTAGAACTCCCCGTGGCGCAGTGGTAGCGTTGGGCGAGGGGCGACGGCGATCGAATTCCGTGTGCTGGGGCCGGTGGAGGCCGTCGACCGAGACGGCGCGCTTGCGCTGGGCGGTCCCAAGCAACTGACGCTGCTCGGGGTGCTGCTGGTGGAGCGTGGCGTGGCGGTCTCCTCGGATCGCCTCATCGACGTCCTCTGGGGTGAGCGGCCGCCAGCGAGCGCGGTCAAGCTCATCCAGGGTTACGTGTCCGGTCTGCGCAAGGCGCTGGGCGACGGCGTGTTGCTCACGCAGGGGCGCGGGTACCTGCTGCAGATCCCGCCGGGCCAGCTCGACGTGGACCGGTTCGACTCACTCGCGGCGGAAGGCCGACGCGCGCTCGACGACGGGGATCCGTGCACCGCGGCCGCTCGTTTGGGAGAGGCGATGGCATTGTGGAGAGGGGCGCCCCTGGCCGATTTCGCTTACGAGTCGTTCGCACAGCCAGAAATCGCGCGGCTCGAGGAATCGCGCTTGGCGACCCTTGAGAACCGAATCGACGCCGAGCTTGCCTTGGGCGCGAGCGCGCGGCTCGTGGGGGAGCTCGAAGCCCTCGTGCGTGAGCATCCGCTGCGTGAGCGCTTGGTCGGCCAGTTCATGCTCACGCTGTACCGCTCGGGGCGTCAAGCACACGCGCTCCAGGCCTATCGGGATGCCCGGCGTCGGTTGCACGACGAGCTCGGACTCGAGCCGGGCCGCGAGCTCGCGCAGCTTGAGCGCGCGATCCTCGAACACGATCTCGCGCTGACGGCACCGGCGCCGGTCCACCGTCCAGACGGACGCGCGCCGGCTGGAGGTGCAGCGCGGCGAGGCGTCTGGCTCATCACGATCGGGGCGGTCGTATTGCTCGCTGCCGTGATTGCGATCGCCGTGCGGCTGGCGGGCTCGGGAGCCAGCGCGGTTCGGGTGTTGCCCAACTCGCTTGCGGCGATCGACCCGGCCAGCGACCGCGTGGTTGGCGCTGTTGCGGTCGGGGCCAGTCCGGGCGCCGTCGCGTTCGGGTCGGGGTCGCTGTGGACGGCGAACCTGGACGACCAAACGATCTCGCGCGTCGATCCTCGGACAATGCAAGTGTTGCGAACGATCACGCTCAGGGGGCCGCCGACCGGAATCGCCGCGGCGGACGACGGCCTGTGGGTGGTCCAGTCAAACGTGAACCTGTACGCGAACACCGCGAGCAGCATCTCAGTCGCTCGCGTCGATCCCGAGTTCGACACACTCGACTCGCCCACGAAGATCGGGAACGTCATTCCTGACGGACCCGGTGCGGTCGCGGCGCGGGGCAACTCCGTCTGGGTGGCGCCCTCGGCGGGCCTATTGACTCGGTTGAGTGCGTCGACCGGAGCGGTGACTCAACGGCTCGACCCTAATGCCAGCCGGCGGGGATCGCGATCACCGAGGACCGAGCGATCTGGCTGACGGACGCCGAGGCCGACGAGGTCGTGCGCGTCGATCCAACCGGCTTGTTGACCCCGATCTCGGTTGGCAGTACGCCGACGGCGATAGCGGCCGGTGCGGGCGCGGTATGGGTGGTCGACTCCCAGGACGACGCGGTCGTGCGAATCGATCCCGACAGTCGGTCAGTCACCGACGAGATTGCTGTGGGCGACTCGCCGTCGGGGATTGCCGTCGGGGACGGATCCGTGTGGGTGGCGAATGCCGGCGACGGAACGGTGACGAGGATCAACCCGGTGAGCGACCGCGTCCAGGCGGTCATCTCGGTCGGCGGCAGTCCCAGCGCACTCACGGTCGGCGACGGCCGCGTCTGGGTCGCGGTCGACACACCGTCGCTGGCGCCAAGCGGGGGCGGAACGGGTGGCGGCACGCTCCGGATCGTTTCCGCGTACGACGTCGACTACACGGACCCGGCGCTGGGCTACGACAGCCTCTCCTGGCAGCTCGAGTACGCGACGTGCGCCAAGCTCCTCAACTATCCCGACCGGGGGGGCGCGGCCGGTGCGCAACTCGTACCCGAGGTCGCCGAGGCACTTCCGGCCCGCTCCTCCGACGGGAAGACGTACACGTTCACGATCCGGCCCGGGTTTCGCTTCTCGCCGCCCAATGATCAGCCGGTGACGGCGCAGACGTTCAAGTACACGATCGAGCGCACACTCAATCCAAAGACCGGGAGCCCGTTGGCTCAGTTTCTCTCGGACGTGGTCGGCGCCGATGCGTACATGGCCGGCAAGACCAGCCACATTTCGGGCGTAGTTGCCGACGGGAGCAGGCTCATTATTCGTCTGCGAGCCCCGGCCCCGGATTTTCTCTCCCGGATCGCGTTGCCCGCGTTCTGCGCCGTCCCGACGAATACCCCGATCAACCCCGGCGGCGAGCGGACGGTTCCGTCGGCGGGACCGTACTACGTGTCGTCGTACACACCGGGTCAAGGGGCGGTGCTCCTGCGCAATCCCAACTATCACGGCCACCGTCCTCGTCGCTTCGCGCGGATCCAGCTACGGGTCGGGATCGGGGCGCAAAGAGCGATCAACGAGATCGCAGTCGGCACCGCCGACTACACGACGCTCGGTGCCGACGAGTACAACGTAACCCCCGAGATCACTGCTCTGGCCTCGGCTCTCGCGCGTCGTTTCGGCCCCGGCAGCGCGGCGGCGGCGCACGGCCGACAGCAGTACTTCGTTACCCCGCTCCTCCAACTCGACTTCTTCTATCTGAACACGCACCGACCGCTGTTCAGCGACGTGAGAGTCCGTCGCGGTCAACTACGCCATCGACCGGCGCGCGCTGGTCGCCGTCGGGAGCGGATTTCAGGCCCTGCCCGCGAGCCCCACCGACCACTACCTACCACCGGGGATGCCGGGCTACCGCGCCGCCCACGTGTATCCGCTCAAGCCTGACCTGGCCAAGGCTCGGCAACTGATCGCCGCGGCGCACGCCGCGGGGAGCACCGCCGTCCTCTACACGCTCGACAGCTACCCAGGTCCAGAGCAGGCTCAGATCGTCAAGAACGACCTAGCCCAGATCGGGATTCGGGTCCAGGTTCAGACGTTTCCAAGTGACACCTTCTTCTCGCTTCTCGCCAAGCCCGGCGAACCATTCGACCTCGCGTACTCGGGGTGGGAAGCTGACTACCCGGATCCGTTCGACTTCCTGAATCTGCTGCTCGACGACACCTCGAACGCCCCCACGTTGAAGGATCCGGTGGATCAGCGCCGTCTCGCCGCCGCTGCACGACTCTCCGGGCCACAGCGCTACCTCACCTACGGCGCGCTCGACTTGGATCTCGCCCGCGACGCCGCTCCGCTGGCCGCGTTCGGCAACGGCTCGAGTCACGACTTCTTCTCGACGCGAATCGGCTGCCAGACGTTCGGGATCTACGGCATGGATCTCGCTGCGCTGTGCACCCGGAGTGCCCGTTGAAACGCAGCGGCTCCGGCCGGCCGTGTGCCTTCCGGAGCCGCTCCGACCGTCTGACGTTCGTCAGACGGGACAGCGGGTTGGGTTGGGTTCGTCGATCTTCCGAGGCGCCCCGTGGGGGATGAGTTGCACGGCGATCGTCTCGGCTTCCGTCGTGCCGTTGTTACGCAGCGTGTGCTCGTCGTTGCCGCCACCGTCGATGAACCCCTGACCAGCCGTGTACGTGTGACCCGCGCAGTTGCGATCCTCGCTGGTGAAGTTGGTCACCTGTCCTGAGACGACCAGGATCAGACTCGGGCCCGGGTGGGTGTGCCAGCCGGTGGTTCCGCCGGGGTCGATCTTGTTGTCGACGACGTAGACGTCGGTCTGCCCGTAGGCGGCCATGACCGCTCTCCAGGCTGGCGGGAACGCGTGGCCCTCCGCGAAGAACGAGTTGAACTCGGACTGGGCAAGGATCGTGGTGCTCAGACCGCTGCTCGGCGTGGCCAGCACGTCTGCCGCGTAGACGCCGCTAGCGGCCGCGCCGACGACAAGGGCCAGGATCCACTTCGACGTGAGCGATCGCAACTTGCGTCGGGATCGAGCGAGGATGGGCATGAAGACCTCCTGCGTCGCCGGTCACCCGGTGTAACCGGATTGCTCGGCAGGCTTCCTTGGGCCAGTCGAAGATTGGTCGGAAGCGGTTCAGGATCGGTAAAGGCGGTTGGTAGCTCTTCGGTGGGCGCAGCGACGAGGACACGACCCGGCTCGAGCTCAAGCACGTCGCCCTCGTCGGCGACGACACCTGGGCACGCTTCGGCCCCGGCGCGTTGGGCATCGGCTGGGACTGGGGCTGAGCGGACTCGGACGGCACCTCGGGGCGAGGAACGGCTCGATCCGGCGGAGGCCCAGGCGTGGTCCGCGTCCGAGGATGGGGGTCGCTTCATCACCGAGAGCAGCGAGCAGTGGGCCGGGGCGGCGGTGTCCGCGGGTATCGATCCCGGCACGGCGCGCGACTGGGCCGCGCGGACGACCGAGTTCTACACCGGGGCGCCGTGATCACACGGTCGACCGCGCCGTCACCGAACGCGACGGTGAAAGGCGAGTGAGCGCGTCAGCGCTCGACGATGGAGCGGGTCAGGGCGATGATCGTGACGAAGGTGCGGAAGAGGCGCAGCGGGTCCTCGTCGGTCGCGGTGACCGTGCGGCCGCCGGCGCGCTCTACGCCCCGGATCCAGGTGGCCATCTCGGCCATATCGGAGGTGAGGAACGTGACCTCGAGGGTGGCCGGTAGGTCGATCGCCGGCGGGGCCGCCGAGCCCGACCGAGCGAGCGCACGGGCGGCGCCTGCACGGATCAGCTCACAGGCACGCTCGGGGTGCAGGTTCTCGGCCGCGAAGCGGGTGATCGAGCGCTTGACTACCACGGCCTCGATCTCGGGCATGAACGGACGCGCCTCCTCGGCGGTGGCGTCGTCGCCGGTGATCAAGACCACCGGTACGCGGTGGTGCAGGGCGACGAGCGCGTTCAGCGCGCTCTCGCCCGCGACGACGCCGTTCAGCCGTGCCTCCCAGACGGCGGCGGGGTTATACGTGTGCGACAGGATCGCTCGCTCGGCCCCGATGGCGCCGTGATAGGCGACCATGAACACGGCGTCGAAGGTCCCGTCGAGCCCTTCCATCATGTAGAGCGGCTTGTGCCTGCCCGATAGGTACGACGCGTGGTGGTGCAGCTCGTCGGGGCGCAGGTTGTACATGGTGCGGTGGGCATCGTTGACCAGCACGTGGGTCGCCCCCGCTTGCGCCGCGCCGTCAATCGCGGCGTTCACCTCGTCGGTGAGCAGCCGCCGTCCGATCTCGTACTCGGCACCAGGGCCCCGCACCTGCTCCCAGTCGACGATTCCCGCCGTGCCCTCGATCTCACTCGAAATGAAAACCTTCATGGCTCCCGTCATTACACTGACCGCCGACGTTGGCTACTTGTCTTATGACTGAGCGGGTGGCGGCAGGATGACGGGCGGCTCGGCGGAGCAGGCCAGCCTGGCGCGGCTTTCGGCGTCGTTGATGTGCGCCGACTTCGCCGCGCTTTCGAGCCAGCTCGAGGCGCTGGCACGGGGCGGGGTGTGTTGCGTCCACCTGGACTTCGGCGACGGCCGCTTCGTTCGCAATCTCCCGCTCGGGGTGGAGGTCTTCGCGCAGTTACCGCCTCGCCTCGCCTGGAGCCGCGAGTCCCATCTCATGCTCTCCGAGCCGCTCGAGATGCTTCACCTGTTCACGCCGCATTCGGATCTGGTCTTCTTCCATGTCGAGGCGTCATCGGATCCCCGGGCCTGCATCGAGGCCATTCGCGACGCCGGCGTCCGTCCGGGGCTCGCGCTCAATCCCTCCACACCGACCGGGAGCATCACTGACCTCCTCCCCGCGGTGCAGGACATCCTCGTCATGACGGTCGAGCCCGGATTCGCCGGCGCTCCCTTCGTCCCCGCGGTGGTTGAGAAGGTGAGGGAGATCCGCGGCCTCGCCGACGCAGTGAGCCCCGAGGTCAAGATCGAGGTCGATGGCGCCATCGGACCCGAGAACATCCCGAGCCTTGTCCGCGCGGGAGCCGATCGCTTCGTAGGCGGGACGACCGGACTGTTCACGGGGGGAGATCTCGAGGCGAGCGCCCGCTCACTGATCGCGTTCATCGAGCAGGCGCTGCGGCACCATCCGGGCTGAGTATGTCCTCAGGGTCGCCGCACACTGAATCCGTGCAGCCCGCCGCTCCGAAGGTAGGCACGCTCGTCTCGGTGAACGTCGGCATGCCGAAGGATGTGGGGTGGCAAGGGAAGACCGTCTTCACCGGAGTCTTCAAGGACGCCGTGGCGGGCCCGCGCCATGTCCGGAAGCTCAACGTCGAGGGTGACGGCCAGGGCGACCTGGCCGGCCACGGTGGTGAGCAACGCGCCGTGTTCGTCTACCAGATGGATTCCTACCGCTACTGGGAACGCGAGCTCGGCCGAGATGACTTCGTCTACGGACAGTTCGGCGAGAACTTCACGGTCGACGGGCTCGGCGACGACGAGGTCTGCATCGGCGACCGTTACCGAATCGGCACGGCGACGTTCGAGGTAACGCAACCCCGGGTCACGTGCTATCGCGTTGGGATTCGCCTGAACGATCCGCGGATTCCCGCTCTGCTCGTTTCCCGCCGGCGCCCGGGCTTCTACTTCCGGGTCCTCGAGGAGGGCGACGTACAAGCGGGAGACGAGATCGTCAAGCTCGCTTCCGGGCCCGAGCAGATGCCGGTCGCGGAGGTCGACGGGCTGCTCTACCTTCCCGGACACTCACGCCAAAAGCTGTTGCAAGCGCTGCGGATCCCGGCCCTTAGCCCCGGCTGGCAGGCGTCGTTCAAAGCCCTGCTCGACGAAGCCCCCGGTAGCGGCAACGCGGGCCTCGCCGTAGCCAGCCCGCCTCCCGCCTGGCCCGGCTTCCGTCAGCTGACCGTGACCGCCATCACGCCGGAAAGCGATTCGGTGATCTCGATCCGCCTCGAGGACCTCGACGGCGCGCCACTCCCGGCGGCACGCCCCGGTCAGTACCTCACGGTGCGGGTCCAGTCCGACGAGCAGCAACGCTCGTCGCTGCGGAACTACTCACTCTCCGGACCGCCGGACGGGGGCTATTACCGGATCACGGTCAAGCGCGAGCCCGGTGGCATCGTCAGCGGTTACCTGCACACGCGGCTCGCGGTCGGCGACCAACTCGAGATCGCGGCACCGCGTGGCACCTTCATCCTCGATCGGACGCAAACGCCTGTGCTGCTCATCAGTGCCGGCATCGGGGCAACCCCGGTCCTGGCAATGCTCCATGCGCTGGCCGAGGAGCACTCCGACCGGCAGATCTGGTGGCTTCAGGGCGCTCGTGACGGTCGGGAGCACTCCTTCGCCGGCGAGGCGCGGGCGCTTCTCGCTTCGCTTTCGAGCGTCCGGATCCACATCTGTTACAGCCACCCGGATCCGGACGATCTCGAAGGTCGCGATTTCGACACCGTTGGTCGCCTTACCGCGCCGCTGCTGGCCCAACTCGACCTACCCGGAAACGCCGAGGC
>Ga0209624_10004116_pt1 | contig 10094 bp, 10 predicted proteins | sample JacPinW_OM2H0_O1_FD_188565 | JGI IMG/M metagenome (GOLD analysis project Ga0209624, IMG submission 188565) | Forest soil microbial communities from Algoma, Ontario, Canada - Jack Pine, Ontario site 1_JW_OM2H0_O1 (SPAdes) (version 2) | ecosystem: Environmental > Terrestrial > Soil > Boreal... | reverse complement strand
TTCGCCCGACCGCACCTGGGCCCCCTGCCCCCATTTCGGCACCTGCGGCGGCTGCCATTACCAGCACATCCCCTACGAGTCGCAGCTCAAGTACAAATCCGAAATCCTGCGCGAGACGCTCCGCCGCATCGGCCGCATCGACTGGCCCGGCGAAATCACCGCGCACGCTTCCCCTCCCTGGGGATATCGCAACCGTGCGCAGTGGAAAATTCGCCCACTCGGTGAAGATGGCGCGGGTGGCATAGGCATCGGATATTTTCGCGCCGGCTCCACGGCTCTTTGCGCGGTAGAAGATTGCGCGATTCTTTCTCCGCTGCTGCTGAAGGCGCTGCTCGCTCTCCGTGCCGCCGCTGCGCAGGGAGCTCTGCCGCGCGAGCTGCGCGAAATCGAAGCATTTGCCGGCGCGAACGATACGAAGCTAATGCTCACCGCGACCTTCGCCGGATTTCCGAAGCAGCCTCAGGCGCTCGCCGACAATCTAAAAAAGATGCTGCCCGAAATCGCAAGCCTGCTGTTCCACGATCCCACCCGTGAACGCATGGAACTGGATGGCCCCGGATACGTCGAATACGAAGCCGCAGGCTCATCGTACCGCGTCGGCCACTTTTCGTTTTTCCAGGTGAACCGGTTCATCCTGGCTGATCTCGTGCGCGAAGTCACTGAAACGGAAACCCAAGGCCGGATCGCGCTGGATCTGTTCGCCGGAGTGGGGCTCTTCTCCGTGGCGCTGGCGAAGCGATTCCCGCGCGTCATCGCAGTTGAATCGAATCCGGCGGCCGCGAGAGATCTGGAGGCCAACGCCTCCGGCCATGCAGCCCCCGGCGGCCGTGGAATCGAAGTCCGCGACGCGGACGTCGAGCAGTTCCTCGGCAAGCTCAAGGAAAAACCCGAACTCGTCGTCCTCGATCCCCCGCGCGCTGGAGTCGAGCCCGGCGTCGTCAAACACCTTGCGCGGCTCTCGCCGCCGCGAATCACCTACGTGTCCTGCGATCCGCCCACCCTTGCGCGCGATCTTGCAGCATTCGTTGCCAAAGGCTACGAAATATCGCGCGTGCACCTGTTCGATCTTTTCCCGCAGACGTTTCACATGGAAGCGGTGGTGGGCCTCGGCCGGCGTCCGTGAAGCTCCCCACGCTGTGGCTGGTGGCGGCCCCTGCGGCATCTGGCTTGCGGGCCGATGTCACGGACGGAAACAACCCATCCGTGTACGCCTACGCCCCACATTCCCGTCCCGACGGATTCGCCGCTACCACCCCGTCGGCTGATGATACGGCAGCGCAAGCTGGACGCCCTCAACCTGCCGGATCTTGTTGTTTTGAATCTTGAAAAACTCGGCCACCTCCACGTTAAATGGTCGCTTCGCCGAAGGCGGCATCGGAATCTTGCCGATTCCCGGGACGTCGGCTTCAAGCACCGTGCCCGGATGCGTGAACATGAAAAACCCGAAGACGATTCCCATCCTTTCGTCGACGATCATGAAGCGCCGCGGATCGACGGACTTGATGTAGGCCCAGATTTTCGTGTTCATGTTGTCGCGGCAGCCGAGCGCGGCGGGATTGTATTTTCCGTTGGCCCAGCCTTCGTTGTAGGACGGGTTGTTCGTGTCCTGCGTTCCATCGAGGATGCGATTGCACTTGTCGTCAAACGGCGGGAGGTTCCCGTCGAGATGCACGATGCCATCGAAATACAGATTCGCGTCCTTCAGCATGTCCGCGCGGGGCGTGCGCTCGGCCGCCGGAACCGGCTCCAGCCACACCGGATTCGGCTGGCCGAATTTTTCCAGATTTTCAGCCGGCTCGGCGCCGCGGCGCACGATCGTTTCGACCTCAGTGATTTTCTTGGCCACCACTTTCAGCCGCGCCACCAGAATCGCCGGCGTGCCATTCTCGCGAATGGTCACTTCGCATCCGGCTTCGCCCGCGTGCGGATCGGCAAAGTAGATTTTGTAGGTGCCCATGCCGCTGATCGTGCCCCACAGCGCGTCGCCGAGCTTCATCGGGATCGTGTTCTCGGTGAAACGCACATGAGGCGAAAGCGGCAGCCGCGCGGGATCGTGCGCCACCAGCGCGCTGAGATACTGATCGAGATACCCGGTCAGGCACGCTTCGTCGCACGCCGACGCGGGCATGGTTTGTTGAGCCGTGCTTTGTGCGGACGCGCTGTTCGTCGCGGAAGCGGAGGCGATTCCGAGGCACAACGCAAGCGTAGCGACGCGTGACAACTGATTTGGCATAGGTCCCCCCAATTTTGCGGCGATTCTACTCCAGATGCCAAGTCGCGTGATGCAAATCTTGCGAATTGCAGTTTGTCAGCGCAGGGAACGCGGGGAAATACGTGTCCCGCTCATGTACAGAACGGTTTCAGCACAAAAAGGTGCAGCCTGTACCCGAGTACTATTGCCGGCATTGGGGGCCGGGTGCATGATCGGGGTGCACGCCTCAAAACCCGACCATGGAAACCCTAGAAGACACTCTCAGGCAGCATCCCACACAAGAAGAGATCGACGAGGAAAGCCGGCGCATCCGGCGGCTGCGCATTCTGGTGCAGTTGACGGTGGAAACGATCGCGGACGGCACGCTCAGCGCGGAGGAAGCGTCGGGAATGATCGCTGCGACGCGGCGCGTGGCACTGGAAATGTTTCCGGGCAAGGAACGCGCCTTCGATCTGATCTACCGGCCGCAGTTCCAGCGCGTGATGCACGCCGTTTACCGGTTGCAGTAGCCGCGGCTCAATAACCGCAGCGCGCGCGAACCCACATCCTTAGCCAGACCGCCACGAGCCCCGCGACGGCACCCAGCAGCGCCTGATATTCGCGATTTCGCCTGTATCGCGGCCACGAGAAGGAATTCTCCGGCGATTTCGCTACAGAAACTTCATCGCTGCGGGCGCGCGGACGCGGAAAAAACAACGGCACCCGCGTTGCGTAGTCTTCGAATTGCACGCCGAAATTCTTGCGCAGATCCTGCTCTTCATTGCGAATCACCGCGTAATAGAAAACCGCGAAATACAGGCCGACGATAAGCCCGGCCCAAAGCGAATATCCCGCAATGATGAATCCGGCGGCCAGTAAAGAGCTGCCGAGATAGAGGGGATTTCGAGTGACGGCGTACGGGCCGGTGGTGGCAAGTTGTTCGTCTTTGCGCAAATGGCCCGCCGCCGAACCGCGCACGAGCAGACCGAAAGCGGCGACGAGTCCGCCGATCACGATTGACCGGGGGAACGGCCTGGCGAGCAGCAGAAAAATCACCGCGACCGGATAACCCAGCCGGACGCGCCAGCGCATCCAGAATTTTCTCGATTGCTTGATCTGCAGCGAGCGCGCGTCAGTTGCCATTGCGGCCCCGCCGGACGCGCGCGATCAGCGCCGTGGTTGAATCTGTGGACTCGCTGCCGGTGCTGGCAACGCGAATTCCGTGAGCGCCGAGCTCGCCGCCGCAGAGACCATCCAGCGCCGCATCCGACCCTGCCGCGAGTACATCGGGTTGAAACTCGCGAATGATCGGCATCACATCGGCTTCGTCGAACACGACGACGTAATCCACCGCAGCGAGCGCGGCGACGAGGACGGCGCGGGCGCGTTCGGTGAGAAGCGGGCGGCCGTCGCCTTTCAGTTTTTTGGCGGCGGCGTCGGAGTGCATGCCGACAACCAGAACATCGCCTTCGGCGCGGGCTGCGGCTAGATAGCGGACGTGGCCTGCATGCAGCAGGTCAAACACCCCGTGTGCGAATACGATTTTCCGGCCTGCGCGGCGGTGTTCTTCGAGCACCTCGTGCAGACCGGCTCGAGAGAGGATTTTTTCGCGCGTGTCCATTCAGTGTTGAGGGCCGCGCGAAAAAGTATCACATGGAGGCGATGGCGGCAAACCGACTGGTCGCCCCGAAGCGTAGCGCCGATTCAAACAGCCTCGACACGGCCAGACCTTGCGGCGGTTGCCAGGACAGCACGCCAGAATTCTGGTTCCTGAGCCATGTGGAAATGGATGCGACAGTAGTAGAGGTCGAAGCCTTCGAGCGAGACGCCTGCGAGATTGAAAATGTCCTTTTCGGTGCACATCAGGGCGTCGGCTCCTGCGGCGCGGGCTTCGGCGGTGATCGCGCTGAGGTCCTGCTGCGTGTAGCGATGGTGGTCGGGGAAGATTTTGTAGCCGACGGGATCGAGTCCCCATTCGCGCAGATCTACCGGAAAAACCACGGGGTTGCCGATGCCACTGAAGGCGAAGAATTTTCGGGAGTGAGCGTCCCCGCGTTCCTCGCCGGGGTACTCACGGCGAAACACGCGTACGGATTCTAGGTGTGGACCGGCGTAGAAAATTGGCGCGTCTGAATCGCGGCGAATGACGGCCTCGACGGCGGGTGCGTGATCGCTGCGCGTGATGACGATCAGATCCGCGCGCGCCAAGGCCGAGCGCGGCTCGCGCAATCGTCCCGCGGGTAACAGAAGACCGCCCCCGAAGGGATTCGTCGCGTCGATCAGGACGATATCGACGTCGCGCGCGAGCTGGAGGTGCTGAAAACCGTCGTCGAGCACGAACCAATCAACACCTCTCGCCGCAAGTTCGCGGCCGCGCGCGAAGCGATCGGGGCCGACCCCGAATTGCACACGCTGTCCGAGGCGGGCTTGCAGCAGGCGCACCTCGTCGCTGGTCGCCCCGGACGGGCCAGTCTCGCCGCGGTAGCCGCGCATGAGGATTCCGGGTAATTTTCCGTCGGCGAGCAGGCGTTCGGCCATCCAGAGGACCATCGGAGTCTTGCCCGTGCCACCGGTGGTGAGGTTGCCGACGCTAATGACGATGCCCTCGAGGCGGCGCTGCCGCAGCAGACCCGTGCGATAGAGTCTCGCGCGAAGATGCGCCGTCGCGCCATAAGGCAGCGTAAGCGGCCAGAGCAGGGTTTGCGGGAGATTCACGCCGACCCCTCCGATTCTTGCTTTTCGTGCGGATCGAGCAGCGCGGCGATGCGATCGAGCGATCGAGCGGTGGCGCCACGATTGCGTTCGGAAAGCGCGCGGGCGGCCGCGCCCATTTTTTCGCGCGTGGATTTGTCTTCGACGAGTTGTTCCCACACTTTGCCCAGCATCGGTCCGCTGGAAACTTGAATGCCCCCCTTCGCGGCGAGGAACTGCGCGGCCATATCGCGAAAATTCTCCATCGAGCGACCGAAAACCGGCGGCTTCGAAAACCAGGCCGGCTCGAGGATATTGTGTCCGCCGGCAGGAACCAGCGAGCCGCCTACGAACGCAGCATCGGCGAGCGAGTAGAGGGCGGCGAGCTCGCCGATCGAGTCGAGCACGAGAACGTCGGCATTTTCGTTGAGCGCGGCGGCGAGATCCAGGCCGCTGCGGCGAACGACGTTCCATCCGCCCTCGGTTGCGATCGAGGCGGCCGCCTCGAAGCGATCGGGCTTGCGTGGAGCGAGGATCAGGAGCGCGTGGCGCCATTTGCGCTGCACGATGTCGTATGCAGCGACGACGGCTTGTTCTTCTTCAGCCACCACGCTGCCGGCGACGAAGACGGGCCAGCGCTCCTGCGCTCGGATCTGTTGCGCGAGCCATTCACTGAAGGCGCTCGGAGCGGGAGGCTCGGCGTCGTATTTCAGGTTGCCTGTGACTTCGACGCGCGCTTCGGGCGCGCCCATCTCGCGCAAGCGCACAGCGTCTTCGGGCGTCTGCGCGAGAAAAAGCTCCGCGTCCTGCAAAGTGCGCCTGAAAAACGGGCCGACCAGAAATTCCCAGCGTTTGAAACGGGCGAAAGATTTTTCGGAGATACGCGCGTTGGCAAAAACGACTGGGACTTTCATGCGGCGGGCTTCGCGCAGGAAATTCGGCCAGATTTCGGTTTCCATCACGATCACGAGCGAAGGGTGAATGGCAGCGAGCGCGCGGCGAACGGGCACGATCCAGTCGAGCGGGAAATAAAAGATGCCGTCGACGGAATGCAGGCGCGCGCGGGCGAGGCGTTGGCCCGTTTCGGTGGTGGTCGAGACGAAAATCGGGCGGCCCGGAAAGCGCTTTTGCAGGCTGTCGGCAAGCGGCTTGGCCGCAAGGACTTCGCCGACGGAGACGGCGTGAATCCAGATCGGGCCGGCGGCCCCCGAATCCGCGCGGCGTACTGTGCGAGCGCGGGAGAGGATGTCGGGTGGGACATTGCCGAGACGCTCGCCGGCGCTCGAGGGTTCGTCGCGATGCCATCCGCGCAGCGCGTAGTAGGGCGCGAGGAAGATCATGCCGACGGCGGTGATCAGGCGATAGAAAAAGTACATAGGAGGCGACGGGCATTATAGCCCGAGCGGGGAGTTTCAATTTCCAGTCTCCTGGTGGCGATGGATTGCGTCGGGAGAATACCGGACATTCGGCCATGGGGGCCGAAGCTCCCGCGGTTTTATTGGAGCGATCAGCCACTCGCCCCAACACGCCGAAGGCTCCGAGAATTCTGCTACTGCGGGGCGGGCGGTATCTAGGATAATGGAGATTCTTCTGAGGGCTCATGGCGGAAGTCACCACACTGTTCTGGGACAATGGCGGAGTCATCCTGACGAACGGATGGGACCGCGGGTCGCGTCAGAAGGCGGTTGAGAAATTCGGGCTCGACTGGGCGGATTTCGAGGACCGGCACGAGCTGATGCTGCACGCGTTTGAATGCGGCGAGGCCACGCTCGACGAATACGTACGGCGCACGGTTTTTTACCGCGACCGCGCGTTCACACAACAGCAATTTAAGCAGTTCATGTTCGAGCAGTCGCAGGCGCTGCCGGAGGCGTTGGCATTCGCGAAGAAGCTGGCGGCGACGAAGCGGCAGATGAACGCGGCGCTGAACAACGAGTCGCTTGAGATCAACGATTACCGGATCAAGACCTTCGGGCTGCGCGATTGCTTCGAGGCGTTTTTCAGCTCGTGCTATCTGGGCGTGCGCAAGCCGGACCGGGGGATTTTCAGCCTGGCGCTGAAGATCACTCAGCGCGATCCGGCCGAATGCGTGATGATCGACGATCGCGGGCTGAATCTGGAATGCGCCCGCGAGATGGGCATGAAGACGATTCTGGTAAAAGATTTGCCGCAGTTGCGCGCGGATCTGGCGAAATTAGGCGTGACGGCCGATTGACGCAGAGCCGGTGGCAGGGGCTGGAAGAGAGATCCTTCGACGGCGCTCAGGATGACCGGCAGGGAATACGAATTTTGAGGAGATGGAAATGGAACTGGGGATGATCGGGTTGGGAAAGATGGGCGGGTTCATGGTGGAGCGGCTGCTGAAGGGCGGCCATCGCGTGGTCGGACTGGATCGCGACGCTGCGGCGGTGCACCGCGTGGTCGAAAAAGGCGCGGCGGGCGCGGACACGCTGGAAAAGCTGATCGGGCAGCTGAAGACGCCGCGCGCGATCTGGCTGATGGTTCCGGCCGGAGCGCCTGTGGACCAGACGATCGAGCAGCTGCTGCCGCACCTGGCGCCGGGCGACACGATCATCGACGGCGGAAATTCGTATTACCGGGACTCGATGCGGCGCGCGGCGGCGCTGGCGCCGAAGAAAATCAATTTCATCGATTCGGGGACAAGCGGCGGAGTCTGGGGGCTGACGGAAGGCTACAGCCTGATGATCGGCGGCGACGAAGCCGTGGTGAAACAGTGGTCGCCGATTTTCGAGACGCTGGCGCCGGGGAAAGACAAGGGCTGGGGACGCGTGGGCCCGCCCGGCGCAGGGCATTTCGTGAAGATGGTGCACAACGGAATTGAATACGGAATCATGCAGGCGTACGCCGAAGGCCTCGATCTTTTCCGGCACAAGAAGGAGTTCGGGCTCGACCTGCTGCAGATCACCAAGATCTGGCAGTACGGCAGCGTGGTGCGGTCGTGGTTGCTGGATCTGACGGTCGATGCGCTGACGAAGAACCCGACGCTCGAAGGAATCGGCGCGTACGTGACGGATTCCGGGGAAGGCCGCTGGACCGCCATCGAAGGAATCGAGCAGGGCGTGCCGCTGCCGGTGTTGGGCGGGGCCCTGGATGCGCGGTTCCGCTCCCAGGATCCGGAGCCGTTTGCCAACAAAGTGCTGGCCATTATGCGCAACGAATTCGGCGGGCACGCCGTGAAAATGACAACGAAGTAAGCCCGCGACGGAATATGACGTTCGCCTGAAACATTCCAAAGAGATGCAAATGGATGCCCGTGTTTTCATCGATCTCGACGCGCTGAGCCGCGGAGCGCTAGAGGAATTGCGGCGCGTGATGCGCGAGGCGCTGCAGGCGCGAGGGCGGTTTGCGGCTGCGCTGGCGGGCGGCGGATTCACCGCTTTCGAGACTGGGAGGGGAGGGCCACGTTGCGTCGCTGTTTCCCGGTTCAGTGGCCTATCCCAGAAGAGAAGTGGGGTGATGGCGGTCGGAGCTCCCGCTAAACCACTGCAACGGTTGACATTAACACCAGTGTTCGTGAATCGGGGGCGACACGGATTTTTCCGGGTGGCCGGAGGAAACAAGCGCGAGATCATGGACGCGCTGCGCGCCGAGCCGGCCGGGGAACCGCGCCAGTATCCGGCTGGTACAATACAGCCTGAGGGACACTCGCTGTCGTTCTTCGATAAGGCTGCCGAAGCTTGAAATGTCGGGACTTGCGCGAAACTTCATGCGGGGACGGCGCGTCTAACTTAACCAAGAGCATTGTTGCTCGCAGCAACTCCGGGAAATTGCCGATTCGAACCTTTAGACGGTTGGGAAGCAGCGCCCAGGCGCCGCCATTCTTATTTCATCCCCCGTTGTCGGAGCCGGCGTGGCGCAGGGGCGTACGCTTTGAGTTGGGGCAGTCCTAGGAGAGACAGAGGCACGACCACTGATGAGACGCGATCCTGCTGATCGATCCAAGCTTGTGTTCACATTTTTGACCGTTGCGGCGCTGTCGCTGTTGAGCGGCTGCACGACCAAGACCGTGCAGACGGCTCCGATTTTTGCGGCGCGGGTGACCGTAGCGAAGGCGGTGCAGAAGACCGTACCGGTGGATTTGACGGCGATCGGATCGGCGGATGCGTTCACGAACGTGTCGATCAAAGCGCAAGTGAACGCCGTGCTGGAGCAAGTGCACATCAAGGAAGGGCAGTTCGTGAAGAAGGGCGATTTGCTGTTCACGCTGGATGCGCGGCCGTTTGATGCGGCGCTGGCGCAGGCGCAGGGGACGCTGGCCCACGACAAGGCGACCGCGGAATTGAATCGCGTGGAAGCGGAGCGCTACGCGGCGCTGTACAAAGCGGGCGTAACTGCGAAGGAAACGCTGGATCAGATGCAGGCGAATGCGGATGCGCAGCAGGCGGCGGTTCGCGCGGATGAAGCCGCGGTGCAGGCGGCGCAGCTTCAGGTGGACTATTGCAAGATTTACGCGCCGACCGACGGACGGCTGGGAGCGATCCAGGTGTATCCCGGAAACATCGTGAAACAGAACGACGTGCCGGTTCTGATCGTGATCAATCAGATCTCGCCAATTTATGTGGACTTCGCCGTGCCGGAGCAATATTTCGCGCCGATCGAGAGGTTCATGGCCAAGGGATCGTTGCAGGTGCAGGCGACTCCCTACGGCGACACGATGCCGGAAGTGGGCGAGTTGACGTTCGTGGACAACACGGTCGACAACACGACGGGAACGATCAAGCTGAAGGCAAAATTCGAAAACACCGATCACCGGTTGTGGCCGGGACAGTTTTCGACGGTGACGCTCCGGCTGGCCCAGGATGAAAATGCGACCGTGGTTCCTTCGCAAGCGGTGCAGACGGGGACGAAGGGCGACTACATTTACGTGGTGAAGTCGGATTCGACCGCCGAGCAGCGGCCTGTGAAAGTGGCGCGGACAATCGCAGGGGACGCGGTGATTTCGAGCGGCATCGAGCCGGGTGATACCGTGGTGACGGACGGCCAGCTGCGGTTGATTCCGGGAATGAAAGTCGAGATCGTGAACGCGCCGTCAGGTTCGTAGGGATTTTTTGCTACACACGTTTCGATGACCATCGCCGAACCATTCATTCGACGTCCCATCATGACCACGCTGGTCATGACGGCGATCCTGCTGTTCGGCCTGCTCGGCTATCGTTCACTCGCTGTCAGCGATCTGCCCAACGTCGATTTC
>Ga0209624_10004114_pt1 | contig 10094 bp, 8 predicted proteins | sample JacPinW_OM2H0_O1_FD_188565 | JGI IMG/M metagenome (GOLD analysis project Ga0209624, IMG submission 188565) | Forest soil microbial communities from Algoma, Ontario, Canada - Jack Pine, Ontario site 1_JW_OM2H0_O1 (SPAdes) (version 2) | ecosystem: Environmental > Terrestrial > Soil > Boreal... | reverse complement strand
AGCGCACGGTGAAATGCATGTTCTGGGTGTCGCCGACGCGCCGGCTCTACGACCTCTTCTGGGCGATCCACAACATGACCGAACAGACGCCTGCCGAAGTGGTCGCGCTATCCGCCAAACACGAAGTCGATTTCATGCCGCCGCCTGAAGAGGCGAAGTGAGGTCGGGGGAAGGAGCAGACCCATGAAGGTGCTCATCGCGGGCGCTGGCGTCGGCGGACTGACGCTTGCGCTCATGCTTCATCGACGCGGCATTGAATCTGTTATTTTCGAACAGGCGTCCGAGATCCGGGAGGTCGGGGTCGGCATCAACATTCTGCCGCACGCCATCAAGGAGCTCGCTGCGCTCGACCTGCTGCCCAAGCTCGACGCTGCGGGCATCCGCACCAAGGAACTGCACTACGTCAGCCGGCTTGGTCAGAAGGTGTGGAGCGAAAAGCGCGGCACGGACGCCGGCTTCGACTTTCCGCAGTTCTCGATCCATCGCGGCCGGCTGCAGAAAGTCATCCACGACGAAGTGATCGCCAAGCTTGGCCCCGGCGCGATACGCGCCGGCCTGAAGCTGCAGGGCTTCGTCCAGGACGAGGGCGGCGTCGTCGCACATTTCACTGACGCCAAGTTCGGGCTGTGCAGCGAAACCATGCGCGGCGACGTGCTTGTCGGCGCGGACGGCATCCACTCCGTCGCACGGCGTCACTTCTATCCGAAGCAGGGGCGCCCGAGTTGGCAAGGGCTGATGCTTTGGCGTGGCGCCGCGGAATGGCCGAAGTTCCTGACCGGGAGCTCGATGTATATCGCCGGCGGCATGAGCGCGAAGGTCGCGCTCTATCCGATCGCGCCAGGCTCGACGCCGGACATGCGCCTCACCAACTGGGCGATCGTTTCTCGCATCGCGGATGGCGAGATCACGCCTCCGCCCATCGATTCCTGGTCGCGGATCGGGCGTATGGACGAGGTGATACCCTATGCCAGACGGTTCAAAGTTCCCGGCGTCGATGTCGAGACGCTGGTGCGGGCGACGCCGGTCTGTTGGGAATATCCCATGTGCGATCGCGACCCGCTGCCGCGCTGGAGCCATGGCCGCGTCACACTGCTCGGCGATGCGGCTCATCCGATGTACCCCGTTGGCTCGAACGGGGCCGCGCAGGCGATCCTCGATGCGCGCAGTCTCGCCGATTGGCTGCGGAAATCCGATCACCCGATGCAAGCTTTGCATGAGTACGAACGCGATCGCCTGCCGAAGACCGCGGAGATCGTGCGCCTCAACCGCAAAGGCGGACCGGAGCGCGTGATCGACGAAGTGGAGAAACTCGCGCCAGCAGGCTTTGAATCGGTGGACCGCGTCCTTAGCCATGCCGAGCGCGAGGCGATTGTGAAGGGCTACGCCAGTACGGCTGGCTTCACGCGGAGCCAGGTCAACAAGTGAAGACGCCGCGCAACGGCGAGGCCTGGAAGAAACCGTCGATCAGCCGGGGCCGGGGGCTCTCAGCTGGAAGCGTTGGATCTTGCCCGTCTGTGTCTTCGGCAAAGCCTCCACGAAGCGTATTGTGCGCGGATATTTGTATGGCGCAATGCTTGCCTTGACATGGTTTTGCAGCCGCATCGCGGTCGCGTTGTCTGAGACAACGTTCGGCTTCAACACGACGAAGGCGGCGACAATCTGTCCGCGCTCTTCATCGGGAAGCCCGATCACCGCGCATTCACTTACGGCTTCATGCGCGAGGAGCGCCGCCTCCACCTCCGGGCCGGCGATGTTGTAGCCTGCCGAAATGATCATGTCGTCGTTGCGCGCGACGAACTGAAAATATCCTTCCTCGTCCTGACTGAATGCATCGCCTGTCAGGTTCCAGCCGTTCAGCACATATTCCCGCTGACGAACGTCGGATAAATAGCGGCAACCGGTCGGGCCCCGCACCGCGAGCAGGCCAACCGTTCCGCGTGGAACTTCCTTGAAGTGCTTGTCGACGATCTTGGCTTCGTAGCCTGGCACGGGCGTTCCGGTGACGCCCGGTCTCCGGTCATCAAGACGGTTTGCGATGAACACATGCAGCATTTCCGTCGAGCCTATGCCGTCGAGAATCGGCACGCCGGTGCGCTTGGTCCAGGCTTCGTAGACGGGAGCTGGAAGCGTCTCGCCTGCGGATACGGCCACGCGAAGCGAGGAGAGGTCCGCTCCTTCGTCCATCGCCGCAAGCATCGCGCGATAGGCGGTCGGCGCCGTGAAGCAGACGGTCGCCTTGTAGGCTTCGATGATCTTGACGAGGTTTGGTGGGGTCGCGCTTTCGATCAGCACTGCGGAAGCCCCGAAGCGCAGCGGAAACACCGCGAGTCCCCCGAGCCCGAAGGTGAAGGCGATCGGAGGAGAGCCGACGAACACGTCCTCGGGCCGAACCTCTAAAACCTGCCTCGCATAGCCGTCGGCGATGATGAGAATGTCGCGATGAAAGTGCGCCGTCGCCTTCGGGGCGCCGGTTGTTCCGGAGGTGAATCCAAGTAACGCGATATCGTCCCTTCCCGTCCGTACGGCGGCAAAGCTCACCGGCTTGTTGAGGGCGACGCGGTCGAGCTCGGCGTCGTGATTGGCAGTGCCATCGAAGCCGACGACGCCTTTGAGAAGGCGGCTTTCCTTGGCGCAGGCGACCAATTCGTCAAGGATGCGAGTGTCGCACAGCGCGAGTTTGATTTCGGCCTTGTCGACAATCTTCGTCAGTTCCCCGGCCCGCAACATGGGCATGGTGTTGACCACAACAGCGCCTGCCTTGGTCGCAGCAAGCCAGCAGGCAATCATCGCGGGATTGTTCGCTGAGCGGATCAGGACCCGGTTGCCGGGCTTCACGCCGTAGTCTTCGATGAGCGCCCGAGCTAGCTGGTTGCTCCAGTCGGCAAGCTCCTTGTAAGTGCGGCGGCGGCCATGACCGATGAGCGCCGTGTGGTCGCCAAAGCCGCGCTCGACCATACGGTCGGTCAGTTCGACCGCGGCGTTTAGAGAGTCGGGATAGTCAAATCCGTCGAGCTGAAAGTCCGGCCATTGATCGGGCGGGGGCAGATTGTCGCGCGCGAACGTATCAATGTGAGCGGTGGGACCGAGCATTGGTTCGCTCCTCCGTCACGAGCCCAGCAAACTCTTTCAACATCCGACGGTGTTCCCACCCGCGCTCTCTCGACGCGCGCCACGCGCGCAAGGCTCGAGAGATTAGGCGGGTTCGCGCAAGCGCGAACAGCGCCGAATGGTGTCTCACATCGGAAAGGCGCGCTGCCCGCTCTGGATCGTGATCCATTTCAGTTCGGTCATCTCCTCCATCGAGAAACGACCGCCCTCGCGGCCGAAGCCGCTGTTCTTGACGCCACCAAACGGCGCGTGCGCCTCGTCCGACACCGTGCAATCGTTGAGATGAACCATGCCGGAGTCGAGGCTGAAGGCGAGCTCCATCGCTTTCTGCATGTCGTTGGTGATCACACCGGCTGAGAGGCCGTAATCCGTGTCATTGGCGATCTCGAGCGCTTCCTTGTGGTCGCGGACCTTGATGATCGAGGTGACGGGACCGAAGCTCTCCTCTCTAAAGATGCGCATCTCCCGGGTCACGCCGCTAAGCACCGTCGGCCAGTAGTACTGAGCCTCGTGCTTAGCCCCGCACAGCAACTTTGCTCCTTTGTCGACCGCGTCCTCGACATGGCCGTCGATCACGGCGCATTGGGTTCCTCGAATCAGAGGGCCGATGACGGTGTCAGGCTCGCGTGGATCGCCGACCTTCAGGCTCTTGGCCACAGCGACGAAGCGCTCGCAGAACGCGTCGAAAATCGACTCTTCGACCAGGATGCGCGAGTTCGCCATGCAGACCTGGCCCTGATGGAAGAAGATACCGAACGCAGCGGCGCGCACGGCATAACCGACGTCGGCGTCGCCGAGGACGATCAGCGGGCTCTTGCCGCCCATTTCGAGCGTGAAGCGCTTGAGCGTCTTCGCCGCTTCAACAGCGAGATGACGACCGGTCTGCGTTGAGCCCGTGAACGTGATCATCCGCACCCGCGGGTCGGCGAAAATGGCCGCGCCGACTTCCGACGCGAGGCCGGGCACGACGCTGAGCAGGCCTGGCGGCAGGCCCGCTTCGTCGAATACTTCCGCGATCTTGAGCCCCGTCACCGGCGTCAGTTCCGACGGCTTCAGAATAAAGCCATTGCCTGCCGCGAGCGCCAGGACGACCTTCTTCATGGCCAGAAGAAACGGCGCGTTGAACGGCGCGATGCCGGCGATCACGCCGAGCGGCTGGCGCACCGTGAAGCCGAACTGGCCCGGCGAGGTGAGCGGCATCGTTTCTCCCGGCGACCTTCGCATCTCGGCGGCTGCGGTGCGCAGGAGGTCGAAGCAATAGCCGACCTCGAAGCCAGCCTTTCCGGCGATGGACCCGGACTCTTGAATCAGGACCTCGACGATCTCTTTCGTCTTTGCCGCGAGCACATCGGCGGCGCGGAAGAAGTTCGCCTCGCGCGCTGACACCGGGGTCGCCGCCCAGGCCTTGTAAGCGCCGTGAGCGGCCGAAATAGCGAGTTCAGTTTCCGCGGCTCCTGCCTGCTGGACTTTGGCGAACAATTCCCCCGTGGCGGGATTTCTGCTCTCTGCGGCCTCATTGCGCGAGGAGCGAATCCATTTTCCGCCGACATAAAGATTGTAGTTCGGTACGCCATCAATCAGTTCGAAGGCGGCAGCCATTCAAATCTCCTCGGTACGCGTTCGCTCCCGCGAACTTTGCGACAGGGCGACGAGCGTATCCGCAGCGGACACGGGCTCCGCCGGTCTGTCGTCAAAACCGGGCCACGAAAGCCTTGGTCTTCGTACGCTGCACAATGACTCCCTTGCCCACTTCGCGGCCCCGCCGGATTGTTGTAGCCGCCGTTATGATGGCGCGCAAGATTGAGGCAGACGCGGCGCCGATTGGCGTCAGGCGGCGGATCGCAGTGCCCAGCGCCGGTCCTGGCTTCGAGACGGTGGCGCTGTTCAGCTTCATCGCCGCATGGACCGACCTGCTCATTCCGATTACCATGCCAACCCGACCGGACGGGATGGACGTTGACCGCTGACATCATCTAGATGCGGCCGGTTTCAAGATCTTGGGGGGCGCTGATGTCGCGCTGGGGCTCGCCCGCCTCGTCAAGGAAGCGGTCAACCGAAAGTCGCGACATCGTTCGCGGCCTCGATACGCACAAGGATCTGCACATCGCAGCCGTTGTCGACGATCAGGATCGGATCATGGGGACGCAATCCTTCGCCACCCCCGCCAGGTCTCGACGCAAATGCTCGCCTGGACGCGCTCCTTCGGGACTCGCAATGCCGTTCGAGTGAAGTCGATCGGCAGCTACGGCGCGGGCCTGTTACGCTTTTATGCACCGCTTGCCCGCAAAATCTCAATATCGTTAGGCTTGGATCCAGATGAAGAAGATAGGTTTCCTGTCGTTTGGGCACTGGACGCCCTCGCCGCAGTCGCGGACGCGCTCGGCAGCCGACGCGCTCCTGCAGTCCATCGATCTGGCTGTCGCGGCCGAGGCGCTGGGCGCGGACGGCGCCTATTTCCGCGTTCACCACTTTGCCCGCCAGCTCGCTTCGCCTTTCCCGCTGCTGGCGGCCGTGGGCGCCAAGACCAGCCGTATCGAACTCGGCACGGCGGTCATCGACATGCGCTACGAGAACCCGCTCTACATGGTCGAGGATGCGGGCGCGGCCGACCTCATCGCGGGTGGTCGCCTGCAACTTGGGATCAGCCGGGGCTCGCCCGAGCAGGTGATCGACGGGTGGAGCTATTTCGGGTACCGCCCGGCTGAGGGCCAGAGTGACGCCGACATGGGCCGGCGCCGTGCGGAGGTGTTCCTCGGCTTGCTGCGCGGTCAGGGCTTCGCGCAGCCCAACCCGCGGCCGATGTTTCCCAATCCACCGGGCCTGCTGCGCGTCGAGCCCCATTCTGAAGGTCTGCGCGACAGGATCTGGTGGGGCGCTGGGTCCAACGCCACCGCCGTCTGGGCCGCAAAACTCGGGGTGAATCTGCAAAGCTCAACCCTCAAGGAGGAGGAGACCGGAGAGCCTTTCCACATCCAGCAGGCCGCTCAAATCCGGGCCTTCCGCGCCGCTTGGAAAGAGGCCGGGCATGCGCGCGAGCCTCGCGTGTCTGTCAGCCGCAGCGTCTTCGCGCTGTTGGACGATCGCGATCGCGCCTACTTCGGCCGCGGGGGCGAGGAGAAGGACCAGGTCGGCTTTATCGACGAGAGGACGCGCGCAATCTTCGGTCGAAGCTATGCCGCCGAGCCGGAGGTTCTCGTCGAGCAACTCAAGCAAGACGAGGCGATCGCTGAGGCTGACACTCTACTCCTGACGGTCCCGAACCAACTGGGCGTCGCCTACAATGCACATGTCATCGAGGCGATCCTGACTCACATCGCCCCGGCGCTCGGCTGGCGCTGACGGCAACGGCCCGCACTTCACAATGAAGGACCACGATGAATAGGTTGCCGGCCCACTGCCGGTTCCGAAGGTCCCTCGCCAATCGATTGGAGGAACTCATGAAGGTCAACCGCAAAATAACGATGATGGCGCTTGCTGGTCTCGCTCTTAGCGGTCTCACCCTGATTGGATCAGGGGACGCCGCCCTGGCGGAGGATACAGTCCGCGTGCGGGGCGCCATCGAAGGCATCGATGGCTCGACTTATGTGATCAGGGCAGGCGATGGCGCCGAACTCAAGGTGGCGTTAGCCGACAAAGCTCAGATCGCCACGGTGGTCAAGGCATCGCTCGCCGACGTCAAACAGGGCTTGTTTGTCGGCGTGACGGCCATGCCGCAGCCTGACGGCAGCCTGAGCGCGGTTGAAGTGCACATCTTCCCTGACGCGATGCGGGGGACCGGAGAAGGACACTACTCATGGGATCTTCGGCCCAAGAGCACAATGACCAACGCGAACATTGATCAGGTTGTCAGCGCGGTTGATGGACAGACGCTGACGCTGAAATACAAAGACGGCGAAAAGAAAATCTTTGTCCCCGCCGATACGACGATTGTTGCTTACATGCGGGGCGACAATACCGATCTCAAGCCTGGCGCGAAAGTCTTCATCGCCGCGGTCAAGCAGCCTGATGGAACGTTGCAAGGTCGCGCGTGGCGGGTCGGTCGGGATGGAGTGACGCCGCCTATGTGATCACGGCACGAGGCGTTGCTTTCGCAAACTCGCACAGGAACCGATGGCGAACGCATGCGGACCACAGAATGGATAAGAGAAATGAATCGCACAATGCCTGCCGCCGGTGCAGATGATCTCGCCAACGTTCGTGTGGAGCTGCAGGACGCGGTCGCTATTGTCCATCTGGCGCGGCCGGCCAAGCGCAATGCGCTCAATGACGAAACCGTCTTTTCGCTCGAGCGTTGGTTCAGTCGGCCTCCGGAACAGGTCAAGGCAGTTGTGCTCGCCGGCGACGGGGACCACTTCTGCGCAGGCCTTGATCTCTCCGAACTGAAGGAGCGCAGCGTCGCCGAAGGCATGCTGCATTCGCGCTCTTGGCACAAAGCCTTCGAGCCGATCGAGTTCGGTGCGCTGCCGGTCGTCGCGGTACTGCATGGCGCAGTGGTCGGCGGCGGCCTCGAACTGGCGGCCGCAGCGCATATCCGCGTCGCGGAAGCATCGACGTTTTATGCGCTCCCGGAAGGCAGCCGCGGCATCTATGTTGGCGGCGGCGCGTCGGTGCGTGTGCCAAAGCTCGTCGGTGTCGCGCGCATGATGGACATGATGCTGACGGGGCGCACCTACGGGGCCGAGGAAGGTTTTGCGATCGGCCTTTCGCAGTATGTCGTGCCGAACGGCGAAGGATTGCAGAAGGGCGTCGAACTGGCGAAGAGGATAGCCGGCAACGCGCCGCTCACCAATTTCGCGCTGATCCAGGCGCTGCCGCGCATCGCCGAAAGTGCGCCGGCGTCGGGATATCTGCTTGAAGCGCTGATGGCCGGCGTCGCGCAGGGTGATCCCGCCGCGAAGGCGCGGCTCAGCGAGTTCCTCGAAGGGCGCGCAGCCAAAGTGCAGCATCGCTGACGGCCCGTCGATGATGGACACCGTCGTGAGCTTCGCGTCTTTGCATTGGATTTCGAGATGACCACTCCCATCACACGCATCGCGATCATCGGCGCCGGCGTCATCGGCGCGAGCTGGGCAACGGCTTTTCTCGCGCGCGGCATGGATGTCGTCGCGAGCGATCCGGCGCCGGGCGCGGAAGAGGCGCTCCGCAAGACCGTCGATGCGCAATGGCCGGCGATGCAGCAGATAGGCCTGTCGCCCGGCGCGTCGACGGAGCGCCTGCGGTTCGCTGCCTCACCGGAAGACGCGGTCGCCGACGCCGGCTTCGCGCAGGAGAATGGCCCCGAGCGGCTCGACATCAAGCGTGATCTCTTCTGCCGCCTCGACGAGGCCGCGCCACCCGATGCGTTGCTGGCCACGAGCACGTCGACGATCACGATCAGCGAGTTCCAAGACGCATGCACGCGCCACCCGGAGCGCGTCGTGCTCGGCCATCCGTTCAACCCGCCGCACCTCATTCCACTCGTCGAGGTGGGCGGCGGCAAACAGACCGCGCTGGACGCGATCGAGCGAGCGTTGAACTTCTATCGCACGATGGGCAAGCACCCGATCCATCTGCGCTGCGAGATCACGGGCCATGTCGCCAACCGGCTGCAGGCGGCGCTGTGGCAGGAGGCGTTCAGCCTCGTAAGGGCCGGGGTCGCCAGCGTCGCTGACGTCGACGCTGCGATCGCGCATGGGCCGGGCTTGCGCTGGTCGCTGCTTGGCCCGTTCATGAACCTCCATCTCTCGGGCGGCGCGGGTGGCGTGGGCGCGCTGTTCGGCAAGCCGCTGTGGCAGGCGACCGAGGGCATGTGGCGTGACCTCGGCAGCGTTACGGTCGACGCCGATCTCGGCGCGCGCGTCGTCGCCGGCGTGAGGGACGAGGTTGGGGAGGGCGACCTAACCGAGGTCATCCGTCAGCGCGACGAAGCGCTCGTGAAGCTGCTCAAGCTGAAAAGCCAGCAAAACGCGCTGCCCTGAGCGAGGATGAACATGATCCGTTGTGTGCTCCTTTCCATCCTTCGCGCGCGCAAGACCTACGACGCCCGCTCGTGATCGGCGAGGATTTGATGTCGTTCGCGATCTCGGACATCGTGCAGAGTGACGACGCGTCCGGCGCGCCGCCCATGCCGCTGAGAGCGAACTGAGGGACGCGAGCTATGCCAGCCTTTATCTCGCATGATGTCGTCCGCGAGGACCGCCCCGACGGCGCAATCCTGCTGCGAACGCGCGTGCCGCTCGGCCCTGTGGCGCGAAACACCGGCGCGTGGCTACATCGCTGGGCAAAGGACGCGCCCGACCGCGTCCTCCTTGCGGAGCGCTCGGGCCAGGGCTGGCGCGAGGTGTGCTACGCCGACGCGCTTCAGCAGGTCCGATCTCTGGCGTCAGCTCTGCTCGGCCGCGGACTCGGACCGGAAACGCCGATCGTCATCATCTCCGGCAACAGTGTCGACCACGGCCTTTTAGCGCTCGCCGCGCAGTATGTGGGCGTTCCGATCGTTCCGCTCGCCGAACAATACTCGCTCGTGCCGGACGCCTATCCGCGGCTGCAGCACGCAGTCGAGACAGTGCGCCCGAAAATGGTCTTTGCAGACGACGGCGCGGCTTACGGGGCGGCGCTCGCGCTTCCGTTCCTCGATAGCGTCGAAAAGGTCCTCGCGCGCAACGCATTGGGCAACGCGACGACGTTCACCGACCTGCTGGAGGGCGACGCGAGCGTCAATGTCGACGCGGCCCATGCGAAGGTTGGTCCGGACACCCTGGCAAAAATCATCTTCACCTCAGGATCGACCGCGAACCCGAAGGGAGTGCTGACGACGCACGGGATGCTGTGCGTCAATCAGGCGCAGATAGCCGCCGCGATGCCTGTCGTGGCGGCGCGTCCGCCGAAGATGCTCGACTGGCTGCCGTGGAGCCACGTCTTTGGCGGCAGCCACAATTTCAATCTCATGCTTGCCAACGGCGGCAGCCTCTACCTCGACGAGGGCAAGCCGACGAAAGCGGGATTTG
>Ga0209624_10004113_pt1 | contig 10096 bp, 9 predicted proteins | sample JacPinW_OM2H0_O1_FD_188565 | JGI IMG/M metagenome (GOLD analysis project Ga0209624, IMG submission 188565) | Forest soil microbial communities from Algoma, Ontario, Canada - Jack Pine, Ontario site 1_JW_OM2H0_O1 (SPAdes) (version 2) | ecosystem: Environmental > Terrestrial > Soil > Boreal... | reverse complement strand
GGTGCGCGTGGGCCCGATGTCGCGGGCGATCTCGGAAGCCTGCCAAAGCGGCCGCAGCGCCCGACGGAAGATGGCGATGTCCGCGATCAGCAACACCAGCAGAATGGGCAGCGTGATCCACCCGACGTTTTTATAGAAATCGGCCACGATGTCGTCGATCAGCACGTCGCGGTTGGCGAGGTTTTCGCCGGTCTGGATCCAGACGGTCTGGCCGCCGACGATCTTTTTGATGCTGGCGCCGGATACCGTGGCGTCGCCGCGCCGTTCCTGCAGAAATTCGATATCGCTCGATCTGGCGTCGGCGGGAAACAGCGCCGCATGATCCTGCAGCGAAGAAAACAGAACCCGACCCTGATCATCGACCACGGCATACAGGTATCGGCCATAGGCCTGCGAATAGAGCCCGAGCAGATCGAGCGGAAGGTCAAGCTGCAGGCGGCCGCCCGGCTGTGCGCTCAGATGTTCGCCGACCGTAACGGCCTGCTCCTGCATCGCCTCGTTGTGGATATTGTCGGTGGCATAGCTCAGGAGCCAGGACAGCGCGAGCGACATCAAAATGGAGGCGAGAACGACGGCAACGACATGCAGGATGACGATGCGTGAAATGATCGACTGGAACCTGATCACGCTACTTCTCCTCTGCGATCAGGTATCCTACTCCCCGAATGGTATGAACCTGGACCTTGGCGCCGCGCTCCGAAAGCTGCTTGCGCAAACGGTGAACGTAGACCTCGATCGCATTCGATGCGACTTCTCCCGAGTGTCCGAAGATGTGATCTTCGACCTGCTTCTTGGACACCACCCGCCCCTTGCTGCGCATCAGCAACTCCAGCACCGCTGTTTCGCGGGCCGACAGCAGTTGAGGCTGGTCGTCAATCGAGGCTTGCCGGTTCCGGGTATCGAATTCGAGATTGGCGATGCGCAGAGAACTCCCAAGCAGGTGGCCGGGCCGGCGCAATTGCGCCTCCAGCCGTGCAATCAATTCCTCCAGCGCGAACGGTTTCACCAGATAGTCGTCGGCTCCGCTGCGCAGGCCGTGAACGCGATCATGCAGGCCGCCGCGCGCGGTAAGGACCAGAACCGGAATCGGATTGTTCCGGTGCCGGATCTCGCGCAACAGCGCGAGGCCGTCGCCGTCAGGCAATCCAAGGTCCAGGATCAGGGCGGCGTAGAATGTCGTCAGCAGAACGCTTGTGGCTTCCTCGACCGTGGACAGGATGTCGACCTGATAGCCGGCCGTTCGCAAGCCCTTTGCCAAGAGCTCGGCCAACTCCTCATTGTCTTCCACGACCAACAACCGCATCTGCGCCGCCTCATCCATCGACCGCGGGGGGCGCCTGATTTGACCATCCTCAGATCCGATCGCGGCTCATCCACACCAACAGCATATAGGCGGCGATCAAGCCGACCACGACAAGCATCCAGTTCTGCACCTCGAAGCCCAGAAAGGTGAAGTGCTCGATCAGAAACTGCACCGCTCCCGTCCCCCCGTTTTTGGGCACGATAAGCGGTCTGACGGCGGAAATATATTATTTTTGTATTTCTGAACCCGCCCGGCACTCGTCGTGGCGCCGGAATGACCACAAATTCACGGCCGCGAACGGCGTGCGGTGCCGAGCGAATGCAGCCTGTCGAGACATCGGTCTAGTTCTCCAAGCCATTTTCAAGCCGGGCCTGAAGTCGATAGCCGACGCCTGACTCGGTCACCAGCAGGCGCGGGTGGTTGGGATCGGTCTCGATCTTCTGTCGCAATTTGCGAACCAGGATTCGCAGATACTGGATATTATCCCGTTGATTGCCGCTCCAGATCTCCCTGAGCAACTGGTCGTGCGTCACCACGAGGCCGACATGCATCGCCAGGATGTGGAGCAGGCGATATTCTTTCCGGGTCAGTCTGATCTGGTTCTTGTTGAGCGACACGGTTCGTCCGACGAGGTCGACCGACAGGGGGCCGGCCATCACGATCGGATTCTCGGTCGCGGTCTTGAAATATCGTCGCAAGGCGGCTTCGCCGCGCGCGAGCAGTTCGGCCATGCCGAACGGTTTGACCACGTAGTCATCGGCTCCCGACTGGAGCAGCCTTACTTTTTCGTCCTCGTCCGCCACCACAGACAGAATGATGACGGGCACGTTCGACCATGATCGGAGCCCTTCGAGAACCTCTGTTCCGTGAAGATCCGGCAGATCCAGATCGAGGATGACGAGATCCGGCGCGTTGAATGTTGCGGCTTTCAGCCCGTCCGCGGCATTCTCGGCCTCGAGCACCGAGAAGCCATGAAGTTCGAAGCCGGCGCGAAGAAACCGCCTTATCTTCGGTTCGTCATCAATCAGCAGGACGACGTTGGTGGATTTGTTCATTGGTCAGCCCAGGCCTTGGTCTGAGGTCCGGGCAGGGCAATGGAGGCCGTGGCGCCGAGTCCGTGCCCGCGGCTCGACATGTCGATGGTGCCGCCGTTCGCCCTGACGAAGGTCGACGCGATCCAGAATCCCAGGCCGGACCCCGGGATGGTGGCTTGATGGCGCTGGCTGCGGAATGACCTGCGGCCAAGCTGCTGCTGTTCGTCGGGTGTTATCCCGACGCCCTGATCGGCAACCGCCAGGATCACGCGTCCCCGTTCGGCGCGCGCGCTGACCGCGATCGTTGAGCCGGACGGCGAGTATTTGGCCGCATTCTCGAGCAGCTGACCGAACGATTCCTCAATCAGGCCGGAATCCACATGGACCAGCGGCAGATCTTCGGCGAATTCGATCTCCACCTTGTGAGCCGATAGTCGTCGCTCTCTTCGCTGGATCGCCGCATCGACAATGTCCCTCGGGTCGGCCCATTCGAGGCGGGGGCTGACGCCGCTTGCGGTAAGCCGCGTTGCGCTAAGAAGATTTTGAATGAAGCCGTCGAGGTCGGCGACCTCGTCGGATATGGCCTCTACCAGCGAGTGAGCCCGATCGTCTCGGCGAATCAGCGGCATCGAATCCAGAACGCTCGCCGACCCCCGGATCGCCGCCAAGGGCGAGCGCAATTCGTGCGAGAGCGTGCCGTGGAACGCGTCCCTCAAGAGCTGCGCCTGCAGATGCAGTCTGGCGTCCTCCATCGCCCTTTCGATATCGAGGCGCTGAAGCGTCAAGGATACTTCTTCAAGAATGGTCTCGACCCGACCCGTCCTGGAATCAATGATTTCGCGTGAGCCGCTCCCGATGTTGACAGCGACCAGGCCGTGAACCGCCGCTTCGGAACAAACCGCGCGTATCAACCAGACATTCTGTGTCGGCTCGTCAACGATGGTTTGAGCGGGAACGGCGACTTTGGCGATCATCGAAGCGACGCGCTCTTGCACCACGCTTGGCACCGAGCCCGATTTGGGTGGTTCGAAGTGACCGTCGGCCATGGCCACGAAGAACGCCGCTTGTTGTCCGAGCGCGTGGGAAAGGTAATTCTGAATCGCCGAGATCAGGTCGGATACCGTGAAACAGGCGGCCAAACGCCGCGAGAATTCGTAGAGCTGTTGAATTTCCTTTTCCCGCTGCCGCAGCGCCTCCGTTTCGCGCCGCAATCGCGAGGCGAGATTGCTGCTGACCAGCGCTACGACCAGGAACAGCAACAAATCAACGGCCTCTTGCGGATCGTCAATCTCGAAGCTGTAGAGCGGAGGAAGGAAAAAGAAGTCCGCGGCACCGGTGCCGGCAACCGACGCCAAGGTCGCGGGCCAGATGCCCCATTGGGTCGCGGCGATAATTACGGGGATCAGGTAAGCGACCGGAACGAGGTTGAGCGCGAGTTTGTGGTCGAGCAACAACAGCGCGGCCGTGACAAGGCCGACGCATGCAAGCGACATCAATAGGGGCGGAACGTTCCTCGGCCGGAAGCGACGCGACGGTCGTTCCCGATCCAGTCGCGAGACGTCAGACTTGCCTCCAACCGGTTCTGCGCGCGCATTCCCAGACTTTGGAATGACAGAGAGGTGAGAATTCAAAGAAGTTGCTTTCGTAGGGCAAGACACCGAATGATCGTCGCCGCGGCCGCAAACAGCCGCAACAAGATCACGCCTCGGCAACTTTTGCTCATGACGTAGAACGCCGACTCGCAGGACCAGCATTTGCTAACCCCCGGGCAGCCGCGAGAAGTCCTTCACCGTCTAAGTCAATCGTCGCCTCGATGTCACCAACTACCCGGCGCTGCCACCATTCTCCATTCGACGTAGAAAATCTATGTCGTTTATGCAACCAGGAAATATAAAAGTAATAGTATTTTTGGCGTATTGGCGGTCGCGGACGGCCGGTGGCCTCAGCCGTGGCCGCGGAACCTTCAGGGCTTTAGCGATCTGCGATGGCCGGGCGCGAGCAACCATTCGGCCGCCCGGTGCCGCAACCGGACAGGGTTGCCGCGGGCGGCCGCATCCAGCGTCGCTGGGTCAATCAGGCCGGATCGAAGGCGGCCGATCTCGCGACCGTATAAAGCGGCGTTCCGTGCAACGCCCGATCAATCGCGTTGGCATGGTTGAAAGCCAGCTTCCGGTCGGAGAGTTCAGGTTTCGCCGCGTGATACAATTCCGCTTCGGTTGGCCGTCGACTGGCGGGCGGAGCAAGCGTCGCGATGGCGGCCGAACTGATATGTTTGGGCGGATAGAGATAGAACTCCATCAGCGGCATGTGCGGGCTGCGCGCGTTCTGTTGCAGGATCGCACGGGCGATCAGTCCCGCCTGCGGGTAGATCGCGCTCCATCCGGCGAAACTGCTTGCCAGGATTTCAAGCGACAATATCGTCGTTGCTATCAGAGCAAAGCCCTCGTTGGATTTCTTCGCGCTCCTGGTCGTTGAAGCCTTTTTGAGGAGTTGCCGAAATTCCTGATGCGCTTCGATGAAATGCCCCAGCCTGGCCTTCCAGAGAATGTTCGGAAGGCAGGCATAGCCATGCAATTCGTGGTAACTGACGATCAGGCTGTGGCACTGTGCCGTCAGGTTCTGCGGCAAAAATCTGAGATCGAAGTTCTCAAGCCCGCCGGCGAGAGCCACGCTACCCACATCGTACGCAGCGTCTGCCACAGCTTCCATCGTCACGCCTCGTGAGGAGCGAACAGATTTCGTTCACCGCGCCAGCATAACGACTCGCGACATATATCTTCGATGGGCAAACGCAGCCCTTTCCATAGAAAAAAAATAGCCAAGGTGCGGCTTTGCTGGCTTTCGAGGGCACGCGATCTTCGATCATCGACAAAAATGTGATGAAAAAGACACATGGCTGAGGAAATCATTGCAGTGCGTTGCCGATATTTGCTGAAACCTCGCGTGTTTCGCCGGGTATTTAGGCAGCGCGATAGGCAACTGATGCTTGCACAAGCAAGCAGGGTAAAAAACGCGATTTTAGCTATCTAATTTTTATGGAACGACGCGGCGAAGCGTATCGATTTTTTCTATCCCCAAAACGAAAGATAATTCTCAGGGTGAACAAAACCGTAAGAACGCCTGAAGGCGTCTGCAACAACAGCTTGGGGCAAAATTATGAAAAGACTTCTTTTGGCAGGCGTCTCGTTGGCGACGATCGGCATGCTCAGCGGGGCAATTGCTGCGGACGCCACAGTGCCGGTCAAGGCCGACGCATGTATCAACGGCGGCGATCCCTACAAGAATTATTCGTGTCTCGACGCCTATCTCGGCACGGATTTCATGAGTCGCCTTTTCGGCTATTACAGGCTCGAATGGGGACATGACGCTGCACCGGCAGATCCCAAAGCGCCGCCGTCACGCCGCGCGGATTGGCCCGCGACGCCGCAGTCCATTCCGCCCTATCCATTCACCGAGTGGCCCTATGGCGGGTCGACCAGCCTTGGCGTGACGCGGCCGAGCTCAGTCGACAGTCCGCTGATGGCCGCGCTCGGCAATACGGCCTTTGGCCAGGCGCTAAACGATAACCACATCCAGATCTACGGCTGGATCAACGGTGGCGGCAACCTCAGCACCAACACGGTGCGCGGCGGCAACGCGCCGGCTGCCTATGATTACAATCCGAATACGGTCCAGCTCGATCAGGCGGTCATCTATTTCGAGCGATTGCCCGATACGGTCCAGACCGATCATTGGGACTGGGGTTTCCGGATCGCGCCGATCTACGGCGAGAACTATCGCTACACCACGGCTTACGGACTGTTCAGCAATCAATTCCTGAAGAATAACCAGAACTACGGATTCGACATACCGATGGCGTATGTCGAGCTGTTCATTCCGCAGGTCATGGACGGGTTGATGCTCCGGCTCGGACGCTACATCTCGATTCCGGACATCGAGGCGCAACTTGCGCCCAACAATTACATGTATACGCACTCGATGACCTACACGTTCGACAACTACACCAACACCGGGCTTGATGCGACGCTGGCGGTGAACAAGAACTGGATACTCCAGGCCGCCATCGGGGTTGGAACCGAGTCGCTGCCTTGGCATGTCGGCGTTACGATAGCCAATCCGTTCCCGAACCCGCTTTTTCCGGGAAACACCATGCCGAAGGATCCGGGTGCGGTTCCGAGCGGAACGCTCGGTGTTCGCTATACCTCCGACAGCGGTAATGACGACATCAACATCGTTGCGAATGGCATTAATGGTGGCCAGTGGGGCTACAACAACCTGCAATGGTACGGGGCGACCTATTATCACAAGTTCAATGACCAGTGGCACATCGCGGTCGAAGTGTACGACGAGCACCAGAATAACGTGCTCAATCAAAATAATCCCGCAGCCCTCGCCGCGTTTGCCGCTGGGGGAACTCCATTCTCGCCTCAAATCATGCCGTTCAACTCGCCCTTCCTCGCGCAATGTAGCAGCGCTGCCGTGTTCTCGTGCACGGCGGAGGCGCGTGCCGCTCTGACCTATATCAGTTACAAGGCGTCGGCGCTGGATAACATCTCATATCGCGCGGAATATTTTGACGACGTGGAGGGGCAGCGCACCGGCACCAAGACGGCCTATTTTGAGACCGGAATCGGCTGGCAGCACTGGTTCTCGCCCCAGGTCGAAATCCGACCCGAGGTCTCTTATTACAAGTCGCTTAATGCCAATGCATTCAACGGCAATTCGAACCTCGGCATAGCGCCCAACAAGAGCACGGCTCTCATCGGCGCGGCTGACATCATCATTCATTTCTGATGCGTGAGAAGTCTCGGCGGCTGGGGTCGCCGGACATTTCATCGGAACAATTCGACAGGGGATAACAATGAAGCGAATTCTTTTCACCACCGTCTCGCTCGGTGTACTGGGCCTGGTGTCGCCGGTTCTCGGCGCCGATCTGCCCACCGCCTATACCAAGGCTCCGGTGTCTCCGACCTATGACTGGTCCGGCTTTTATGTCGGCGTGTTTGGTGGTTACGGCGTGGGCAACCACAATGTCAACGATGCGCTCGGTCCCAGTACGCCTTTCGGCAACGCCACCGCCGATTATAGTTCGGAAGGCGGCTTGGGCGGCATCGAGGCGGGCTTCAACTATCAAAGCGGCCGCTACGTGATCGGCATCGAAGCCGACGGGTTCTGGTCCGGCATAAAGGGCAACGACGCGGGCGCGATTGCCTCGGGCGCCTTCCCGATCACTTCGATCGACGCGGACAATTTGCGCTGGGGCGGCACGCTTCGGGCGCGAGGCGGTTTCACGGTCGACCGCTGGCTGATGTTCTTCACCGGTGGCTGGGCCTACGGCGATCTGGTTCATACCAATACCGATCCCGTCAACGGAGTCGATCAGTTCACGACTCACGGCAACGGCCTGACTGCTGGCGGCGGCATCGAATACGCGATGACCAACAACCTGATCGCCAAGGTGGAGTATCGCTACTACAATTTCAACCAATACAGCCGTTCAGGTACGCCGCTGACGCCGAACGGTCAGCTCCCCTACACCGTGGACAGCAGCTATTCCGTCATCACGTTGGGCCTGGACTATAAATTCGGAGGCGGCGCCGTCGTCGCGAAATATTGACGTCTGCCTCAGGAGGGGTTCCGGTCGATGTAGATTTGCCTTCACGCCGCAAACGCAAAGCGAACGCGACATTGCCGGTGTGGATGCATGGGGCCGGGAAGGTGCTTGCTGCCGCGGCGCTCTGCAGCGCCGCTGCGGGATGCGCCGCCGATACCGGAGATGCGGCATCGGGGAAGCCCGACGGTAGCGGTCAGATGCGCTACTATGGCGGCCCAAAATCTCCGATGTGGTCAGACCGCTAGTTGGGTGAAGACTTCTTTTGGAGATTGAAACCATGTCCAACATCAGTGCCAGAAGGGCGCGGATAGGGTTCCTTAGTTTGGCTGCCGCAATGATCCTTGCCGCCAGCTTCGCTGGCGACGCCGCCGCCAGGCACAGAGTTCACATCGCCCATTTTCGCGGGTTGAACGCGCGGGCGCAATATGTTCAAGGCGTCCTGGTTCAGGAGAGCGCAGGACCCGCCGCGATGCGCTACTATGGCGGCCCGAAGTCTCCGATGTGGCGGGAGTGAAATAACGCGCCTCGCCACTTCCGCTTGGGCTTCAATCCGGAATGACAGACCATTCCGGCGGGCAATATGTCCCGGGGCGTGCGCTACTTCAGGTTTAAACGGCTCGAATCAGGGCGCGACATCTGCCGCGCGCGTCTGCGCTGCTTGATTTGCGGCGAGCAATGGTGTGAATGCCGTAAAAAAGCAAGGCAAAGCGCCGGGGGTTGTAAGGCGGACGTAAGCGTGATGGCCTAGGGTCGATCAGGCGAAAATTGGCGTTGAGACTGATGGTATTATGAGTAGCTGTTCGTCTCCGGGGGTGATCTCGTGAATGTTTTCGGAAGCCTTTCGAGGCTGTCTCGGGCGGTGGTTTTTGCGCTGATCGTGGTCGGCGTGGCCGCGCTGTTCTGGAGCAGGGGCCTCATCGGCCATGCCGATACCGCGGCAGGGCGAAAGGAGGCGAATTCGTCCGCGGCCGCGGACCAATCCGGCACGTCGTCGGACGCCGCCTCGGTCGAGCTGTCCGAAAAGCAGGCAAGCACCCTCAAGACAGGTCCGGTGGGATCGCGCGATTTTACACTCTTCAAAACCGCGGTCGGCACCATTGATTTTAACGAGGATTTGCTGGTCCAGGTATTTTCGCAATATCCGGGGAAGATTCTCAAGGCCAATTTCAACATCGGTGACGACGTCAAGGCCGGCGACATCCTTTTCACGATCGATAGCCCGGACCTGCTGCAGGCTGAATCAACGCTGCTCGCGGCCGCGGGCGTGCTGGAATTGCAGAAACGGACGCTGGCGCGGGCCACCGGGCTTTTGAAGGCGGGCGGCAGCGCCCAGAAAGACGTCGATCAATCGACCTCGGATGAGCAGACCGCGGAAGGTAATTTCAAGGCCGGACGGGACGCGGTTCGGATATTCGGCAAGACCGATGCCGAGATCGACCAGATCGTCGAAATGCGCAAGGTCGATTCCGTTCTGCTGGTCCCGAGCCCGATTTCAGGCCGCGTAGTTGCGCGAAGTGCTGCGCCCGGGTTCCTGACCCAGCCAGGCAATGCGCCGGCGCCGTATTCGGTGGCCGACCTGTCGACGATGTGGATGATCGCGAATGTCATCGAGACGGACGCGCCGGCCTACAAGCTCGGTCAGAGCGTGGAGGTAACGGTACCGGCCTATCCGGACATCGTTTTCAAAGGGCGCGTTACCACTTTGGGATCGATCATCGACCCCAATACCCATCGGCAATTGGTCCGTTCGCAAATCGACGATCCCAAGCACCTGCTGCGATCGGGAATGTTTGCCAGCTTTGTCATTCGTGTCGGCGATCCGATGCGCTCGCTGGCGGTGCCGGCAAACGGGGTTGTCAGGGAAGGTGACGGAACGATGACGGTGTGGGTCACCAGCGACAGCCGCCATTTCACAAAGCGAACCGTCAAGGTCGGCCTGCAGCAGGAAGGCTGGACCCAGATATTGGAGGGGCTTCAGCCCGCAGAAATCGTTGTCACGGACGGCGCGGTATTTCTGAGCAACAAACTCCTGCTCGGCGATGCCGGCTGATGAACGGCTCTGGACTTGTTAAACCAGGTACACACTGCGGGGTCACTTGATTAAGTCTCTACTTGAGTTCGGGCTGACGCGCAGCGCGATCATTG
>Ga0209624_10004112_pt1 | contig 10096 bp, 9 predicted proteins | sample JacPinW_OM2H0_O1_FD_188565 | JGI IMG/M metagenome (GOLD analysis project Ga0209624, IMG submission 188565) | Forest soil microbial communities from Algoma, Ontario, Canada - Jack Pine, Ontario site 1_JW_OM2H0_O1 (SPAdes) (version 2) | ecosystem: Environmental > Terrestrial > Soil > Boreal... | reverse complement strand
GGCGTCGCTACCCTCGGCGCGGTTCGCCTCGTGCGCGCTCAAAATCCCGACACACTTATGCCCGAGCAAAGCACCGCTAAGGGCAAACAAATCCTGCAGCAGCTGATCGACGGCCTCGGTGGGCCAACCTATCTCGACATCAAAGATTCTGACTGCGAAGGCCGCCTCGCCCGCTTCGGCCACAACGGCGAGATGACCGGCTACACCAACTTCAAGGATTTCTGGCGCTATCCCGACGCGAACCGCACCGAGTACGCGAAAAAGGGCGTGATCATCAATCTCTATGTCGGCGATAAAGGCTGGACGCTCGACAAAGGCGGCGTTTCCGAATTGAGCGCGGCGAGCGTTGCCGACTTTCAGGACCAAGCCAAACGCGACATCCATAATCTCCTGCGCCATCGTTTGAACGAACCCGGAATGGTAATTCGTTTTGGCGGCTCAGATATTGCCGACCTTCGTCCAGTGGATATTGTCGATCTCACCGATTCCGACGGACACAACTTCCGCCTCGCCGTCGATAAGACCACGCACTTGCTTGTGCGCTCCACCGTGACCACACCAGACAAGGCCAACGACAGCCGCGACGTGGAAACCAACATTTACACAAATTTCCAGTTGATGGACGGCGTGCGCACCGCCATGCAAATCGCGCAAGATCGCAACGGCCGCCGTTCCAGCCAGGTCTTCTTCAACACCTGCAAATACAATTCGAATCTGTCGCCCGATCTTTTCAGCAGGACCTCGCTTGACCAGCGCTTCCAAAAAGTCGGCAGCCGCAAGTCCAAAGAAGAGAAGAAGAAAGAAAAAGAAGAAGACAACTAAGCCGCTCGTGCCTGGCAGCGAGCTTTTACGAGTAGAAGCCCGGCGCGGCCAGCGTTGCTTTTGGCCCAACCCGTCCAGGTTGTATAATGGTGGGATGCGGAATAGGGAAGAGAGCGCACAGATGCATGGCACAACCGTTTTGTGCGTGCGCAAAGACAATAAAGTCGTACTGATTGCCGATGGACAAGTCACCATGGGCGATCACGTGATGAAGCACAACGCCCGCAAGACGCGGCGCCTCTACAACGACAAAGTGATCGTCGGTTTTGCGGGTTCCACCGCCGATGCGATTTCGCTCTTCGAGCGATTTGAAGGCAAGCTTCAGGAGCATTCCGGAAATTTGCAGAAGGCCGCCGTCGAGCTGGCAAAGGAATGGCGCAAGGATCGCGCCCTTCGTCACCTCGAAGCGCTACTCATCGTTGCCGATCTCAAAGGAACGTTCCTGCTCTCTGGCAACGGCGACGTCATCGAACCCGACGATGGCATCTGCGCGATCGGTTCCGGCGGAAGCTACGCGACCGCCGCGGCGCGCGCGTTGGCAAAGCACGCCAAGCTATCGGCGAAAGACCTGGCGATGGAAGCCATGCGAATCGCGAGCGAAATTTGCATTTATACTAATGCTAACTTCACGGTTGAAGAGTTGTAGGTGAGAGACGATCTGTAGGCAAGAGACCGTTTGACCGCGATGCTGCATCCCATAAAGTGATCTCACGATAGGTCGCGCGCGGTATAAGGAACGAAGGTTTCGTAATGACTAGCAAGTCCGACAAAGAGATTGTGTTCATGCCTGGCGGCAACGGAAACGCTCCGTCGTCCGAACAGGAGTTGTTGCCCGCGCTCGATGACATGACGCCGCGCGAAATCGTCGCCGAACTCGACAAATATATCGTCGGCCAAAATGCCGCCAAGCGCGCCGTTGCAGTCGCGCTCCGCAATCGCGTCCGCCGCCAAAAGCTTCCACCCGAAATTGCAGAAGACGTCCTGCCTAAAAATATTCTGATGATCGGGCCGACCGGCGTCGGCAAAACCGAAATCGCACGCCGCCTCGCTCGACTCGCCGGCTGCCCGTTCGTTAAAGTCGAAGCTTCGAAATACACCGAAGTCGGCTACGTCGGCCGCGATGTCGAATCGATGGTGCGTGACCTCGTCGAAACTTCCATCGACATGGTGCGCGAAGAAAAACTCGATGAGGTCGCCGATCGCGCCGAGCAAGCCGCCGAAGAGCGCGTGCTTGACCTGCTGCTGCCGCCGTCTCCGCCGCCTGCTCCCAACACGACAGAAGCCGACGCCGCCCAGCAGCGCGAGCAAACGCAGCGCACACGCGAAAAGCTCCGCGCGCAGCTTCGCGAAGGCAAACTCGATCAGCGCATGGTGGACATCGAAGTTCGCGAGCGCCAGATGCCATCGTTCGAAATCATCTCCAATCAGGGCGTCGAGGAGATGGACGTCAATCTGAAAGACATGCTCAGCGGCATGTTTGGCCAGCAAAAAAAGAAACGCAAGATGACGGTGGCCGACGCCTTTGAGTATCTGATCCAGGAAGAAGAAAACAAACTTCTCGATATGGATCAGGTCACGCGCATGGCCGTCGAGCGTGCCGAGCAGATGGGCATCATCTTCATCGACGAAATCGATAAAGTCGCCGGCCGCGAATCCGGTCACGGCCCCGATGTTTCGCGCGAGGGCGTCCAGCGCGACATTCTCCCGATCATCGAAGGCACCACCGTCAATACCCGCTACGGCATGATTCGCACCGATCACATTCTCTTCATCGCCGCCGGTGCGTTTCACGTCACCAAGCCCTCTGATTTGATTCCCGAGCTCCAGGGCCGCCTTCCGATTCGCGTCGAGCTTCAATCCCTCAAAGAAGAAGACTTCGTCCGCATCCTCACCGAGCCAAAGAACGCCCTGATCAAACAATACGTCGCGTTGCTCGAAACCGAAGGCCTCAAGCTCAACATCACTGACGATGCCGTCGAAACCATCGCCCGCTTCGCCACGAGCGTGAACGAGCAAACCGAAAATATCGGCGCGCGCCGCCTTCACACGATTCTCGAAAAAGTTCTCGACGAGCTTTCGTTCGAAGCTTCGGACCTGAAAAAGAAAAACGTGAAGGTCGACGCCGCCTACGTCAACAAACAGCTCGCCGACATCGTGAAGAATCAGGATTTGAGCCGCTACATCCTGTAAGATCGAAACTCGAAATGGAAACCTGCCACTCGTGGGCCAGCCCCGCGCGAGCCTTCGCTCCCCGAATTTCGCGTTTCGAATCTCGAGTTCCGCGTTTTGGTTGGCTCATCATCGCCGTCGCAACAATCCTCACTGGCTGCGGCGCCCCGGGCGATCCCGTCCCGCCCTCGCCTCCTGTCGCGATCCCGATCGCCGACCTCTCCGCCCATCAAATGGGCGACGGCGTAGCGCTGAATTTCTCCCTTCCCAACAAAACAATCCGCGGCGATCGCCTCCAACAACCTCCCACAATCGAAATCCTTCGTGGCGAGTTAAAAACCGATGGCTCGCCCAACCTAAAATCCTTCCACGTCGTCGAAACCATCCCCGGCGAACTCGCCGCAAAATATCAATCCGAAGACCGCACCCAAGTCGTCACTCCGATCGCACCAACAGAGAATCGTTCGGCCTCCGGCTTCGACGCCGTCTTCGCCGTTCGAACGCGCGCCTCTCGCAAGCGCGCCTCCGCCGATTCGAACGTTGTCAAAATTCACGTCTACCCCGTTCCCGCGCCGGTCGGCACAATAAAGTCCGACCTCACCGAAACTGCAATCGACCTGAGTTGGCAGCCCATCACGCAAACCGCCGCTGGCGACCCGATCACGGTAACCGAATACCGCGTCTACCGCGGCGAACTCGATCCCAAAACGTACGATCCCAAAATCACCGGCCCCGACGCTCTCCACGAACGCTTCATCACGCCGCTTGCCCGCCTCGATCGCACCAACGATCCGCAGTTCGCCGACAAGCAATTCGACTTCGGCAAAACTTACGTGTACATCGTTCGCAGCGTCACAACGGCTGGCGGCAACGAACTCGAATCAGGCGACTCCGACCCTCTGATCCTGAAACCCGCCGATACCTTCCCCCCTTCAACGCCGCAAAGCGTAGTCGCCGCCGCGATCGAAAATCCCGAGACCACACCGCCCTCCCTGGAGGTAGACGTATCCTGGTCCATCAACACCGAGCAAGACCTCGCCGGCTATCGGGTCTATCGCAGTGATATCGAAGGCCAAAAAGGTTCGCCGGTCACGCAAGACTTGTTGCTCTCCCCTGCGTATCGTGATACTAGTGTCACGTCCGGCCATAAGTATTGGTATAGCGTGACTGCCGTCGACCTCTCTGGTAACGAGAGCGCACCCGCCCCGCAGGTAGCCGCCGACGTCGCGCAACATTCTCCTTAGTTCTGGGTTGAGATTCAGACGGGTGGAAGCCCAGCGCTCATGCGCCATCAAGAGACCCATCTCCAAGACGAACTGAACTTGGCGGCCCACGATTCGGCTGTGCGTACCGGCGTCTGCGCTGGTGTCGGCATGGCCGTTGTATTCATCGCTTGGATTTTCATCTCCAACCGCATGCCGGCTTCCGAAAGGTTCGCGCTGGAGCGCAATGTCGTCACAGCGTCCGTCCTCGCCGTTCTCTTTTTGATTCCAGTCGTGCGGTTTATGTGGCAGGCGGGCCGTTTGCTGGGCTCGACGTTGACCACTTGGTGGATCTTCTCGCTTGTCTATCGCTTGCTCTGCATTCCGTTTTCCGGACTTTCTGAACGCTACACGCCGATGCGCGTTTTCATTCTCGGGTCCGTCGTGTGTATGATTCTCGCCACGCTTTCGTGGATCGTCACTCTGGTCTGGCGAACGCGCGAATCCCACATGGCGAGCCACCACCGCGTGTCGCACTCCAACCATCACGTATGAAAATTTGCCGGTTCCTGCAGTCGCATCCCGCGTCTCCATCCGCGAGTAGCTCCCAATCTGCTGTCCCGGCCTTCGGCATCATCGAAGGCGATCATATCCGCGAGCTAAGGAGCGCTCCTTGGATTGATCTCGCGCAGAGCGGCGCGACATATCCCCTCGCTAACGTAAAGCTCGTCGCCCCCGTCACGCCCAGCAAAATTGTCTGCGTCGGCCGCAACTACGCCGCCCACGCCGCCGAACTCGGCAACGAAATTCCGAAGGAGCCGATGATCTTCCTCAAGCCGCCGTCATCAATCGTCGGCCCCGGCGATCCCATCGTGCTCCCAAAGTATTCTCTGCGCGTCGAACACGAAGGCGAACTCGCCATCGTCATCGGCAAGACCTGCTCGCACCTTGGCGACAACGACAATCCGCTCTCCTACGTTTTCGGCTACACCTGCGCTAACGACGTCACCGCGCGCGACCTCCAGAAAGCCGACGTCCAGTTCACGCGCGCCAAAGGCTTCGACACCTTTTGCCCGATCGGCCCTCATATCGAAACCGAACTCGAGCCCGCCAACGTCATCGTCGAAACCCGCGTAAACGGCGATCTCCGCCAGTCTGGCGCCACGTCGCTGATGATCTATTCTTGTGCGTTCCTCGTTCGCTGGATCTCCCGAATGATGACGCTCCTTCCCGGCGACGTCATATCCACCGGTACCCCCTCAGGTGTCGGCCCGCTCGTCGCAAAAGACACCGTCGAGGTCTCCGTCACCGGAATTGGCGTGTTGCGTAATCCGGTGCATGCCGCGCAAGCGTAACTCCCACTCGTTCCGCCTTTCGGTAAGATATCCAGATGTGAAGGGATTCTGACGGTGGAATCTCTCCGGCTCGCGATTCCACGAAATCCGGATCGCGTCGCGGTTTAAGAGGGTCGGCTCGATTCAGTCAGCCGCAGGAGTCGTCGTTGCTTCTCGTATTCACCGATTTAAAAGTAGCGCTCGGGATGGGAGTGGCCGCCGTCGTCGCGATCGCGATGGTTGCCTACGCTTTCTTTCGCCCCACCGAACCACCCGAAGACATCGAGCGCAAACGTCGCCTTCAACTCAATCAGATCGGACGCATCGCCGAAGGCCAAGTCGTTGACGTCGTCGAACACCCGCCCGAAGAGCCGCCTAAGCAAAAGGGACTATTCGGTTCGCGCACGCCTCCCGTTGTAGACACTCGTCCGCGCCACCTGGTTTCCTACAGTTACGCAATCTCTGGCGTCACCTATCACACTGCTCAGGACATCACCGGCCTCGAAAGCCAGGTCAAATTCGAACGCCTCGTCACGGGCCAGCCCGCCAGCATCAAGTACGACCCCGCCAACCCGACCGACTCAATCATCGTCGCCGACGACTGGTCCGGCCTCCGCTAGTCCACAGTCTGTCGAACCTGGCTTGCGCTCGATTCGCTATTGCCCATCGCGTAGGGGCGCAGCATCGCTGCGCCCCAGCTTGCCCAGGCATATACAGCGTCGCAATCTGCTTTTTCCTTTCTGCAAGAGCACCTCCCGATCGTCCGCCATTCATTCTTCCCCCCGCCTGCGCTATTCTTTTAAGCGCGCCTTGAGCCCCACAGCGCATCTCTTCGCCATGAAAAAAATCATCGCCTCCATCGTCACCGTCGCACTGATCATCGCGATGACCCTCGCCGCCATGTTCACCCTTGTCAGCGCGACCGTATACGTCACCGCCATCCCATCTCCCGCCCAACGCGCTGCCGCCGTCTGTGCCGAACTTGTCCTCGGCGTCGTCCTTCTCCTCGGCACCACGTGGCTCGCCACACATCTCGCCGTCCGTATCTTCCATCACGAAGAAGACATTGATCCCGGAGCCCCTCTTGTCTAACGAAAACTCCTCCGCTTCCGCTGCCGCCGCAAAACACAAGGATCGAATGGACGACCTCCGCCGCCTCAGCGCCGAAGCTGAGGCAGGCGGCGGCCCCGAACGCCGCGAGCGCGAACACAAAGCCGGAAAGCTCACCGCGCGCGAACGAATCGATCTGCTTCTCGACGAAGGTACGTTCGAAGAGCTCGACAAATTCGTCCGTCATCGCTGCGTCGACTTCGGAATGCAGGATCAGCGTCCTGCCGGAGACGGCTTCGTCACCGGTTTCGGCCGCATCGATGGCCGCCTCGTTTACGTTTTCGCTCAAGACTTCACCGTTTTCGGCGGCTCGCTCTCTGAATCCAACGCGCTCAAAATCTGCAAGATCATGGACCTCGCGATGCGCGCCGGCGCGCCCGTCATCGGCCTCAACGATTCCGGCGGCGCCCGCATTCAGGAAGGTGTCGCTTCGCTCGCTGGCTACGCCGACATTTTCTTGCGCAATACGCTCGCCAGCGGCGTCATCCCGCAAATTAGCGCCATCATGGGCCCCTGCGCTGGGGGTGCCGTTTACTCGCCCGCCATCACTGACTTCATCTTCATGACGCGCGAAACTTCGTATATGTTCGTCACCGGCCCCGACGTCATCAAAACCGTCACGCACGAAGAAGTCACCAAGCAGGAACTCGGCGGCGCGATGACCCACAATGCCACGAGCGGCGTCGCGCACTTCGTTTCCGGCGATGACGCCGACTGCCTCGCGATGATTCGCGAGCTGATGAGTTTTCTTCCCTCGAACAATCTCGAAGACCCACCGCGTCGCGCATCCTCCGATCCCATTGATCGCCGCGACGAGGCCCTCAACACGTTAGTTCCCGAAAACGCGCAGCAGCCCTACGACATCAAAGACGCCATCCATTCCGTCATCGACGATAGCTATTTTTTCGAAGTCCACGAACACTTCGCCAAAAATATCGTCGTCGGATTCGCGCGGCTCGACGGCCGTCCTATTGGAATCGTCGCCAATCAGCCCGCGTTTCTCGCCGGAGTCCTCGACATCAACGCCAGCATCAAGGGCGCGCGTTTCGTGCGCTTCTGCGACGCCTTCAACATTCCGCTCATCACCTTCGAAGATGTCCCAGGCTTCCTTCCCGGCACGCAGCAGGAATTCGGCGGAATCATCAAACATGGGGCCAAGCTGCTTTTCGCCTTCGCTGAAGCCACGGTTCCAAAAATCACTGTCATCACACGCAAAGCTTACGGCGGCGCATACTGCGTCATGGCGTCCAAACACATCCGCACCGACGCCAACTTCGCCTGGCCCAGCGCCGAAATCGCCGTCATGGGACCTGAAGGCGCCGTCAATATCGTTTATAAACGTGAGTTGGAAAAAGCGACCGAGCCCGAGCGCGAAGCCCTACGCCAGGAAAAAATCGCCGAATTTCGCGATCGTTTCGCGAATCCCTTCGTCGCCGCCGAGCGCGGCTACATCGACGCCGTCATCGAACCCGCCGAAACCCGCGCAAAAATTATCACCGCCCTCCGCTCCCTCGCCAACAAACGCGACACCAACCCCAAGAAAAAACACGGCAACATCCCTTTGTAGCCGTCTCTATCCTTTGATCTGCGCGGCCGGCATCCTGCTGGCGGTTTCAGCCAGCCCCTGCTACGCTGATGCCAGATATGCCACGGTCCATCGAGTAGGCTGCCATTTCTGCTAAACTCAGCTTATGAAGCACCAATTCACCTCTGTGATCGAAAAGCGCGGAAAGTGGTTCGTCGCCTACATCGAGGAAATTCCTGGCGTCAACACTCAGGGCAAGACGCTCGCCGAAGCCAGGCGCAACCTGAAAGAAGCGCTGACCATGGTCATCGAAGCAAATCGCGAACTAGCAGCGCGCGATCGCTCGCAAGGCGCCCTTCGGGAACCGATTACCGTCAGCATTTGAGCTTTGAATGAAGCGACGCGATTTTCTACGTCACTTAGCCGCGTCTGGATGCGAGTTGCTCCGGGAAGGCGGAAGGCACACGATATTCTTCAACCCGCGCACCGGAGCTACTTCCAGCATTCCTCGTCACACTGAACTCAACGATTATCTTGTTCGCAAGATCTGTCGCGATTTAGGTATTCCGGTTCTTCAATAGGACGTCCGATCACGCTACTTCACCAAATACTCCTTCAAAAACTCCACCGTCGCATAAAACTGAAAATCCTGGTTCACCTTCTTCCGATACCCATGCCCCTCATCCTTCGCAATCAGCAGCCAAACCGGCGTCGCCTGTTTCTTTAACGCGTCCGCAATCTGCTGCGACTCGCTCACAGGCACCCGCGGATCGTTCTTCCCCGCAATCACAAACATCGGCTTCTTGATTTTCTCGATGTTGTTCATCGGCGCGATCTTCTCCAGGAATTCCCGCATCTTCGGATCGCGTTCATCCCCATACTCCACGCGCCGCAAATCCCGCCGGTAAGCCTCCGTGTGTTCCAAGAACGTCACCAGGTTCGACATTCCCACAATGTCCACCGAGCATCGAATCCGATCACTGTAAAACGTAGCCACCGCCAGCGTCATGTGCCCGCCATAACTTCCACCGGTCACACCGATCCGATTCGCATCGAGATCGGCACGCGTCCCAATCCAGTCAAACAACGCATTGATGTCTTTATATGTGTCTTCGCGCTTGAATCCGTTATCAAGCAGCGAGAATGTCTTCCCATATCCCGTAGACCCGCGCACGTTGGGCACGATCAGCGCGATTCCCATCTCGTTCAGGTAGTAGTTGAACCGCCCCAAAAACGTCGGCTGCGACTGTCCCTCCGGCCCGCCATGAATCAACACGAGCACCGGCCGTTTGCCTGAAAATTTCGTCGCCGACGGCTTGTACAAAAATCCCGAAATCACCTTTCCGTCGAAGCTCTTCCACCGCACCAGTTCCGCTTCCGGGAAGTCATCCGTCTTCACCGCTGTCTCGCTCGCCGTCCACCGCTCCACTTTCCCGCTCGCCACATCCACGGAATAGCAATCCCCCGGGCTCCGCGCGTTGTTCATCGAAAATGCAAACTCGCGTCCGTTGCGATGCCACCGCAGCGCCCCAATCACCCCGACCGGCAAACTCTTCGGCAGCCCAACCTCTTTTCCCGACGCCGCCTCCATCACATGGAGCACGCTGACGCCTTCTTCATTGCTCGCAAACACGATCCGCTTCCCATCGTGCGACAAATCAAACGTCTCGACGTCCCACGAAATCTTGCTCGTCAAATATTTCGGCTCCTTCGTTGCCAAGTCCATGTACGCTAGCCGCTGAAATTCCGAATCGCGATCCGTCACCACAAAAATGCCCTTGCCATCCTTACTGAATCGCGAATCTCCATAAAAAATCTTCTCTTTCGCATCGCGCGGAGTCAGCGCCGTCTTCTCTCCGCTCGTCGCGTCCACCAGCCACAGATACGACTCGTTGATCGACAGCTCCTCCACCAGCAAAATCTTCTTGTCATCC